>Ga0172382_10011659_pt1 | contig 11585 bp, 10 predicted proteins | sample Leawel138RmetaG_FD_122245 | JGI IMG/M metagenome (GOLD analysis project Ga0172382, IMG submission 122245) | Leachate microbial communities from a municipal landfill in Southern Ontario, Canada - Leachate well 138R metaG | ecosystem: Engineered > Solid waste > Landfill > Unclassified | place...
ACTCAGTTGTTCCTACAATAACACTTCAAGACTTAGTCACACACACTTCAGGACTTAATCCATTACCGACGTCAAATAAGTTTATCTTTGAATTAGTCACCTCATTTGCATTTGGAGGAAACCCTTATAGAGGTATGACCGAAGAGGAAATGCTAAAGAGCATGAACCGTACACGATCGCTCAATCCACCATCATGGGAATATTCCAATTATGGTGCAGGGATACTAGGTATGTGTTTAACAGCTGCGCATCAAATAAGTTATGAAGAACTTCTTCAAGAATTGATTGTAGAGCCGCTTGGATTAACGAACACATCTACTGTAAGAGATCATGATGCGATGTATGTTGATGGGTATCAGGATGTTTTAAGATTAGGTCGCTTAACACTCGCTCTAAAAACGACGCCATGGCTTTTAGCAAATGGTATTGTTTCGGCTGGTGGAATTCGCTCAAGTGGAAGCGATATGTTAAAACTATTAAAAGGTCTCATTAATCACGATATCGAAAACTCGGAAGCAGCAATGTCACCGCTCTATCAAATTAATGACAGTGTAGGAATTGGTATGTTTTGGATTATGAATGAGCTTGAATCTGGTGAAAGTGTAACCTGGCATAATGGTTCAACTGGAGGATATAGCAGCTTTATAGGTATGAACGAGCATGGACAAGGCATATTTATTTTAACAAATCAAACAAAAGATCTAACAGCAATAGGAATTGATATTTTGGGAAGTACATTTAATTGAGCAAGGTTATTGAAGAATAAAATGAATTTATAAAATAGGCTTCGTTCCAAGAAAGTGTAGCCTGTTTTTTTATACAGAAAATAGATTTTATGATGCTAAACAGAGAAAAAACAATATATTTTAAACATATTTAATATCTTAAATTTCAAAAATGCGAATTCATACAAAACGAGAAATCCGTGTGATAAAATAAGCAATATTCAAAATACACAGGAGTTATCATTATGGAAACATGGAAAAAAACAGTTGCAAAATTTATGATTAGCCAAACAGTCTCGCTACTTGGGTCAATGCTTGTTATGTATGCAATTATGTGGTATGTCACGCTCAGCACACAATCTGGGGTTATGATGACCATTATGGTCTTATGTTCATCAATTCCAGCACTCATCATTTCACCATTCGCTGGTGTATGGGCAGATAAGCTCAATCGAAAGATGCTCATGATAACAGCAGATTTAGTTATCGCTGCAGTTACCTTAATCATAGCAATCTTATTTTTCTTCGATATCAGAGAAGTATGGATTATCTTTATCGTTTCCATTATCAGATCTTTTGGTCAATCTGTACATCAACCGGCTGTTTCAGCCGTCTATACACAAATTGTTCCCAAAGATAAACTGATTAAAGTTCAGGGTATAGCTCAAGGTATACAATCATCATCGATGGTACTAATGCCATTACTAGCGGGACTGCTCATGGTATTATTCCCCTTAGAATATATTATGTTTATTGATATCGTCACTGCGGTGCTTGCGGTCACGATGTTAATCTTCTTTGTGAAACTACCAAAACATCAAGCAGAAATCAATCATGAAGGTATCGAATACTTTAAAGATATCAAAGAAGGATTGAGTTACGCATTTAAGCATTCCTTTGTCTTTTATCTCATTCTGTTTGGCTTTCTATTTATGATCGTTGTTGCTGCACCAGCATTCTTATCCTATCTTCAAGTTGCTAGAGTATTTGGAGCAGAACCGTGGCGATTATCCCTATTAGAAGCTCTCTTTGGTATAGGTATGTTATTGGGATCACTGATCGTCTCCATATGGGGAGGATTTAAGAATCGGCTTTTCACATACTTTTTAGCTTACATCATGATTGGTGTAGGAACCATTGGCTTAGGAGTTCCTTTTAACTTTTGGTTTTATATTGGTTTTTGGGCATGGGTAGGCACCTTTATTGCTGTCAGCAATCCGATTATAGTGGGACTTATTCAAGAGAAAGTAGAAGCCAAATATATCGGACGCGTATTTTCTGTTTTTGGTTTAATACATACCGTGAGTTTGCCACTGGGTATGCTGGTGTTTGGACCTCTATCTGACTATGTAGATGTTTCACATATCATCCTTGTGAGTGGTATACTTATGGTCGTAATTGCTGTTATACCACTATTTAATAGAAAATTACTTAAACAAGGCATCGTTGTTAAAGCAGAAAGTGAGTCTATAACAAAGCAACCACAATTAACAGAAATTTAAAATAGCTATAAAATGTTCATCTCTCACTGAGATGAGCATTTTTTTAAATTGAAAAGTAAAAATAAAAAAAACGATGATATAATAAAATAAAACCATCGATTCAAAAAGGCAACTAGAGTTCACATCAACATTTTTTTGTTGATTTTTGTTTGTAAACTACATTATAGGAGGATTACTATGCAAGACATTATTACGATTATTTCCATTTCGAGTACCACATTGATTGCTGTTCTAACCGGTTTATTTTCATATTTAAATCGCGTTAGAGAACATCGCTTCGAGATTGACAAAATTGTCAAAACAGAATTATATGGTTTGAAAATGAATGCTTTGGTTGAGATTACTCAGGACATTCAACATTTGATGATGCTTGGTATTGCGGAAACACTTGATGTTAATGACATCATTGAAACTGTCAATCGCATTAAAGCGAATCTATTCACCTATGGAACAGATGATCAGATGACACTATTCGATAACCTTTGGTATTACTTAAATGAGGGAGCAGCACAAGAAAAAGAAAAGATGGCTACACTTGCGATGCTTATCAGAAGTCTGCGCAAAGATATGGGACACGAAGATACAGGCTTAACAAATCAATCGCTTATTGAGGCTTTCCAGTTTTTATTACCCCCAAACAAATAATAGAAGCTACAAGAGTAGTTCTGTTACTTATCCGCCAGCATTCCATAAACCACGGATATTGTACTCTAATCCTTTGAGATACTCACACATCGCCTCAGCATCCAGATAATCCTCATAATCTGTTTCAAGGCGATCACTTCGTGATATCCAAACGCGATAAACCTTTCGTGTAGTTTCTTCGATTTTAGGATATTCACCAGAAAAGTCGTACCGAAAAATGAGCTCATGTGAATTGAGTTCTTTAGTTGTATCATCAGTTACTATTATAAATCCCATAGAAACCTCCATCGGTTATTATTTATGTTAATTATATAACGTTTTTTTCATTGATGGAATGTCTAATTTTTAGAAATATAAACAAGTCCACACGATAGAAGCTAAAAAGGAGATAATATGATGTTTTTAGATCACGAGCTCAAACTGTTAGAAACCCAAGGCTATGAAGAAGTTAAAGCACTTTTAGATGAATGGAGTCTGGTCAGAAAAAATATGCATGCCAACATTGACCTGGCTAAGATTTTTTTACCCAACTACTTTTTTATTGCTGATCCAGGTGTTGGGTTATCACATCTAGTTAATGTGATCAGTGAACACCTATTTAGTCTCGGTATTATCCCCTTTTCAAATACACAGAAGTATATTGAGTTTTTACTTGAGTATGATGAAAACTCACAAACATTTAAGTCGTTTGAACGTCTCTACAATCTTTTGGAACACGGTTTAAGTCAATACGGTCAACCATTTGCAGGTGTCTTAATGATTCATATCACCGAATGGATTCAAAAAGGTGAATATACAAGCGAGAAGTTCCATCGTTTTTTAGACTATCTAACCCAAAGAGATGATATTCAAATGATTATTTTTGTGAGCGAATCATCGCGTCATGTCGACAATCAAGCGACTGAAAGTCTTATCTCAGAAAAATTACGTATCCGCACGGTGAGAATAAGTACATCACCTGCTGAGGTACTACTTGAAAAACTTGTTTACTTAATCAGTAATTTAGGAATTGAAATTGAAGAGGATGGCAAAGCTTTGTTGTTAAATACTATACAGCATGCGATGAAGAGCAGATCATTTAACGGTATGCTTACCATTAAGAGTCTTGCAAAAGATATTGCATATGAAACGTATCGTCAAAAGAACATGAAACAGACCCCGCTTACAGCAAAAGATCTTGTCATGTTTGATGTCAAGGGTTCGTGGCTGAAACAGCTTGACTATAAACTTTAGGAGGACTACTCAATGTTTGAAGAAGATAAACGGAATAACTATATCAATCATGATCATAAATATGGGATGTATCTTCCTAAGATGGTTACGGGATCGAGATGGGCATTTGTATCAGAAATCACGCACAAACTGAAAAAAATTGATCTCAATAAGAAAACCTCAGATGCAAGTGGTTTACCTATTTATACGGACAATCAATATGTCTATGTCGATCACCTAGATAATCATTCGCTTATCTTAGGTGCTACTGGTTCTAAAAAGACAAGACTGTTCTGTATGCCAACGATTAACTTATTAGGACACGCAGGCGAATCACTCATCATATCGGATCCCAAAGGTGAATTGCTTGAGAAAAACTCTGGCTATCTATTAGCTCAAGGTTATGATATCGGTATATTAAACTTTCGAGAACCCACCAAGAGTAATCTCATGTGGAATCCACTTCATATACCTTATTTCTATTATAAAAATGAAAAATTTGATAAGGCCACGGAGATGGTGACCGATTTTGTTAATACCCTCAAAGGACAGGTCAAAAGTGAAAGAGATCCCTATTGGGAAATCACTGCTTCTAACTATATCGTTGGTATTATCCTTTTACTCTTTGAACTCGCTCACTCCATTGATGAGATCAACATGAAGTCTGTTGTTATGCTAGCATCTTATGCACATGATACCAATGAACTCGAATTATCTTCTTTGGCGAAATTCGTCAAACAAATGCCAAGACATTCACTCGCTGCAATAAAAATGTTATCGACTCTACTGAATGCTGATAATACGAGAAAGAGCATTTTAGGAACCGTCGATACGATGTTATCTCCTTTTATGAATTCATCAGGTTTAACGAGTTTACTTTCTAAAACCAATTTTGAAGTTGAAAATCTAGGGAAGAAAAAACAAGCTATCTTTCTCATTATTCCTGACGAAAAGACCACGCTTCACTTTCTAGCTTCAGCATTCATTAAACAAGCCTATGAACTGCTTATTGAATTAGCTGGAAAACAAGTCAATCGCATGCTTGAAAAAAGGGTAAATTTTATGTTGGATGAATTTGCAAACATGCCACGCATCACGGATATGCCAGCGATGATCACTGCAGCTAGAAGCAGAAACATGCGGTTCTTTTTAGTTGTTCAAAGCGAACAACAACTCTTCAATATTTATCAAGAAGAGGCACAAACCATTAAAGGTAACTGTACCAATTGGGTGTTCCTAACCTCTAGAGAAAGAAATCTTTTAGAAGAGTTACAAGCGCTCTGTGGTAAACGAAATGCTTTTGATAGAGAAGAGCCACTCATCTCTGTAAGTCAACTTCAGATGTTTGATAAATCGCGCGGTCAAGCGCTTATCCTACAAGCAAGAAACTATCCTTTCATGAGTTACTTACCCGATATTGATGACTATGAGATGTTTAAGGGCTTTGAACCTATCGAAATTAAAAATGTGGTATTTGATATCGTTGATTTCTTTGACTTCGATCAATTCTATTCAAGCTTTGAAAGAGGTACTTATCACATGTCTCAATACTTTAAACATGAGCAAAAGCCAAAAACAAAACTAAGTGTCAAAGATAAGTATGCTTTTTTAAAGGATAAAAAATGATTAAATCCATTACGATTGAACTTACAGATGACAAAACAGATATCAATTCACGACTCTTTTCTAAAGCACATTACAATCACAGAAGTAATCAACTAATTCTAATGATTGATCTAAGCGAACTACCACCATCAGCATTTGTTCTTAAAGAGGGATACCTATTTATCTATATGAACGAAAAAGAAAATAGTTGCCAAGTTATTTATGAATGCAATAGAAAGAATAGGCATCAACACAAGCATAGTCATCCTATCAAATTTAGGATGAATTCATCACGTGATGAGGGACTAAAACTATTTGGCGAACCTCAAGAACTAAACTATATGAAAAAGAAAAATGAGTGTTTGCTCTTTCAATATGATCCATTGTTCATGGAAGATATGCCCCTATATCAAACGCTTGATGGCTTTGTTTATATCATGTTACCAAGCAACGCTTTGAATCCTGTTGACTTTAGTAAAGCATATGTGATTGTTGATAGAACATAGGTAAAAGATGGACACAAAAGAACTTTTAAAACGTATTGAAGATGGCGATAATAACGTATTTGATCAGATAACTTTATCTGATTTAAGTCATCTCATCGATCAACCATTGGTCGATGATTTTTCAGTTATTCAAACAGTTATCTTACAATTACTAGATCATCAATCTCTCAAGACAGATGATATGCCTGATGCATCATATACCCACATCATCAATAAGAGTAAAGAACTAGAAATCAAATCAGGTTCATTATTGCTCATACATGAATACCTCTATAATGAACTGAAATCGTTTAACCATCAAAGCAATCAGGTTGTTCATGAGATAAAAAACTATCTGAATACTGTTCCCAATCAAACATTGGCTGAAGCAGATGTCTATTTCTTTTTGGCAAGATTTTATATTAACCAAAAAGAAGAATACTTGATTGAAGAAACACTCTATAGAGCAATAGAGATTTACGATCATTATGCTGAAACAAAACATGCAAAAGTCTTAGAAAGACTTGGTCAAAGCTATCGCTATCTTGGCGAATACTATGAGCTTATCGCAGATTACTCTCTAGCTGTTAGTTCTTATGAACATGCAATCATATTTTTTAGTTATTTAAGAAGTCATGTAAATGAAACTGAAGAAAAAAACGATGAATATATCTATCAGTATGTTATGGTGTATTATCAGTATCTCAAAATAAAACAAAAACTTACAACCTTTGATCTATCAGAACTTAAAAACTTTATTGATCTTTTAAGAAAATGTGTAAAAGAACTGAAAGGATATGATTTTTATCTAGCTAGTCTACTCTATGATTATGCTGAACAAGTAGAAAAGGATGATCCTGATGAAGCCATTCAGCTATATGAGGAATCGCTCGACATAAGACAACAAAAAAGTAGAACGATCAAGCAAGAAGATTTAGCTATGACGGGATTTACCTATACAAAGATAGCTAGATTATATCAACTTGTAAAAGAAGATCAAAAGGCGCTGTATTATTATGATCATGCACGTGATACTTTTCAAATGAAAGCTAAAAGTGACCCTAACTATCAAATTGAAGTTGGAAGAACAGCATACTATCAAGCATTAATCTATCAAAAAAATAAAATGTATGAACAGACAGAGTATCACTACTTTATCGCACAAGATGCCTACGAAAGTGCTTCTAAATTTCATTCTAGATACACCTATGATTTTCAAATGAATCAATATCATCTCGCAATGTTTTATATGGAAAGAGAAGATTATTATAACGCAAGTATTTATTTTGTTGAAGCTGCGAACTTTTTTACTTCATATTATGATAAAGATTTTAATCGTTATGCGCATTATGCAGGGATGTCACTATTTTACGCATCTAAAATGTCTATCTTAGCAAAGCGAGACGAGATGGTTGATGCGTATGTTCAAGCTGGATTTCTCATTCTAAAAAAACTCTATCAGGTCAAAGCAGATAAGTATATCTATCATATTGCAGAACTCTATTTGATCTATGGTAAATATCTTTATACTCATAAACAATATAGTGCAGCTATTGAGAACTTGAAGTCAGCTGTTGAAGTGTATGAACAGTTATACCAAAGATATAAAAAACAGGCAGATGATTTAGATGAATCATATCAATTGTTGATTGCATGTTACAAAACGCTTGAAGATGAAGAAGGTCAGATGAGTATACAGTTCGATTATCTATCTTTTCTAGAAATATGCAGTTTTAAAGTTAAAGCATATGAGCAACGACATCAACGACAACTCAAACAGATACTTTCTGTCTTATTGATTGAGCAAGTTGATGAACCTGTACATGATCTAATCGCAAAAATGAAAGTTGACAAAAAAAACAAATCGCTTGATTATGCGATTTTGATGTGTTATTCACTCACCAAAAATAACTTGGGACAAGCCATTAAAAACTTTGAAAAGTTTAAGATGACGCTCCTCAATGATGAATACTTAGATCAACATGAAGTAAAAATCATTGGATTGTTGAATAGATTTTACGCACACAACGAATGTAAAAAAACGATGGATAATAAACTAGCCAATAAAATAGTCACCATGATGCAAAAGGTAAGAAAAAGTACTGTCTTACCAAGTGAGAAAGAGATTTTAATCGAATCTGCACTCTGCTTGAATCAGTACTTTATGGCAACTAATCAACCGGATAAGATTAAGGAAATTGAATCCTTTCATCAGTATTAGTGTACTTACTCGCTTTTCGATACCACCTGTTTGCTTGCACTTGATTATTCAAACTAAGGTACAAATCACCGAACTCCAAAGCGGTTTGACAGAGATGAGAAATATCTCTAAATAGCTTTCGCTTACGCTTAAGCAACTGTATTTGATCTAGATGATCAATAGGTAAAAGTTTTTGCTTTAATTCAATAGTTTGAAATAATATTCGTCTGTAAAAGTTTGACAGTTTCTGGTTGTTATAGGTGAGAATAGCTAGCGCATTATCAACATGTCTTTCCAATCCAGTTTTAGTTTTAGTTTTCATAATGAGCAAACCAAGATAATAGTACATCATTCCAAATACAGGATCATGCATATGATAAAGCATACGATCATTCATGTGAATGAAGTCTAATCCAGGTACTAGATTATACATAAGATCTTGTTGGTAATCAAGAAAAATACGAAGCACTCTTGTTGCATATTGATTAGCTGATCGATAACGATTCTGCTCGATGAGAAGATGGATGAGCATCATGTAATGTTTGATGATGACCGGTGCATAGTCAAATCCTTCTAATGCGTAAAGTTTCTCATACTTTTGGATTTGTTTTCTCTTTGAATCAATTGATGCTTGTTGAGCTTTCATTCTCATTCCCCTTTTCATTGATCTTTTCTAATTCAGTATAGTGATGAAACACTGTAAACATAATAAATAAAAAACGATTGGAGCGCTTTATGGACCCTCAATTTGTAGAAAATAAGCAAAGGCTTATTCAAGAAATGAATCAGTTATTACAACAAAAAGATTACGAACATGCCATCGTCCCCATCAAGGAACTTGTTGATATGCAAAAGGAGTGTCTTGATCAGCGAGATTGTCTTGAGGATCAAATCGAACTCATGATACTAGCAAACAAACTCTATCGATTTGAACACATCAGTCAAACACCACAGTTCTATAGATCTGAGCTATATCAACATCTGATGTCTTATCACTATGATGATCTTGAGTGGAAGATGGATAAGTTTCAGGAGTTGCTTAAAATTGCACTTTTTGATAGAGATTTCTTTATCGTATATAATGTTTCTTTTATACTCATTTCATATTTTCGAAACAGTGACAATCAAGAACAAGTCACATCATTATATCAAGATCTCTTCATGAGTATCAAAGAACTTGAAGCTGATCTAATAAACTATGCTAAACGAATCGATGACACTACATTAAGTGTTGATAAGGCGATGAATGATAGCTTGTTTTATCGACTCAATCAGAATCCAATTGAACAAACAACATTATATCAAGAGATAAAACACACGGTAGATGAGGAAGTATACAGGACAGTGGGGAAATCATTTGGCTTAGGATTTTGTCATGTGATCTGGTCTGAGAAGAAAAGCTTATTGAAGAAAAAATATGGTATTGATTGGCATAGTCCTTCTGACTTAAATGATGCTCACTTTGACTAATCGACTAAAAATATAAAGTAATTGTCTTGTAAGAAAAAGAAATTTGGATTGGAAGGTTATCACTATTTTACAGCATATTATATCTTTTTGATCGATTGGACTATCAAAAAGATAAAAACACATAAAAAAAACTTATATCATAATCACGCTATCAGTGATATGATAAAAGTATCTTGGCATAAAGAGGTGTTCATATGGATTATGTTTTATATATTGGTATACCCGTTCTCATTATTATTTTGATTATTCTTTTAGTCAGAGCTAAAAAACGCTCAAAAGATGGATCAGAAGCTCTTAGAGAAATTGGTGCATCAGATCCAAGTAAGAATTACTACGTTTTGTCGGATATCCAGTTTCACGATGGCATTCGAGCTGCAAAAATCGATCATCTCGTCATTAATCCTTCAGGAATTCATGCTGTTATTGAATATCGCTATGAAGGTGATATCAAAGGTGATCCAGATGATGAAACATGGTCTTATGATGATAAAGGTGTATATGATACGTTCCCCAATCCACTTTTAACAGCTAAAGCTTTGAGACAGTCCATCGATAAAGTCTTGAAAAAGGATTATCCTGTCTTTATCTATATTGTTTTTGCTGAAAAAGCGACCTTTAAAATAAAAAAGACGAATTATCCGGTTTTATCATCATATGAACTGAAAGATCAAATGAACAAAAACTTTAAAACAAAGCGAAAGATTCCATCCACTGATGTTAAACATATCTACGATCTTTTCATGAAAGTTAAAAATAGATAGTATTGAAAAAATAACACAAGGTGTACTCGTCAAGAGTACCCTTTTTTTCAGCAAAACTTTTGCTTACTGACCGCTTTTCTTATATGATAGTAATTGCAAGGAAAGGAAGTTTTATCATGCATCCATATTATGTCATACTCTATTATCATTATGCTCACATTGAGGACTTAGATACATTTAGAGATGAACATCATGCTTTCTGTGACAATCATAGTTTGCTTGGTAGAGTCTATGTAGCAAAAGAAGGTATCAACGGAACCTTATCAGGATTAAAAGAAAACGTTGAGGCTTATATGAATTTTTTAAAAGAAGACGACAGATTCAAGGACATTGTGTTTAAAGTAGATGAAGCCGAAGAACATGCATTTGAGAAAATGCATGTAAGAATTAAAAGAGAACTTGTCAATTTAAGTTTAGAAGAAGATATCAATCCTAAGAAGCTAACAGGAGAATATGTCGAGCCAAGTGACTTTTTTCATCGAATGCAAGATGAGAACACCATTGTCATCGATGCAAGAAATGATTATGAGTCCATGGTGGGACACTTCAGAGGAGCAATCAAACCTAATATCAGAAACTTCAGAGAGCTTCCCCAATGGATTAAGGATAACGAAGAACTTTTAAGAGGTAAGAACATTTTGACCTATTGCACAGGTGGCATTCGTTGCGAGAAGTTTTCTGGCTTTCTAAAGGCTGAAGGTCATGAACATGTTGGTCAGCTCAAAGGTGGTATTGTGACTTATGGAAAAGATGAAGTTGCAAGAGGACAACTCTGGGATGGACAATGCTATGTCTTTGATAAAAGACTTAAGGTCCCTATCAACAGAGTTGAACATGTCATCGTCGGTAGAGATCACTTTGATGGAACACCATGTGAAAGACAAATCAATTGTGCCAATCCAGATTGCAATAAACAGATTTTAGCTTCTATAGAAAATGAACATAAACACTTAGGAGGCTGCACCATAGCATGCAGTAAA
>Ga0172382_10011661_pt1 | contig 11584 bp, 10 predicted proteins | sample Leawel138RmetaG_FD_122245 | JGI IMG/M metagenome (GOLD analysis project Ga0172382, IMG submission 122245) | Leachate microbial communities from a municipal landfill in Southern Ontario, Canada - Leachate well 138R metaG | ecosystem: Engineered > Solid waste > Landfill > Unclassified | place...
CCTAACACCTTTGTACAGGCAGAGGTGTTCCGAAAAGAGAAGTTCTCGGCGATCGGAGCTCACAGATCGCAGTTTACTCCAAAGGAGTTGGCCGAACTGGATGTGACGGATATGTCCCTGGGACAGGAGTGTGGTGCGCCCCATGGGTTGGGATGGGTGGAAGGACTGAAACTTCTTCCGCCGGGGCAGCTCCATATTATGCCGGGTACTCGGGGTCGTTAGGATAGGAAGGAGAGAAGAGATGATTGCACTGAAAGGTGGTGTACCTGTTCGCAATGTCAGGGAAAATCCCTGGCCGGTCTGGCCGGAGCGGGATGATGAAGATTCCCGGCGTCTGGCCAAGGTGGTGGAAAGCGGTGTCTGGTCTTACAACGGTCCTATGGAGCAGGAGTTCCTGGAACGCTGGAAGGATTTTGTCGGGGTTCCCTATGCAGTTGCTGCGGTCAACGGAACCGTTACCCTCCAGCTTGCCCTTGAAGCACTGGACATCGGCTGGGGCGATGAGGTGATTCTGCCGGGCCTTACCTGGCAGGCAACGGCAGCCGTAGTAGTAGATGTCAACGCCGTACCGGTTCTGGTAGACGTGGAACCGGATACGTGGTGTCTTGACCCGAAGGCCGTTGAAGCGGCGATAACCTCCCGAACCAAGGCGATTATCACCGTACATCTCTACGGAAACATGGCGGATATGGACGCTCTCAATGACATTGCGAAACGGCATAACCTTGCTCTTATCGAAGATGCGGCCCACCAGCACGGCAGTTCATGGCGCGGGGCCCGGGCCGGGGCTATTGGGACAATTGGGAGTTTCAGTCTTCAGCTTTCCAAAGTCCTCACCGCCGGAGAAGGGGGCCTTCTTACAGTGCGGGACAAGGACCTTTGGGTGCGTCTTGACGCCCTGCGGAACTGCGGTCGTCGCCCTGAAGGGTTTACCGATGAAACCGACAAGGGTGGCGGTGAGTACGGATCCGAAGGGGATCTTATTCAGTCCGGCAACTACCGTATTACGGAATTTCAGGCGGCCATGCTGCTTGGCGGACTGGAGCGGCTCCCGGCGCAGGTGGAACGGCGGGCTAAAAACGCCCGGGATCTGGACCGGTTGGTTGAAAGCGTACCGGGTCTTGCGCCGATGCGGGTAGACCCAAGACAGACTGAGCGGTCTTACTTCAACTACGCCTTTCGGTACGATTCGAATACCTTTGGCGGCGGCGGGATTCCGGTAGAAACATTTCGGGCGGCTTTGACCGCTGAGCTTGGTATCAGCTTTGAAGCGTGTTATGAACCGCTGAACAACTGCGTCCTCTATCGCCCCCACACGAAACGGCGCTACCGGATCAGTGAAGACCACTGGCGTGCCATTGATCCTTCCCGATTCTCCCTGCCCGTGTCCGAGGCAGCCTTCTGGGATCACAGTGTGACGGTACATCACAAGGCACTCTTGGGCGGTGAGCAGGAACTGAACGATATCGAAGAGGCAATTCTGCGTATCCAAGCCGCAGCGGACACCCTGCGGAAGACGGGGTAACCGATGGGGCGCAAGCGGGGTGTGGCGATTATAGGTGCCGGATACATCGCCCGGTACCACGCACGGGCCGTGGCGGAAGTGGGTGACGTTCTTTTCCAGGTGGTGAGTCGCACGACGTCCTCGGCAGAAAAACTGGTGAAAGAGTACACCCAGTGGGTGGGGGATGAGATGTTTATTCCGCCTCAGGCGGGAACGGATATTTCCGATATTGGCCGGGACGACCGGGTGGATCTGGTTATCGTCACGTCGCCCAACGGGTACCACGCACTACAGGCTCGGGAGATGTTTGCAGCGGGCAAGCACGTTCTGGTAGAAAAGCCGCTTGCCCGGACCTATGAAGAGGCGTTGGGGATAGTTGATGCTGCCACTTCTGCAAACCGGGTGTTAATGACCGGTCATATGTGGCGAGCGGATCCGGAGACTCTCTGGGTTGCAGATAAGCTGCAGGGTGGCGCCCTGGGCATGGTGGTTCGGACGGAAGGGTACGGTATTCATGAACGGTGGGGACCGTCCGGGTGGTTTACAGACCCCGTACTGGCCGGTGGCGGCGCCCTGATCGATATGGGCGTTCACGCCGTGGATACGGCTCGGTTCCTTTTAGGGGACCCCCAACCGACGGAGGTCTTTGCGAAAATTGCCACCCGGTTTGGATCGTACAAGGTGGACGACGACGCACATCTGGTGATCGGTTGGGACAATGGAGCGTATTCTGTAGTTCATTCAGGCTGGTGGCAGCCCCATATGCCGGGGCCGGAAGCAGCCACGCGCATATGGGGAACCACGGGGTATGGGTCGCTATTCCCAACCTTTATCGAACAGGTCGGGGTAACTGGACACGTTGCAGACCAGCCCCTTGAACGGAGCGAACCGCAAGGACTTCCGGTCAAGTCCGATCACTGCGACCAGCTGATCTATACCAACCAGTACCGCCGGTTTGTGGAGATTGTCGACAAAAGCGACGCCGGTGACGGAAAAACGGATGGATACCAGGAACCAGGCGTGGTTGTCACGGCAATTGTGGACGCCGCCTATCGTTCGTCCCGAGAAAAGCGGGTAATACCGGTGTCGGTTGGCCCTCGATAAATTTGGTGCCGCCCCGCAGTTGCCGTAAACCGGTCTCTGTTAGTAACTCTTATTCAGAGGTAGCCATGAAAATTACGGTAAAGCGGGTATACGACGAGCCGGAACCGGGCGACGGGAAGCGTATTCTGGTGGACCGGCTTTGGCCGAGGGGCCTTTCCAAGGACAAGGCGCAGGTGGACGCATGGCCGAAGGATGTGGCGCCGTCGGACGAACTACGGAAGTGGTATCACCAGAATCTGGGGCAGTGGGAGGAGTTCAGGAAGCGTTATTATGCGGAGCTGGACGGCCGTCCCGAAGCGGTTGGGGAGTTGCGAAAGATTCTCGAGAGCGGGGGCGCCGATGGTGTCACTTTTCTGTACTCATCAAAGGACAAAGAGACCAACAACGCGGTAGTCCTGAAGGACTACGTCTCCGAGGTGTGAATATCGGTGTCGGTGTCAACTCCCGTGTGAAAGACACTTACCTCCCGGTCGAGGGTTTCGGTGATGGTGTCGATGCGGTCGGTCTCAGCGGCAACTTCTTCAAGAGAGGTGTTCATGTTCCGTGCAGATTCCAGTATCGCATCTACGCTCCGGACGACCTGTCTGGAAAGTGAGGTCACCTCCTCAGTTGCCTTTCTGTTTTCTACAACTGCACCGGCCATGGCGGCACTGCTTTCAGTTACGGTGGTTGAAACGGTATTGAGCTGGCTCATGGCCTCGAGTATCTGACGCCCACCCGCCTGGACCTCGGCGGTACTACCGGCGATTTCTTCAAAAGCAGCCACGGCACCGTGGACTTCATCACCGATCCGGCGAAATACGTCCCGGGTTATTTCTCCCGACTCGGCGGCGTTTTGTATGTTGGAGATAATACCGGACAGGACGTCGTTGATGCGGTGCGAATTAGTGGATGATGCCTCTGCGAGTTTACGAATTTCGTCGGCAACGACGGCAAATCCCTTGCCCGATTCGCCGGCGTGTGCGGCCTCGATGGCGGCATTCATGGCGAGTAAATTGGTGCGGTCGGCCATGTCGTTTATAACTGCCACAGTGTCGTGAATCTCATCGATACTGTTGTGGATGGTCTGTATGATCCGGGTTGTGGCCTGCATCTTTTCCAGTCCGTCGGATGCGCTTATCCCCAGGGTGTCCATCGATTCTTTCTTTTTCACGGTGGTACTGTGGATGCTCCCGACGGAGCTGATCATCTCGGTGACTGCTGCGGTTGACTCTTCTATCATGGTAACCTGGTCCGAAAGGACCGACTTGAGGGTCTGAACGTTGGATTCAACGGTTTCTACCGTCTCGCCGGACGCCCCGACGGCCGAACCGAGGCGGTTCATGTCGGTGTTGATCGCCGCAGCACCCTGGTCTACCGCATCCACCATCTGTTTGAACAGCGTTACACTGGTTACCAACTGTTCTTTGATGGAGATGTTCGTACTCGATGCGTCTTTTATCCGTGCCATCGACCGTCCCAGTTCCTCGGTAAAGGTGTTTACGTCTTCACTGAGTCGGCCCAGTTCGTCGCGGCTGGTGACGACGATTCGGTCGGCCAGGTCGCCGCTTTTCATTTGCTGAATACCCCGTTCAATAGCCCGGATTCGGTTGCTGATCCGGTTTGTAACGACCAGTCCGAGGGTAATGGAGGTGAGGAAAACGATTCCGATGAGAACCAGGGCGTACAGTGCGGTTCTCTGTTCAATGGCCGCAACTTCTTCGGCGATCAGTTGCGCCTGGTACTGCAGGTTCTTTATTGCCCCGGCGGTAGTCACGTCCAGAACGCGAGTTGATTCGTAGACCTCCAGGCCCTGCCCGACCGTTTGGGCTGTTGAAAGAAAAGAGTTGAAACCGTCATCGATGGCAGAACGAAAACGTGGAAGTGATCCGAGAGATGACCGGACTGCGTTGTTTATGTCCGGTAGTAGCTCTACAGCGGCGACTGCATCGAAGGCCTTGTCCATGGATACCTTGCTCAACTGGATCTTCCGGACTTGCTGGTCGAAATCCTGACTGTCCAGTCGGTTTGCCTCATAGGCAAAGCTCATCAGCGCCGATTCAAGGTTGGAGAGAAGGACTTGTTCGTTCTCAATAGCGCGGATGTGCCGACTGATATAGGTCTGGGCACCAAAAGAGAAGATGTTGGCAACGCCCACAATCACTACCAGGGCAACAAGTTTTAGTCGTATAGACACGTCGCAAGACCTCCGATTGAGATGTTTTTACCAGTGGACTGATATCACATTAGTGGGCGAGGGGATTGTCGCACCAACTATACCGTCTGTCAACGATGGGAGATGTGTTTGTGGAATGGGTGATACGGCGGATCCGCTGTTAGTTCTTTTTCATACGGCGGCTCTCCATAGCTATGCGTCTCCACTTCTTCTGATCTTCCTGCCGGGACTGCTGGTCCCGCCGCCGGTTCAGGTGGGCCAGTTCCCGCCGGTATTTCAGGTACGAGGCGTATCTGTCCGCAGTTAGGTCACCCGTCTCGAGGGCGTGGCGGACCATACAACCGGGCTCGTTGTTGTGGGTGCAGTCCCGAAACCGGCATGCCGCTGCCAGCGCTTCTATGTCCGGGAACGCTGCGTCCAGATCGGTGTCATCTCCCCATATCTGCAGTTCCCGCAGTCCCGGCAAGTCGGCAACAACGGGGCCGTCCGGTATGAGATAGAGCTCCTTGTGGGAGGTCGTATGGCGCCCCGACCGGTCGCCCGCCCGTTGGAGACCCGTTTTTGCCGCGGAATATCCGGACAGGGCGTTCACCAGTGCGGATTTACCGACACCACTTTTGCCAAGGAGCCCCACAGTCATACCAATTCCCGCCTCTTCACGAAGTCCGGGAATGCCGTCTCCCCGCAGTGCGCTGACCACGTGCACGGAGCTTTCTGGTGTATGACTGCGGACCCGATTGATTATCTCTTTCGTCACCCCGATATCTGAACAGTCAACCTTGTTCAGAACCACAACCGGTCGGGCACCCGATGCACGGACGGTGACCAGTGAACGATCCAACAGTCCTTCGGTAAAGTTTCTGCCGCCGTCCAGTCCGAAGACGAGAAATATCACGTCGATATTGGCCACGAACACCTGTTCTTGCGTGGTTTTACCGGCTGTTGTACGGCTCAGAACGGTCTGTCGGGGAAGTACGGAGTGGATAACGGCGAGGTCGGCACCGCTGCCGGCACCGCCGCCGGTGAAGTAGACCCAGTCACCAAGAGCAGGGAAGTCGGCCGGTGTTGCCGCCCGGTACTCAAAGGCCCCGGAAACACGGGCATCCAAAGACGCGGTACTATCGGGGCCGTCACCGGTAGCCGTTAGATTGGTAACAATGCGGTAGGTGTGGTGGGTCTGCCGGATGATCCTTCCGGTGGACATGGTTGAATCAGACGCGTGATGCGGCGGGACACGTCCCCAGTGATGGAGGGGAGGTACATATACTGCGTGGTCTTCCGACACGACGATAGTCCTTGGATGTCACGAAAAAAGACGGGTGGAGGTGGTTGCTGCTGTTCGTACGAGACGGCAACGCGGAGTACCGCGCCGGGTGACAGTGGATTACTCAAAAAGGAAAGGGGGACCGGAGTCGGCCTGTCCGACGGACGGGGCTGTAAGAACTCAGGTCGCGGAATTTCCCCGAACAGGAGCATCCGTTATTGCAGTCATGAATGACCTCCTCAAAAAACAGATGGGCAAATCATAGCGGGATTTTTGAGAATAGGTCAAGCGACCGGCTTTCCAACCCGTCGGTTTACCGAGTGGCGGACTCGCCGGCCACCCATCCGCCGGCCCAGCACATCTGCAGGCTGAACCCGCCGCTTTGCCGGTTGAAGTCCAGGAGGTCTCCTATGACAAAGAGATTTGGGACTTCCCGGAGGCGCATCGTCCGAAAATCGACGGCCGACGGATGGACGCCGCCGCTGGAGACTACCGCCTTGTCCTGGCCCATCAGACCGCCGAAGGCGCAGGGTATTCCGGTGAGGGTGGTTACAACGGAACGCCGATCTGTCCGGGACAGTGTGGCAAGGCGCTGATCCGGTGGAACCCCTGCTACCTGACAGACCGCATCGGCCAATCGGGGCGGCACGAAGGTGCGTAGCATTTTGCCGATCGATCTGGTTCCCGCCGAGGCGACTGCAGCGGTTACGGCGTTTTCGATCGTTGCCGGGTCCACACCGGGAACTGGGTTTATCAGGAGCCGGATGGGAGTGGACCGGGCGGCATCCCTGATGTCCTCCGCCATGTTGAGTGACAGCGGTCCGCTGAGGCCGAAGTGGGTGAACAACAGCTTTCCCCGGCGGCTGAGTACCCGTCGCCCATTGGCCCACAGTGTGCCGTTGTAGACATCCGGGCCGCAGTGGCGGCGGGTCCTGTCTTTGTTATGGCCATTGTCGGCCGTTGTGGCGCCTGCCGATGCCGCTTGTACGATTAACTCCGCCTCGGCCAGGGCCAACCCCTGGAGGCCGTGGACCCATAGGTCCGGGACGTTCAGGGGAACCAGCGCGCTTTGAGCTGCCCGAAGGGGTACCCCTAACTCCTGTAACCACGGCAGGGCATCCCCGGTAGACCCGGTTTCAGGTCTGGCCGTTCCGCCTGTTGATAGAACGAACTCACGTCCTGCAATGATCTCTCCCCGTGTCGTTTGCACGGCACCGACTCGTGGGGGTGTTGATTCGGGCGCCATTACCAGCCCGGCGACGGAACAGTTGGGGCGTATCGTTACGCCGCCGACGGCCATGTACTCTTCCAGGGCCGCCCGGACCGAAACGGCGGAGTCGGTAACGGGAAAGACCCGACCTTCCGCCTCGACCTTTGTCTCCAGGCTAAACCGTCGAAGGAGGGCTCTGGTATCGTCGGGGCCAAAACGGGCAAAGAGACTGTGCAGGTGAACACCGTCGGGGCCGTAGCGGCTTGTCAGGATGTGGCGGTCCGAGGTTGCGTTGGTCACGTTGCAGCGGCCGCCGCCGGAGATGAGGAGTTTTTTTCCGAGGGTGTGGTTTTTTTCCAGCAGGATGACCGAAAGGCCTCGCTCTGCTGCCCGGGCGGCCGCGGTCATCCCGGCGGGTCCGCCGCCGACCACTACCACATCCCAGCTTGCCCGGCGATGTTCGTTCATTTCGGAACAGTACCGCCCGGTCGGCGGCGATGCAAGCACTTTTTATGATCAGCTGCCGAGATACGCTTTTCTTACATCCACGTGGTCCAGCAGTTTTTTCCCCGAGCCTTCCAGCTTGATCCGGCCCGTTTCTAGAACGTAGGCGTAGTCACACAACTCAAGGGCCGCCTTGGCGTTTTGTTCGACCAGAAGAACGGTTACCCCGAGGCTGTTGATCTCACGGATGATGTCAAAGATATCTTTTACAATAAGCGGGGCAAGACCGAGGGATGGCTCGTCCATCATAAGCAGCTTTGGGCGGGACATCAGAGCCCGACCGACGGCGAGCATCTGCTGTTCTCCTCCCGAAAGGGTACCGGCCCGCTGCCACAGGCGTTCCTTGAGTCGGGGGAAAAGGTCAAAAACCCGGATCCGGTCTTTTTCGTACACCTTTTTGTCTTTGACTGCGTAGGCGCCCATGGTGAGGTTTTCATCAACGGTCAGGTCCGCAAATACTTTTCGTCCTTCCGGTACCATTACGATGCCGCTTTTTACGATGTTGATCGTCTTTTCGGCGATGATCTCTTTCTCCAGGTATTCAATGGAGCCGCTCACCGATTTCAGCATACCGGCAATGCTGCGGAGAGTGGTGCTCTTCCCCGCTCCGTTTGCTCCGATCAGGGAGACGATTTTTCCCTGCCGAACCTCGATGCTGATTCCCTGAAGCGCCTTGATTCCGCCGTACTGAACTCTCAGATCGTGTATTTTTAACATCAATCTACCCCCAGGTACGCTTCGATCACTTTGGGGTCGTTCTGAATTTCCTCAGGTACCCCGTGGGCAATGGTCTTTCCGTAATCAAGGACGTAGATGCGCTCACAGATTCCCATGACCACCTGCATGTGGTGTTCGATCATCAGGATGGTGAGGTCAAATTTCTCCCGGATTTCGTGGATGAACTTCATCAGGTCCCGGGATTCCTGGGGGTTCATTCCGGCGGCCGGTTCGTCAAGCAGCAGAAGGCGCGGAGAGGTGGCCAGTGCTCTGGCGATTTCCAGCCTCCGCTGTTTTCCGTAGGGAAGGCTGGAGGCCTGCTCACCGGAGAGTTCCTCAAGGCCTACGTCCTTGAGAAGTTCCATGGAGCGATCGGATATCTCCTTTTCTTCTCTACGATAGGAAGGTGTCCGGGCAACGGCGGCAAAGAGGTTGGACCGAAGACGAAGGTGGTGTGCGATAATGACGTTGTCCCACACGGAAAGCTGTTTAAAGAGACGGATGTTCTGAAAGGTCCGGGCAATTCCGCGCACCGTTATGCGGTCGGGCCGTTCATTGGTGATGTCTTCCCGGTCAAAGGTTATGGTTCCTCCGGTCGGCTTGTATACACCGGTGATCATGTTAAACGCCGTCGTTTTTCCGGCGCCGTTTGGTCCGATTAAACCGATGATCTCGTTCTTTTCGATGGTGATGTTAAGGTCATCTACGGCGGTAAGTCCACCGAATACCATGGTCAGTTTATCTGTTGTCAGTACACTCATGTCAGTACGCTCATTTCAGTTTCGCCCGGAGTTTTCTCGTTACCCGGGAAAGTCCCGCCCAGGTAAACTCGTTGTGGCCCATCAGCCCTTTCTGGTAAAAAATAACGACCGCCATGAGGCCGGCCGAGAAAATAACCATTCGCATGCCCGGCTTGCCGGCAATGGTGATAAAACCGAGGTCAATCGTCCCGTCCAGTACGCGAAGAAACTCCATAGTAATGGTGACGAGGACGGCACCCACGACGGAACCGGTAATACTTCCGATTCCCCCAAGGACAACGATGAGCAGAATGTTGAAGGTCATGAGAAAGCGAAACATGAGTGGGTCTATGGCGCCGAGAAGGTGACCCATCAACGCACCGCCGATGCCCGCAAGAACTGAACCGATGGTAAAGGAGACGACCTTGTGTCGGAACAGACTGATTCCCATCGCTTCGGCGGCAACCTCATCTTCCCGAATTGCCTTGAACGCCTTACCGTAGCTGCTGTTTATCAGGTTCACCATGAAGAGCACCGTAAGGGCCGCAACCCCCCAGCTCCACCACACCGTTGTAAACCGGGGCAGTCCTTTGAGGCCGAGAGCCCCGTTGGTAAGTGTCTGGGTATTGGTAAAGACGATTCTGATAATCTCACCAAATCCGAGGGTGGCGATGGCGAGGTAGTCGTCCCGAAGTCTGAGGACCGGAGCCGCGATCAGAAACCCGATAAACCCGGCGACGAGACCCGCCATCAAGAGGGCCGGTAAAAACGGCCATTCCACGTTGGCGAGAAAGGGGACGATCGGTTTCAGGAAAAAATTCATCGCCTTCAATTCGGGAGGCATGGTCAGCAGAGCGCACGTGTAGGCGCCAACCGCCATAAAGCCGGCGTGCCCCAAGGTGAAAAGCCCGGTAAAACCGTTTATCAAATTGAGGCTGAGGGCAAGGGTTACGTATATCCCGGCGAGGACAAAAATCCGTTTGGGAAAGGCTCCCAGGTACGTTTCAAGCAGGGCAAGTACGCCGATTCCGATAACAACTGCAACAACGGTGTAGATACGGTGTTTTTTCTTCATGGTTACACCTTCTCCCCCGTCGCAGTTCCAAGCAGCCCGGAAGGACGCACAAGAAGAATAAAGATCAGGAGGATAAACGCAAAGGCGTCCCGATACCCGGAGAGGGCCGGTAAAAACGCGATGATCATGATCTCCATCAACCCGAGGAGAAACCCTCCGAGTACCGCACCTTTGATATTTCCAATCCCGCCGACAACTGCGGCGATAAAGCACTTGAGTCCGGGGACCAGTCCCATAACGGGTAGTAACTGCGGGTATTTCATGCCCCACATGATTCCGCCCACCGCTGCAAGGGTCGAACCTATGGCAAAGGTGATTGAGATGATCCGGTCGACGTCGATGGCCATAAGCCGGGCCGTTTCGTGGTCCGTCGATACGGCGCGCATGGCCATCCCCGTTTTTGTCTTGTTGACGATGAACAGCAGGATAGCAAGGACGACAAAGGTGATTATCGGAATCATGAACGTGATCGAAACGATCTTGACCCCTGCGATGGTGACAATCCGGTTGAACAGATCGGGTACGGTAAACGTCTTCGGCCGTCCGCCGAAGACGACGATGGCAAGGTTCTGGATAAAAAACGAAGCGCCGATGGCGCTGATCATGACCGATATCCGGGGATGGTCGCGAAGGGGACGATAGGCGATCTTTTCGACGCTCATCCCAAGGACACAGGTGATACCGAGGGCGACGATGAACGCGGCGAACCACGGCATCATAAAGAGGGTGATCAGATAGAAAGCGGTATAGGCGCCCATCATGAAGATCTCACCGTGGGCAAAGTTGATTAACCGCAGTATCCCGTACACCATGGTGTAGCCGATGGCGATCAAGGCGTAGAGGCTTCCCAGAGACAATCCGTTGGCCAGATGCTGGAAGAACATTTGGATGGTCATAATCCGGTCTCTCCCTAAAAAAAGCATAGATTTCCGGATTTGAAAATCTATGCTTTGCTGTTATTGCTGCGAGTTGAAGTTATTCCGGTACGATAGTTGTGACAAAGGAGAAATTACCGTCTCGGACCGTTTTGATTACCGCGTTCTTGACCGCGTCGCCATTTGAATCCAGCGTTATGATCCCCGCCGCACCGGGAAACCCCTTGGTTTTTGCAATTGCATCCCGAACGGCGTTGGTATCGGTGCTTCCAGCCTTTTTAATAGCATCGAGAATTACCAGGTACGCATCAAAGCCGAGGGCAGTTACCGCCGCCGGTTCTTTTTTGTACTCCTTCCGGTACTCGTCGATAAAGATCTTGGAAGTCTCGGTTATGGGGATTTCCGTGGTGAAAAACGTTGAAAACACCACCCCTTC
>Ga0172382_10011663_pt1 | contig 11584 bp, 24 predicted proteins | sample Leawel138RmetaG_FD_122245 | JGI IMG/M metagenome (GOLD analysis project Ga0172382, IMG submission 122245) | Leachate microbial communities from a municipal landfill in Southern Ontario, Canada - Leachate well 138R metaG | ecosystem: Engineered > Solid waste > Landfill > Unclassified | place...
AACCAACAACATCGCGATCCGTTCAATCTGCCGCGAAATTGCCTCTTATGTGGCCAGCAGTGGCGGAAGAAAAGTGGGCGAAAGAGGGCGCGGAACGCTCTCGCGGCCCACGCCCTTCAACCAGCCTCTCAACTTTGCCGCTCGGTGCGAAACCGCATTACCGCGCAGGTTTGCTCGCTCACAACCGCGCCGGTGCGCGTGTCCACCACGACATTTACTTCGGCACCCGCCGGATTCATGGTGCTGAAGGCAGTTTGGCCTTGAGCACTCGCGGCGCCATCCAGCGGTTCGGTGTTGCTGTGATCGGCGAGTTTCAACGCCGGATCGAGATCCGGGATCGGATTTTCCAGCGGCACAGTCTGCGTGATTGTATGCGCCGACATATCATTCACGGCATTGCCGCGCACTTTTTTGACGCCTGTATCCGCTTTTAATTCCGTGTGACTGCCGCTTCCTGCGCGGCAGCATCCAGCATCAATGATATTATTTATCATAATATATATTATCGGCGTTTGGGGTTGACAAAGAATTAGGCAAATCAAGGCCTTAGTAACCGCCCGTCCCTATACTTCGCAGAAAACCTCAAAAAAAGCGATGTTACCCCCAAATAAATTCGAACCGTTCGCCACCAGCGAAGAAAAAGTCTGGGGCTCCCACCTTTCGCATTCACTTATGGCGAAAGCGCTGGAAGACGCCGCCGAAGCCCTAGAGGCAGAAGCCAGACAGTTACGCCGCCGCGCATACGAGTTTGAGAGGAACGCAAATCGTGAAATGTCGTGGCAGATCACCCGGCAGAACATCCGCAAAGCGGCGATCCGCGCGACCCGCGACAAACGACCCTTTGGGGAAGCCGCCCATGAGATAGCCAACTACACCCGCGCGCCCATCGAGGCGGTTATTCAGGTTATGCAGCAGGAAGCGCGGAAAACCGACCGCGAAACCCGCTATCTGCGAAACGAGGAAATCATGCGGCTCAAGCGCCAAGGCATGACCAATGTGCAGATCGCCGCTCGCATGGGGCTTCACGAAAAATCCATCGCGCGGATTTCCGGGCAGATGCGGCGCTATATGGTCTTCTGGGGACCGAAATGATGCCAGATTTACCATAGCTGTTCAGCTATCGTTCAGCCTGCCCGGCCAGAATGGCCGTCAGGAGTCACAGGAGGCCCGCCCATGCGTTTTCTGCCAGCCATAGCCCTCGCCACCGGAATTGCCGCCGCACTCACCAGTGGGCCTGTAATCGCCGCCGACGCCTGCCCGATGGAACGGGCGGTTTACAACGCAGCCGGAACGTCCAGCGTGACCCTGCATTTCGAGCCTGATAGCAGCGGCTACAGCATGAACAACCTTCGCGGGTCTATTTCGGGCACACCCGATCGCGGGGAGCCTATGCTTTTCGCCTGGGGAAACAGAGGCCCGGCTTCTGCATCTCCGGGCGGAACCGTTCTTGCGTTCAATCACGACTTCACGGCAGCGGGCTTTCCGCGCCAAGCACGCGATGATGCGCCGTATGCACTGTTATTTCCAGAGATGGACGGCGGGTTTGGCCTCGCGTGGATCCTCACGGAATGCCGGTAACAAAAAAGGCGCAGCGGATCCGCTGCGCCTTTTTCATGTCCACCGTGACCCCTATCGACGGCGGCGCTTCGCGGGCTTCCGCCGCGCCGTGCTGGCCTTCGCCTTCACGATCCGGCCACCCTTCAAATAACGATAGCCCTTCTTCAAGGTGCCATCCCGCTTTGTCGCGGTGCCCTTCCGCACCGATGCACGCTTCGCCATTACCGGCTCCCCTTTTCTTTCATGAAAACGCCCAGAACCGCAAGCAGCACGCTCACAAGGCCGGTTGTCCAATCGCCCGATGAAAGCGCCGGCGCGGCGGAAGCCACAGCGTCCGCAATCGCCGGAGCTTCATTCACCTTAGCAAGCTGGCCGCCGCCATAAATCAGGGCGGAAAGCCCCAAATAGGTAGTCGGCTCTTTCAGCCGTTCCTTAAGCCACTCCATCTTTCACCGCCTTTCCGATGATCGTTTCAATGCGCACCACGCGCCTGTCGAGCTTCCAAAGCGCAAGAGCGACTGCGATCAACGCGCCATCGGCACCAGTCGAAAGAAGCTCTTTCAGGAAGTCGAGTTCCGGCACGGCTCACCACCACTTCTGCGATTTGCCGACAAGAAATATTCCGATGACGCCCGCAACGATCATGACGTTTGACACGCCTTCCTTCGTTGCCTGCGTAGCGCCTTGATAGGTGCCGATGCTTGCCGCCGTGGTCTTAGAGCCAGCCCACCAGCCAGCCACAGCGCCAGCACCTGCGAGAATTGCGGGAGCGAGAAGAACGGGCATTATTTCACCTGTGCTTGCCGCGCCTTCGCGGCGTTATATTTGGCCAAATGGTTCCGCGTCATGGAATTGTCAGCACCCGGACCGCCGTTGTAACTCATGACCACCCATTCTTCTGATCCTGTCGCCCGTGGATGCTTGCGGAGCCAGTCGATATATGCGCACCCGAAATAAATCCCAGTTGCGGCGTCATACATCGCCTCGCCAGCCGGAAGCGAATAGCCGCGATACTTCAGATCGTCATGAAGCCATTTCGCGGTTTTATAAAGAACCTGCATGAGCCCATACGAAGCATCATCAAGGTGCCGCTCATAGCGATATGCCGTGCGCCGGAAGCCGCTTTCAATCTCGATCATTGCCACGACCATTGCGGGATCAACACGACCGGAAAAATGCTTGTTGACGATGCTCTTTGCCAGCGAGCGCGCATCCGCGAGCGACAAAACGTCTGGCTGCTTGACAGGCGCGGCCTGCGTTGCGGGCGGTGTTGCGGTTGGCATGAAGGAACCTCCGAAATAATCAGTCGGCCAGTCGGGTGCGGAGATTGAGAAGCCGTCCGACAGGTCCGGCGCGCCGCCTGTTGCACCGCCGCCGCTTATGCCGGGCATGGGCCCGTGAATAATCGGCATTCCGATTTCGACGGAGCCGCGCGCACCCATACGAGTGCGCAGCCAAGCCCAAGCGATTGCGAGAAACCCGCCGATCAACAGAATATCTCCCGCCCTGTCACTCATGCACCGCCTCGAAGGGCGGCGGAAGCTCACCTTCCGTCAACCCGATCATGTTAGCCGTGCGCGTGTCGCCCGGCGCGCGCGTGAAGGCCGTGACCTTGGGTTCCTCGCCCTCGCCCCATTCAAAGGTACGGGTTTCGCCAGACGGGAACTTTTGAATGTGCCTGTTGGTCATTTCATCCGCCTAATGAATATCATAGGTCAAATCAACATGAATGGTTCCGGCCTGCCGCTCCACCCCGATAGCCTTTCCGGCCGGGACGAAAAGTTCACGCCCAAGCGACAGATTTGCGCCCGTGTAAATTGACGCCACCCGAATTCCATCGACGGTTAGAAAACCCCAAGCAGACGCCCCCACATACATAAAAGCACTTGTCCGAATGGTGATGCCGCGCACATTCAGCGCCGCAGCCACAATCACTTGTGTAGCGGTCGCTTCGACGTGAACGGACGATGCCCCAAGCGGCGTAATCGTTCCGCCGTCAGATGATTTCCAAGCGCCTGCCATTACCAAAGAACCTCCCACCGCAACAGTTTTTGCGGGAAGCCTGAAAGGTTGAAAGCTTTAAGCTCACCGTTGTTTTCAACTTCCAAGCGTTCACCCGCGAAAAGCGGGATGCCCTGGTCATTCAGGCCACCGCCAGTTTTCAGATACATCGTTTCCGTGCCCATGTGCTGCACACACATAGCCTTCCGCCCAGCGTTAGCCACAGCGATGGTTACACTCGATGACGCAGGCACAAAAAGGCTAGACACCGACGCAATAAGCGATGGCACGGCCTCCCGCGGAAGATAGGTATCGACAATCGTGACGGGCACATTGCCCGCGCCAAAAATTGCGCGGTTGTCGAAAATGTCTCCGGTCGATACCTGAACGGAAACCGTGATTGGGCTCGCTGTCGGATTGCGAAAGCGCAGCGACAAAAAGCGCGGGCGCGCGCCCGCCGCATCCGGCCTGCCCTGATATGAAAGCCCGGCCTGCGCGAGCTGAAACGAACCGCTGTCAAAAGCAATGAGGAAGGTTCCAGTGGCCGCGATGATCGCCACCATTTCGCCGGTCGCAGCGCGGCTTTCTTCGCCGCCAGCCGGAATAGTCAGTTCAATATCCTGACAAGTCGGAAAGCTCACGCTCATTTCAGCACCTGCATTGCGAAGTAAAGCCCTGCAATCACCATTGCCGCCTGAATGGCCTGCTGTATCACCTGCTTGATATCCGCCGCGCTCGTATCCGCTTGAACATCGGCATAAGCCGATTGAGTTTCGCGCGCGAAGTTCACTGCGCCCTGGGCGACACCGCCCACAAAATTCATGGCATCAGAAAGGAAGCCTTCAGCCAGCCCGATCACTTCGGGGCTCATGTCAGACACGTTCACCCCGACCGTTGCGTTATGGCCGAGGTTCCCCATCAGGTCTTTCAACACCAAAGCCCGCGAGCCGCCGTCAAGAGCAATCCGCTCATCGCGGTTAGTCGTCGTCTGGCTTTGTGCCGATGAACTTTTTGAACTCGAAAAACACATTACGCCACCGCTTTCATGTAAAGCACGGCGCGCGGGCTCATGCCCCAATGCGTCACAATCTTTTGCATGGTCGCGCGTTCGACCATGCAAGTAACCCGCTCTATATCGGTTGAGCCGAGCGCATAGGCTTCCAGCTTCTCCCACAACGCGCGGATCGCGAAAGGCTCCGCCAGCGCATTCAGTCCGACGATTTCCAGATCAGGCTCGCCCAGCCGGTGCCGATAGGCGACGGCAGCGACCAGCGCGCCCTCTTTTTCCGCGACCGCGAAGCACAGATTTCCGGCATCGTGCTGGGCCTTCATATCGCCCATCGGAAAGTCAAGCGGAGCCGTGGCGGAGAGCATGGCCGCGATTTCATCCGTATAATGATGGAAAAGCGTCACCTTCACAGGAACTTCCTTCCGACAAGATACAGAGCCGCCAGAGCCGCAACGCCAATCAAGATCGGCGTCCAGTTCAGGCCGCCGCCCTGCCCCGATGATGCCGAGCCACCAAGCGCGAAAGCGCCGGTCGTGAACTGGTTGTTCACATGGGCCTGACCATCGGCAAACGAAGACGGGTTTTGCGTGAGCCCGCCCGCTGGCATGGACGGCATTCCGCCGTCACTACCAGCCAGCGAAGAGGCCGTCGAAATCCAGCTAAGCGGGTCCAAAACTCACCTCCGAAGCAGGTAGATGCCAACCAGCGCGGCACCGCCGACCAGAAGCAGAACCTCGTATGAAACACCGCCGATGCCGCCAGCCGGAAGATAGCCACTGCCTTGCCCGTAATAGCTCGCGCCTGTCGGCACGGTCTGATAATTGGCAGGTGCTGCGAGCGCGGCGGCATTCGCCTTGGCGGTCATTTTCGCCAGCTCGTGCTGCTGAACGGCGGTCAAGATTTCCTTGCCGCCGCCAAGCAGCGTGCCGAGCCAGCCGCCGCCAAAGACGCTTTCAGACGCCGCAGGCGGTGCGGCTCCCGGCACGTTCACCATGTCCTTAATCCCGCGCGCCGATATATTCGGCCAGAATGTTGAAACTGTTGGCGGCTGCCATATCGAAGTCGATACGGAACTCACCAACCGGAGAACGATCAGTTCGCTTCATCGGCAGCGGCAGAAGCGGCGTTCCATCTTCTTCAAAATTGATATGGAACACGGCGGCGGCGGCCACAAAGCCCTTTGTGGTCAGCACCGCATTGTTACGACCGCGCGAACGGTCGAAAGCAAGCTGCTGGTCAACGTACACCTTGACGCCGGAAATGTTGTTGGCGGCAGTCTCGAAGCAATGAAGCATCGAATAGTCGCCAATTTGACGCGGAAGGTTCGCCTCCGTCCGGGTTCCGATTGCCGTCACAGGCACGTTGATGCGGCGCGTTTTGCGCATCAGCAACGGAGCCACAACGTTATCGACCACAGCGAAGGCCGTCAGCGTCGGGCTCGTGCGGCCCGCCGCAATATCCACTTCGATCTGGAACGTCTGCGCATTGTTCTGAAGCGACCACGCCATGCGGTCGGCATCCTCCCAGCGCTTCTGCCAAGGCTCGGAAAAGTGGATGAAGAGATAGCCCGCCTGATAGGCATAGGCCGCGCCGCGATGCGCGTTCATCACGTTAAGTTGCGCGGCGGAAAATTCGCGCTGCGCGGTGCCGTCCAGCTTGATGCTGATATTCGTGAGCGCGGCTTCGATCGCGGCCTGATTGGCCAGCACACCATTTTCACGATATTCGAGAATGATCGTGTGATAGCGGCGGTCAGCAGGCATGTCGATGGTCGCGCGGCCCGGCGAAGCAACGCCGTTGATGGTCGCGAGCGGCACGGTGCGGCGGAACTGTGACATTTCGTTTTCCTTCTGTGTGCGGAGGTCAGGCGGCGCGGCGACGGCTTACTTGCCGTAGCCCGCCGTGGCCTTCTGGATGAAGGAATATTCGCCCATCGCGTTCATGAGGACGCCGGTTGCGATGATCGTGGCCGAAAGGATCAGCGCGAGACGGATTTCAGCTTTCGTCGGCATGGTTCTACCCGTTGTTTGAAAGATGCTTTGCGGCGAGCGGATAGACGAAGAAATGGTAGAGCACCGCGCCTAGCGCGCTGCCCACCGCCGTCAGAATGATTGCTTTAACCGCGTCGTCGTTCATGCGCCAAGCGGGCCACCGGGCCGGGTGATTTGGCAAGAAAAACCCGACCCCATATGTCATATGGAAATCGGTCGAATTTGCCCGCTTGGCCGGACCTCAATGCCGCTCACTTGTCCATTTTCATGCACAAGCGCACGGTACGGAGGCAGCGAGCGGAGCCGGTCGGCATAGTCGCGCCCGATCAGCCGCAGCATTTCCTGCCGGTCAACATCAGCGGCCAGCGCGAAGAGGTAGGACGTGGCGACGTTTGCCCGATAGGTGGCCGATATTTGGGCCGGTCGCTGTGACACCGCGATGCACTCTATGCCGACATGGCGACCTTGGTTCACCACGCGCTGCATACCCGAAAAATGCGACGGCAGGCGGGTCACGGGATAGGACAAATCCGCTTCCTCGATAACGAGTGTCAGCTTGCGCGGATCGCGGCCTTCTTCATATGGAGATTGCGCCGCCCAGCATATGGAGGTCAGCTTGTGGAGCGCCTCGATTTCCTGCCCGGCTTCCGGCACATAGGCTATATGGAAGCCCCTCGCCCAGCCGCGTTTCATCGCCTTCAAAACATCGGTGCGCGTATATGCAGCCGTGAAGCCGCGCAGCGCGCCATATTCGGCGCGCGGATCGAACACAACGACCTTGGGCCTGCCTTTCAGCAAGCCCTTTGTCAGTGTCGATTTGCCGGAGCCGCGCCGCCCGAATATCTGAATAAGCTCCGCGTCCTTCTTCATGGTGCCCGAAGCTCTATAACCGTTGAGGCATCGGATTTCGGCTCCGGTGCGGCGGGCGGCGGTGCTTCGCCCTGGGCAGGTTCCGGCGCGCGCTCATGCTCCGGCACCTTCGCCGCATGACGGCTCGCAAGCTCCGCCTTCACGGCGAACAGCTTCACCCCGACAAAAGGCAGGATCGCAAAGGCGCGCTGCATCCACAGTGAGCCCGGCTCGACCAGCCAGCGGAGATAGGCGGTTTCGGAAGCAATGTCATAGATCGCATCGGAAGCCGAGCGCGCGGCCTGCATTTCATCCGGCTTGATCGGCAGGCTTTCCAGCGGGAAGGGCGGGATCGGAACGAGGTTCGGCGCGTGAAAGCATACCTGAAAGAGCCCGAAGAAATCATCCTTCGAGATCAGGCCGGATGCAGCTTCTTTCTCGACCGTCTCAACCGCTTCGACCGCCTCCGCGCGTTCCTCGCGTTCGATTTCCGCCGCAAGCTCTTCGAGATGCGACGTATCCAGATCACTTCCCGAGAAGCTCGCCTGCGAGGTCTCGCTTTGGTTCGGGTCCGGGCTCGTGCTCGGGTTCCGATTTGACGGCAGGCTTTCCTCTGCCCGCTTTGCCAGCTTCGCTTCCAGCTTTGACGACATCGGCGCTTTCCTTCTTCAGTGCCTTAACAATTTTATCGGTATCAGCGAGGCCAAAGGCTTTCACTTCCAGCCCGCAGCCGCGCCTTTTCGGATCGGCACTGCCATTGCAGCGATAGAACGCCCGGCCTGCGACGTTGCGCTTGTATTCGACGGTTGCTTCGCAATTGATGCACTCGCCAAGGCCGATGATTTCAGACGCCATGCTCAATCCTCATAGATCGGTTGCCCGTTTACCCACCCGACCGCCTGCCGGTTTGGCGTCGGGCCGGGCAGCGGCGCATGTTTCACCGGCCCTTCTTTCGGCGCGGCCTTCGCCTTTGCAGGCTTGCGCGCGATGGGCTTTTTCGCGGCGGCCTTTTTCGGTTTCGTCGTCATATCGCTCTTTCCTTTCCCAGCTTGAGCGCGTGGTCCATCAGTTCGGCCACTGTCATGAAGCCGCCGCCGGGATCGAATGCCCGACGATGCGGGCGCGGCGGCGGTCGATAGTTCGGTGCGGGCATTTCGCGCGCGTCGAAATAGGAATGGCAATCATGCTGCGAAAGCAGAAGCTCGACGGCTTCCGCGCCGCCTTTAATAGCGGCTGCGAGAATGTCAGCAGTCAGACGAAGTTTGATGACGCGGTTCCATGTTCCGCTGTCCAGCACTGCCACGCGGCCTGTATCGGTCGCGATGACTTCGCCGGTTTCGCGGTCGATCACTTCGCCGTGGTCGTAACCTTCCAGCGCCAATTCCTCGTCCGGCGCTGGATCGCGGAGCCCATACCATTCACGAAGCCCGCGCGAGTAAGTCAGGTGCCGCGCGCCCTTGAATGCCGTGGCAAATTCCACGAAGAGCCGCCCTGCCCGCGTGTCATGCTCGCTCGCTTTCAGCAAGTCCCACACGCTGCGCCCGGCTGCATCCTTTTGCGGCCCCTTGGCGATTTCCTGCCCGGCTCCCCACTTCGCGACATAGGCAGCACCAGCGCCTGCCGATGACGCTTCGCGAAGGTGGAAAGCCTTTCGGTCGCATGTTCCACCGACACGTTTCACCGCGCTTTCCCAGCGCGCCCATAGCGCGCTTTCAAGTGCCGCGCGGCGCGCTTCGGAAAGAACCTCGCCCGTGAAAATCAGCACATGCAAATGCGGATGCCAGCCGCTTGCCCCATGAGTGACTTCCAGCGCGCGCACTGTGCCGATGATGCCTAGATCGGCCTTGAGGCGCACCCATGCGCCGCCCTGTTGCGCTTTCTCCCAAGCCCGCGCCACCTGCCACCGGAGATCGCCCGCCTTCTGGAAAGCTTTATGGCGTAGCGTGAGTGTCGCCATATAGAGCGCGCCGCGCGCGCCGGTATGCGCTTCGCAAAGCGCCTCGACTTCGCCGGTCCTTTTTGTCGCGATTTTTGACGCACAAACGGGACAGGTCCATATGGAACCGCAGGTTTCCACGCCGCGAAAATGCGCGCCGCCTTCCGGGTTTACCCAAACCTCGACAACAGGGCTGTTGCGGCGCTTCCCGCAGCGCGAGACGCGGCCCGGCTCACTCAAACCCGCCGCCGCGTCCAAAAGGTCGCCCGCCCTGTCGCGGAGAGCATGGCGCTCTTTCCGTAGGTGCAACACGTCCTCTGGAAAGTCTGTTTGCGTGTCTATCAAGGCTCCACCTCGCGGCGGTCGCACGCAGTCGCCAGATCAACAAGCCATCGCGCAAAATCGGGAGGAGTGGCCTCGCGTTCGCGCTTGCCCATGAGCTCAACCCGCCCAGGTGGATGGCCTAAGCCGAACGGGAAGGACGGCAGCGCACGGCGGTTTATGCCGACGATGTAAAGCCAGGTGTCTTTCGGAGCGCGATGTCCCGCGTGGCCCTGAAAAACAGGCAAAGTCCATCCGCCTGCCGCGTCGAGAGGCTCACCTGGCAGCGGCAGTCCGGCTTCGCGCCAGAGTGATGACCAGGCAGGGTGCTCAAGAACGCCACCGCAGCGACGAACAGCACCAACAGCATGAAAAGCGAGTTGTCGTTCTTCGGTGGTCGCCTTTGACATGTGAGCGAGGCGACCCCATGCGCGGCACGGCGGATGCGCGATGACGGGCAATCGGCCTCGATACGACCGAGCATCCCGGCGAGCATCGAAAACGTCACATCCCTCTATTTGGTGATAGACGGAGCGCGGGCGCGCGTAGAGAACGGCCACCTTCATTCCGCGCCGCCCTTCTCACGCGGGCGACCGTCACCGCACCAATCGACAAGTGCGACGGCGGGCCACATCGCGCCGCCGTAGCTGTCCATCAGCGGAGCCTTGCGGCGGCACAAGCCATGCGTTTCGCCGGGCAGGAAATGCGCGAACTTGCAGAGCGCGCAGCCGAAGCGGGCGGGAGCCGTCATAGGCGGTCCCTCCCCTGCATCATCCGAGCGAAGCGGCGCGCACGGGCGGCTTCCTCTGGTGACTTACGTTCGGCTAAGGCCAACCGCTCTTGCACCCGGTCATGCCGCGTTGTGACCACCCATTTGCCTTCGGCAGGCCAGAAAACCAGTTGCTCGAAACTCGCAGCGTCGGGCGGGTAATGCGATTTTGCCCAGCGGTCCAGCGCGGCAAGCGCATGGGCCGGATCGACCGCGCGAGCGGCACGGTCAAACATTTCCGTGAGGTCATGGACTTCGAGAACATCGCCCCAGCCGTCGATATACCGAAGCTGTTTGGCGAAGGCCGGTGGCGTTGGCGCGCCCGGCTGAATGTCAATTGCAAGCATCGTTTCCCCTCGGTGCTTGTGGGCCTCTCCCCCGCCGCTTGGCGGCGGCAGGCAGGAGCACTGGCACCCGCCGCCGCCTCACTTTTCGAGGGGAGCCCAAGGGGACTCACATATTCATCTGCCGTTCAAGTCGGCCGGAATACTGTCGCTAGACTCGGAAAAGCCGCCACGGAAGGGGGTTTCCGCAATGTTTCGCCATGATTTTCGATGGACAACACGGCACCGCCCAAAACCTTGCAGTGACTGCGCAAATCACTTCGCGCATCGCAGCTTCGGGCACCGAAAGCGCGACAAGGCACGCCATATATGGATTAGAGCGCCATAGAAGTCGCTAGGTATTGACGTAAACCAAATCAGTTGTGCCAATAACAGGGAGTTGAGGCTAGAAGTATAGTTAACGGGGAAACGCCCTGCCCGATGGTAACGTCCGTGTACGTAATACTATATATTATCGGCGTTTTTGGTTGACAAAGAAATAGGCAAATCACGGCTGTGGGATCGCATAGAACCTGAATCTGGTAGACAACGCCTCGGCTTGGCAAAGCACGGTCTGTACGTCTTTGTCCTGCATGTCCGGCGATAGCCCTACCGCACCCGCATCTCCGCGATCTCCCTGATCCGTTTCTTGAGGGCTGTCGGGTCGTCCCGTTTCGACCGGTAGTGATAGGTCGACCGGTCAAAGGGCACCGCCCGGCACGCACGGCGTGTGCTGACCTGCCAGGCCAACTGAACACGGTCGCCCAGCCGCCGCGCGCGGGTGGATAGCCGCAAAGAATGCCGCATCGGTGCCCGGCCACATGCCTG
>Ga0172382_10011664_pt1 | contig 11583 bp, 13 predicted proteins | sample Leawel138RmetaG_FD_122245 | JGI IMG/M metagenome (GOLD analysis project Ga0172382, IMG submission 122245) | Leachate microbial communities from a municipal landfill in Southern Ontario, Canada - Leachate well 138R metaG | ecosystem: Engineered > Solid waste > Landfill > Unclassified | place...
ACATTGTCCAGCACGGTGCGCCAGGCTAACAGCAGGTCCTTCTGGGGCATGTAAGACACGGTATCCACCGCCCGCAGGTTTTCATTTCCCGCCAAGACCACCCGGCCCCTATCGGGGCGCTCAAGCCCGCATATAATATTAAACAGCGTACTCTTACCACACCCGCTGGGGCCGATTAAGCTGACAAACTCCCCTTCGCCCACCCGCACAGAAACCTCGTCCAGAATAGGCAGCTGTTTACCGCCCACCACAAAACTTTTGGCCACACCCTCCAGCAAAACAACGGGGTCATACTTTAAGTTGTTTATACTCTCCCTGGTTGTCAAAAAAACACCTCGATTCTATGCCCCATTGTCCCACCAAATTTGTCCTGGCGGATGCGCAAAGCTGGAGTTAGCTACTTCGGCAGGAACTCGTTGGTAAAAGCCTTATCAGTGGCAATCATCTCCGGCAGCAGCTCTTTTTCGTACATCCAACGGGCGTAGCGCTCCCATACCTGGGCCTTTTGCTCCCCCCAGCGCGGTGCGTCGTCTTGATAGCGTGGGCTCAGGTACTTTTGGCTGGCCAGCAGCAGCTCTGCATCAGTTTCCGGTGTGTACTTAAGCAATATCCGGGCCGCTTCTTCCGGGTTATCAATGGCAAATTCATAACCCCTGGATACAGCCCGCAAAAATTTGTGTACCAGTTCCGGGTCTTCTTTAATTAGCTTTTCCCCTGTCGTAAGTACCGGTGTGTAATAATCCAGAGCGGGTTCCAATTGACGCACTTCTAGGAAATCCAATTCCATGCCCCTGAGTTCAGATTCCACTCCGGTCCAGCCGTAATAAATCCAGGCAAAGTCTATATCCCGCTCAACTGCGGCAAAGAAATCGGCCACCCCGGTATTAATCATTTCTACTTTACTGAAATCACCGCCGTCGCCTTCAATAACCGCCTTTAGCATAGCATCCTCGGTAGGGGCGCCCCAACCGCCGTAGCGCTTACCTTCCATATTAAGTGGCCTGGTGATGCCTTTCTCTTTTGGGGACGCAAAACCAGAAGTATTATGCTGGATTACCGCGGCCACAGAGACCACCGGTACTTCGTTGGCCCTGGCCTGGGTAACATCTTCCTGGTAACCCACGCCGAAGTGGGCTTGACCTGAAGCTACCAATGGCGCAGTGGCGCCGCCCTGAGCAGGTTCAACAATTTCCACCTGCAGCCCTTCATCAGCATACCAGCCCTTGTCCAGAGCGACATACAGGCCGGTGTGGTTGGTGTTGGGTACCCAGTCCAGCATTACGGTGACAGATTGAGGCTCAATCTTGCCCTCCCCGGCTTCCTCACCTGCGGCGGCACATCCGGCCAGTAATAAGACAACTGCTAACAAAAGAACGATTGCTTTTTTAATCACTTTATTTTCTCCTTTCATTGTAGTACCAGGGAATGGTTAACCGAGATATTAGTTCAATTAAAGCAAACAGTAAGAGGCTGATTAATGAAATAATCATTATCGCTGCAAAGACGCTGTCAGCTTGGTATGCGTGCGAAGCACGAGTCATAAAAACCCCCAGGCCGCTGCTGGCCCCCAACCACTCACCGATTACAGCCCCCATCATGGCATAAGTCCCTGCTATTTTCAGCCCGGCAAAAAATGACGGCAGGGCGGCCGGGATCAGTATCAGTTTGATAGTCTGCCAGCGGGAAGCTCCCATCACCTGTAACAGTTTAACCATATCGGCATCAGCTGCCTGCATGCCTTCAGCCATGCTTACGGCCACCGGAAAGAAACAGACCAGGGTTACCACAACCACCTTGGGCATAATTCCGAAACCGAACCAGATGATCAATAGAGGCGCAATGGTAATGATGGGAATAGTTTGAGAAAACACAAGCAAAGGATAGACCCCCTGCCGAATTCGGGGCGACATAGCCATGACCACCGCCAAAACCAACGCCACCAGGACGGCCGCTGTCAAACCGGTGAGGGCCGCCAACAAAGTGTAACGTGAATGATCTAAAAGCTGCGGCAGCATCTCCACCAAAGCGGTAAAAACCCGACTGGGGGGAGGCAAAAACCAGACCGGCATGCCAGTAATATGCACGCCGGCTTCCCAGAGCACCAACAACACCGCCATGATGCCCAGCGCCGTAACAGGGATTCTGTTAATCAGCCGGAAAATCACCTGTATTTACCTACCTTTTCCTCCATGGTGACTCCTCCGGGCGCGTAATCGATTTTAATCAGGGTCATTACCCTGACAGCCCCGGCTTCAACACAGGCCTGCTGGGCTTTTTTAACCACCTCCAGCAATTCGTTTAATTCGCCCTCCATGGTAGTTTCCATAGGACCTACCTCGTACTTGACCCCGGACCGCTGTACCACCTCGATAGCCCGGTCCACCACCGCGTAAATATCACCGCCGGGCACATTTGGTATCACCTGAAAACTAACGTTAATCACCTTGGTGCCAGGTGTTGCAAGTTGATTTTGTTGCAACTTAGTACCACTATTTCCCATATTTCAAACCTCCGCTTGTCCTTATTAACAGCAGCAGTCCCGAACTCACAGATATATCCACTTTTCCCTCAGCCAGCCGATTGCTCACCCCGTAAGGATTGCCAATCCTAAAGGTAGCGTTTTCCAGCGGCCAGCGAACTCCCTTTACATTTACCCCGGTGACCTGTTCAGTCAGGGGTAGTAGAGAAAACAAATCTCCCGGCCGGCCGTCAAGCAAAGCAGAGGCGTGTGGCGACACCAGGCTAATCTCGTTATACTCATTGATAATCCGCGCCTTTACCCCCCGGTCCAACGCCACGCACAGCAGGTGCACGTTGGCCAGGGAATGGTCAAACCTGGTCCCCAGTGCACCGACAATGATAATTTCCTCGGGGCTGCCGGAAAGTGCCTCGGCCATCGCCAGTGCGGTATCTGTATCATCTTTATCCGGCGGGTATTCCCTGACAGCAGCGCCCAGACCAACCAGACGATCCAGTTCCTTATGATCTAAAGAGTCCATATCCCCAATGATTATGTCGGGGATCAGTTCCAGGGCGGCTGCATACCTGGCCCCGCCGTCCACGCAAATTACCCGGTCTTTTGCATCAATAAATTCGCTTAGCCACTGTAAATTTTCAACTGTTCCCCCAGTTATAATAACGCAGCGCATCTGTTCACCTTCATCCCCTTGTTTAGCAAGGCTATCCTTAATTGCGTTGGAAAAGTGCCATGAATTGATTCGCCGGCAGACCTCTTTATGTATTCTCTCATCAGCAGTCTTAAATTATGGATTAAAAGCAACAAGAAAGCGCACCCCCGGCAAGGTGTGCGCTAATGTTCAGATCTACCTTCCCTACGCGGGCATTACCCCGATCAGGTTCTTGGGTCAGGTGCTTTCTAGCCCTTTCTCAGCCCATAAACATGAGCTCCCCCTCGTTTATTAAATTACTTATATTATAAGGTTAATATCCCCGGGAATCAATACCATCGGCAATGTTTATATTTATGCTACCCCATGTACTCGCGCATCATGGCGCTCTTTTGATAAGGACGGAGCAATCGGCGCACTGCCGGAACCGCTACGCTGCCTTTCATGATTTCCCGCACCCCGCCCCGGTATACCACCGAACCACCGTCAATAACAACTACATTATCGGTTAAATAAGGAATCTCCATAAAGTCATGGGTTACGAATAATGCAGTGGTGGCAGTGTTAGCCAGTAACTCGCCCAGTTTCTCCAGTAAGTCCACCCGGGTTGGAAAATCCAGGGCGGAAAAAGGTTCGTCAAGAAATACCACCTCAGGCTCCAGGACAAAGGCCCGGGCCAAGTTCACCCGCTGAGCTTCTCCGCCGGAAAGGTGCAAGGGGGTTCGATTGCTCAGGCCGGTGATACCCAATTTCTCCAGCCAGTGATGCACCCGACGGTCAATATCAGTCTTGTCCACCCCTCTAAACTTCAAACCCTGGGCAACATTGTTATAAACTGAGGTATTTAGCAACAGCGGTTCTTGGAAAACAACGGCCATACGGCGCCTAAAAGAAAGGGTATTTAAATTATTAACCTCATGCTCACGAAAAAAAATCGTTCCGGCCGTGGGTTTTTCCAACAAAGCCAAGGTTTTTAGAAAGGTGCTTTTGCCCGCCCCGTTGGGGCCAATCAAGGCTACTCTGTCACCCTGGTTTAACCTGAACTCGTCAACCTGCAATATGGTTTTTTTACCCCTGTTCAGCAAAAGGTCTTTTACCGCCAGCATTTAAACCGCTCCTGTTCAGCGTTATGTTTTTTAAAGCATATTGAAGTCATGATTAAGATAACACAGCAATGCTTTCAAGGCAAGCAACAAATTTGCCGGTCATTGATACCTGGTTACCTGGTTATTCCATTTTGGTTATCAACTCACAGTTTATATCCTTGCAAATTATTTAAACTATGCAGAGATGAATGTAGCCATTAGAATTATAAAACATAGTCATAAAAACGAGTTTGTTATGTTAAAAAAATGAATTATCAAATTCATCCGAGGTGATTATAATGCTCTTTGCAAGGCCCAGAAAACAGGCCCAAACTAAATGTACCAGCTATCACCTATCACCAGAACAACTTGAGGAACTGCAAAAAAAATACGGCCAGCCCGGGGAGATGGCGCCGGGCCAACCGGCTCCTAAAAAGCGCAGACGCTTGGACGCTCGCTTATCGGAGATGGATCGTAAGGAAAAAAATTTATTAGAACTGGACGATGACAATTCCGATGCTGATTCCGATTCCGAAAATCCAGTTATTCATTGATAACGCAATGAGCTCCTTTCAGGTTGCTACCCTGAAATAGAATTTAGGTTGTCATCCTGAGCGCAGCGAAGGATCTTAAGGATCTAGATTCCTCACTTCGTTCGGAATGACAATCCAAGCAGATTTTCATCCTTCTGATGGTGCCGCGACAGCGGCATGATGGTCTATCCATTTATTTATCAAGCGGCGGGGGCACCGCGCAGCGTCTTCATAAATCCGGCCAGGTCATCAGGAAGCAGAGACTGGTCGCCGTCCGACAGTGCTTTTTCCGGGCAGGGATGCACTTCCAGCATCAGCCCGTCGGCCCCGGCGGCCAGGGCGGCCCTGGCCACCGGCAGGACCAGTTCTCGCCGGCCGGTGCCGTGACTGGGGTCAGCCAGCAGTGGCAGGTGGGACAGGTATTTTACCGCCGGTACAGCATTAATGTCGAAGGTATTACGGGTGTAGGTTTCAAAACTCCTGATCCCCCGCTCGCATAAAATCACCTGGCTGTTGCCTTCGGTCAGTATGTATTCCGCCGCCATCAGCCATTCATCCAGGGTTGCGGACAGTCCACGCTTCAGCAGCACCGGGTAACTAGTCCGCCCCACTTCCCGCAGCAACCCGAAGTTTTGCATATTGCGGCTGCCAATTTGAATGATGTCGGCATAACGGCACACTTCCGCCAGCTGACGCACGTCAATTAGCTCAGTGATTACCGGCAAGCCGGCCACCCGGCCTGCCCGGGAAAGGATACGCAGGCCTTCCTCACCCAACCCCTGGAAGGAGTACGGTGAGGTACGGGGCTTGTATGCTCCTCCGCGCAGTATATTTACCCCCATCCTTTTCATCCGGCAGGCCAATTTAACCAGCATTTCCTCGTCTTCCACAGCGCACGGCCCGGCCACCACCACCGGTTCGCCGTCGCCGATTAAGCAGTCGCCCACCTGCACCACAGTGTTTTCTCTTTTGTTTGCCCTGCTGGCCAGTTTATATGGCGGCATCAATTTTCTTCACCTCCCGCCCGATAAGGGCGTCTTTCAATTCCCGCACCTGGCGGGCCACAGCCGGCACCAGTTCCGAGGAACCCGCCTGTTTAGCCACGGTTTTCACCAGTGCACTGCCCACCACTACGGCATCGCAAAAGCGAGCTGTTTCGACGGCCTGCTCTGGACTGGAGATGCCGAACCCCACCGCCACCGGTAGCGTGGTAAACCTGCGCACCGCCGAAGTCATGGCCGGCAGGCCGGTGGCAATTCTGTTTCGCTCTCCGGTAACCCCGGTCACTGAAACACAGTAAACAAAACCCCGGGCCTGCCGGGCAATCATTTCCAAACGCCGGGCGGGTGTGTTGGGTGTCACTAGGGGGATTAGATCCATACCGCAGTCATCTCCGGCCTGCAACAGTTCAACCGACTCTTCGGGCGGCAAGTCGGGTACGATCAAGCCGTTTACCCCCACCCTGGTGGCATCATTAATAAACTGTTTGACTCCATACTGGTAAACAGGATTGTAATAGGTCATCAGCACCAGCGGAATATCACTGCGCATTCTGATTTCTTCCACCGCTTCCAGTATATCCTTGAGTTTAGTTCCGGCCGCCAGGGAACGCTGGGCTGCGGCCTGGATGGCCGGCCCGTCGGCCACCGGGTCGGAAAAGGGCACCCCCAGTTCCAAGACATCGGCTCCGGCTTGTGCCATGGCGACAGCTAGCTCAATCGTGGTATCCAGGTCGGGGTCGCCGGCCATGATGTAGGGTATCAGTCCCTTTTCGGCGCGCAGGAGCGTTTCTTGCAACGCTAAGGCTATGCGACTGTTTAAATTGTTTTTATTCATTTAATGACACCCCCAGTTCTTCTGCCACTGTGTGCACGTCCTTATCGCCGCGGCCTGAGAGATTAACAATGATAATCTCATCCCGGGATAGTTTCGGTGCCAGTCGGGCCACCCCGGCCAGAGCGTGGGCGCTTTCCAGGGCCGGGATGATGCCCTCGGTACGGCACAGAATTTTAAAGGCGTCCAATGCTTCCCGGTCGGTGGCGGAAACGTAAACCGCCCGTCCGGAATCCTTCAGATAACTGTGTTCCGGCCCCACCCCCGGGTAGTCCAAGCCCGCTGAGATGGAGTGCACCGGGATCACCTGGCCGTCTCCGTCCTGCAGCAGGTAGCTGAGCGACCCGTGCAGTACTCCCGGGCGCCCCTTGGAAAGGGTGGCGGAATGCAGGTCGGTATCCAGTCCATGCCCGGCGGCTTCCACACCAATCAAGTTTACCCCGTCGTCTTCAATAAAGGGAAAGAATATACCCATGGCGTTGCTGCCTCCGCCCACGCAGGCAACCACGTAATCCGGCAGGCGCCCCGCCTGTTCCACTATCTGGCGGCGGGCTTCCTCACCAATGACCTTTTGGAAATCTCTGACCAGATACGGATAAGGATGCGGCCCGGCCACCGAGCCGATCAAGTAATAGGTATCGTCAATGTTGGTTACCCAGTCCCGCATCGCCTCGTTCATGGCGTCCTTTAAGGTGCGGCTGCCCGACGTTACCGGCACTACCTCGGCCCCCAAAAGGCGCATGCGAAAAACGTTCAGGGATTGGCGGCGGATATCCTCCTCGCCCATGTAGATAGCGCACTGCAGGTCAAACATGGCTGCTACGGTGGCAGTAGCCACTCCGTGCTGCCCCGCGCCAGTCTCGGCGATAATCCGCTTTTTGCCCATCCGCCTGGCCAGCAGCACCTGTCCCACGGTATTGTTAATTTTGTGCGCCCCGGTGTGGTTCAGGTCCTCCCGCTTGAGGTAAATCCGGGCGCCGCCCAGATATTCGGTAAGACCCCGGGCGAAATACAGGGGTGAAGGCCGGCCCACGTAATGCTGCAGATAATAATGCAGTTCCTGCCTGAAATCACTGTCGTCCCGAAAGTGGCGATAGGCGTCTATTAGTTCCTCTAGTGCAGGCATGATTGTTTCGGGCACAAATCTACCCCCGAAACCGCCATAGTAACCCCGGTCATCGGGTAAAACGGTATTTGCCCCGCAGTTACCGGTAACAGTCTTTGTTGTGTGTTCCGTTTCTACCTTTTGCGCTGCCATGCTCACTTAATTTACCCCCTTGGCCAAGTTGATGAACTCCCTGATTTTTTGCATATCCTTGCACCCATCGGTTTCCACTCCACCGGAGACATCCACGGCGTAAGGCCGTACCAGACGCACAGCCTCACGTACATTGGCGGCATCAAGCCCCCCCGCCAGAATCAGCAGTCCGGGGCAGTTTATTTTCGCTAACAAAGCCCAGTCAAAGGCGGTGCCGGTACCGCCGTAACTGCCTTCCCGATAAGTATCGAACAGGAAGGCCCGGGCCTTGTATTCTTTAAGCTCGGGCAGCGTCCGGCCGTTACCCACCCGCAACGCCCGAATCAGTGGGATGTTTAGCCCGACGTCATAATCGGGCGACTCATCACCGCATACTTGCACCGCAGTTAACCCGCAATGTAAAGCAACTTCGGTCACCCTGGTTGGCGTTTCATTTACAAACACCCCCACCCTGGCCACAAAGGGCGGCAGGGTTTTAATAATGGCCCGGGCCTGCTCCGGTGTGACCTGTCGGCGACTGGGGGCGAATACAAACCCCAGGGCGTCCGCTCCTGCTTCGGCTGCCGCCAGCGCCGTTTCGGGGTCGCTGATGCCGCATATTTTCACCCGCACGGGCGTGCCCGTAGTCACGCCCCGAAAGCCGCCTTTGCGCTGTTCAAACCTTTAAGCTGCCGGACAGCAGCCCGCGGGTCACCACCTGCCATCAGCGTCTCGCCCACCAGCACGGCGTGAACTCCCCGGGCACCCAGCAGCTCAACGTCTAACCTGGTCCGGATGCCGCTTTCGCTGACTAAGGTGACACCGGGGTCATTGATGTAACCCATCAAGTCTACTGTGGTGTTTAAATCCACCTGGAAAGTCCGCAAATCGCGGTTATTTATGCCCACTACCTTTGCACCGGATGTAAGGGCCCGCTCAATTTCTTCGGCCGTGCGGGTCTCTACCAACGCCTCCATGCCCAGGCTGTGGGTAAGCTCAATCAACTCTCCCAGCACATCACCGGGCAAGATCCCGGCAATCAGCAGCACTGCATCGGCCCCCAGCAGTCGGGATTCATACAATTGGTAGTCATCAATGATAAAATCTTTTCTTAACAACGGCTGACTGGTTATCCGCCTGGCTGCAGCCAGATAATCCGAGGAGCCGCCGAAAAATTCGCTGTCAGTAAGCACTGAAATAGCGTCCGCCCCGGCATCTCGGTAGGCAGTTACGATTTCTGCCGGGTTAAAGTCCGCCCGAATTATTCCCCGGGACGGGGAGCGCCTTTTTACTTCGGCAATCAGGGCCACTTCACCGGAACGGCGCAGCACTGCGGAAAAACTGCGGGCCGACGGCGCATCATGCAGGCGCTCTTTTATTTGCTGCAGCGGCAGCTGACGCCGGGCTGCCGGCACTTCCTCTTTTTTAAAGGCCACAATTCTGCTTAATATGTCGTGCTTCATAACCCGGCCGCCCTGGCTTTTCGGCCCCCGTTAGTAAACCGGATTAATTCTTCCAGTTTAGCCCGGGCCAGCCCGTTATCGATGCTCCGGGCAGCCAGTTCCAACCCGGCGGCAAAATCCCGAGCCGCACCAGCCGCCATGATTCCTAAAGCGGCGTTCATCAGCACCGCGTCCCGCCGCGGTCCCGGCTCTCCGGCCAGGATGCTTTGGGCGATAACAGCATTCTCCGCGGGAGAACCGCCGGATAACGCTTCCACCGTTACGTTGGCAAATCCATAGACGGCAGGGTCAAGAACGTATTCGTAAACTTGGCCGTTTCTAATCTCACAAATTGCTGCCGGACCCACCGGCGACACTTCATCCAGCCCGCCGGAACTGTGCACAACAAAAGCCCGTTCCGCTCCCAGCCGCAGCAGCACCTCGGCCATCACCCGCACCAGCGGGCCGCTGTATACACCCAGCACCTGTGCCCGGGCACCTGCCGGGTTGGTCAACGGGCCCAAAATATTGAACACCGTCCGAAAGCCTAGTTCCCGGCGTGGCCCGGCGGCATGCTTCATAGCCCCGTGCAATGCGGGTGCGTAAAGGAAGGCAATGCCCACTTGTTCCAGGCAGGCTGCCACTTCGCCCGGCTCCAACTCAAGATTGACTCCCAACGCCTCCAGCACATCAGCGCTGCCGCAGCGACTGGACACCGAACGGTTACCGTGTTTGGCCACTTTAACCCCGACCCCGGCCAGCACCAGCGCCGTGACAGTGGAAATATTAAATGTATTGGCCCCGTCCCCGCCGGTACCGCAGGTGTCCACCAGCAGCGGGTGACTGCTGGGTACCGAGGTGGCTTTGCTGCGAATTACCCGGGCAAAGCCGGTGATTTCATCAATGGTTTCCCCTTTCAGCTTAAGCGCCGTAAGCAGTCCGGCTATCTGGGCCGGCGTAGCGCCACCCTCCATGATCAGCTCCATGACCCCGACCGCCTCAGCTTCAGACAAGTTCTCGCCCCGCGCCACTTTGTTGAGCAAATCCTTAAACACTAAGCTCTCCTCCTCTCACCTCTTTAAGAATTTCAACAAATCTAACCCTGGTATCAGACACCAATTGTTGCTCTTGTTGAAACTCTTTTAACTGACTCTTTTTACCTTGGCGTTACTCAGGCCAAGAAAGTTGCCCAGCAATTCCATGCCGTACTCGCTGAGCATTGACTCGGGATGAAACTGCACCCCTTCCACCGGTAGAACACGGTGCCGCAGCCCCATTATTTCACCCTCACCGGTCCAGGCGCTTATTTCCAGGCATTGGGGCAGGGTTTCCCGCTCCACCACCAGCGAATGATAACGCACCGCTTTGAATGGGGATGGTAGTCCGGCAAAGACAGTCCTGCCGTCGTGGTAGACTAAAGATACTTTGCCGTGCATGGGCTGTTTGGCCCGCACCACCCGCCCGCCAAAGGCCCGGCCAATGGCCTGCAATCCCAGGCAAACCCCAAATATGGGGATATTACCGGCACAATCCCTGATGGCGTTGACCATAATGCCGGCATTGTCCGGTATGCCCGGTCCGGGGGACATAACCAGGTAATCGGGCCCTAAGGAATGGATTTCCGGCACTGTAATGCGATCGTTCCGCCGCACTTGCACGTTTTCGCCCAATTGAGCAAGGTATTGCACCAGATTATAGGTAAAGGAATCGTAATTATCGATCATCAGCAGCAAGGTTAAAACCTCCTCAGTTGGGGACATTCCTCCGTTTCCTATTTAGGAGGTGTGTCCCCTTTCCTTAGCACGAAAACCCCGGTAAAAAAACGCAAAAAACCGACACTCAAATGAGTGCCGGCATTAATAAACCGATCGTAACTCATCTCAGCTCTGCTAGGGACTAAACTAGGCTAAACTCAACTAATCTCAGATCACAAAAAATTACCTGTTATTTACTAATTGACTATACTACCGCCATAAGCTTTTGTCAATACTCTTTTTATTCCAATCCCAAAGTTCTAAATATGGCCCCGGCCTTGTTGGCAATCTCCAAACACTCCAGTTGAGGCTGTGAATCGGCAACTATGCCGGCGCCAGCCTGGATATAGGCGGTACCGTCCCTAATGACCAGGGTGCGGATGGAAATGGCGGTGTCCATGCTGCCGTTGAACCCCACGTACCCGGCGGCCCCGGCATAAACACCCCGCCGATAAGGTTCCAACTCGTCGATTATCTCCATGGCCCGCACTTTAGGCGCGCCGCTTACCGTTCCCGCCGGAAAGCAAGCCCTCAATGCACCAAGGGCGCCAATGTCGCCGGCCAGTTTTCC
>Ga0172382_10011666_pt1 | contig 11582 bp, 6 predicted proteins | sample Leawel138RmetaG_FD_122245 | JGI IMG/M metagenome (GOLD analysis project Ga0172382, IMG submission 122245) | Leachate microbial communities from a municipal landfill in Southern Ontario, Canada - Leachate well 138R metaG | ecosystem: Engineered > Solid waste > Landfill > Unclassified | place...
ATGGTATGATGTCACATTGGACGGATCGAATGACCTTGGTGAGTCGTTTAAACTGGATTATCATATCGGCGGGATTTTTCAGGACGGAAAATATGAGCAGACTGCCGTGACGGCAAACGGGCTTAACGTGGCCAACAAGTTCTCAATTAATTTTGCGACCACGCCGGTCCCTACCTCCAGTTCAACGCATGTGCAGACGCAATCGCTGTTTGGACTTGCCAATCTGTCGTATAAGGGCATGTTTTATTTTGACGCCAGCTTGCGAAACGACTGGGATTCCAGGCTCCCGTCCCCACATGCCTACCAGTATTTTTCCCTTGGCGGGGCGGCGATCCTCTCGGAAATCGTGGAGATGCCTGCTTCCATTTCGTTCTTCAAGATCAGCGGAAGTTACGCGGAAGTGGGTAACGGCGGACAGTTTGGACTACTGGAAAATACGTTTTCCTATTCCGCGGGCACCGCGAACGGGTATATCGCGAGATCACAAACATATTCGATTCCCGGGTTAAAACCCGAGATCGTAAAAAGTAAAGAGTTTGGAGTGGAAATAAAGTTTCTTAAAAACCGCCTGTCTTTGAATGGAACCTATTATCACAGCAACTCCATGAACCAGCTTTTGACCATCGCGATGCCTGTGGCAACTGGTTTCAGCAGGCAATATATTAATGCCGGGAATATTCAAAATAAAGGGGTTGAGATCATCTTATCCGGTCAGCCTATTGCCAAGAAGGACTTCAACTGGACGGTCGACTACAATGTCGCGTTTAACAAGAACAAAGTGATCGAGTTGTCGGAAGGACTGAATGTGGTGTACCAGGGTAGTTTTGCAGACTGGGGAGGACGGCCACAAGTAGCCGTGGGCGGAAGCTTCGGGGATATTGTAGCCACAAAATGGGCGCGTAACGACAAGGGGCAGTTTCTGGTGACCGATAACGGTCTTCCCATTGCTTCAGGCAAAGTAGGACAACAACCGTCTTTGATCGGCAATTTTAATCCGGACGCCACGATGGGGCTCACCAATACGGTGCAATACAAAGATTTCTCCTTTAGGGTGCTGATGGATGGCCGGATTGGCGGCGTGGCGATATCCGGAACGGAAATGAATCTCTCATACAGTGGCTTGACAGAAAGTACACTGCCTTACCGGGAAGGAGGCTGGGTGCTGGGAGGTGTGAATACCAGCGGACAACTGGTAAACGCGGCGATTTCCTCACAGCAGTTCTGGCAAACCGTATCCGGGAAACGACATGGAACAGGTGAATTTTACGCTTATGACGCAACGAATTTCAGGGTTCGTGAAATCTCCATCGGTTATTCACTGCCAGTTCCCAATTACTTTTTCATAAAATCTGCCGAAATCTCGTTGGTAGCCCGTAACTTATTCTGGTTGTACCGGGGTAAATCAAAACTCGATATTCCCGGGCTGGATAAGAGAACGATGTGGTTTGATCCGGACATTACTTACGGAACCGGAAATACATTCAAAGGAATTGAGTATGGGATGCCTTCCACCAGAAGTATAGGGGTAAATCTTCATTTAAACTTTTAGTGTCACTTAATAAGGAGTACAATTATGAACTGTTTACATATAATTATAAAGCGAAGGGTGTTTCTGATGGCTCTTTTAATTGCCACAGCAATGATTTCCTGCACCGACAATTTTAGTGAAATTAACACCGATCCGAACAGTCTCGCCCAGATTGGCCCTGCCGAATTGCCTTTCCTTTTTACCAGGGCACAGGATGCCGTTAACTGGGGCGGGCAGGTTGAACAAAATTTGTTCGCCGACCAATATGCCCAATATGTGGCAAATAACGCGTCTTATTTCCCGACCGACCAGTATGAGATTGAAATGGACTGGGCAAGGTCGGTGTGGGAAAACCATTTTGTCCAAACCTTGCCACAACTGCAAACCATCATGGAAAAAACAGAACCGACGTCGGGCGAATACGCGTTGGCTTTGCTGTGGACGGTTTATTCGGCGCACCGGGTGACCGACTATTGGGGACCGATGCCTTATTTCAACGCTGGAATACCGGGGAAGTCCGTGCCGTATGACAGTCAGGATAAAATTTATGACGATTTTTTCAAGAAACTTGATGCAGCGGTTACGGTGTTAAAGGGGATGCAAGGGAAAAACGTCTTTGGGAACTATGATATTATTTATGGTGGAAACGTGGATAAGTGGGTTAAGTTCGCAAACACGCTCCGGTTACGTTTAGCCGTAAGAATTTCGGCGATTGATCCGTCCCGGGCCAAAACAGAGGCGGAAGCAGCCTACAGTTCGGGTGTTTTTGAAGTGAGCCCTGACGATGATGCCCTTGCGCTGAACAGCATCCAGGATGTGAATTCGATTTCCCAGATGTCCGAGTGGAATGAATTCAGGATGTCAGCGGCCATGGAATCGGTACTCAAAGGAATGAATGATCCCCGGCTGCCGGTGTACTGGCTGCCCGCGAAAAATACCGGTACGTTCGAGGGGTTAAGAAATGGTCTGAATTCCGTTCAACTGGCAGACTCCCGGAACTCGGCCAAAGCGAATTCCCACATCGGGCCACGGTGGACAGCTCCCGCATCAGGGGGAGTCAGCGATTACCTGACTACCCCCTCGAATGTGATGTGCACGGCAGAAGCGTATTTCCTGAGGGCAGAGGGAGCCTTGCTTGGATGGAATATGGGCGGGACTGTAAAGGAACTGTACGAAGCCGGGATTACCCATTCGATGCACCAATGGGGGATCACCGACCAATCCGTAATCGATGCCTACCTGGCAAGTACAGCCACGCCGATACCCCCGGACGATTTCCTTGACTCCCCGGCATTGAGCGATGTCCCCGTTTTATTCAACACCGGCGATCAGGCGATCCAGTTGGAACAGGTTGCTTTACAAAAGTGGATTGCCCTGTTTCCCGACGGAATGGAAGGATGGGCTGATTACCGGAGGAGGCCGGCGATTGGCCTGTACCCGGTTGCGAGTTCCAACAACCCGGACATTCCGGATCCAACCAAGCAGTATATCCGGAGACTCCCCTTCCTGACAACGGAATACCAGTCGAACAAGGAAGAGACCGAGGCAGCCGTAAATCTTCTGAAAATTAAGGAAGATAAAATATCTACGCCGTTGTGGTGGGATGTTCATTAAGGAACAACAACTGTTTCTGCGGTCTTGAAAATTGAAAATAAAAAACCGTCGTAAATATTGGACGGTTTTTTATTTTCCGGTTTGTCTTACAGAAATAAGGTCTCGGACCTATTTATTATTTTCGTTGCCGCTTTTTTTACAGTCTATTAGCAGGCAGGAATATGACAGCAATTATTTCACAGGACTTAGTATATAAATAGACAAGGAAAGTGAATAGGAAGAAATTTATTATAGAAGGAATTTCCTGTATTCCCCTTGCAGCAGCATTGGTTTCTTTTTCCCGAATACAGCCGAAATTTCTTAAACCCAAAATGCACCAGCCCAATCCGCAAGATATTCCGGCATTTCATGATGCGAGAAGCAAAAAAGTGATCTTTGTCGCCCATTGTGTCCTCAATCAAAATGCACGGCTCGACCAGTATGCAACTACTCCTTCTGCAATTGGCCCCGTTGTTCAGGAGCTTTTAAAAAGGGAAATCGGTATGATCCAGTTACCTTGCCCTGAAACTCAGCTCTTGGGGCTGGGAAGAACTTCGGATGATGCTATCTATCAACAACTTTCGGAGCCTGTCGCCCGTAAAGCGCTGAAGGAATATGCAAATCAGGTCCTGGAATTGGTTGCAGAATACAGGAAATGGGATTTTAAGGTTCTTGGGATCTTGGGCAATGACGGAAGCCCTTGTTGCGGAGTTAACCTTCATTACGATGAAGGGCAAAAACCAGGGGCAGGCGCTTTTTTTCAGGAACTTCAATCATCATTGGAATCATGTGATCCTCCGGTACGGATCATGGGCATAGAAGATGTAAAAACAGCAGAAGCAATGAAAATCATTGACCAATGGGACAAGGATTAAAATGGAGAGATTGATTTTGTTAATGAATCTTTGGAAGGTGAAAGTATTAAGCTACCATAAGTATTTATCCTGCAATATGAACCTTAAACTGCGTACGCTATTTATTAATGTCCCGGTGGTAATCCTTTGTTATTTATGGACGAATCCACTGAGCGCTCAGGTGAGAGCCTGGGAAGAGCCGATCGTGATTCCTACGTTGAAAACAGGCCGGCCCGCTGAACATCCGACGTTTAAGCCGGAGATCGATCTGTACGCTGATGATGACCAGATTTATCCTTACTGTTATCAATACAGGATCACGGGCGATTATGAAAATAAGACCTATAACGGTTGCTTCCTGGAAAATAAGTATATCAAAACGCTCATTACTCCCGATATTGGAGGAAAGGTATATGGGGCCATTGACAAGACCGACGGATATGATTTTATCTATTGGCAGCCGACCGTTAAACCTGCGCTGATCAGCCTAACAGGCCCCTGGGTTTCAGGCGGAATAGAATGGAACTTTCCCTCAGGTCATCGCCAGACCGGATACCAAACAATCGGACACCGGCTTACCGAAAATCCGGACGGGAGTAAGACCGTGTGGGTTGGAGAAACCGAATGGGTACATGGACTTCGGTGGGTCGCAGGAGTTACTGCATACCCGGACAAGAGCCTGCTGGAAGCCAAAATCCGGCTTACTAACCCGACAAGCCTGCCGCAGTCGCAATACATGTGGGCAACGGCGGCAACCCACGCCGATTCGAGTTATCAGCTTATATATCCGACCGCGTATATGACCACGCATAACCGGCGGTCCTTTAATAAGTGGCCGGTATCCGGCAGTACCGATTTGTCCTGGTGGAAGAATATTCCCAATGCGAACAGCTTTTTTTCTGAGGATCCTGGCGGTTTTTTTGGTGGTTATGACCATCTAAAGCAGGCCGGGACGGTTTTTGTCGGGAATGAGCACATCATGACCGGCAAGAAGTTTTGGACCTGGGGCGCTTCTCCGTCAGGACGCCTGTGGGACTGGGTGCTCTCCGACGGCGGAGGTCCGTACGTAGAACCCCAGGCAGGGGCTTACACCAGGAATCAGCCAGATTTTCAGTGGCTGTATCCGGGAGAGGTTCGGGAGTTTACCCTGTACTTTTTCCCGGTGAAAGGGATAGGTGCATTTAAGACTGCGAATGTGAACGGAGCTCTTAACCTCGAATTTGATCACGAACAATTGAAAATAGGCGTGTATTCAACCGCCGAAGTCAAGGACGGGAGGATTACGCTTTCATGCAAGGACAAGATTTTGTTTGACCGGCGCTTTTCGACCGACCCTTCCATCCCGTTTACAATAATCCTCCCATACAAAGGGGAAAAAAAGGAAGCATTTCTGTTGTCGTTTGAAGACGAAGCCGGGAACATTTTGATTCAGTATTCACCTTCCGCAGAAACAGATTATCCGATGCCAGAGGCTGAGGAACCTGTAAAAGAGCCATCTGCGTATCGGTCGGCCGATGAAATCTGGAATTACGGAGAATACCTGTACCGGAACAGGGACAAGACCTCCGCAGAAATTTTCTTTCGCCACATACTTGGTAAAGACTCGCTGGATATCCGGGCTAATTGTTCATTGGCACAGTTGAAAATTGAACAGGCGGAGTATCAGGATGCTTTACACTTGCTGGATAAAGCCGCACGCAGGAACCGTGATAACGGCCGACTTTGTTACCTGAGCGGGGTGGCCGATTTTCTTTCAGGGAATTTTCAACGATCGTACGATTCTTTTTACAGGTCAACCCATTATCAGGAATATTTTTCGCAGGGATACCAGCAGGTAGCAAGGATCGACCTGCTGAACGGGAAAGTCAAAACAGCGGCAGACCATATCCGGATAGCGTTGCAAAAAAACAGCAAGAGTCCCGATCTTCTCATCCTGCAGGCGATTTGCCTTCGGCTGTTAAAAGAGTATCAAATAGCAGAGACCGCCTGTGATTCAGCGCTCTCTTTTGATCCGATGAATTTTTGGGCACTCAATGAAAAGATCAAGCTTGCCAGGCTGACCGGACAATCCACCTTACAGGACGAGACCTTGTTAAAGCAACTGTTGCTGGATGATTTCCAGTATTACATTGAGCTTTCGCTTTCATATATTGAAATCGGCCTGTTTGAGGATGCGCTGGAGGTTTATGAACGATTTCGGACGATTAAAGGCAACCCGGCTACCCTCATCGACTATTATGAAGGATATTGCCATCATCAGCGAAAGAATACACGGTTGGCAAAGGAGTTTTTTGAAAAGGGCAGAGGCGGTTCCGTTGACCGTATCTTTCCGTTTCGAAAGCAATCGATCGACGTGTTTACGACCGCCCTCGCATACCATCCGTCTGACTTTAATGCCTGTTATTTCTTAGGTTTGATCTACGCGGGGTTGCTGAATGGCCAAAAGGCCTGGGATAATTTTGAAAAAGCTTCGGTTTTGAATCCTCTGAATGCGAGTGTATGGCGCAACATGGGACTCATCAAAAGAGGCTATCCGGGAGTTTCAAAATATCTGTTTTCCTCAAGAACCTGCTATGAAAAGGCGTTCAGCCTGGCCCCTGACGACGATCTGATTTTATATGAATTCGACAAGGTGAGGATGGACTTGTCCGAATCCCCGCGCGAGCGGCTGGATTTACTGAAACAATCGATCCCTGTTGTAGAGCAGAACGATGATCTTTTGACCGTCATGCTCGATTTGATGGTCGCTTTTGGTGAGTGTGAAAAGGCGGTGGAATACTTTGATCATCATGTTTTCAATAACAGGGAGGGGAAGTATGGAATCCACAATTCCTACATGGGGGCATGGATCGGGTTGGCAGAGAAGACTTCAGATACTGAAAAGGCGCTGGCATATTATCAGCATGCAGACAAATATCCCGATAACCTGAAAGTAAAGCCGAACTCCCCAAATCTCAGAGGATTTCTTTACTACCCAATGGCCTTGCTTCATGGCCAATCAGGTAACACAACTGAACAGGAAAGGCTTCTCCGGATAACGGCTGAGGAACATACAGACCGACCAACACTTGCAAACTATTATCAGGCATTGGCATTGAAGAAACTGGATCCCGGTAACACGAAAAGCGACCAACTGATCTTTGCCCTGGAACAGGAAGGAAAATCCTTACTTGAGAGCGGAAAGAGCGTTCATCCGGGGAAACCGGAATCATTTCTAAACGCTCTTGGTTATTATTATCTGGCGTTGGTAAGCCTTTATGAGGGTAATGATGAGTTGGCGGATACCCGCATGAAAAAGGCGCAGTCGATTTATTTTAATGTAAAAAAAGACGCCACCATGTTGGCTCAGGAAGAATTTACCAAACGAAACTGACTCAGACCACAGCTAATCAATTAATTAAAAATATCAATCATTAAAAGTGATAATGTATGAAGCGTATGCGAAATTTACTCCTGTTGATCGGTTCCCTTTTGATTTCCGGTTGGACGGCCGGACAATCAGTCCATCCTTCACCGCGATATGATATTGAGACTGTTTTGCGAAGTATTGCTGCAAACGTAGTAGGAGGAAGCTCGTTCAGAATCATTGATACAAAAACCGGCGAGACTTATTCAGAATCAGAAAACCTTCCGGTAGATGAACGGTATCGGGTGGAAAGCCCGTATAATGGGTGGAAATACTGGAACGGAGTGTTGAACATCGCGTTCTTGAAAATGGCTGAAACGCTTAATGATGAGGGTTTTATAAATTACGTAAGCAAAAACGTGAATTTCGTTTTCAATCATGAAAATTACTTTAGGAAACAATATGAAGCCGGTATCTGTGCCGACGATATGAATCAACGTTTTATTTTCAGCATGCTGGACGACTGCGGGGCGATGGGCGCAGGAATCATAGAAAACTACAAGCTGGACCCTCAGGAAAGGTACCGTGAGTACATCGATATGGTGGCTGATTATATTCTGAATAAGGAACATCGTCTTCAGGACGGGACGCTTGCGCGTACTCCCGAAGAAATGGCTGTATGGGCGGATGACATGTATATGAGCATCCCTTTCCTGGTGCGGATGGGCGAGCTGACCGGGGAGCAAAGCTATTTGGACGAGGCTGCCCGTCAGGTTATTCTCTTCAATAAGCATTTGTGGGATGAGCAAACCCGGCTGTTTTTTCACGTCTGGTATGAAGATACCAAATTACATGGAGTGGCCCATTGGGGAAGGGCAAATGGCTGGACGCTGGTTGCTCAGGCTGATTTGCTGGAGCGTTTGCCGGAGCACCATCCCCAACGGGATACGCTTATTTCATTGTTCACACGTCAGGTTGTCGGTTTAAGCAGGTATCAGGACGAATGCGGCATGTGGCATCAATTGCTCGATAAAGAAAATACCTTTTTAGAAACTTCATGTACCGCGATGTTCACTTATGCGATTGCGAAGGGAGTAAATGAAGGCTGGCTTCACAAACGATACGCTTATATTGCTGCTCAGGGCTGGCGTGGATTGGAGGACCGGGTTACTTCTGACGGACAGATTAAGGATATCAGCCAGGGAACTGCAATCAATACAGCCAACTATTATTACGCGCAACGCAAGGCTCCCTTAAACGATATTCATGGGATCGGAGCTGTTTTACTGGCGGGTTGCGAAGTGATGAAACTGCATAAAAATGGAATTGCATACCAGTGGTAAAGTCTGATCTTAAGTTTAAGAATTGTGTGATGAAAAGTAGATTAACAATTGCTTTTTTATTTATTATTGGCTGGTTAAACGGGCAGAACAACCTCAAAGTGTCTTCCGATTTTCCGGGAGGGAATATTGTGGTAACCAGAATTTCAGGGGATACGATATGGGTGAAGCCCGATTTGTCGTTTACTGCCGGAGAATGGTTTTACTGGTACTTCAAAGTTTCCGGCGTATCCGGGAAAACAGTACACTTCAAATTCGGACAGAATGATGTCTTCGCGAAATACGGGCCGGCATACAGTATGAACAACAGCGAAAGACAACGCCCGGATTTTTGGAGAAGCGGTTGCCTGTTCGATAAAAGAATATTTAGAATCGTTCAGTTTTTGAAAATTGAACGTTACGCTCAGGGTGAACTAAAATGTAGAGAATCATGAAACGAGCCATGATAAAAGTTTTGGTACACGGGGATATGTTAATTGGCGAGTTCCATTCCGTTAAAAATGCGTCCCGAAGAGGTGACGATAATACGCAGGTTACAGTTGGTAAAATTGGAAACGTATGAAGCGAAGAGATTTTGTTAAGACTACGTCGGCCGCGACGGCTTTCCTTTCCATGGGAGGGTTGAACGGATGGGCTGCGGTTCATGCAGCAAACCCCGAATTTGCAAGGCAGTCGTCACGGGAGTTGCCTCTCATCTTCGAAGCGGATGTGCTGGTTGCAGGAGGATCGACGGCCGGCGTCGCCGCGGCCGTGAAAGCCGCCCGGTCGGGTGCCCGGGTGATGCTGGTCACCCCGGAACCTTACCTGGGGGAAGACCTTTGTGCGACTTACCGGCTGTGGCGGGGAAAAAATCAGCCTGTATATCATCCAATGGAAGCAGAACTATTCGGGAAGGAAGATTTTGCGACCCCTCTGCACATTAAAAGGACATTGGACAATTTATTGATTACTCATCATATTCCATTTCTCCATTCCACTTTTGTTACAGACCTGCTTGTGGATGAGCGGAATGATCTGTCGGGGGTGGTAATCGCCAACCGTTCGGGACGGCAGGCCATCAGGGCCAAAGCGGTGATCGATGCCACGCCTTACGGCACTGTAGCCCGCTTGTCGGATGCCCGCTTTAAAAGAGAAAATACCGGGGAGGTTCAGTTTGAGTGGATATCCGTTGGAAACGAAAAAGCTGCTGAGAACTCCGAATTACTGCCCAATGAGTTAACAATCAAAGACAAAATATTTCCTGTATGGAAGTCGGTGTTCCGGTTTGAGTTAACTGATCTTTCGCAGGCTTCCGTGACCGGCGTCGAACAACGGATTCGTGATTTGACGTGGGACGCTGAGCAGGTGGAAGCTTCGGAACGTCCGTTTTTTATTCTGCCCGACCATATTGCCGGGATGAAATACCTGGATCGTATCACTGATCCTGCTCGGATCGACACGGCGGTGTTTCAGCCGAAGAAGGTTGATCATTTATATGTCCTTTCCGGAGCAGCTTCCCTTTCGCCGGAAGTGGCCGCTTTTCTGTTAAGACCGGCGACACTGATCGCCGCGGGAGAACAGGTGGGTGAGGCTGCCGCGCTTGCAGCATCGGCCCGTCGGTTATCTGCCCGGCTAAGGGTAAAGGGCTTTGCCGTTCCCGAACCGTATCCCGGTGATGTGAAAGAACAACTGGACGGGATAAGAAGCTCACTGAATCTGGACAAGATCGACTCGGAAGAGACTGCCCTTCCGGTATTGGGCGTCTATGATGTGGTGGTTGTGGGCGGCGGAACTGCCGGTGCCCCTGTGGGAATTGGAGCGGCCAGGAAAGGGGCCAGGACACTTGTTGTAGAGTACCTGCACGAACTCGGGGGCACGATGACTGCCGGCCTCATCGGCCGCTACTGGTTTGGCTATCGGGAAGGTTTTTCCCGGGAGGTGGATTTGGGCGTGAAGGGTCTGGGAGGCGAAAGCGACCGGCAGAAAACGGAGCTGGATGAATGGGTGTATGACTGGAAAACCGAGTGGTTTCGTTCTGAAATCAGGAAAGCCGGCGGAGAGATATGGTTCGGTGTGTTGGGCTGCGGCGCTTTTGTTGACGGTAACCAGGTGAAAGGGATTGTGGTGGCCACACCGTTCGGACGCGGGGTTGTGCTGGCGCATACGGTCGTTGATTCGACCGGAAGTGCCGATATTGCCATTGCCGCCGGAGCCGGTTACAGCTACACCGATGGTACGACAGTTGCTGTACAGGGGGCAGGTTTGCCGTCGAAGGGCCCGGATGATTTCTATAACAACACCGACTGGACGTTCATTGATGACAGCGATGTGATTGATGTGTGGCGCACCTTTGTGCAAGCCAGGAAAAAGTATGCCGGTAATTTTGACGTGGGAAAGCTGCCGCAGACCCGGGAACGACGGCGGATCGTCGGCGATTTCACCGTGCAGGTGCTCGATGTGTTCAACAAGCGCACCTACCCGGATGTCTTGTCTATCCATCAAAGTTCGTTCGATACCCACGGTTTCACGGAGCACCCGTTCTTCTCGATGAAGCCGCCCGCCCACAGCAACGCTGTGGTAATGGCTTACGTGCCTTACCGCGCGTTACTGCCCAAAGGACTGGAAGGGGTCATCGTGACCGGGCTGGGAGTCAGCGCCGACCGTGATGCCATGCCGGTGATCCGGATGCAGCCGTGCCTGCAGAACCAGGGTTTCGCCGTAGGAATGGCTGCTGCGATGGCAAAAAGCTCCGGAAAGCTGATCCGGCATATTGATCTGAAAACATTGCAACGGGAGCTGGTGGAAAAAGGAAGCCTGACGGAAGAAACCCTCACGTTTAAAGACAACTATCCACCTTCGGAAGAAGCGTTGCAGGAAGCCGTGCGTAAGGTGGTGCACGATCTCGAAGGACTGGAGATCGTCCTCTGGCAGCCGGAGAAAGC
>Ga0172382_10011670_pt1 | contig 11579 bp, 5 predicted proteins | sample Leawel138RmetaG_FD_122245 | JGI IMG/M metagenome (GOLD analysis project Ga0172382, IMG submission 122245) | Leachate microbial communities from a municipal landfill in Southern Ontario, Canada - Leachate well 138R metaG | ecosystem: Engineered > Solid waste > Landfill > Unclassified | place...
CCAGGAGGCGAAGGGGAAGGTGACATCGGCGGCGGCAAAAGCGCTTCTGGGAAAAGTCTACCTGCAACGAGGCGATTATCAAAACGCGGTGACCACGCTTGCCGACATCGTGAATAACAGCGGGTTGGAACTGGAGGGTCAGTTGGAGGACTTATATGACGCCGATGGTTACAGTGATGAAATATTGTTTGCCATTAATTACGAGCGGGTAGGAGGGGAAAACTCCCCGTTTACGAGCAGAACGTTGCCCCGCTTTTCAAGAGGCATCCTGCCGAACGTCACGACAAGCGACAACGGAGGCGGCGATTGGGTCCTTGAACCATACACGGTCACCAAATTTTCTTCGCAGGATAAGAGAAAGGCGCTGATCGACTCCATGGACATCGTGTTTGGATCAGTCGGCGAAGTCACTTTTTATTACTCGAAGAAATACCTGGATATCAAAACCACTGCCGATTTTTATTCCGGTTCTGATTTTATCGTCCTTCGTTATGCCGATGTCCTGTTAATGTACGCCGATGCGTTAAACCAGACCGGCAGCACGGCCAATGCCTACCCGTACATCAATGAGGTCAGGGAAAGGGCCGGGTTAGGGCCGTTGCCTTCCAATTATACCAAGGCACAGATGCACGATGCCCTGGCAAACGAACGGCAAAAAGAGTTTATCCTGGAGGGCGACCGTTGGTTTGATTTATCTTACCGGGGTTTCAGCTATCTTAAAAGTACCTTGAACGCTTTTTATCCTCATGGAGCCCGCATCCCAAATGCGTCCATTGAGGATCATGAAGTCTTGTTCCCGATACCTTCTGATGAAGTGAACTTAAAGCCCGATTATTTGACGCAAAATACGGGTTATTGAGAGTAAGTACCGAAGGGGGGATGCCGGATTTCCCGGCGAATTCCCCCTTCATTTTTACTGAAATTAAAAAAAAAAGATGAAGCGACTTTTTGTTTTCTTAGGCCTGGCAATGAGTTTACACAGCATCGCCGGCAGCAAGTTTAAGCCCGAACATTTCGCCATCCCCCTGGAACAGGTCACCTCGGGCGCAAGCCACATCTGGGTGAACAGCGGATATACCACTGTCAATCCGGAATGCCTGACGGTTTTGGGTGTGAACGAATTCTACTCCCCGCCGTTTGCCGCCAAAAATTTCCGGATGAGGATTGCGATGGAGGTGGACTCCATCAAAATAACCGATACGGGGAGCTATGGAAAAGGCGATGTGGGGCTCCTTTACGCCGGCGGTACCTGGTATCCGCATAAGATTGAACGCCGGGGGACCTATCATCACCTGAAAAACGGGAAACTGGTTTCGCTGGGTGTAACCTCCGAGCTGATTCCCATGTTTGGACAAGCCGGCGTGATCGAGAAAGTGAAGATCACAAACCGTACAGACAGGGTCATGCGGGTCAGGCTGTTCCCGGAACCGGAGCCGGGCGCCCCGTCTGTTATTGCTCCCGAAAGCTGGGGATTTGGCGTTCCCCGGGCAAATGCTCCCGGAGCGCAACAAGTTTCGCCGAACGTCTGGGCCAACGAATCTGCGGCGATTGCACTTTTCCGTGAAAATCACGAAACGGCGATTTTGCCCGGTGAAACAAGCGTCTCCTGGTTTTCTGCCGTGATGAAAAAGAAAGGGGGGCCCATGCCTGTCCGGTCCGATGCCGCGGAGATGGCGGAGATTTCGACCCGGGCGTGGGAAAAGAGGTTGGCGGTTTATACAAAAAATATCCCGTCGCTCGAAAGCAATATTGAAGGACTGGAGGACTATTACAGGCGTTCGGTCATCAGCGGACTGGTCTGTATCTGGGAAAATCCGTCGTATCTGTTTAATCCGTTCGTTTCGACATGTGGCATGGATGGGGGCGGCATGTGCGCTTACTTATGGGACATTGCCGGTTATGTACCCCAGATGGTCACGCTGATGCTCGACTCGGCAGTCGTCAATGTTGCAAAAATGATGGGAAATATCGACCTCGAACAGTTTTATGCCTACACCCTGAACGGAAAAGGAACAGGGGTGAAATATTCCTACAGTCCGTGGGCCTACACCAACCTTGTTTCCAACATCTTTAAATTTCTTGGCCCCGCGAATGAGCTGTTTTTCGTGGTGCAGAAGCTGGTGCTAAACAATGAAAAGCTGCAAAAAGAAAATCAGCTCATCGACTATGGGGTTCAAAATAATTTGCTGGAAATGCGCGGGACAGGATGGGAACATTACGTGGTAAGTCCCAATGCAGAGAGGTGCTGGTGCCTGAAACAATTGGCGGCGATGGGTGAGGTGGTTGGTTGTCCTGAAGCGGAATGTGAACGCTGGAATACGAACGCTGAATCGGTAAAACAGGCTGTCCGGAAAGAACTGTGGAACAGCAAGGCGGGATGGTTCGCCTCCGTGTACCCTGACGGCTTTAAGGATGTGGTTTATTCGATTCAGGCTTATGATGCGCTGCGGGCAGGGATCTGTACCGCCGAAATGGAGGAAAAACTGACAGCCCATCTGCGCGACGGGGCTTTTCTTGGCGACTATGGGATTACAAGTATTTCAAAAGAAGACCGCATCCATTATGAGGTTTTGGATACGGATTGGTCGGGAGGGGGCGCGTATACCGGCGACGGTCCGCAGTTGGCCCTGATCATGTATGAAAAAAACAAGCCCGACCTGGGCTGGGACATCCTGAAACGTCACTTTTGGATGGGGAAACACCTGATTTATTATCCCCAGGAACACTTCGCCGATAAGCCTGTGAGCCCACAGCATAAACGCGCGAATGTCGTATCGGGGCTTGGGGGGGCCGAAGCGGTGCTTTTTGGGGTAATCGGGTTCCGGCCTCAATATAACGGTCAGTTATTCATCCATCCCCAGCCGGTAAAAGAAGGAAAAATAGCCGTTAAAGGGTTCGGCTTCAGGGGCAGTATCTTTGATGTGGAGTTGTCGTCCGAAAATATGAAAGTGGTGAGGGACGGCTCGGTCATTCACGACGGACGTCCTGAGATCATCCAACTGTCAAACATAACCTGGAGGTTTTTTCAAAAGGGGGCGGGTACGTTTTCAATACCGTTCACAATATCATGCCGGACGTTCCTCCCCAAAATATAGCCGCCATGTTCCAGGTTGTACACGAGTTTCGGTAATGAACCAGTTCGTCGCAGCCAACCAACATCAATCACCTTTACAGCGTCTTTTTGCCTTTTCTGATCTGTTCATCCACAATGGCGTCCAGCACGGCGATGGCCGTCATATCAACAATGCTGCGGACCGAGCTTTCCACGTCGAGGATATGAATCGGTTTCTTTAATCCCATCTGGATGGGACCGATACTCTCGGCCAATCCCATTTCGGTCAGCATTTTATAGGTCGTGTTAGCCGAACTCAGGTTGGGGAACACCAGGGTGTTGACCTCTTTTCCGTATAATTTAGAAAACGGGTATTTTTTATCCCGCAGTTTCCTGTTCAGCGCGAAATTCACCTGCATCTCACCGTCAACGATCATATCCGGATAGCGCTGATGGAGGGTTTCGACGACTTGGTGGACGGAGGCCGGGCTTCCCACTTTATCGGACCCGAAGTTGGAATAGGAAAGGATTGCCATCACTGGTTCATGGGCGAAAAACCTGACTGTATCATGGGTCAGTTTGGCAATGTCGATCAGCACTTCGGTCGACGGGTGCCGGTTAAACATGGTGTCGGCCAGGAAAAAGGTCCCTCTTTTGGTGTTCAGGATATGCATCGCCGCGGTGTGGTTCAGGCCATCGCGAATCCCGATCACGTCCCTGGCCGCCTGCATCGTATCGGAGTATTTGGTATAAACGCCGGTGATCAGCGCGTCGGCTTCGCCGGTCTCGACCATCATCATCCCGAAATAGTTGCGGTCGTACATTTTTTCATACGCTTCGTCACAGGTCATCCCTTCCCGGCCGCATTTCTCAGACAGGCGCCGTGCAAAAGTCATACGACGGTTTTCCTCCCGGTCGTGCCGCAGGTTGATAATTTCAATCCCGCTCAGGTCGATGTGATTTTCGGCGGCCACGTTGGCGATCTTTTCTTCATTCCCAAGCAACACCGGATAACAGATCTTTTCGGCGTAAGCCAGCTCGGCGGCTTTTAACATGTTGATGTGGTTCGATTCGGTGAAGACGACCCGTTTGGGATTTTCCCGGGCCGTATCGTAGAAGCGGCGCAACATTTTATTGCCGCTTCCCATCAGTTTGTTCAGATAGTCCCGGTAACCATCCCAATCGGTCAATAGCCTGCGGGCAATGCCCGATTCCATGGCGGCTTTGGCCACGGCCGGCGCCACGGTGGTCAACAGACGCGGATCGAGCGGCTTGGGGATGATATAATCCCGTCCAAAACGCAGTTGCTTCAGATTATACGCGGCATTCACCACGTCGGGGACCGGTTTTTTGGTCAGCTCCGCAATAGCCCGTACGGCAGCGACTTTCATGGCCTCGTTGATACACGTCGCCCGGGCGTCGAGCGCACCGCGGAAGATGTACGGAAATCCCAGCACGTTGTTGATCTGATTGGGATAGTCCGAACGTCCGGTGGCAAAAATGATGTCCGGCCGGGCCGACGTGGCATCCTCATAAGCGATTTCCGGGTTTGGGTTGGCCAGCGCGAAAACGATGGGATCCGCATTCATCGACTGTACCATTTCCTTTGTCAATACGCCGGCCACAGACAGCCCGACAAACACGTCGGCATCTTTTACCGCCTCGGCCAGGGTCGTGATGTCACGGTCGGTCGCGAAAGGCTTCTTCCTGCTGTTCAGATCCGTACGCGTCTTGCTGATCACACCCTTTGAGTCGAGCATGACGATGTGTTCCGGGCGGGCCCCCAGCGCCATGTAAAGCCGGGTACACGAATTGGCGGCTGCACCGGCGCCGTTAACGACAATCCGGATGTCCTCCATTTTTTTGCCGGTGATTTCAAGGGCATTGAGCAGTCCGGCCGCGGAGATAATGGCCGTGCCGTGCTGATCGTCGTGCATGATCGGGATATCCAGTTCCGCTCTCAGCCGTTCTTCAATTTCAAAACACTCCGGCGCTTTAATATCTTCGAGGTTGATCCCGCCAAAGGTAGGAGCGATTGCTTTGACGACCTGGATGAACTTCTCAGGGTCTTTTTCATTGACCTCGATGTCAAAAACATCGATGCCTGCAAATATTTTGAATAACAACCCTTTACCCTCCATGACCGGCTTCCCTGCCATAGCGCCGATATCACCCAGTCCAAGTACGGCTGTCCCGTTCGAAATAACGGCCACTAAATTTCCTTTTGAAGTGTACTCATACGCCGCGTTGCCATCTTTTTCAATTTCCAGGCACGGTTCCGCTACTCCCGGTGAGTATGCAAGCGATAAGTCCCGTTGCGAACTGTAAGGTTTTGTAGGTATCACCTCAATCTTCCCCGGCCTTCCCTGTGAATGGTAGAGAAGCGCATCTTCCCTGGTGAATTTTGCCATATCGATCGAATTTAGTTCCTTAAAAAAGTTTCCAAAGCTATAAATAATGTTTTCTCCTGCCAGAAGTATTTCCGTTTATACGTGATACACTTAATGAAGAAGAAACAATCCGGGAAAAACTCTTTGCTGTTTCGGGAACGCGAACGTCTTGCTTTTTTGGCTAAATTGCGATTTTTCCCGGAAGCTGATAATTTTTTTAAAAAAGTATATACGATGACAAGAAAAAAAGGACTGTTCTTTTCAATGATCCTGCTGCTTTTTACTCCTGTGCAGGATTTGTTGGCGCAGGACCATTTGGTCAGGCAAAAGAAACTTACCCGGTTTGAAATGCAGTATTCCGGGTTGATCAATGCCACCGGCGAAGTGATCTCATCCGCCGGTTACCGGTCAAACGTGTACTGGTTTCCCGTTGATGTTCCGTCGACTGTGCTCACCGGACTGGTTGCCAACCGGGTTTATCCCGATCCGTATACCGGGATGAACAACATGCTGATCCCGGATGCATCCGACCGTTTTAACAAGGAATACAAGCTGGAACAGTACAGTCATCTCCCGAACGTGGGGAACCCGTGGAAAAAACCTTATTGGTACCGCACTTCCTTTGACGTGCCGGCGGTTGACAAAGGGCGTCACTTCCAGCTTATTTTCAAGGGGATCAATTACCGTGCTGCAGTGTGGTTGAACGGGAGTCAGATTGCCGATTCCACCCGGATGGCAGGCATGTTTGCCGAATACAGTTTCGACGTCAGTGATTTGGTCAGGGCAGGGGAGAAGAACTTTCTGGCGGTAAAGATCTATCCGCTCGATGAACCGGGATACCCCGACAAGGAACAGTTAAAAGCGTTTGGCGATTTTTTCCTGAATGGCGGGCCGACGGGCGACATCGGAAAAAATGTGACGATGCTTTGTTCGGTTGGCTGGGACTGGATGCCGCCGGTGCGCGACAGGAACATGGGGATCTGGCAGCCGGTGATCCTTCGTACTTCCGGGAAGGTCACGTTTGCTAACCCGCATCTGGTCACTGACCTTGAGTTGTCCGATACCACCGTGGCGAAACTATCGCTGGATCTTTCCCTGGTCAATCACGACAGCCAGGCGTCGCGGGGGACGTTAAGCGTGGACATCCGGCCGGAGAATTTTGTGGGTCACCCTGTGGTATTCACCCAGGAGGTTTCGATCGCGGCAGGCGGCAAAAGCAGGATGAAGCTGGATGCAGGGAATACTGAACAGCTTTTGATCAAAGAGCCCCGCTTGTGGTGGCCCAACGGTTACGGCGAGGCAAATCTTTACCGAATCCGGCTGCAATATGAATCGGGAGGAATCACGCTGAACGATACCTCTTTTGTTTTTGGGATCCGCACTGTCGGATCGAAAGTCGTTCAGGAAAAAGGCAAATCGTTGCGCCGTGATTTTTATGTCAACGGAAGACGGGTTCATCTGAACGGCGGGGCCTGGGTGCCCGATATGATGCTGAACCGGGATTCGCTGCGCTATGTGTATGAATTGCAGCTTTGCAAAAATGCCAATATGAACCTGGTGCGGATATGGGGCGGAGGGATCACTCCTCCCGATGTCTTCTTTGACCTGGCCGACCGGTACGGACTGATGGTGTGGTCTGACTTTTGGATCACCGGAGACACGCAGGGCGAGTTCAAGGGGTCGCCCGACTGGCCGCTGGAAAGTGAAGTGTTTAAGAAGAATGTGGTCAGCACGGTCATGCGCATCCGGAATCACCCCAGTTTACTGGTATGGACGGGCGGTAATGAAGGACATGCACGGAAGGAGCTCTATGAGGCTATGCGAAACGGGGTCATTGAACTGGATGGCACAAGACCGTTTATACCAAGTTCATCCGGCTTTGCGCATCTCCCCGAAGGATGGCCGAAATCCTGGCCTGATGAGATGGATTCGGGAGTTTACAGCGGAGGCCCTTATACCTGGCAGGATCCGAAGGAATACTATACGCGCGTCAACGCGGGGAAAGACTGGGTGTTTAAAGATGAGACCGGAATTCCGTCGCAACCTACTTACAACAGTCTGAAAAAGATCATCCCAAACCTGGTCTGGGATACGACGTTGCCGTTCCCGCTGAACCACACCTGGGGGTATCATGATGCCGCCACCGGAAATGGCAGGTATGACTTGTATTATGAAGAGATGGTGAAACGGTATGGCAGTCCGGAATCGATGAAAGACTTCTCGGATAAAATGCAACTGATGAATGCGATGGGGTACCAGGGTATTTTTGAGTCAGCCGGTCACAAGCTGAATGAGACCGGAGGCGTGATGCTCTGGAAACTGAATGCGGCGTTTCCAAGCGTGATCTGGCAAATCTATGACTGGTACCTGAATCCGAATGCCGGTTACTATTTTATGCAAAACGCGCTTGAGCCGGTGCATGTTCAACTGAATCCATTGAATTATAATGTGATGGTGGTTAACCGCACGTATCAGTCACACGCTGATCTCACGGTGGAGGCGGCTGTTTACGGCCCTGATTCCGAATTATTGCATCAGGATACCGCAACAGTCAACTTGGATACCACGGATGTCAGAGAAACGGTTTCGCTTGCAAGGGCGCTGGCTGAAACGGACGAAGTACGCTTTGTTGCCGTGCGGCTCAAGGACCAGGCCGGCAAGGTGATCTCCGGAAATACCTATTGGTTTGCCGCTGACAATGATTACACGGCAATGAATACCATGCCCCGTGCGGAGGTCCGAACCGACGTGGTCGCGGTAAGGCAGAGTACGACCGACAAGACCTGGACGTTGAGGTTCACCAACGATTCAAAAAGAATGGCGTTCTTCCTTAATCCGCAGATACTGGATCGCGGGGAAGAAGCGCTGCCCTCGTTTTGGTCGGCGAATTACCTGACCCTGATACCCGGCGAGTCGGTGACGGTCACGGTCCGTGTGCCGTTAGCCAATCTGAAGGATCAGGCCCAGCAAATTCTGTTGGACGGATGGAACATTGAAAAACAGTTGATCGCAGCGGAATAATTTCTACGCTCAGAAAGAAGCTATGCTGTAAAGCTTGCGCAGGTCTGCGGGAGAAAATGCCTGCATGGGGAAGCCAAAAATGAGGCGACCGGACCTGACGCGTCTGTTTATGAGGCTGTGAACCAGGTCAGGGCAAGGGTGGATATGCCTCCGGTTCCAGGAGGATTGACAAAAGAGGAAATGAGGGAACGTATCAGGCATGAAAGAAGGGTCGAACTTGCTCTTGAAGGAGTAAGGTGGGGCGACGTCAAAAGATGGAAAACAGCCGAGGTTTACATTCCAACGTTGGTCGATCCGGGAGGAACAAGGCGTGCATTTAATCCGGCCAAGCATTATTTGCTGCCTTTTCCACAGAGTGAAATGGATATCAACGACGCTCTGGAACAGAATCCCGGGTATTGATAATTTCTGCATGATTTTGCGTTCATAAGCATTGAACAACAGGACCATAAAGCCACGTTTGTTGGTTTTATGGTCCGAATCTTTCACTTTTGATGAAAGAATACTGTTGCGAAAAATGTACATTTGATACAAACTAGCTTTAAAATGACACCGATGATTAACCTGCCAAAGAACCTCAAACTTGTTTTTTGTTTTTCAGCGCTGCTTGCCGGCGGGTGCCGGATCGGCCATGCCCCGCTATCCGATGATCAAAAAGCGCTGCACGGATATAACGTAGCCTGGACTTCTCCGTCTCAGGACCATCACGGGTCGATGCCCGCCGGGAACGGCGATATCGGCCTGAACGTCTGGGTGGAGAACAAGGGGGATCTCTGTTTTTACATCGGAAAAACAGACTCGTGGGGTGATAACGGGCGTCTCCTAAAGGTGGGCAAAGTGCGGGTGAAATGTGACCCTGAAATTATTTTCCCGGGATCAGATTTTAAACAGGAACTGGATCTTTTCACCGGGACAGTGAAAATCAGTACCTCCGGGATCATTGACGGGAAGAAGACAGACCTGAATTTTCAGGTGTGGGCAGATGCCAATAACCCGGTGATCCATGTGTCGCACGAAAGCACAGTGCCTTTAAAAATGAAGGCTTGTATCGAGTTGTGGAGGACGATCCCCGATACCCTCACCCAGCTTGAAGTAAGCGATTTGCTGAGAGACCAGCCCGACTCCGTTCATCAGCCGGTCGTCGTGGAACCCGACAGCGTGATCAGAACCAGTGCGCCATTCATCGGATGGCTTCACCATAACCGCAAATCGGTGGGATTCGATCTGACCAATCAAATTCAGGGATTATCAGGCCATTTTAAGACAGATCCTGTTCTGCACCGGACTTTCGGGGCTATTATAACGGGAACAGGAACAACAAAGATCGATGATCAGACGCTGGAAACTTCTTTGTCCAAAACAGGCCGGCTTAACATATACGTGCTAACCACACATCCTTCCAAACCGGATGAATGGCTGGCGGCTATATGCGAATTGTCCGACCGTATTGAACGGGTCCCATTCTATGAAAGGAAAAAGGCGCATGAAAAATGGTGGGCGGAATTCTGGGACAGGAGCTGGATCCATGCCACCGTTTCCGGGAATGATCCAACCGACAGCAGTGCCTTTGTGGTGTCGCGTGCATATGCCCTGCAGCGGTTTATCGATGCGTCGGGGGGGCGGGGGAATTACCCCATCAAATTTAACGGGTCCATCTTTACAGTCCCGGCGAAGGAAAATACAGAGGGGGATGCGGACTACCGCCGCTGGGGACCGGGCTATTGGTGGCAAAATACGCGTTTGCCTTATCTGAGCGCGTGCGCTGCCGGTGATTTTGACGTGATGCTACCTTTTTTCAGGATGTATGCCGAAGAGATCTATCAGGTTTGCAAATACAGGACGAACAAATATTTCGGATTTGACGGTGTATATTATCCGGAGTGTATGACATTCTGGGGGGCCGTTTTTTTGCAGACATACGGATGGACGCCTTACGGGAAGCGCGAAGATAAATTGCAGGAAAGCGGCTGGCACAAATGGGAGTGGGTCTCCGGACCGGAGCTGGTATTCATGATGCTCGATTATTATGACTATACCGGGGATCAGGATTTTCTGAAAAGCAGGATCATCCCGGTGGCCAATGATGTGATCCGGTTTTTTGACAACTATTACCAGACTGACGGATCGGATAAACTGGTCATGCATCCGTCGATGGCCTGCGAAACATGGTGGAACTGCACCAACCCGATGCCCGAACTGGCCGGGCTCCACAGCATAACCAGGCGGTTAATGGGCTTGTCCGGTGAGTTGACGAACGATCAGGACAAACAATATTGGAAATCGTTCCGGGCAAAACTCCCGGAAATCCCTTTACGGGAAACACCCTCGGGAAAAGCGCTTGCCCCTGCTGAAAAGTTTGAAGATAAGCGGAATGTGGAGAACCCGGAATTATACGCCGTGTTCCCGTTCAGGCTTTACGGAACAGGAAATCCCGACCCGGACTATGCAAAAAATGCCCTTGAATACCGTTGGGATAAAGGCGACTTTGGATGGAGGCAGGATGATATTTTTATGGCTTATCTGGGCTTGGCTGGTCAGGCAAAGGAAAACCTGGTCGCACGGTCAAAAAACTTTGATCAAAACTCACGTTTTCCGGCTTTTTGGGGCCCCAATTACGACTGGACTCCCGATCAGGATCACGGAGGCGTATTGATGAAAGCATTTCAGTCGATGGTCTTGCAGGCAGATCCCTACTCTGAAAAATTCTATCTGCTGCCTGCCTGGCCCAGGGACTGGGATGTTTCGTTTAAATTGCATGCCCCTCATCGGACGACGATCGAAGGTCGCGTGAAAGACGGAAAAATTGAATGGTTAAAAGTGACCCCCGAAAGCCGCCGCGACGACCTGGTCATAATGCGTATAACCCCCTTGAAGTAAAAGCCGGAATGAATGCCGTTGACCTGAAAAGGAAGTATGGAAACCGGATCGGGTATTGCGGAAACAGCAACATCCAGATCTGGGAAACGGGCGATGAGGGGTTAATCCGGCAGGAATGCTGTACAGGCTCAATGCAGCCAAAGGGGGCGGGTATATTTTTCAGTCCGATCATTCGGTATCGTCCGCTGTTTCCGGTCTCGCTTACGATCTTATCGTCCGCCTTGTCCGTGAAACGAGCA
>Ga0172382_10011674_pt1 | contig 11576 bp, 7 predicted proteins | sample Leawel138RmetaG_FD_122245 | JGI IMG/M metagenome (GOLD analysis project Ga0172382, IMG submission 122245) | Leachate microbial communities from a municipal landfill in Southern Ontario, Canada - Leachate well 138R metaG | ecosystem: Engineered > Solid waste > Landfill > Unclassified | place...
AGAACAGGGGTCGATGGCGGTTGTTCTTGTTGGCGCAATGGTGGTCGCCAGTATCGAAACGGTATGGGCTGGCTTGATTACTCCACCGCTACGCCAATTGCGCAGCTATGATTACAGCCAAGCTGCGCAGCAACCTATTATCTTAGAAAAGGGTGCTGAAATGGGCCGCTTTAAACTAGGATCTACCGCGATAGTTTTATTTGGTCCAAATCACGTGACATGGGACACTCACTTGCAGCAAGCTAGTGCAGTAAAAGTAGGCCAACGTCTAGCTGTAGAAATTTAGCTTTAAGGATGTACAATCAATGCGTGATAGCTCACCACCAACTAATTCAAATAAAATTGTAGTTACGCACGGTAGCTTAAGCAGGACAATTTAATGGATACCCACAGCCCAAAATTGCGTTTAAAAGTGACCACGCCTGTGCAGACATCTCTAGCATTCTGCAAGCCAAACGCACGTGATTTAAAGGTATGGATTCAAGACCTGCCCAAAGCGAACATTGGTGAGACAGCACGCTTACTGTACAAAGCAATAATAGAGCTTAACAACTTCAAAACACCTGCTGACACCCGCATCCAGCTGCTCGAGCTTTTGCGCCCAGAAGTTATGTTTATTAACTCACAACTGGAAAAGCACTTTTTAAATAACTCTATTATGCTCGGCGAACGCGCACAAAAAGTCGCCAACTTATGCCAAGCACTGCAAAATCACTTAACAATGGGTTATAAACTCGTTATTACTGATGTCTTTCAGCGACGCAACTCTACTTTAATGTTAGCATTACAACGTACCGCACATAGCATGTTTGTTTCGCTGGTACGCGCTTATCAACTGTACTATCCAGCCCCTCCTTTGTTCTGGCTAGAACTGCATCAAGTGTATTGGCTTGCTCGTAAGAACAACATACACACCCAGCCCGTTCGTGACTCCCTGCTCGACAATATCACCGAGCAAAGCATTGAGGCCGCATACAATTGCGTGCTGCTATTAAGCTCCTCTCGTATTAATCAAATGCGCCAAAGCGATATCGCTATCTTAGCGCGTACCCTTCCGAGCTGGAGCCCGCTTGCAAGCTTACAAAAAACAGAACTCGACAGCAGTTTATTTGTCGTCAACCTGAACAGCGATTCACCACCTCGTTATAAAGAGCTGATCGAGCAAGAGCCCACTCAATCGCGCCTAGGCTTTAATACCCAAGAGCTTGCAGAAGCACTGATTGAACATCAACAGACACCTGAAAATAAAAAACACAAAACAGGCTTTGACGTACCTAATAGCATGTCAAGCACACTGCTGGCGCAACTGTGCAGCGCATGGGGTAACATTGCTAAACGTGATTTTCAGCGCACCAGCAGTACAGGCAATCTTGAGTTATGTCTTGGTATGAGTGCAGTGCATTATTATTTAGCAGATAAAGAAGTTTTTGCACACACTTTAAAAACTCAACAAACCTCTCGTGTCGAATACAATACCGACAACAGTCCTCCCGATATTTGGGCGAACGCCATTGACGCTGAACTTATGGTTGAGCAAGACCCCTTGCAAGTCGACTATATTGAATATGATAAAAACACAACAGATGAATCAAGCGTAAGCAACGATCAGAGTCCTGCGGACCCGGTCGTTTCATACCCTATTTACACGCTCTCTATTATCAACCACAGCCCTGGCGGCTACTGCTTAGCATGGCGTGATGCTGTTCCTCCACAATTACAAGCTGGCGAGATTGTCGCGCTACGTGAAAACCAAGACAGGCCTTGGTCAACAGCAGTGACGCGCTGGATTCGCCAAGCTGGCAGTGCAAGTACACAAATGGGTGTTGAGCTGATTGCATCAAATGCTCAGCCATGCGGCTTACAATTATTACGCAGTAACGAGAACTCGAGCCACTTTTTGCGTGCCTTATTGGTGCCAGAGATACCAGCATTATCACGTCCAGCCAGTGTTATTGCACCGCGTATCCCTTTTCAAGAAGGTCATAAAGTAGCGATCAATCAGCAGGGTATAGAATGTCGAGCCATTCTCAGAAAACGCTCCATGCACACCGGTAGCATCAACCAGTTTGAATACAGCCTATTAACCCCTCTTGAAGCTATCGAGTCGCACTCAGCATCAACCTTAAAAACCCCAACTAAGAGCGAAAACTTTGACTCACTTTGGAAGTCACTGTAACTTCGCGTCAGTTTACTTCAGCTTTAACAGTGTGCAGCCTGCACTTTGATGGTACTTATGCTTACTGATAAAAAAACTATCCGCTTACTCATTCTGGAAGACTCGAAAAATGAAGCTGAGCGCATCAATAGCTTGTTTCGTAACTCTGGCTACGCTACGCGCGCGCATCGCATCACCTCGCTAGATAACCTTAATGAAGCGCTTAAGAGCACTTGGGATTTGTGTATAGCGGCATACCACAGTGATAACATCGCACCTTTAATTGCCCTAAAAAGCATCCAGCGTATGGCTCGCGATATCTCTTTCATTCAGCTCACTGAAAATAATTCATCAGACTCTTTGACCAAAAGCTTAGAGCTGGGTGCCCAAGATGCGGTACCACAGGGTGAGGATGAACGCTTAATTTTAGTCGCCAAGCGTGAACTTGCTAACCTTGAAGAACGTCGCGCAAGACGCGCTGCCGAAATTGCTTTACACGAGGCAGAAAAACGCTGCAAATTACTGCTGGAAAGCTCTATGGATGCTATTGCATACGTGCATGACGGCATGCATGTTTACGCAAACGCCCCCTACCTACAATTGTTTGGCTATGCTGATGCAGGTGAAATGGAAGGCATGCCGATGATTGATTTAATTGCCAGTCCAGATCAAAGCCGCTTTAAAGACTTCCTTAGACACTATCGCAGTGAGGAAGGCAGCGCTGAACTGATGTGTTCCGGCATAACTGCCACAGCACAAACCTTCCAAGCCAAGATGAGCTTCTCACCAGCACAGTATGATGGTGAGCCTTGCGTACAAGTGGTTATCCGCGTAACCAGCGGCAATACTGAGCTTGAAGAGAAACTACGCGAAATCAGTAGCCAAGACTTAGTCACCGGCCTGTATAACCGTCAACACTTTTTAGAGCGTCTCGATGCGGCTGCCGAACGCGCGGTCAATGCAGGTCAATCAGCCAGTGTGGCGTATATTAAAATTGACCATTACGCAGCACTACAAGCCGATCTTGGCCTTGCTGGCATTGACATATTACTGGCAGATTTAGCCAATTCTTTACGTCAGCAATTCAAGTCGAACTCACAAATAGCCCGCTTCGCCGATGATGCCTTTTGCGTTCTAAGCAGCGATGTCACACCTGAGCAACTTAAGCCTGAACTGCTCGACTTAATCAAAAAAACTGAGTTGCAGTTATTCGATATCAATGGCCGCACAGCACAAACCACTTTGACCATTGGCGTAGCGGGCCTCAACGAAAAAACCTCGAAAGCTGCAAACGTTTTAAAGCGCGCACATGATTGTGTCGATCAACTCCCGCAGGGTAATGCACTCAAGCTGCATAACCCTGCAGATGATCTTGCTGCTGCAGCCAGTCGCGGTGATGTTATTGCTATGGTGCAGCAAGCACTCGACAAAAATAACTTTAAATTACTCTTCCAGCCTATTATAAGTTTGCGCGGCGATCAGGATGAGCTGTATGAAGTTTTATTAAGGTTAGTTAACCCCAAAGGCGAAGAGGTCCCCCCCGCTGAGTTTTTACATGCTGCAGTGTCTGCCGGTTTAGCAGAAAAAATTGATCGCTGGGTGCTACTCAACTCTATTAAGTTACTGACAGAACATCGCAGCAAAGGCAATCAAACTCGCTTTTTTATTCACTTATCCAGTGCCAGTTTACAAGATCCAAGTTTATTGCCCTGGCTGACGAGGGCTCTAAAAGCATCACGTCTGCCAGCAGATTCAATTATTTTACAAATCCGCGAAACGGATGCTGTCGCCTATTTAAAACAAGCTAAACAGCTCGCCGAAGGCTTGCATGCGCTACACTGTCAAATAGCTTTAGGCCAGTTTGGTTGCACACTCAATCCATACAATACACTCAAACATATGCATATTGATTTTGTGAAGATTGATGGCTCCTTTATTAAAGAACTCTCCACTGCAGAAGATCAAGAAGCCTTGAAAGAGATGCTGGCTACGTTACATGCGCAAGACAAGCACAGTATTGTGCCCTTTGTGGAAAGTGCTAGCGTCTTATCTGTGCTTTGGCAGGCGGGTGTTAACTACATCCAAGGTCATTATTTGCAAGGGCCAAGCCAAGCAATGAACTATGATTTCACCAGTAATGAAGACTAGCTGTACTGGCCTGGCGTGCATCACAGCACGCTAAGTTCCAACTCAACTGCTTGCCATCTTTAGCACGTATTGTGCTAAAGATGGCAATCGACACAGCGTAAGCAGCACTCCATTTATCACAACTCGTTGCGTGCTGCTTTATCCATAAGGTTGGAGCGGGTATCATAAGCAGCTTAACCCTAAATTCCCCTTAAAGCAGCGCGCAGGCTGGGCAGTCCATGTCGATGGTTCGTATTGGTTCCTACACATTAACTAACAACCTGATCCTGGCGCCAATGGCCGGTGTCACTGACCGTCCACAACGTCAATTATGCGCACGCTTTGGTGCTGGACTGACAGTTTCAGAGATGCTCACCAGTGATACTCGCTTGTGGTCGAGCCGAAAATCCAGCTTACGTTTATTAACCGATAGCGATCCAGAGCCGCGCTCGGTACAAATTGCCGGCGCAGACCCTAAGATGCTCGCCCATGCGGCACAACAATGTGTCGCTTTAGGCGCACATATTATTGATATCAATATGGGCTGCCCTGCGAAAAAAGTATGCAATAAAGCGGCTGGTTCAGCATTGCTCAAAGATGAGCAACTGGTTACCGATATTTTGCAAGCAGTACGCGCTGCTGTTGATGTGCCTGTCACTTTAAAAATTCGTACCGGCTGGGATCAGGCGAATAAAAACGGATTGAATATCGCTAGAATTGCCGAACAAGAAGGCATCAATGCTCTTGCAGTACATGGCCGCACTCGCGCAGATCGCTACAATGGTGACGCCGAATACGATACTATTGCGCTGATTAAGAATGCCATCTCAATTCCTGTGTTTGCTAACGGTGATATTGATAGCCCGCTTAAAGCTCGACAGGTACTGGATTACACCGGCGCAGACGGTTTGTTGATTGGTCGCGCAGCGCAAGGACGGCCTTGGATCTTCCAAGAGATCAACCATTTCCTAGCAACAGGCGAACAACTGCCGGCTATCAGTTTAAGCGCATTGGAAATGATTTTACTTGAACACATTGAGCTCCTGCATGCGTTCTATGGCCAACCAATGGGCGTGCGTATCGCTAGAAAGCACACACAGTGGTATTTAACATCGCTGCCAGGGGCACAAAAATTTCGTACAACGTTTAACCAGCTTGATGACGAAGATGCACAGAAAGATCAAATCCAGATTTTTTTCAATACTCTTCGTGCGCTAGGCTTAAAAGACGCTGCATGATTCTAATGATAAGACGTTCAGTTATGAGATATCTGCCGTGACCAAAAATACTACGCTGCTCACAACCATCAATAATAGCGAACACCTAACGTTACGTGCTTGTGTTGAAAAAACCTTGCAGGACTATTTTGCTCATTTAGATGGTGCGCATGTTAATGACGTGTACAACTTAGTACTCAGTGAGGTTGAGGCACCCTTATTTGCCTCAGTCATGCAACATGTGCAGGGCAATCAAACACGCGCTTCAGAGATGCTCGGTTTAAACCGAGGTACGCTGCGCAAAAAACTTAAACAATACAATCTTCTTTAAACTATAACCCTGCCGACCTCTTGTGCGAGGCTTGAGCAGTTTGCCGTTTACAGCTAGGAAATCTAATGACTGACCACTCTTCAAAAACGACTATTCGCCGCGCTTTAATCAGTGTTTCTGATAAAACAGGTATTGTTGAATTTGCGCAAGCGCTGCACGCCTTAGGCGTAGAAATTCTATCCACCGGCGGCACTTTCAAGTTATTAAAAGATAATGCCATTCCTGCTATTGAAGTGGCTGACTACACAGGCTTCGCAGAAATGATGGATGGCCGGGTAAAAACCCTGCATCCCAAAATTCACGGTGGTATTTTAGGCCGTCGCGATATTGATGCTGCGATCATGGCCGAGCACGGTATCAAACCGATTGATTTAGTCGCTGTTAACCTCTACCCCTTTGCTGCCACAGTCGCCAAGCCCGGTTGCAGCCTGCCTGATGCAATTGAAAACATCGATATCGGCGGTCCAACCATGGTGCGCAGCGCGGCAAAAAATCATAAAGATGTGGCCATTGTAGTGAACAGCAGTGACTATGAGACGATTATCGAAGGTTTAAAGCAAGGCGGACTAAGCTACGCACAACGCTTTAACCTAGCGCTAAAAGCTTTTGAGCATACGGCAGCTTACGACGGCATGATTGCCAACTATCTGGGCACCATTGAACAGTCTGCAGACACCCTCAGCACACAGCAGCGCACAGCCTTCCCTAATACCTTTAATACACAGTTTATTAAAGCCCAAGACATGCGCTACGGTGAAAACCCGCACCAAAGTGCAGCGTTTTATACTGAAGCCAATCCGCAAGAAGCCAGCGTCGCCAGCGCCATACAACTGCAAGGTAAAGAGCTGTCGTTTAACAACGTCGCTGATACCGATTCGGCGCTTGAGTGCGTGAAAAGCTTTGTCAAGCCGGCCTGTGTGATTGTTAAACACGCCAACCCTTGCGGTGTTGCTGTTGCCACTGACGAGGAAGGTGGTATTCGTCAAGCCTACGAACTGGCTTACGCCACCGATAGCGAGTCCGCTTTCGGCGGCATTATTGCCTTTAACCGCGAACTGGATGCAGACACAGCGCAAGCCATTGTTGATCGCCAGTTTGTTGAAGTGATTATTGCCCCAAGCATCAGCCAAGCTGCCCGTGACGTGGTCGCGAGCAAAGCCAACGTACGTTTGCTTGAGTGCGGCCAGTGGCCTGCCGAGCGCAGCGCCAGCTGGGACTTCAAGCGCGTCAACGGTGGTTTATTAGTCCAGAGCCGTGACATTCAAATGATCACTGCAGCTGATTTGAAAGTGGTCACCCGTCGTGCGCCAACCGAGCAAGAAATCCATGATTTAATCTTTGCCTGGAAAGTCGCTAAATTCGTTAAATCTAACGCGATTATCTATGCGAAAAACCGTCAAACCATCGGCGTCGGCGCAGGACAAATGAGCCGTGTTAACTCAGCACGGATTGCTGCCATTAAAGCCGAGCAAGCCAACTTAGATGTGGCCGGTGCAGTGATGGCCTCAGATGCGTTCTTCCCCTTCCGCGACGGTTTAGATAATGCCGCTAAAGTAGGTATACGTGCGGTCATCCAACCGGGTGGCTCGATGCGTGACGCTGAAGTCATTGCTGCGGCAGACGAAGCTGACATTGCCATGGTGTTTACCGGCATGCGTCACTTCCGCCACTAATTGCTCTTTTAAGGACCGTTTTCTATGAATATTTTAATTATCGGTAATGGCGGACGTGAGCACGCACTAGCGTGGAAAGTGGCGCAAGACCCACGCGTGACTAAAGTTTTTATCGCACCCGGTAATGCCGGCAGTGCGACTGAAGCCAAATGCGAAAACGTGGCGATTGATGTGCTGGCGATTGATCAGCTGGCTGATTTTGCCGAGCAAAACAATGTGTATCTGACTATTGTTGGCCCTGAAGCGCCACTGGTTGCCGGTGTTGTGGATACCTTTCGTCAACGTAATCTAGATATCTATGGCCCAACCGCTGCAGCTGCGCAACTAGAAGGCTCTAAAGCCTTTAGCAAAGATTTCTTCGCACGCCACAATATTCCCACCAGCAACTACGCCAACTTTACTGAAGTTGAGCCTGCCCTAGCCTACTTACGTGAGCAAGGCGCACCGATCGTGGTCAAAGCCGACGGCTTAGCTGCAGGTAAAGGCGTAATTGTCGCCATGACACTCGAAGAAGCCGAAGCGGCAGTCACCGATATGCTGGCTGGCAATGCCTTTGGTGAAGCTGGTTCACGTGTGGTCATCGAAGAATTCTTGGACGGTGAAGAGGCCAGCTTTATCGTGATGGTCGATGGCGAAAACGTGTTACCGATGGCCACCAGCCAAGACCATAAGCGTGTCGGTGATGGTGATACAGGTCCCAATACCGGTGGCATGGGCGCATACTCGCCTGCGCCAGTGGTCACTGATGCAGTACACCAACGCGTGTTAGATGAAATCATCTACCCAACCGTGCGCGGTATGGCCGCCGAAGGTAATGTTTACACGGGCTTTTTGTACGCAGGTTTAATGATCGACAAAAGCGGCGCACCCAAAATCATTGAGTACAATTGCCGTTTTGGTGACCCTGAAACACAGCCCATTTTACTGCGTTTAGAGTCCAGCTTAATTTTGTTGATTGAAGCGGCATTAGCCAACGCTCTCGATAAAGTTGAAGCACAGTGGGATCCACGCCCCAGCTTAGGCGTAGTCATTGCCTCCGGCGGCTACCCTGCCGACTACAGCGCTGGTCATGAAATTAAAGGCTTAAATGCCGCCGCGCAACTGGACGGTAAAGTATTCCACGCCGGTAGCAGTCTGAAAAACGGTAAAATCATCAACAGTGGTGGCCGTGTACTCTGCGCCACAGCTATGGGTGATACAGTTGCCCAAGCGCAAGTCAACGCTTACAAGCTGGCTGAGCAAATTAGTTGGGAAGGCAGCTTTTATCGTAAAGATATTGGTTACCGAGCCATTGAGCGTGAGCAGCAATAAAGACTAAGCCCATGATCAACTCTCCGTATTGTGTGACATCCGGAGAGTTGATTCTGCACTGTTGAGGCGTTGCATACTGTCGTGAATCCTACTCGCCTAACGATTGCCCTAACCATCAGTATACTGTTAGGCGCACTGTTTCTAATCATCAGCGTGCCACGCTATTATGGCTTAGTGTTTTCCTTAGAAAATACAGCCCATTTAAGCATTCCAAAATTATCTGTTCTTGGCTTAAGCTTAAATACAGTGCAACCACTGCTGATTGGCGTCCTACTCGGTTGCAGCATCAGTGCTGTGCTCTACAACCTATTGTGCTTTGCCTATACGCGTTATCACGGCAACCTATTGTTTAGCATTGCTCTGAGCTTTTTACTGTTATTTGTATTCTTACTAGCCAATAACCATACTCCTGATCTCGGCTTTAACCTCACTCTTAGTAGTGAACTGATTTACCTACCCGTGGTGCTCGCAGTTTTATTTTTACATGCGCTGTGCTTAAACTGCATCCCCCGCACACCAACCTTTAAAACACTAGTCAAACAACTGATTAGACACATGGGCCTGTTGGGTTTCAGCGGTATTGGCTTGTTAGCCCTCTCCCCTACTTACGCACACATATTCAGCTACTTTCTTTTAATCAGTTCAACAGTGCTGTTACTGGGCAGTACTCTATTGCTTTGGCAGCACGACTACACACCAGCACGTACTGCCTTAGTTGGCTTAAGTGTGTTCTTTTTGCCTCTTATCATCGCCTGGCCAGCACTGATGAATGAAGCCTTTATCTCCGCAGATGTTGCAACTTTGCTTGTGCTAATTAGCCTACCGATCAGTGCCATTATTATTAGTATTAGCCTCAGTCAAAATCACCGCTACCAAATCGCTAAAAATACCAGCGCATCACACCAATATGCGGCTGAACAAGCCGAAAAGCGTGCCAAATCAGAACTGTTGGCAAAAATCAGCCATGAAATCCGTACACCCTTAAGTGGCGTGCTGGGTATGACAACATTGCTGCTGGACACGCCGCTTTCCAGCAAACAGCGTGATTATGCGCAAACCATCCAAGGCGCGGGTAGCGAACTGCTCGGTTTGATTAATGAAATACTGGATATTTCACGCTTGGAATCCAACGACATTGTGCTCAGCCATACGCAGTTTAGTCCTGCCGGTTTACTACAAGAGTGCACTCAAGCATTTTACAATAGTGCCCATGAGCAGCAGGTCGAGTTAACCGTATTTTTACAACCACAGGTGCCAGAAACCTTATTGGGTGATCCGGCACGCTTACGGCAAATCCTGCTCAGCATATTAAAAAATGCTTTTCAACGTACCTATAACGGCGAAATTATCCTCAGCGCTACGATCGAGCAGCATGGCGATCAAGCCCGGCTGGTATTGACTGTACAAGACACAGGAACGCCTTTAAGCGATGAAGAACGACAGATCCTCAGCCATGCGCAACTGCACAGCAAAGACCTGCTCAGCGCATCCTTTATTGGCGGCAACCTCGGCATCATCATTGCACGTCAGCTGGTCAGTCTGATGCAAGGCAGCTTTGCTATCCAGCGTAGCGCACAAGGCACCATATTTACCGTCAACATTGCACTCCAGTCGCAACAGCATCCGACCACTCACGTAGAGACTGACGTAGTCTTACGGCAAAAACACGTTTTGATTATTGATAGCAATACACTTTCGCAAAAGGTCTTAGCTCAGCAGTGTAGCGAGTGGGGGATGCTGGTCAGCACGCGCTTATCACCAGCCGATGCGATCGCTTTTTTACGCAACAAAGCATTGCAAGGTCAACGTTTTACAGCAATTTTAATCAGTGACAGCACCCATAAAGCCAGTGCCATACCTTTTGCAGTACGGTTCCAGGAAGACTCCCTGCTGACGGCAGGCAGCACTTTAATCATGCTAACCAGCAGCAGTCATATCGACTCAATTGCTGTGCGCAATGCAGGTATCAGTCATGTGTTGATGAAACCCGTCAGTGGCTCAACCTTAAAAACCACGCTGATCAATGCTGTGCAGCACAGCATAAATCATACCCAGATCGCACGCAGTATTAGCGCAAAACGCGTACTGGTTGCGGAAGACGATGCGATTTCGGTCAAAGTCATCAGCGGTTTATTGAATAAACTTGGGGTTAGTGTTGATGTCGCTGCTAACGGCCAAATAGCTTTAGATAAGCTAAAACAACAGCACTACGACTGGGTCCTAATGGATTGTGAAATGCCCGTGATGGATGGCTTTACTGCCGCGCAAAAACGCCGCGAGTACGAAGCCGCACAAGGCTTAGCAGCGGTGCCTATTATTGCGCTGTCGGCCCATGTCCTAGAAGAACACCAATTGCGTGCCAAGCAGTCAGGCATGAATGGACATTTAGCAAAACCGATCGAACTGGCTAAGCTGCAAGCCATTCTCAGCACGAATTAACGACTCTCACGCTGCACATGGTGCTGTAAATAAGCCACAGCCAAGCCGCTGCTGCTGATAATCAACACACCTAGCATTGCCAACGCATCCGGTAACTGTCCAAATGACAGATAACCAACTACCCCAGCAAAGATAATTTGCGCATAGGTAAAGGGCGCTAAAGTGGCGGCTGTGGAGTATTTTAAAGCCATGCTCAGCAATATATGTGCAGTCATTGCCAGTAAGCCTAGCGCCAGCATAAAGAGCAAATCAATCGACGCAACATGCAGTGTGTATTGGCCGGGCAATAATGCCGTCAGCACGATAACGCCAAATAAGCCAGA
>Ga0172382_10011678_pt1 | contig 11572 bp, 6 predicted proteins | sample Leawel138RmetaG_FD_122245 | JGI IMG/M metagenome (GOLD analysis project Ga0172382, IMG submission 122245) | Leachate microbial communities from a municipal landfill in Southern Ontario, Canada - Leachate well 138R metaG | ecosystem: Engineered > Solid waste > Landfill > Unclassified | place...
ACAATCATAAATTCAACAGGACAATTTACGAGCATTGGATACAGTGGACTAAATTACAACACTATGTATTATGCCAGAGTACTTGGAACAAATGATGAAGGTGAAGGAGATTGGAAAACAATCAGTTTCAAAACTCTTCTTGAAAGTCCTGTTCTCACAAGCCCTGCAGATAATGCGAAGGGTTTAGATGAACGTGACATTACTCTCGTTTGGAATAGTGTTTCAGGTGCTGATTCTTATAATATACTCGTATCAACATCAGCTGATTTTCTGTCTAATGTTGATGATTATCAAACAAATGACACTCAAATCAATATAGCCGTGTCTGATAATTTTACTAATTACTACTGGAAAGTACAAGCTCAGAGTAATGACGGAAATATAAGTGCATTTTCTAGTGTAAGAAACTTCACTACTCGAGTGGGAGTAACAACAATAATCTATCCGGCTAATCAGTCGGCAGGTGTACCTGTTTCCGGAATGTTTGAGTGGACTGCTGTAGCAGGTGCCAGTTCTTATGATGTGGAATTGCTTACTCCACCTTCTCAATCAGTAATGACAATTAATGTGAACGGTACAAGCACACCTTACAACAATCTTGGTAATTTTACAGATTACATGTTAATTGTAACTGCAAAAAATGCAGGCGGCATGGGTGACATGGCATCAAGTGAATTTAAAACCGTTGTCGCATCTCCTGTTTTAAACACTCCGCTTAATGATTCTTACAAAAATCAACTTGACGGTATCTTGAACTGGGAAGCTGTAAACGGAGCGGACTCCTATGATTTGATTTTGGCATCTGATGCAGCATTTATTAGTGTAATTGCTAACGTGGGTGATTTAAACGGTACATCTTATAATTATTCAGGACTTAACCACAACACTAAATACTTCTGGAAAGTCAGAGCGAAGAATGCCGATGGAATTAGTGATTATTCACAAATATTCAGCTTTACTACCGTACTTGGAAGCGTTGTTTTGTCAACACCCGCTGATGAGTCTATTCAAGTTGTACTTAATCCTACTTTGACATGGATGGCATTAGACGGAGCAAACAACTATCATGTACAGGTTTCAACAAGCCCTATTTTTGCAAATCTGATTTACGAAAACACAACTGTCAACGGTACAGACCTTGAAATCTCTAACTTAAACGGTAAAACAACCTACTACTGGAGAGTAAAAGGTTATAGTCCAAATAATGAAGGAGTTTTCTCCGATGCATTTATGTTTACAACTCAACTTGCAAAAGTAACTTTACTATCTCCTGTAAATAATGCTCAAGGATTATTAGCTGATCTAGGTACTTTGAGCTGGGCATTACAATCGGGAGCCACAGCCTATGATTTACTAATTTCAACAAATTCTGACCTATCATCACCAATTGTTGATGAAACAGTCAATACAAACTCTTATGATTACACAGGATTGGACAATAATACAAGTTACTACTGGGCTGTAAGAGCAGTTGACAATGACGGAGTCGGTGAATATTCAGATACTTGGTCGTTTGGAACACAACTGAATGCACCAATCTTGTTAACTCCACTTGATGAAGATGTTGACGTTGTTCTGCAAGGAACTTGTACTTGGACTGAAGTTGCCGATGCTGACTCGTATGAAATTCAAATTGCTACAGATGACATATTCAATAACATTTTGTTTACGCAAACCGGTATTGTTGATAACTATACTGATTATACCGGATTGGAGAATAATTCTGTTCATTATTGGAGAGTAAGAGCGTACAAAGGTAACGGAGCAGGTTTATGGTCGAGTACTTTTTCATTTACTACAATGACATTGTCACCACCATCTCTTGTATTTCCGCCGAATAACAGTATTGATTTATTTACGGAAGTCAATTTTATATGGAATCAAATTCCTGATGCTGTAGCTTACAATTTAAGAATTGCAACAGATAAAGACTTTGCAAACATTGTTGCTCAGGTCAATAATATCGTTGGTACTGACTATAGCGTAACAAATCTTTTCGAAGAAAGAGAATTTTACTGGCAGGTACAGACAATAGGTCAGCAAGGTTTAAGTAATTGGTCTGCTGCATACAAGTTCAATACTTTTGGAGATCCGGTTTTATTCGGCGATAACTCATTCTGTGAAGGACGTCATTCAGTTTATCATACAACTTCTTCACCATTGATAGATTACAATTGGGTTGTAACAGGTGGAGAAATTGTTGGACCTTCAGCAGGGGAACAAATCACTGTACTCTGGGGAGAAGCAGGTGAAGGTTCCGTAAAAGTTATTCGTACTTCTGCAGTCTGGGGCAATTACTCGGACTTCGAATCAATGGATGTAACAATAACTGCCAAACAAGTAATTGATGTTGCTGTATCGGCTAATACTTACAATGATGGTTATGCATGTCGTAATGAGTGGGTACATTTTAATTCAGTGGTAAACAGCAATGGAATATTTACTTACAGCTGGTTCTTGGATGGTGTTTTGATTGGAACAAGCCCTGAACTTGAATATCACTTTACTGATGCAGGTTCTTATACCTTTAAGTTTGTTGTTGACGGTATGGATTGTGAAGGCGGTGAAGCAGAAATTACTGTTGATGTTAACCCCGACTGCCCAGTAACAATAATCAATGATGATCATGTATCTTCATGCAAAGGCGCATCACCGGTGCTTGAAACAAAAGTTATTGGAGGTAGCGGACAATTTGATTTCACTTGGACTCCTGCCGGCGATTTTGTTGATAACACTGTCGAAAGCCCTGTAATTATTGCATCAAATCTATCGAAGACTTATAAACTTACACTTATTGATGTTGTTGAAAACAATACTTACATTGATTTTGTTGATGTAGTCGTTTGGAATTCACCGTCAGTTTCAACTTCACCCGCAGCTCTGACAGTTAGAAACAGCAATCCTGTTGACCTTACTGACCCGTCTGTTTTAACAACGAATATTAACGGCGGTACTGCTCCGTATTTCGTTAATTGGTCTTACAAGGACGGAACTCCGGTTGATCCTACTCATGTACAACCTGTGATAGGTACTAACAGATTTATTATTTCCGTAACAGATGCCAATGGATGTACCAGCAATCCAAAGAACTTCATCATATTAAGAACACCTAGAAAAGATGATGCTTCAGAGTTCATTACAGGTATGACCGGAGACGGATATATGCTTACTTATCCGAACCCTGTAGTTGATGATTTAAATATAATTATCAATTCTGATAATCCTCAGATGCTAAAAATTAAGGTGCTTGACCTGTTAGGCCAAGAAGTTTATAAAGGAATGGTCAATTCCGGACAAATATACGAAGGTACACTCAGTTTATCAGAGTTAAGTCCCGGCGCTTATATGTTGATAGTCGAATCAGATGTCAATACTTTCGTTAAAACATTTATGAAACAATAATCTGAATTGTTGTTATTTAAACTCCCCTGTCAATATTATGTGCGGGGGAGTTTTTTTTTTATGCTGTTAATAAGCAAAATCATTAGTAAATTTTGATTATATTTGACTTAGTGTCAATTGTCAGTTTCAATAAACTATTTTAATAATAAATCATGAATAAAATTAAGAACATACTTTGTTTGTCAATTCTAATACTGTCATTAGTTTCATGCGGCGATAAGTCAAATTCTGAGAAATCCGAATCTAATGTAATTAGGTTTTGGCATTTTTGGAGTGAACCAAATCAAAGAGCCATCATCAAAGAACTCATCAGCGAATTTGAATCAGCCAATGATTGTAAAGTTGAAATGACTGAATTGAGTTGGGGAGACGGCAAAACAAAACTCTTCGCAGCCTTTAACGCAAAAAATGCACCCGACGTACTAGAACTTGGCTCGGATTGGGTTGCTCAATTCAGCTCAAGTTCGGTGTTACATGAATTAAACCCCGATTCGGTAAATATCAATAAATTCATTGATTTTTCATTATCACCATGCTATTATGAAAATAAATTATATGCATTACCTTGGATTGTTGATACAAGAGTGTTGTTCTTTAATAAAGATTTAGTCCAAGCAGGCAGTGAAGAGTTCGATACTTATGAAAAATTAGCCGAAATCGCATCGAAAATAAATAATAAAAATACTTACGGATGGGGGGCAAACGGCTCTGACAGACATAGACTCTACAAGAAAATCGTATCCTTTTTCTGGACTTACGGCGGGGATATACTTGATGACTCTGGTAATCCGGTGATTAACTCTGCTGCAAACATCGCTGCTCTCGAAATGTATTCATCACTTTCAAGATACGGAATAATTGAGACACAAAGACAATTGGATGCATCATTTACCGAAGGTAAGACAGCATTTTGGCTTTCGGGCGGATGGCTAATCGAGAAAATCAAGAATGAAAATCCCAATCTGAATTACGGAGTATCACTTGTTCCGGGTACCGGAGACTCTGAGGGGATTTCTTTCGGTGGTGGTGAGTATTTGGCAATAAATGCCAATTCAGGAAATAAAGAATTAGCCGAAGAATTAATTAAGTTTCTTACCGACGGTAAGAATTCCATAAGATTTTGTAAAGCTGTAATTGAAGCAGGCTTTCCGGCAGACAAACAATATTATCAAGATGATTTTTATAATTCTCAAGAAGAAAGATTGGTATTTGCTAAACAGTTAGAGAAAGCAAGAATGACGCCGATTCACCCTAAATGGCTCGACATAGAGACAATAATCGAAGATGCAGCAGTCGAAACAATGTATGGCAAGGCATCGGCTGCCGAGTCTCTCAATGCTGCACAATTAAAAGTCCTGGAAATTATTAAGTAAATGAAAAAGAATGCTTTGTAAACGGGAAAAAAAGTGTTATTTTTGTAATTCTGTAAATTTGTCATAAATAAATCTCTATGTTTGAGAATCTACAAGAAAAATTAGAATCTGCATTAAAGAAATTCCGTGGTCAATCAACGATTTCGGAAGAGAATATCAGTGAAGCCATGCGTGAGATACGTCGGGCATTGCTTGACGCCGATGTTAATATTAATGTTGCAAAGAAGTTGGTTGATGAAATATCGCAGAAAGCAGTCGGAAAAGAAGTTAAAGGAAAACTTCTACCGGAGCAACTCATTGTTAAAATAGTTCATGACGAGCTTGTCGAGATTATGGGCAAGCGAATGAGCGAGCTGAGTTTTTCATCGCAGGCGCCGACAGTGATTTTAGTCGCGGGACTACAAGGTTCCGGTAAGACAACATTTTGCGGTAAACTTGCAAAAAGTCTCAAGAAAAAGGGAAAGCAGCCTTTACTGGTAGCTTGCGATATCTATAGACCGGCTGCGATATTACAGTTGCAGCAGCTTGCAGCCGATGTTAAGGTACCGGTCTTTACTCAAGATAGTAAAGATGCGGTTCAAATAGCTAAAGATGCAATTGCCTATTCAAGGAAATTCGGGCGTGATACAGTTATTATAGATACAGCCGGACGTTTGACAATTGACGAAGATATGATGGCTGAAGTCCGGAATATTTCATCAAGTGTCAATCCAAAAGAGACTTTATTTGTGCTGGATGCAATGATTGGTCAAGATGCGGTAAATACCGCCAAAGCCTTTCATGAAAATTTAACACTAACCGGTGTAGTCCTCACTAAAATGGATGGCGATACACGCGGTGGTGCAGCTTTGTCCGTGTTGGAAGTTGTAGGAAAGCCAATTAAGTTTGTTTCTACCGGTGAAAAACTTGATTCTTTAGAGCCATTTCATCCCGAACGTATTGCTTCAAGAATACTCGGCATGGGTGATGTCCTTACTCTTGTAGAGAAGGCTGAACAACAATTCGACCAGAAACAGGCTGAACAACTTGAAGAAAAAATCAGAAAGAATCAATTTACTTTCGATGATTTCCTCGAACAATTGAAAATGATTCAGAAAATGGGCTCCATTCGTGATTTGTTGGGTATGATTCCCGGAATGGACAAACAATTAAAAAATGTACAAATTGACGATACTGCTTTCAAGAAGGTAGAAGCAATAATTCTCTCTATGACTAAGAAAGAGAGAGCTACACCAAAGATTATTAACGGCTCGCGTAGAATGCGCATTGCCAAAGGCAGTGGCATGAAAGTACAGGATGTTAATAAGTTGCTTAAGCAATTCGATGAAATGCAGAAAATGATGAAAAGCGTGGCACATGGGAAAAAATCGAGATTCTTCCCCAAAATGCCCGGTTTTGGTATGAAATAGATGAGATTTGGGCATCGAAATCCTATACAAGGGTACGCAAAACGATGACAAATTGAATAATTTTTTTCTCAATATATAAAGGTATTTTTAAATGGTTAAGTTAAGATTAAGAAGGAAGGGTAGAACGCATCATCCCGTGTATGATATTGTTGCGGTAGATTCCCGTGCAAGACGTGATGGAGCCTATTTGGACAAGGTCGGCTTTTATGACCCTAATACAAGTCCGAATACTATCAGAATTAAAACTGATAAAGCATTGCATTGGTTGAATGCTGGTGCACAGCCTACCGAGACTGTTCAATTCCTTTTAAGCTATGAAGGTATTTTGCTTCGCAGACACCTGACTTTTAAAGGTAAATCTGAAGAAGAAATTAATGCTGAAGTAGAAAAGCATAAACAGGTTGTTGCCACAAGATACGAAAGACGTAAGAAACTTCGTAAAGAACGAGTAATTGCTAAAGCCAAAGCTGAAGAAGCAGCAAAGAATAAGCAAGATGAAGCACCTGCAACTGAATCAGAATAATTATAAAAGAATGGTTCTGAATAATTACAATAAAAAGAAGGGTTGATTTATATCAACCCTTTTTTATTACGAGGTTTATACTTCTTTTTATCTTTTTCTTTTGTAGGTTTATTACTCTTACTATCATTTAGCTTTACAACAATCCTTCGACCTTCAAGTTTCATTCCGTGCATGTTGTGAATCATTTGGTCTGCTAAATCACTTTCGATACCGAATACGGAAAAACTTTTTGCAATTTCAATTTTGCCTAATTTGAACTTCATGCCCTTATTTGATCTGTTTAGAAATTCAATCAGGCCACTTGGATAAATACCGTCTATTCTGCCCAAATTAATATAAAGCTCAGTAAAAGCATTATCATTATGATTTCTACTGCTTTTTCTCCTAACATCACTATGTTCGGAAACATTCAAGTCAGGTGCATCTTTATAGTAATCCAAGAAGCTGTTAAACTCGACAGATACCAGTCTCTTAATCAAGTCTTCCTTGTCCAACCAACCCAATTTTTTGTAAATGATTGGCAGATAAGGTTCGATTTCAGAATGGTCAACTTCGATATGCTCAATTTTTTCAATTAAATGAAAGAGCTGTTTCTCACAAATTTCACGACCGTTAGGAACTGATTCCCTGATAAAATCTCTACCGATTTTCTTCTCAATCAGTTTAATTATATTCTTTTCTTTCAGATTGGTAATAATTATAGAAATACCGGCTTTACCGGCTCTACCGGTTCTGCCGCTTCTGTGATTATAAGTGTCCGGATCTTCAGGCATCGTGAAATTAATTACATGAGTCAGGTCGTCAACATCAATTCCCCTTGCAGCAACATCAGTAGCTATGAGTAAGTTTATATTCTTGTTTCTGAATTTATTCATTACAGCATCTCTTTGCGGCTGTGATAAATCTCCATGTAAGGCTTCAGCATTATAGCCGTCGTAAATAAGTTTGTTGGCTATTTCTTGTGTCTCTTTCTTAGTTCTGCAGAACACAATACCGTATATATTCGGATAATAATCGGCAATTCTGATTAATGTGTCATATTTGTCTTTTGCTTGAACTGTGTAGCAAACATGCTTGATGTTCTCTGCTCCTGAATTTTTGGTGCCAATCGTAATTTCAACAGGCTTATTCATATATTTCTGAGCGATTGCTGAGATTTCTCTCGGCATCGTCGCTGAAAACAACATTGTGCATCGGCTTTCCGGTAATTCATTGATAATGGATTCAATGCTTTCGGCAAATCCCATATTCAGCATTTCATCAGCTTCATCGAGAACCAGATATTTAATTTTTTTAAGAGACAGTACTCTTCGGTTCAATAAATCGTTGAGTCTGCCTGGGGTTGCGACTACAATATGTGTACCTCGTCTCAATGCTCGTATCTGAGTTTCCATACTGGCGCCACCATATACCGGAACAATGTTTAGATTGTCAATATACTTTGAGTAGTTCATCAGATCGTCGGCTATCTGGATACAAAGCTCACGGGTGGGACTTAAAATGAGTGCTTGAATATGGTTTTCCTCCAATTCAAGCTTCTGAAGAACCGGCAATCCGAATGCTGCTGTTTTACCTGTTCCGGTCTGAGCTAAAGCAATGATGTCGGTGTCTTTGTTGAGGATTATGGGGATTACTGTCTTTTGTATTGGCATTGGCTTCAAAAAACCAAGTTCAGCGATAGCCTTTAATATCTCAGACTTAATCCCTATTTCAAGAAATGTCATGTATAAGAATACTTTTTCAAAATTAAAAAATTTATTTTACAAATATAATAAAAATTATCGAATACTTTGTTATATTTGTGAAAATTGCTTATCTTTAATATATTTGTTATTTCGGTTTTTATATTTCTCTTAATAATAGTACTATTTAATCCGAAAGGCTATAAATCATAATTATCGGTTATGTTACTTATAATTTAGATTATTTTTTAATAGTTTACTTAATTAATATTTTTATGTCGGGAAAATTAAACTAAATGATTTTATTTTTCAATCGTTTAAAACACATTTATTTGGCAATTTAAATTTTAGAGGGTTTTTAATGTATAGAATTAACTCAAAGTTAAACACCAAATCACCGGAATACAAGGAAAATTACAGTCATTCATTGACCTTACTAAAGCAGCTCAAAGAAAAAGTCGAGCAAACTAAGTTAGGAGGTCCGGAGAATTCAAGACAAAGACATAAACAACGCGGTAAATTGCTTGTTAGAGAAAGAATTGAAAAATTGTGTGATAAAGACAGCCCTTTCCTTGAATTGAATATACTCGCTGCAAATGGACTATACAATGATGACGCAGCATCTGCCGGAATTGTTACAGGTATTGGAGTAATAAATGGTAGAGAGTGTATGATAATTGCCAACGATGCCACAGTAAAGGGTGGAACATATTTTCCGATGACTATAAAAAAACATATCAGGGCGCAAACAGTAGCTTTAGAGAATAAATTACCGTGCATTTATTTGGTAGATTCAGGCGGGATATTTCTTCCTTTGCAATCGGAAACTTTTGCTGATAAAGAGCATTTCGGTAATATTTTTTATAATCAAGCACAAATGTCAGCAGAAGGTATTCCGCAAATAGCTTGTGTGATGGGATCATGTACTGCCGGTGGAGCCTATGTACCGGCAATGAGCGATGAAACTATAATGGTGAAGAATCAAGCTACAATATTTATCGGAGGTCCTCCACTCGTGAAAGCTGCTACAGGAGAAATTGTTACAGACGAGGAATTAGGTGGAGCTGATGTACATTGCAAGATTTCCGGTGTTTCCGACCATTTGGCTCAGAATGATGAGCATGCTTTGGAGATAGTTCGGAACATAGTTGAGAATTTTGAAAAAAAAAGTAAATTTGAGCTCGATATATCAATACCCGAAGAGCCGTTTTATGACCAAGATGAGATTTACGGGATACTTCCTAAAAGCTTAAAAACACAATTCGACATGATGGAAGTCATTGCTCGTTTGGTTGACGGAAGCCGCTTTCAGCAATTTAAGTCGGAGTACGGAAAAACTCTTATCACAGGTTTTGCAAGAATAAAAGGTTTCCCGGTTGGAATCATTGCCAATAACGGTGTACTGTTTTCAGAATCTTCACTGAAAGGAGCTCATTTTATCGAATTATGTTCAATGAGAAAAATCCCCTTATTGTTTCTTCAGAATATAACAGGATTTATTGTGGGCAAGAAGTATGAGCATGGAGGGATTGCACGTGACGGAGCCAAGTTGGTTCATGCTGTTGCTAATACTCAAGTGCCTAAGTTCACTGTTGTTGTCGGCGGTTCGTATGGAGCAGGGAATTATGCTATGTGTGGACGCGGGTACAAGCCTCGGCTTCTGTTCATGTACCCGAACAGCAGAATATCAGTCATGGGCGGTGAACAGGCTGCTAATGTCTTATCTACAGTGAAGATTAAACAATATGAAAAATCAGGTATCATTCTTTCCGAAGATGAAGTAAAAGCGATACAAGAGCCGATTTTAAGTAAGTATGAAGAAGAGGCAAGTCCCTATTACAGCAGTGCAAGACTCTGGGATGACGGTATTCTTGACCCCCTTGATACAAGAACAGTGATTGCTTTAGGTATTTCTGCAGCACTGAACAGAGAAATTCCTGAACATAAATTCGGTGTATTTCGTATGTAAAGATAGATTATAATATTTTTTTAAAAAACCGGCAAGAGACAAAAAATCAGCCGGTTCTTATTTTTGCAATAAATATTCTATTCTGAAAGCAGTTTCTCAATCTGCTCGCTGAGAGACTCTGGTGTTGTCTGAGTGCTGATTCTATCAATCACTTTGCCGTTTTTGTCAATTAGAAATTTAGCAAAGTTCCATTTTATCGGCGTTGTCCCCAGTGTACCTTTTGCTTGCGCTTTCAAATATACATATAGGGGATGAGCGTTGTCCCCGTTGACATCAATTTTGGAAAACATGGGGAAATCCACTCCGAAGTTACTGCTACAAAAACTCTTAATGTCTTCATCACTTCCCGGTTCCTGTCCGCCGAACTGATTGCATGGAAAACCAAGTACCACAAATCCTTTATCTTTATAAGTATCATAAAGATTCTGTAATCCGGAATATTGCTTTGTAAATCCGCATTCCGAGGCAACATTCACTATTAATATTACTTTACCTTCATACTTGCTTAAACTTACATCATTTCCGTCAATATCTTTTGCCGTAAAATCATAAACTGATTTTGCCATAAGCTCATCTTCCGCTTTTGTTGAACATAAAAAAAAACAAATACTACCATTGTTACTAAAACTTTTCCTAAGATCAACAATACTAATCCTTTCATATATTTTCCATTTGTTTTTCAAATAAATGATTAGAAGAAATGAAGATAATTTTATTATTGGTAATTTGTAAATAATATTTAATATTATTGCAACTAAAATTTGTTTCATGTGTAATTGTATATATGATATTGAGATTGGAAATATTTCCAAAACTAAGAATTTAAATGAAAGAAAATTTTGAAACATATTCAGATTCTGAGTTGGTAGAACTGTTAAAGCGTGACAAAAGTACTTCGTCAGCAGCCTTTAAAGTGCTTTACGACCGGTATTCATCCATAGTCCATGCCTATTGTTGCAAGGTCTTAGGCTATGGAGAAAATGCCGAAGATGTCTTTCAAGAAACATTTATCAAATTTTATAATAATTGCAACAAAGAGACAGTTAAATTTAATATCCAGGGATATTTGCTTACAATCGCAAGAAATCTCTGCCTAAATGTGAAAAGAGACAGAAAAGTCACTGTCTCGACAGATTATCTCGATATGTATTATGCAGACGAACAACCATACGAACAAAAGGAATTACTCGATTTGATAAACAGGACGATTGAAT
>Ga0172382_10011680_pt1 | contig 11572 bp, 11 predicted proteins | sample Leawel138RmetaG_FD_122245 | JGI IMG/M metagenome (GOLD analysis project Ga0172382, IMG submission 122245) | Leachate microbial communities from a municipal landfill in Southern Ontario, Canada - Leachate well 138R metaG | ecosystem: Engineered > Solid waste > Landfill > Unclassified | place...
CCGATAGCGATATTGAAGATCACAGCGTCCAGCAGCCGGGTGATGTCGCGCGCCGTCATATGCTGGCGGACAACCGCGAACATGTCGGCGATCGAGGGGCCGCGCGTGCCGGTGCCGTTGAACTCGTACTTGGCGGCGGGCGGTCGGCCGAGGGCCTGGCAGAAATCCTCCTGATGCAGGCGGCGGACATCGTTGCCAGTGCCTATCCGGTCGTATCGATCGACCAGCAAGTAGCTGTGCTTCCCCGCAACGCCTGTCGTCACCGGCGCGACATTGAGGCCGATGCGGCGGGCGAGAACCATGCATAGCGCTTCATTCTGGACGCTGCCGGGCAGTCGTGAATTGTCGGGTTTGAGGATGTGCGTAGACGGCGCGCCGTTGATCGGCACGGCAATCTGGCCGTCGATGGTAGCCACCGGCAGCTTTTCTTGCGCCCGCAAGGCTCATCGATACGCCGTCTTCGCCCACCAGAAATGGTCGCGCGGGCAGTTCCTTGATGATCCGTTCCAGTGCGTCGGCATTCGGGATCGGACGATAGCTGGGCTCGCCGCGCGGTTGCTGCGGCGCGATGCTGAGCGCGCCTGCCAGATCGTTGCCAGTCTGCGCGATCAGGCCGAGCGCGTCCTCCGGCGCTGCGCCAAGCGCGCGCGTCATGGCGCGCAGCGGTTCGCCTTCCGGCAAGAGGTTCATCAGCCAGGGAAAGACCTGGCCCCCGTCATACGGCTCCGGCCGGATCGGCATGGCCAGCGAGACCGGGAAGATGTCAGCGGATGAACTCCAGGCATCCGCATAAGTAAGGCGGGTTGCCTGCGCGTCGGCACTGATCGTGGCAACCAGGCGGTTTTCGTAGTGAACCGGAAGGTCCATCGTCAGGCCTGCGAAATGCCGGTTGCGGTGAGCCGCAAGCCGACAGCCTTGGCGGCGGCGAGTGCTTTGCCGAGTTGGGCGGTGGGCTTGCCTGCTTCCAGATCGACGATGAAGCGTTCGCCGCTGTTGATGGCGAGCGCCAACTCCCGCTGGGTAAGGCCAAGGGTCTTGCGGGCGGAGGCAACGGCTGCGCCGAATTGGGTTGCGTTGTCGATCATACCATTCTTACCGAACGGGAAGATTGCATATGTACTATAGGGTTTCAAGAGCATTTCTTCCCGACCGGGAAGGATGCGCTGTGATGCGGCGGCCTATCCAGAGAATCTTACCGATCGGTAAGCGACTTAGTAGCTTGAGCGGGCGTTCTGTGCTATCGGGTATCGTCGCAGTCGGGGGTCTATCTATGTCGATCGCCAGCGCTCAATATGACAATGACGAAAAGTTAGCGATGGCGCGGGCGGCCGCTGCATGGGTCGCGCGCTCGGGCGTTCCAGATGAAATGGTCAAGCGTCTTCTAGACGGCGAGGGGCGGGCAGCGGCATTGCTCGGCATTCATCGCGCATTGCGATGCATATTCGCTGACAGTGATAGAGCCGTGCGTTGGATTGGTGCACCTAACGAGGCCTTCGATGGGGCCAGCGCGCTCGATCTCATGCTGGCAGATGGCCTCGCAGGTATGCGGCGCGTCGAGGCCTACCTGGATGCGGAAATCGCCAGCTGACCAGATTGGTGACAGATCCTGAGCGGTGCAGCAGGATCAACCCGGCAACGCGCTCGCAGTGCCCGATGGCTTGCGGAAGCTGCCTTGCAGCACCTTTGCACCGGACCTTAGCTGGTCGAGATAGTCCGCCCAGCTCTGCATCATCCTGATCCGCTCATCCCAGTGCTCGCCGCGCGCGTAGGCGCGGCGGACGTCATCGGTCTCGGCATGGCCAAGCTGGCGCTCGATCGCGTCGGGGTTCCAGTGACCCTGCTCGTTAAGCAAGGTGCTCGCCATGGCGCGGAAGCCGTGAGCGGTCATTGTGGTACCGTCGAAACCCATTCGCCGCAGCGCAAGATTGATCGTGTTTTCGCACATCGGCCGGTCGCGCTTGCCTTGGGCGGGGAAAAGGTAGCGGCGATTGCCGCTGATCTCGCGAAGCTCGTCCAGAATCGAGAGCACCTGGCGGCTGAGCGGCACGCGGTGCGCGACGCGCATCTTGGTCTTGTCGGCAGCGATGGTCCAGATGTTGCGTGTAAAGTCGAATTCGCTCCACTCGGCCTGCCGCAGTTCGCCCGGACGCACGAAGACATAGGGGGCCAGTCGCAGCGCTGCGTGAGTGACCGGATAGCCTGAATAGGCATCGATGGCCCGCAGCAGAGCGCCCGCTTCCTTAGGCGTGGTGATGGCGGCGCGGTGCGTCACTTTGGGCACGATCAGCGCGCCGCGCAGGTCTGCCGAAACGTCGCGGTCGGCGCGGCCCGTGGCAATGGCATAGCGGAAGACCTGTCCGCAGGTACTGCGCAGCCGTCGCGCGGTTTCGTAATGGCCGCGCTTCTCAACCGCGCGTAGCACGGCCAGCAATTCGGGAGCCTTGATGTCGCCCACCTTGCGATCTCCGATCATGGGGTAGGCGAATTCGAGCAGCCATGTCAGCTTGCCCACAGTCACATCGGCACGGCCCTCGCGTCGGGCCTTGTCGAGCCATTCTTCCGCCACGGCCTTGAAGCTGTTCACATTGGCGAGCGGCCCGGTGATCTTGTCGATCTTGCGCTTGGCCGCTGGGTTGATCCCCTCGGCGATCTGCTTCTTGATCTCCAGCCGCTTGGCTCGCGCCTCGGCCAGGGTGATGGTCCGATAGACCCCGAGTGCGGCAGTGGCCCGCTTTTCACCGAAACGATAATCCATCCGCCAGTATCGTTGACCCGCGGCCGTCACCAGCAGGTACAGCCCGCCCCCATCGGAAAGCTTGTAAGGCTTGTCGCGCGGCGCGGCTTTTCGGACGGCCAGATCGGTCAGCATGGCGCCACCTCTGTCGGTTTTGATACCGTCAGATATACCGTCATGTACCGCCAATTTCAACGAATTCGGCTGGATGGCGATGGACGCCAAACTTGTCGTATGTGGCTGTTTTCTTGGATTTTTCCGGACACTTGCGGAAGTGTCCGGAAAGAAAAATGGTGCCAGAAGAGGACTCACGTATACCACCCTTTCTCTTGTTAAATCAGTATTTTAGGCGATGTGGTTTTTCGAAAGGCCCACAATTTCGCCCGCACTAGGCAACTAACGTATTGGTTCGATGCCTTTTTAGGGACTCTGGCAATTTCAAAGTCTCAGAATTCCGCCATTCCTGCGCAGGAACAAATGCAGAAAGTGGGCCTTTGATTCGGGCTCCAAGACGGCCCTTTACCTCGTCATGCATCCCGCGGTTTGGTAAAACGGCCTCGACCGGTGACGCGTAACATCGAGCTCGAAATGGTCGTGAACGGCTGGGCTTGGGTGGTAGAACAATACAGCTTCGAGCGTGAGGCAGAGTACTTCGAAGCGCAGGAAGAGGCGCAAAGAAACCGACGCGGGCTTTGGTGAATGGATAACCCTGAGCCTCCGTGGATCTTCAAAAGACGACAACGACGGCACCGGCAATCCTCCCGAGCGCAGGGACAATTGCTCTAGATCGGAAAGGAAAAGCTTCGGCCGCTCAGGTGACGAAGGGCGGGTACTGTGGCAGCGACCTTGGTGATGATTGGAAGATCCCGGACATATCGGCCCAGCCTGTGGGCACGCATCTTCCTGTCGGAAAACTGGAAGCTCGTCCTCAGCGCATCGTCGTCGGACCGCATCCAGCTGAAATTGAATGCTGACGATGAGGTCCCATGCCTCGATGTCACGGACGTATCATCGACCAAGGCACTGCTCTGGCAGACACAGGTGCATGAATCCTGACCGGATGCTAAGGCTCGACGCGACGTGATCGATCCCGCTCTCCCATGGCTCAAGCTCGCGCTTTGTTCGGCGGCGATTGCCCTTGCCGGTCCGGCACTGGTCAGGAACGGTGACCGCATTGCCCAGCTGACCGGACTGTCGCGGTCATGGATCGGCCTGATCCTGCTGGCGACGGCGACATCCCTGCCGGAACTGTTCACGGGCGTAAGCGCCGTCACCATAGCCGACGCGCCCAACATCGCCGTGGGCGATGCCTTGGGCAGCTGCGTTTTCAACCTTCTGATGCTGGTGCTGCTCGACGAACTGTCCCGCCGGGATCCGGTTTATCGCCGAATCGATCAGGGCCATATCCTGACGGCAGGCTTTGGCGTGATACTGATCGGCACAGTCGGTGCATTGATCCTGCTGCGCGGGAGCGGGCTGGATGCCAGCGTTCGCCATGTGAGCGTCTATACCCCTTTCCTGGTGCTGCTCTACCTCATCGCCATGCGCGCCGCCTTTGATTTCCAGCGCCGGGTCACGGCGACCCTACCGGTGCATGAGACTGATGCGGGCATGACCCTGCGCCAGGCGATCGGCCGCTATCTGCTTGCAGCCAGCATCGTGGTCGCAGCTGGAATCTGGCTGCCTTTCGTGGGTGTCGAAATCGCCGAACAGATGGGCTGGCAGACTACCTTCGTAGGAACCTTGCTGATCGCCGCTACCACATCCGTTCCGGAACTCGTGGTCAGCATCAGCGCGCTGCGCATCGGGGCGATCGACATGGCGATCAGCAACCTGCTTGGCAGCAATCTCTTCGACGTGCTGATCATCGCCATTGATGACCTTGCCTACACGAAGGGGCCGCTCTTGTCCTCGGTCTCCACCGCTCATGCCGTCACTGCGTTCACCGCCGTGATCATGTCCGGCATCTTCATCGTGGCATTGCTGTTCAAGCCCGACAGCCGGATCAGGGGGACGATCAGCTGGATCAGCCTGTCGCTGCTGATGGCTTACCTGTTCAGCGCCTATGCCAGCTTCCTGCTCGGACACTGAACGGCGCCTCCCTGACAGACTGCCGAGATTCCGCACGAGATTCCGCAAAAGCCGCCCACATAAAATTCCGATAAAAACAGATAATACAACAAGCGGTTATGCTTTGCGCAAGGGAGTCCTTCGAGTCGCATCTGCCCCCTTCAGGATTTCAGACACACTGCCGGAGAGATCCGGCAGTGTGACCAGTCACATGCGCTGGTTACGGTGCCGCAGGCAGCAACCGGATCGCTGGCCGCTTCGAATGCGCCAGATGAAAATCCGGTGGCTCGCTGTCATTCCTGACCATGCCACGGGTAAAGCCGCCCCGCACCGGGGACACCTAAAAAGCCTATAGTAACTGTCCTGCGCAAATGGGCCGATCAGGCGGCAATGCGCCACCTGCTGATCCTGCTGAAGAAAAGACTGTCCAGACAACCCGCAGGCGGCAGGTCCGCCTTGGTCTGGGTGATCACGCTCATGGGCCTCGCGCTTGCCATGGTCGCGCATTCGGTTTTCGGGAGTACCAGTCAAGTGGTGCCGGTACGCAAGGCTGCCATGGAGCAGGCCGTCGGCGAGAGCCGTGCCGCAGAGGACGGCGCGCCGCAGGGGCTGCAAGCGGAACTCGAGCAACTCGCGGCCCGGACGCCTGGCCGGAACGCGGTGCTGGTGCGGTCGGTCGATGATGGCTGGGTGGCGGGCTTGCGCGGTGCGACGACCTTTCCTCAGGGCAGCCTGAGGCGCATCTGGCTCGGGGCGGTCCTGCTCGAAGCCGTCGATCAGGGCGAACTGTCGCTCGATCAGCGCGTCCCTTTGCTGGCAGGATCGCGTGGTTCAGAGCTGCATGAGCAGGTCAGCGCCCTTCTGCGAAAAGCCGTCGCGCAAGATGACCGCTCGGCCCAGGACGAAATCCTTGCCGGCCTGATGGGGCCGTCGGGGATGGCCGCATGGATGGAACGTCGCGGGTTCGGCGAAGTTGCCTTCGGACCATCGAACAAGGACCTGGCCCGGCTGCCGCAACGCAAGGCGGTCGAGGGCGGGCCGCCCGATGGCGCGACGCCTGATGGCATGGCCTTCGCGCTGGGCGAGCTGTTTGCCGGCAGGGTTCTCAAGGAGGACTCGACCGCACACCTGTTGCAGTTGCTCGACCAGGGCGGTTCAACCGCAGAACCGGCAGGCTGGGAGGTCTCGCGACTGACGGGGGTTTCCCCGCTCACCGGTCCGGCTGCCACTGCGGGCGCAGTTGCCTTCATTCGCGCCCGGACCGGGCAGCGTTATGTGGTCGTCGTATTCACCTCAGGCGCAGACAATCCTCGCTCGATCAGCGACACATTGCTCACCGATGCCATCGCCGCGCTCCAGCGGTACTGATCACCCTGCGTCCCGGACAATCAGGCGATAGCCAAGGCCCGGCTCGGTCACGATCAGTTCGGGCTCGGACGGGTTTTCCTCCAGCTTCTGGCGCAGCAGCCCCATGTAGACGCGCAGGTACTGCAGGTCGGCGGTCGAATTGCCCCAGCCTGCGGCCAGAAGCCGCTTGTGGGTGACGACCTGGCCGGCATTCCGCGCATAGCGTGAACCGCTTCGAGGCTCGGCTTGTACGCTTTGCCAGATATCTGCGCGGCAATCTCAGCCGCGAACTGGACGCGCTCTGATGGGGGTCAATCTTTCGAGCGGTTCGGGGCGCGGGCGCCGGGGCTTCGGCGCCCGCAGCCCCATGTCCGAAATCAACGTGACGCCGCTGGTCGACGTCATGCTAGTGCTGCTCATCATCTTCATGGTGACCGCGCCGCTGCTCAAGGCCGGCGTGCCGGTGAACCTGCCCGAGAGCAAGGCCAAGGCCCTTGGCGAAGACAAGGATCAGGTAACGCTGAGCCTGTCGCGCGACGGGCGCGTCTATCTCGACGATGTCGAGGTGGCTCCGACCCTGCCTGGGGCCCCTTGTTGCCCTGACCGGCCTGTCCCGGCCACCGCAGTGCCACTGCCTGCGTGCGCAAATGAATTCGTCACTTTGCAGGTAGGCGAACGGGGATTGAGTTGAGGCAAAATTAGCGTCTAAACAGCTGAATGAGTGAGTTCGGCTGGCACCATCTGTGAACTTTACCGCCGAGCAGAACCGCTCAACCGGGGCCCGCCAGAACGCATAGATTGTGGTTGGCGCGATTACCTCCCCTGGGAACTGCACGTCGGCCAGGCGGATCGCTTCCGGCACCGTCGGATGCCGCCCCATCTGACCAAGCCCCAGTTTTCATGCCATCAACCGGCACTTTGAAGATCGCGCCGCACAGGTCAGCATAGGCGGTGGTGGTGAGTACGGCATTGCCGGGAACCGAAGGTGCGGAGAGTGCAACGGTCCAGGAGGTAAAGGCATACGGTCAGTCAGCTCGCCGTTTTTGGGAAATACAGGAACGCGAGCTTGCGATGATCCGCTCTTCGCCGCGAGACATGGCCAAAGCCCACGTAATCAACGATGCTGGTTGGGCCGCTCCAGAACTGGTCCGGAGACCCGAATGCCTATTCGTTGAAGGAGGCTCTCTGATAGTACGGTTGCAGTCGGTCATCCGTTGGCACATATTCAAATCGTTAACGAATGCGTTTTAGGGTCTCACGCGTAAGGGGAGAACCATGTCGCATGTTGCAAAGTTGGCAATCGCGCTGGCACTCGGGGCTGCAGGAGCCGTCCAGGCCCAGGCAGCTGCCAATGGGGCGGTAACAGTCGCAGGCTATGTTCCGGCGAGTTGCGGAGTTGTTGCAGGCAGTTCCCATTGGCGGTGCAATGCGCCCGCGTTCGTCGTTAGCGACAGCAGCAACGAAGCCGAGCGCAATCGCACGATCACAATTGCGCCCGTCCTCTAGGGTGAGCCGCAAACGATCCCCGACTGGGGGTCAATCAGGGGCGTGATGGTTACGACCAGGTTGTCCTGGTAATTCGGCGCAGTCAACTTGCCTTGACCGCCTTCCAGCAGCGTAACTGTCAGCGGAATTCTAATGCCTTGACTTGCGCCGGACCCGGCCAAGCCAGCCCGACTGCAGACTTGCCGAATGCTGGCCGCATTGGCGGGGCTACGCGTCTGACCGACAAAGGTCGCCTGGTAGGCGATCGACTGTGCAGCTAGGCTGGTGTTGGCACCAGGGTACCCCAGCTTATAGTTCTTTTCTGAACGCATCTCGACAGAGTAAGGGCCCGAACTTGCTACCCGGATGTAGCCGGTCAGCAGGCCGGGGTCGCTGCCGACCTGAGTGTTCGTTTTGGCGCCGATCTCGCCGAAATCTAACGATGGTCCAACGTAGCTAGCTTGCAGCGCGCTCAGCACATTGACATTGATCTGGATCGCATTGCTAAGTTTAGTCGGCACGGCAACGTCGCGCATGCCGCCGGTTCCATTGCAGACATACAGGATGTCGAAGCGGATCGGCTGGCCAGCCGACAGGTCCAGACCAGCCGGCACAGTGACCACCAGATTGAAAGGTGTCGACTGGTCGGGCGCCGACGCTCCACCAAAGTTGTAGTGGATTTCACCGGGGTTTTGCGAGCCGATCGTCGGGCGCGTCCCGGTCTGGCCCTCAGTGTAGAGAACGCTCGTCCCCTGGTAAAGAACCTGGTAATTCGGCGTGCCGGCAGGTTTCGTCAGCACGAAGTTCACCGTCTGTGTCTTTGCACCGCCGCTCGCATAGCGCGTCAGTACGAGTGGTATCGTGATCTGCTGCAGACCGTTCGGTCCGAAGGGATCGTAAGTGATGCTCGATGCGGCCTGAGCCGCACCGGTAACGCCGCAGGACGCGGTCTGCGCTGCGGCAGGCATCGCACTCAAAACGAGCGCCGTCGTGGCGAGCGCCAAGCCATAGCGGATGAGCTTCATGACCATGTCAGGGTGTCCTGCTGGAGGTGTGGAGATCGCCGACCTTGACAATCCCCTCGGCATCGGTCGGTATGTTTATAATAAATCTGGAGCGGGCTTCGTCAGCCATTTCGACCTGCCACTTGCCCGGGCCGAGGCCAATCGCGCCGAAGCGGCCCTCACGGTTGGTAAAGAAGGCGATCGGCTCACCCGTCGCCTGGTCGAGCGAGCGGATGATGCCGCTGACGAGCGAAAGCGGCTTGTCCTCGGTGCCGACCAGACGGCCGACGGCCGTCACATTGAAAGCCGAGCCGACCGTGAGCAGATAGCCACTGCGGTAGGGCGGCATCAGCCGGAATGACCCCTGACCGAGATCGACGGTCGCTGGCGCTTCTGGAGCGTCTACCGTCACTGTGCGATTGAGATACGAAGCGAGTACCGGATGCACGCCGGTGCCGAGCGCTCCGGTTTCCGCGACGCGGCCGAAGGGGGTGGGTTCGATTAGGATCGATGCTCCCTTTAGCGAACGATGGCCCTTCACGATTGCGAAGCTGTCATTGATTGGCCGGCCGATCGAAACAGCGCCGTCGGCGAAAGCCAGCGAGGTGGCAAAACGCGCCGAGGTCCGTTGCGACCGCGAATCGCCAAACAGATTGTCGAAGAAGCCAAAGTGACTGAGGCCAAGCTCTGCCCGGTTAGCGAAATAGTTGGCTGTGACGTTGACCCCTGAGCCGGCCGGCGAGTGGTCGATGTCCGCACCTATGTTGTATGAGCCGACACCGCTGCCACGGAAGGTCGAATAAGACAGGCGCGACCGTTCATACTTGGTATCATACTCGGTGCGCAGGTTGGAGGATCGCCCGAGCCGCAGCGTGGCGGTGAGCAGGCCGGAAAAACGCCGCTCGAAATTGTCCTTCTCCCAGCGTAGTTCTCCGCTGAGACTTAGACGGTTGGTGAGCCGGGCACTGAGCGTGCTCCGCGCGCTGTAAATGTCAGGATGAGTGTCGCGTCCGCGCGAATAGCGACCTTCGACGCCGGCGAAGAGGTACTCGGTGAGGGCGAAGGAATAGCCCCCCCCGCCTTCCCATTCGAACGGGTTGCTGGCGATCAGGGTACCGAGCGCGCCGAAGTTCCGGCTACGCCGCTCAAAGAACAGGTTGATCGCATCAGCAGTGGTGTTGTCCCGCCGGATGAGACGCTGGAAAGTGACCACTGCAGCGGCATGTGCGGGCCTTTTCCCGATGTGGTTTTCGCAAAGGCCCGCAAAAGGCCCGCAAAAATGTGCGGAACCCCCGAGAAAAGGCGGGACGATCCGGCACGATCCAAGGGCCAATTCCCTTGGATTTCTGCGGACTTAATACACTTTTTGAGATGTTCCGAGAAGAACAAATGGTGCCCAGAAGAGGCGTAAAAATTCTGTCTCAGGCAATGCCGAGGCATCCCTAACCACACTGTAATTTTGCCGATTTGGCTTGTAAGGTGTTCGCGGTCGGTCGCCCACATTTGCCTGAAATCCCACCGATTTGTGGGAACGAATGTGGGAGCATTTTCGGCAACCATTCCGTGGGAACGGATGCCGAAGATTCCCTAAACGGGACTCGAACGATGGCACTGACAACACTGAAAGTGAAGAACGCGAAACCGGGCCGTCATGTTGATGGCCGTGGACTTTGCCTGCTCGTCAAGGAAAGCGGCGCCGCGACCTTTGTGCTGCGTATGCAGCACAAAGGCAGGCGGAGGGATTACGGGCTTGGCTCTGCCTTGGACGTGTCCCTTGCTGAGGCCCGAGAGGCGGCGACGGCGCTGCGGAGCAAGGTCAGGGCTGGCGCTGATCCGGTGGCGGAGCGGCGCAAGGCACGCAAAGTCATACCGAGTTTCGAGACGGCGGCGCGCGACTGCTACGACGCGTTGAAGGAGGGCTGGAAGAACCGCCGCTACGCGAACTGGATCTCCAGCTTTGAGAACCACGTATTCCCGCACATCGGCAACAAGCCGGTCGATCAGGTGGACAGCGCCTGTGTTGTCACCGTGCTATCGCCCATCTGGCTGGAAATCCCAGAAACCGCGCGACGCCTGTTACAGCGGATAGGTGCGGTTCTGGACTTCGCACATATCAAGGGCTGGCGGGCCGAGGAGGCTTCCCTGCGTTCGGTTCGAAAGGGCCTTCCGCGCCAGACGGCAAAAGCGGTGCATCTGGAAGCAATGCCCTTTACCGAGGTGCCCGCACTTATGGCGCAATTGGCAGCAGCGTCGCCTACGACCGGCAGGGACGCGCTACGCTTCACTATCTATAACGCTGTGCGCTCGAACGAAACGCGTTTCGCGGTATGGACCGAATTCGACCTTGATAAGGCGACTTGGACAATCCCCGGCGAGCGGATGAAAGCCCGGGAAACGCATGTCGTGCCACTGTCGCCGCCCGCCGTGGCGCTGCTGCGCAAGCGGTGGGAAGAGCGAACCAGCGATGAAGGGCTGGTATTCTCCGCAGACGGCGAAAAGCCGATCAGTGACATGACGATGACCAAATTGCTCCGCAACGACGGGATCACCGGAGCAACGGTCCATGGCTTCCGCTCATCATTCACGGACTGGGCAGCGGAGAAGACCGATTTCCCGAAGGAAGTTGCCGACAAGGCATTGGCGCACAAGCTGAGCAATCAGGTCGAAGCCGCCTATCGGCGGACGGACTTTTTCGACAAGCGCCGCGATCTGATGGCGCGTTGGGCTGAGTTCCTTGACGCCGGAAAGGCCGTCGCCAACATCGACCCAACCGAGGCGGCAGGCGGGCCTACTCCGGCTCGCGCTGCCGCATAATCAGCCGGTGAAGGCTGGCGGTGACTATGCGTGTTGACTTGCCGAGCTTCACCGCTTCGACATCACCCGCAGCAATCAATTCATACAGCTTGGTTCGCCCGACGCCGATCATGCGTGC
>Ga0172382_10011681_pt1 | contig 11571 bp, 11 predicted proteins | sample Leawel138RmetaG_FD_122245 | JGI IMG/M metagenome (GOLD analysis project Ga0172382, IMG submission 122245) | Leachate microbial communities from a municipal landfill in Southern Ontario, Canada - Leachate well 138R metaG | ecosystem: Engineered > Solid waste > Landfill > Unclassified | place...
AGCATCTTCAACTGCCGCTTGAAGCTGCTGCAAGCTTAACACGCCACGCTCAGCACCTTCTTCACGCTGTATAGCACGGCGCAACTCAGGCGCACTGATCGTTGCGGTACCCAGCTTACCCACAACAATACCCGCAGCCAAATTAGCCAAAGTCATCGCCTGAGGCAGGCTTTCACCCGCTGCTAAAACAGCGGCCATGGTTGAAATTACTGTATCGCCAGCACCGGTCACATCAAATACTTCACGTGCACGCGCGGGCAGATGTACGGCTGGCATGCCGTGACGTAATAGCGTCATACCCTGCTCGCCGCGAGTAATCAGTAGCGCATCCAACTCAAGCTCTTTAAGCATCACTGCACCGCGCTGCATCAACTGCGCTTCATCTGCACAGTGTCCCACCACAGCCTCAAATTCAGCTAAATTTGGTGTGAGTAAAGTCGCACCACGGTAAATAGAGAAGTCAGTGCCTTTAGGGTCGGCTAGAACTGCAACACCGCGCTGCTTGGCTGCGGCCAATAATGCCTGATGATTAAGCAGCGAACCTTTACCATAGTCAGATAAAACCATTACTTTGACGCTATCCAGTACAGATTCGACTTGTGTTAATAATGCGGCAGCATCAGTATTAAAGTTGTCTTCAAAATCCATGCGCAATAATTGTTGCTGACGGCTCATGGCGCGCAGCTTAACAATGGTTGGCTGGCCAACAATGCGCTGAAAGTGCGTTTGTACACCCACCGAATGCAACTGTTCAGTCAATGCATCAGCGGCTTCATCAGCACCGGTAACACCAATCAACTGTACTGGCGCGCCTAATGCAGCAATATTTAAGGCCACGTTGGCAGCGCCACCCGGCCGGTCTTCGGTGCGTGTTACTTTAATCACCGGAACCGGTGCTTCAGGAGAGATACGCGTGGTGCTTCCGTACCAATAACGGTCCAGCATCACATCCCCCACCACTAACACAGGAGCTTGGGCAAACGCGGGTAATGCTGACTTCATAATACCTTCAACCTTAAAAAACTTTTGCCAATCATAGCATGCAGGACCTTAAGCGAGCTTATGGAAAAGCCCGGGCGCACATAGAGGTGCAAACGTATAGAGCGCAACAATTGAGCTATAGCACAGCAATAAGCCCACTGGCGCAAAGCACACAAGCAAGCAGACTGCCTACACAAACTGTTTGCCAGGAACACCTAGGTAATGAGCGCTACCGTCAACGGCATTAATACCGCAGTCAATACGCCCATCATACTCATAGCTAATGCAGCAAAAGCACCCGCCTCTTCACTCTCCTGCAAAGCCCGTGCAGTACCTATACCATGAGCAATAACACCTAAAGCCATACCCTGCGCAGCAGGATGGGTGATACGCAACATACGCAGTAATTCAACACCAAACATGGCTCCCAAGATGCCAGTCAGCATGACAAAGACTGCGGCTAGTGAAGCTGAACCACCCATTTCTTCCGCTACTAACATCGCAATCGGAGAGGTCACTGACTTCGGCGCAATGGTTTTTAAAATCATAGTTTCTGCACCAAAGAACCAGGCTAAAGCCACACCCAATACCGTGGCAAATAAACCACCAACAAACAATGTAATTAGCGTCGGCCATAAAATCTGGCGCACACGTCGTACATTTAAATATAAGGGTACCGCTAGCGCCACAGTTGCAGGCCCTAAAATCATGGTTAGCAATTGTGTACCCTGCTTATAATCGGCGTAATCAATATCCAGCGCCAGCAAGACAGAGATTAAAACAACCATCGAGATAAGCAGCGGTTGCAAGATGATCCAGCGCGTTTTGTCGTAAGCCGCAACAGCCAACTGATAAACGCCTAAGGTTAAAGCTACAAAAAATAACGGATGTTGAATCACCGCATCCAGTGCTGCCTGAAAATCAAGATTCATAATTTATCCTTATTACGCGCTTGACGATTAATCAGCATTTGCATCAGCCAGCCAAGAAACACCATGGACACCACCAAAGAAATAATCAGCGCACCGGTAATCGCCCAGAAGTCTGCTTGAATATCGGCCACATGCGCCATCACCCCAATCGCAGGTGGCACTAAGAGCAAAGGCAAATAACGCAACAAGCTCGTTGCAGCTTCATTTATCGGAGCCTCCACACGGCCACGCAGCATCAGATAAATAAGTAGCAGCACTAAACCAATAATAGGACCTGGTATAACTGGAAAAAAAAGTACATTAAGCGCTGTTCCTGCTAACTGAAAGGCGACCAACCAACTCAATCCACGTAACAACATCTCTACCTCCTATTATTTTTATTAAACAGCATGCAGTATGCAATTAAATAAATCCATACGACGCTTAGGCACTGCCGACGTTAACGATCCATACAATACATTGCATTGACCAACTATTACGCTAACGCAAAGCTTTATGTTCAGACAATAAAAAACCCGCATAAGCGGGTTTTTTATACGCCGAAAGAACAATCAATTACTTGATTTTGCCTTCTTTGTAAATCACGTGCTTGCGAATAACTGGATCAAATTTTTTGATTTCCAGTTTATCAGGCGTAGTACGCTTGTTCTTATCTGTCGTGTAAAAGTGACCGGTACCAGCACTTGACACTAAACGGATTAAATCACGCATGGTGTTCTCCTTAAACTTTTAGGCCACGAGCACGTAGCTCGCTCAGCACTGTGTCGATTCCGCGCTTATCAATCACGCGCATGCCTTTTGCAGATAAACGCAAACGTACAAAACGGTTTTCGGATTCAACCCAAAAACGGTGATGCTGCAAGTTTGGCAGGAAACGGCGACGGGTTTTGTTGTTGGCATGGGAAATTTTATTCCCTGTAACCGGACCCTTACCGGTTACTTGACAAACTTTTGACATATCTCAGCCCTCTAAACCACATGCTCAACCCAGCATGGGTTGGCTGCTTTAAAACGTAATTGGATTCGTAGGTGATTAAAAACATGATGGTTTTATAACCCGCATATTATTACTCAGACTTCGCTAAGGAACAACAGTAACGCAAAATAATAATAGTGCGAAACGTATTCTCTTAGAATCGAGCCGTGCTTTATAGCAGAAAGCCGCCATCAAATCAACATTCGCTTCGAATTTTCTCACACAGCTCTACTAGGAACCCCCTCACATCCAGCCATTTTCAACCATAGATAACGGCTCACCATCACCCACAATAAAATGGTCTAGAACGCGTACATCAACCAGCGCCAACGCCTCTTTTAAACGTTCGGTTAAAATCTTATCCGCCTGACTCGGTTCCGAAACACCACTGGGATGATTATGGGTCAGTATCAAAGCGGCCGCATTATTAGCTAAGGCACGTTTCACAACCTGTCGCGGGTAAACACTAGCACCATCAATAGTACCGTAAAACAACACTTCAAAAGCCAGCACCCTATGCTTAGTATCGAGAAACAAACAGGCAAAAACCTCATGCAACTCATGACGCAACTTAGCTTTGAGAAAATCACGTACCGCCTGCGGGCTTTCTAACGCCGAATCACGCTGAATACTGGCAGCTAAATGCCGACGCCCCATTTCCAACACTGCCTGCAACTGCGAATATTTTGCTGGTCCTAAACCAAGATGACTGGTGAAGCTTATTTGATCGGCTTCTAAAATCTGACGCAAACCACCAAATGCGCTTAATAAATCGCGCGCCAGTTCAACTGCATTGCGCCCTTGGATACCCGTGCGTAAAAAAATTGCCAATAATTCAGCATCCGACAAGACCTCAACACCGTACTCCAGTAAGCGCTCACGCGGCCTCTCATTGATCGGCCAACTTTGCATACTCATAGACGAACTCCTTATCATCCAATACGCGACCAAAAAATCCAGCGCGCATACACTGATTTAATCCTTATGGATCAGCCACTGCCGCTCTAACAGCTGCTATGTTATCTTAGTCAAGATTTTAAATTTGGCCACTCTCTATTTTCAAATACAACTCAAGATAACAGGCAGACCCATGCAAAGGCTGTTTCAAAAACGCATCATTGTTGGCATTGGTGGCGGCATCGCTGCCTATAAGAGCGCAGAACTGGTCCGCCGTTTACGCGATTTAGGTGCTGATGTGCACGTGGTCATGACCCGTGGCGCACGTGAGTTTATTACCCCGCTGACATTGCAAGCATTGTCCGGTAACCCCGTGCATATCGACTTGCTGGACCCCAGCGCCGAAGCTGCAATGGGTCATATTGAGTTGGCGCGCTGGGCTGACTTAGTGCTCGTCGCCCCCTGTACCGCTGATTTAATGTCCCGTTTAGTACAAGGCGCAGCCAATGACTTACTGACCACGCTGGTGCTCGCCACTGACGCACCTATTGCCCTCGCACCAGCCATGAATCAAGCCATGTGGGCAGATAAGGCAACACAAAGCAATGCAGCGATCCTCAGTCAGCGCGGTTTTAAACTGTTAGGCCCAGGCGCTGGGGTACAAGCCTGTGGTGATATCGGTTTAGGTCGCATGCTCGAGCCTGAGTTATTAGCACAAAATGCTGCAGACTTATTCGCCCACAAAATACTGAGCGGCAAACATGTCCTAATCACCGCGGGTCCAACCCGAGAAGATATTGACCCGGTACGTTATATTACCAATCACAGCTCAGGGAAAATGGGTTTTAGCCTTGCCGAAGCAGCAGCCGAAGCAGGCGCGCGCGTCACTCTCATCTGTGGCCCTGTATATTTGCCTACCCCTGATCGTGTTGAGCGTATCGATGTGAATAGCGCACGCGACATGCTCGCTGCGTGCGAAGCTGCTATGCCCTGCGATATATTGATTGCAGCTGCAGCAGTCGCCGACTATCGCCCTGAAAGCAGCGCCGAGCATAAACTGAAAAAAGACCCAAACAGTGCCGACGGCATGAGTTTAAAGCTGGTTCGCAATCCAGACATCTTAGCAACGCTTGCCAAGCGCAGCGATCGCCCCTTCAGCGTTGGTTTTGCTGCAGAAACACAAAACCTATTGGACTACGCAATCTGCAAGCTGCGTGATAAAAATCTAGACTTAATCGTCGCCAATGACGTGGCCAATAACGCCATTGGTTTTAATAGTGATGACAACGCCATTACCGTGATCGATCGCCAACAATTACAAACATCATTCGCGCAGACCAGCAAAAGTAAAATTGCTCGTCAGCTGATTTCATTTATTGCCTCTCATATGCACAAGGTTTAACTATGCGCCGTATCCAAACTCAAATACTCGATCCTCGCCTCGGCACTGAATTTCCAGTTCCCGACTATGCAACCACCGGTTCTGCTGGGCTTGATTTGCGCGCAATGATCACCCACCCGGTAGACATTGAGCCGGGACAGACACTACTGATTCCAACAGGGCTGGCTATTTATATCGAAGATAGCGGCGTTGCTGCGATGATTTTGCCACGCTCAGGACTGGGACATAAGCACGGCATTGTGCTGGGTAATTTAGTCGGCCTAATTGACTCAGACTACCAAGGTCAGCTGCAAGTCTCGTGCTGGAATCGCGGCGACAGCGCCTACACCATCACCCCAGGCGACCGCATTGCACAGCTGGTTTTAGTGCCCATCATCCAAGCGCAACTGGATATCACCGATAATTTTACCCAAAGTGAGCGTGCAGATGGTGGTTTTGGCCACACAGGCCAGCAATAGCACAGCATACATTACTGCAGGGTAACCTGTGGCAGGAGGCTCAATGTCACTGTTCAAACGCAAAAATAATACTCAACAGACTGTCGAACTGCCTGTCGATATTGATAGTAATAAGAAACAAAGCATGCGTTATATCGCTCCCAGTCTCATTCTCGCGCTTGCCGGCATATTGATTGCCAGCGCAGTGATCTGGCTTAATCAATCATCACAACAGCAGCAGCACGCCGAAGAGCTTATGGCTACCTGGGGTTCAGCTTATACAGCAGCGATCAACCAGCATTTGGCTTTTATCCAAGCAGACACTAAAAGCGCTGCTGATAATCCGCGCCTTGCGCAAGCTTTGCAAGATAGCAACCCTATCGCTAAGCGTAATGTCGAGCGCAGCCTTGTGCATCGTTCTAGTGCTGTAGACGCCTTTCTCAACCCTCTGGGGCAAACCACACAAGATCATAAACGTAATGCGCCGATCAATTTTGCCGCACTCGACCTGCTCAAGCGTGCTGAGCACGGTCCTCAACCTTGGCCTGAAGCATTACAAATTGAGCAACGCTGGCTGCTATACAGCGCAGCCAAGCTCAAAGACGCTCAAGCATCAGGCAGCCTCTTGATGACCTATGACTTAGCCAGCTTGTTACGCGGCTTCCCCGTATTTGCTAATGGGCAACTGCATGTTGTACTGCAGCAACAGTTCCCAAACTCGCCCACGCAAATACTGTACAGTTCAGGTCAGCAACCCAGCGACGCCGTCACCCAGTCTTTTAGCACCCAGCATCCGAACTGGACGCTGATCATCAGTAGCCCAGAACAAGCCCTGCACCCTGCATCAAGTCAGTCCGCGCTATTTATCGCCCTAGGCGTGGCTGCGCTAGGCTTCCTTGCCGCCCTATACCTAATGCACCGCAGCCTACAGCAGCAACTTAAAGCTGATAGTTTAGTTTTATACAAAACCATTCAAGACTGGACGCAAGGAAAAAGTCTTAAACCCTATAGTTTCAACCTGATAACACTCAATCAGATTATTCATAAACTGATACACAGCACACCCACACCACCTTCGGCACAGGCTAAAAAAGCCAGAGCCTCTGCACAACACAACCCAACAGCTGATAATGCGTCACTTGAACAGACAGATAACAGCTTTGATGACTCACTTTTTCAAGCACTGGGAACTGATATTTTGGATATAGACATGCTAGATGATGATGTTTTTGGTTTAGGTCAAGCTGACGCTGCAACGCAAACTGTCACAGCAGCGCTCGATGTGCCGAGCAGTATTTTTCGCGCTTACGATATCCGCGGAATTATTGGCACCACCCTCACCACTGATACTGCATACTGGATCGGTCGTGCAGTCGGCTCAGAAAGCATCGCTAAAGGCGAGTTTAATATTGTAGTCGGCCGTGACGGACGGCTGTCTGGACCCGATATGGCGCAAGCTCTAATTCAAGGTCTATTAGACTGTGGCTGCCATGTTACAGATCTAGGCATGGTGCCAACGCCAGTTCTGTATTTTGCCACCCACGTACTTGAAGCCAGCTCTGGCGTTATGGTCACAGGAAGCCATAACCCACCAGACTACAATGGTTTTAAAATTGTCATCGCCGGTGAAACACTCGCTAACGAACGTATTACTGCTTTGCATACACGCATCATCAATAACGACTTAAACAATGGTGTAGGCAGTGCTGACAGCGCTGAGATGCTACAAACCTACCTTGAGCATATCCGCAACGACATCGCTTTAGCTAAACCCATGCGCGTTGTGGTTGACTGCGGTAATGGTGTTGGCGGCGTGATTGGTCCGCAACTGTTAGAGGCTTTAGGCTGCACAGTGATTCCGCTGTACTGCGATGTCGATGGCACCTTCCCCAATCACCACCCAGATCCAGGCAAACCCGAAAATCTGCAAGAATTAATCGCACGTGTTAAAGCTGAGGATGCTGATCTGGGTATTGCCTTCGATGGCGATGCTGACCGTTTAGGTGTCGTCACCAACACAGGACGCATTATCTATCCTGATCACTTAATGATGCTCTTTGCTAAAGATATTGTGTCACGCAATCCCGGCGCAGACATTATCTTCGATGTAAAATGCACACGTCGCTTATCAGCCTTAATTAGCGGCTACGGCGGCCGCCCGATTATGTGGAAAACCGGCCACTCATTGATTAAAGCAAAAATGAAAGAAACCGGCGCTTTGCTCGCGGGTGAAATGAGCGGACATATTTTCTTCAAAGAGCGCTGGTTTGGCTTTGATGACGGAATGTATAGCGCTGCACGCCTATTAGAAATCCTAAGTTTAGATACCCGTAGCGCTGATCGTGTCTTTGCGGCCTTCCCAGTCAACTTGTCGACACCTGAAATCAACATTGAAGTCACTGAAGACACTAAATTCAAAATCATTGAACGCTTACAAAACGAAGGCAAGTGGGACGGTGCCAGCCTGACGACACTCGATGGCGTACGTGCTGACTTCCCAAAAAGCTGGGGACTGGTACGCGCATCCAATACCACGCCAATGCTGGTACTGCGCTTTGAAGGTGAGACAGCGGACGATTTAGAGCAGATTAAAGTGCTGTTTCGTGAACAGTTACTGGCAATTGTGCCTGACCTCGATTTACCTTTTTAATAATTAGGAGCTTGTTCAAGATGAACTCAAGTCGCGCTGATGCAGCACATGTCGCCGAAGTACTCTCCGAAGCTTTACCTTATATTCGCCGCTTTGTTGGTAAAACACTGGTGATCAAATATGGCGGCAACGCCATGGAAAGCGAAGAGTTAAAAACGGGGTTTGCCCGCGATATCGTTCTTATGAAAGCTGTTGGCATTAACCCTATTGTGGTACACGGTGGCGGTCCACAAATTGCAGACCTGCTCAAACGCTTAAATATTGAAAGCCGCTTCGTTGAAGGCATGCGCGTTACTGACGGGCAAACCATGGACGTCGTGGAAATGGTCTTAGGCGGCCAAGTTAACAAAGATATCGTTAATCTGATTAACAGTCACGGCGGTAGCGCAATCGGCTTAACCGGTAAAGACGCGCGCCTGATTCGCGCCCGTAAACTACAAGTCACCCGCCAAGATGCAGACATGCAACAGCCGGAAATTCTTGATATTGGCCAAGTAGGAGAAGTTGCCAGCGTCAATACTGACCTACTAGACATGCTGGTTAAAGGTGATTTTATCCCAGTGATCGCACCGATTGGGGTTGGTCCTAACGGCGAATCTTACAATATCAACGCAGATCTAGTCGCGGGCAAAGTTGCTGAGGCCCTGCATGCAGAAAAGCTTATATTACTGACCAATATTGCTGGCCTGATGGATAAAGAAGGCAATATTTTAACTGGCCTAAATACCGCCCAAGTCGATGAGTTAATTGCCGATGGCACTATTTACGGTGGCATGCTGCCAAAAATACGTTGTGCATTAGATGCAGTGCAAGGTGGCGTTAACAGCGCGCACATCATTGATGGTCGCGTGCCTAACGCGGTACTGCTGGAGATATTTACTGATCACGGCGTGGGTACACTGATCACTAACAACTGAGGTTGTCAGTCGCAACTGACAGATTAAGCTTTAGCTGATACGCCCGCTCTAGATAAGCGGGCGTTATCATTTATGCCTCTGAGCTACACATCGCTTCGTACTCATCAGTAAAGAAAAACTTCTCTTCACCAAAGGCAGGCACCAAGTCGTCAAACCACGTCGCTGTTTCATCGTACTTAGCAAAGAAGGTTTTCTGTACCCAATCAGGGTTACGCCCCTGAATAAAGCGCAGAACAAAGACCTTTTCGCCATTGAATTCCATAATACTTTGGATTTCAACTTTGCCTGGTCCTGCACTCATTGATGGTCCACGTGCGGTACGCCCTAAACCAGAGACTTGCTGCATAGCTTCACGGTAAATCTCATAGGCGCGCACCAACGGCACTTCAAAGTAGCGTTTAGCGCCGGTATCACGCTCAACAAACATATAGTACGGTATCAGGCCTAAACGCACCTGCGTGCGCCACATGCGCACCCAAACATCCGCATCATCATTGATGTGCTGTACTAAAGGCGCTTGCGTGCGAATTACCGCACCCGTGGCACGAATACGACGAATTGCTTCACGCACAATCGGTGTTTCCATCTCTCGCCAATGGTTAAAGTGCGCCATAATCGCCACATGCTTACCCGCCTTTACTAACTTAGCGAACAACTTGAGCAAACCTGCGGCATCATCATCAGTGACGAAGCGCTGCGGCCAAAACGTCAAGGCTTTGGTACCAATACGCACCGTTTGTAAATGCTCAAGCTCCGGTTGTAACAACGGCTCAAGATAGCTTTCCACGTGACGCGTTTTCATTACCATAGGATCACCGCCAGTAATCAACAGGTCGGTGATACTTTTATTTTGGGCTAAATAACGGTGCAACGACTCAGCTTCATTACTGGCAAAACGCAGTTCTTTATTACCGACAAACTGTGCCCAGCGGAAGCAGAACGTACAGTAACTGTGGCATACCTGACCCTGGCTAGGGAAAAACAATACTGTTTCTCGATATTTATGTTGCATGCCATTCAGGGGCTCGCCATCGAGCATCGGCACGTTCATTTCTTGCTGTCCCGCTGGATGCGGGTTCAGACGTGCTTGAATTTCACGAGCAAGCTTGGTGATTTCAGCGCGCGGAAGCTCATCACGCAATGCTTGCGCCATCAAGTCATAGTCAGCTGGATCGAGCATCTCACGCTGCGGGAAAGTCAGCTGAAAGATAGGATCATTGGGCACATTCGTCCAGTCAATCAGTTCTTCAATCACATATTGGTTAACACGAAACGGTAACACACTGGCTACCACACGCATTTCGAAACGCTGTTCTTCTGATAATTTTTGCAGCGGTTCGATTTTATCAAACTGACGATCGGTATAAACCTGAAACCGTGTATTTTCGGTAAAGCCTTCATCACTTAGAGGCTTTATTTGTATTAATTGATTCATGGCTACTCTCCACTCTATGCAGGATCAGCACAACTTAAAGCCTCATGGCTTACTCTGAACCCGCTTGTTGGGGCATCCCCTAAGGGAAGAAAGATAGCTACATATAAGTAGCAAAAGCTACGATTAAGTACGTTAAGACGCGACATAACCGTCATATAAGGTAGGAGGAAAAACCTCTGCATTTCCGGAATTTATCCGAAAAAGGATGACCGTGTTGCTAAAAGAGGGCTTATACTACGGTACTTTTGCCTGCCTCTCAATTATTAAATTTGACTCACCTAGCCCCCAGCAGTTCAATTAAACGTTTTTTATCACGCTCAAATGCGCTCTCAACATCGTGTTTGCTTTGTAAATAACGCGAAATCTGCTTCTGTAAACGCCGCTGATCAATCGTCGCAGCCTTAATTCGCTGCAGTAAATCCTCTGAAACGACGCGCCCAGCTCGCTCTTGACTGGCGGCTTGGCCCTGCAAATCAGCTTTCAAACTATTCGTCGATAATAAATTACCGCGCGCAATACTGATTTGACCCTCAATATCAGTCACTTTTCGCTCTAAAGCACGATCAATATCTTCTACGCGCGTGTACAGTAGCAATAACTGCCGGTCAGACTTAGCCTGTTCTTTCTCAGCCTGCATCTTCCGATATTCTTCAGGCGTAGGTGCGCGAGGCACTACTCGAACAACACGACCCTGCTCGCTAAGCACTTCATAACCATCACCAATCAGATGTGAAGGTACGCCTTGGCGATTGATGACAGTAATACCGCGCTCATCAGTGTAGCGATAATATTCAACTGCATAAGCAACACTGCTCAGCGTTAAGCTCAGCGCAAGTAAAAAATATACAGGTTTAGATAACCGCATCACTCATTTCCTCGAAGATACCGACAGCTATTTTATACTATTAGATGCCATAGTCCTCGCGATAGCGCTCTACCGCAGG
>Ga0172382_10011682_pt1 | contig 11571 bp, 9 predicted proteins | sample Leawel138RmetaG_FD_122245 | JGI IMG/M metagenome (GOLD analysis project Ga0172382, IMG submission 122245) | Leachate microbial communities from a municipal landfill in Southern Ontario, Canada - Leachate well 138R metaG | ecosystem: Engineered > Solid waste > Landfill > Unclassified | place...
AGCACCCCGCTGGTCTTGGCCGCAGCGCTGTCGGCCAGGCGCTTGGTGGTGCAGGCAAGATCGTCGCAATCGGTGAACACCTCCAGGCTCAGCGCCAGCGTGCGGCCATCGGGCGACACCCGGAAGCTGCCCACATCCAGCGCATACGCGGTCACCGGATGGGCCTCGCCACCAGCCATCGGCAAGCGCCAGACCTGCATCGAACCGGCGCGCGGCGACAGGAAATACAGCCAGCTGCCGTCCGCCGAGAACTGCGGCGACACCGCACTGGCGCTGCCCGCCGTCAGCCGGCGCGGCGACGAATCACCTTCCAGCGCCTGCATCCAGAGCGAGGTCGTGGCCTTGTTGGCGGCCACATCGGCTTCGCGCAACGCATACACCACACGCTTGCCATCGGGCGAAAGCAGCGGTGAGGACACCCGATCCAGCGCCACCAGATCCTCCGCCGTCAGCCCGCGTGGCGCCGCCTGCACGCCCAGCACCGACAGCAACAGGACCGAACCTGTCAGAAACCGCATCATCTTCCCTCTCCTTCATCTTGTAGGCACGGTAAAGCCGCCGATGGTAGGAGCCACGGCGGCAAACACAAAGCAGCGATTGCAGCCTCAGGCCGTGTGCCGGTCGCCGCGATCCAGCAGCCGGAACAGCCCCCAGGCCAGCAGCACCACCAGCACGCCCCAGCCCAGCATCACCAGCGGATAGGACGCCAGCAGCAACAGGCAGGCGAGAATCGCACCGATGCCCAGCAGGCGGTCACGCCCGGAAGGACGCCGTTGCGGGCTGCCCAGCAGCAGGCTCAGACCGGCGGCCAGATAGGCCAGCACCACCAGCATTACCACCACTTCGATGATCAGCTCGAACTGCGCCGAGACCTTCGGTGACAGCGTCAGCAGTGCGATCACCGTCATCGATGCCGCCACGATCAGCAGGCCCCAGGCCGCCGCGCCACGCGTATTCAGTCGCCCGAAGATCGCCGGCAAAAAGCCGCGTTGCGACGCCCGTGCACCCAGTTCGCCAGTCACCAGCATCCAGCCGCCGAGGGTGCCGACCGCCTTCAGTGCCGCCGCTGCGGCGATCACCGGGATCGCCCAGGCGCCGAAGATTTCGCCCGACACCAACGCGAAAGGCGCGCTGGAATCGGCCAGCTGCTGCGCCGGCGCGATGCCCATCACCAGCACCGAGGACACCAGATAGATCAACCCGGCGATCAGCACCCCGCCAAGCGTGGCCAGCGGCAGATCACGCGCCGGATTGCGCACGATGCCGGCCACCATCGCGCCGGTTTCCAGCCCGACGAAGGCCCAGAAGATCATCGCCAGCGACGAGAACACCACCGCCGTGTCGGAACGTTCAGTGACATTCCAGCCGGCCTCGTAGATCGCCGCATCGAAGCTGCCCCAGCCGAAGATCAGCACCACCGCCACCGGCATCAGCCCGAACACCACGCAGAACGACTGGAAGCGCGCCATCGGCCGTGGCCCCAGCAGATTGATCGCGAACATCGCCCAGATCAGCACGATCTGCCCGGCCACCTGCACCGAGGGCTGCTCGCCATCGAACGGCAGCAGCATCACCAGATAACCGAACGCCGCCACCGCGATCGCGTTGTTGCCGATCCAGGTCGACACCCAGTACATCGTCGTGGCGATGAAGCTGGCATCGCGCCCCAGCGCCGGGCGCACGTAGTCATCCGGCGAATCCATCGTCGGGTAATCCCGCGCCAGACGCGCGAAGGCACCGCCCAGCACCACCGCCAGCAGTGTCGCCACCAGCCAGCTGATCGCAGTCACCGCGCCGGAGCGGGCCAGCGTCGCCGGCAGCAGGAAGAAGCCCGAACCGATCATGTTGTTGGCCACCACAAAGGTGGCCAGCACCGGGCCGATCTTGCGCACGGGAGCGTTCATGCAGTCAGCGCTGGCGCAGCTTGCTGTGGCGGTAGCCGTAGCCGATGTAGACGCACAGGCCCAGCAGGGTCCAGCACAGCAGCACGATCCAGTTGAACAGCGGCATGATCGCCACCAGCCCCAGACAGGCCAGCACGCCCAGCGTGCCGACCAGATACACCGCCGGCGCACGGAACGGACGATGCAGCTCCGGCCGCGTGCGGCGTAGCACCATCACCCCGAGACACACCGTGGCAAACGCCACCAGCGTGCCCATCGACACCACATCGCCCAGCAGCTGGATCGGCAGCAGCGCCGCCATCAACGCCGCCACCAGCGCCACCAGCACAGTGCCCTTGTGCGGCGTGCGGAAACGCGTGTGCACCGCCGAGAAGAAACGCGGCAGCAGGCCGTCCTTGCTCATCGCATAGAAGATGCGCGGCTGGCCCATCAGCATCACCAGGATCACCGTGGTCAGCCCGGCGATCGCGGCCAGTTCCACCGCCACCTTGAGCCAACCCAGCGCCGGGAAATTTTCGATCGCGGTCACCACCGGCTTGGCCGTGGCCAAGGTGCTGTAAGGCACCAGCCCGGTCAGCACCGCCGAAACCCCGATATAGATCAACGTGCACAACACCAGCGAACCGAGGATGCCGATCGGCATATCGCGCTGCGGGTTCTTGACCTCCTGCGCTGCGGTGGAGACCGCATCAAAACCGATATACGCGAAGAACACGATCGACGCGCCACGCAACATGCCGGCCCAGCCGAAGCGGTCACCGCCCTGGTTTTCAGGGATGAACGGCACCCAGTTTTCCGGGTTCACATACTGCGCACCGAACAGGATCAGCAGCAGGATCACCGCCACCTTCAGCGTCACGATGATCGCGTTGACGGTGGAAGACTGGGTGATGCCGATGTAGCACAGCGCGCCAACCGCAGCGACCACCAGCACCGCCGGCAGGTTGAACAGCGCGCCGGTCAGCACGAACCTGCCGAACTCGCAGGTGCCAGCCTGCGCCGCCTCATGCGTGCAGAAATTGATCGGCGCCTGGGTCAACGCCGCAGGCAGATGCAGCCCGACGCTGTCCAGGAAACTCACGGTGTAACCGGACCAGCCCACCGCCACGGTCGAGGCCGCGAACAGGTATTCGAGCACCAGACTCCAGCCCACGAACCAGGCCAGCGCCTCGCCCAACGTGGCGTAGGTATAGCTGTAGGCACTGCCGGATGCCGGGATCATCGCGGCGAATTCGGCATAGCACAGTGCCGCCATCGCACAGGCGAAACCTGCCACCACGAAACTGAGCATGATCGCCGGGCCGGCGTGGTTGGCCGCAGCGGTGCCGGTAATGACGAAAATGCCGGCGCCGATCACCGCGCCCAGCCCCAGCATCACCAGATGTTTGGCGGTCAGCACCCGCTTGAAGGTGACTTCTCCTTCCAGGCTGCCCTCGACGGGCTCACCGGCATCGACATGCCCGGTCGGGCTGATCGGCCTGGTCGCCAACAGGTTCTTCCACAACATGCGATGTTCCCCTCGCCCTCGCCGCATCGGTTGGCGGCACAATCAAAAAGCGGTGGGACTTGCCCACCGCGACGCGACGGAAACCTTAACCCGCACTTAGCGGGCGCAGCAAGCACACTCGCGCACATCGCCGATCCTGCGCAAACCCTTATTGCGCCGCCACATGGAGCCATCCCTCACATGCCAACGCCTGACACCCCATTGCTCGCCGCACTGCACCATCACGTCCGCCGTCATCCGGCTGACAGCGCCACGGCCGAGGACTTCATCGGCTTCCTGCAATCGCATCCCGACGTGTTCCACCGCCACCACCCGCCCGGGCATTTCACCGGCTCGGCCTGGCTGGTCAGTGCCGACCATCAGCGTGTGCTGCTGACCCATCACCGCAAGCTGCGACGCTGGCTGCAACCCGGCGGCCACGCCGATGGCGACCCGGATCTGGCGCGGGTGGCCTTGCGTGAAGCGCAGGAAGAGTCCGGCCTGAGCGGGCTGCGTGTGGCACCGGAGATCTTCGATCTGGACCGCCATCTGATTCCGGCACGCGGCGACGAACCGGCGCACTGGCATTACGACGTGCGCTTCGTGGTGTACGCCGGCGAGAACGAGGATTTTTCGGTCAGCGAGGAATCCATCGCCCTGGCCTGGCGCCCGATCGCACAAATGGCACAGACGCCCGGCGACACCCCGTCACTGCAACGCATGGCGCAACGCTGGCTGGCCGGAAACCACATCAGCGCGTAGGCGGGGCGCGATCACGGAGCAGACACCTGCCCATCACGCCCCACACGTGCCGGGCAGGTTAAACTTGGACTCTTTGCCATCTGATCCGACCAAGGCCATGTCCGACGCCACGCCCGCCGCGCCCGAGCGCAACGATTTCATCCGCCAGATCGTCCGCGAGGATCTTGCCAGCGGCAAGCACACCGCGATCCGCACGCGCTTCCCGCCCGAGCCCAACGGCTATCTGCACATCGGCCATGCCAAGGCGATCTGCCTGGATTTCGGCATCGCACAGGAATTCGGCGGGCGCTGCAACCTGCGCTTCGACGACACCAACCCGGCGCGCGAGCATCCCGAATACGTGCAGGCGATCCAGGACGATGTGCGCTGGCTGGGCTACGAATGGGCCGAGCTGCGCCATGCATCGGACTATTTCGAAATCTTCTACCTGGCAGCGGAAAAGCTGATCCGCCAGGGCGACGCCTATGTCTGCGATCTGACCGCCGAGCAGGTGCGCGAATACCGCGGCACGCTGACCGAACCGGGACGCAATTCGCCATACCGCGAGCGCAGCGCGGAAGAAAGCCTCGACCTGTTCCGCCGCATGCGCGCCGGTGAATTCCCCGACGGTGCCCGCACCCTGCGCGCGAAGATCGACATGGCCAGCGGCAACATCAATATGCGCGACCCGGCGCTGTACCGGATCAAGCACGTGCCGCACCAGAACACCGGCGATGCCTGGTGCATCTATCCAATGTACGACATCGCGCACGCGCTGGGCGACGCGGTGGAAGGCATCACCCATTCGCTGTGCACGCTGGAATTCGAGGACCACCGCCCGCTCTACGACTGGTGCGTGGACAAGGTGGATCTGGCCGGCAACCCGGAACTGATGGCACCGCTGGTCGCCAAGGGCTTGCCCAACACCGCCGCCAAACCGCGTCAGATCGAGTTTTCCCGGCTCAACCTCAACTATCTGGTGATGAGCAAGCGCAAGCTGCTGGCGATGGTGGAAGACAAGCTCGTCGATGGCTGGGACGACCCGCGCATGCCGACCCTGCAGGGCATCCGCCGACGCGGCTGCACCCCTTCGGCGCTGCGCCTGCTGGTGGAACGCATCGGTGTTTCCAAGCAGAACTCGCTGATCGATTACAGCGTGCTGGAAGGCTGCATCCGCGAGGATCTGGACGCCGTGGCGCCGCGCCGCATGGGCGTGATCGAGCCGCTGAAGCTCGTGCTGACCAACCTGCCCGAGGGCCACAGCGAATCGCTGGAATTCCCCAACCATCCCAAGGACGATGCACTCGGCACCCGTCAGGTGCCGTTCTCGCGCGAGGTGTGGATCGAGCGCGACGATTTCGCGGAAGTGCCGCCCAAGGGCTTCAAGCGCCTGATCCCCGGCGGCGAAGTACGACTGCGCGGCATCGGCATCGTGCGCTGCGATGAGGTCATCAAGCAGGGCGAGGACGTGATCGGACTGCGCTGCACACTGGATCCGGAAACCCGACCCGGCGGCAATGCCGTCGATCGCAAGGTCAAGGGCACGATCCACTGGGTCTGCGCAAACCAGGGCGTGGCGGCGGAAATCCGGCTCTACGACCGCCTGTTCACCGTGCCCGATCCGGACAACGATGCTGACGGCAAGACCTACCGCGACTATCTGAACCCGGATTCGCGCCGCGTGGTGCGCGGTTATGTGGAACCGGCGGCGGCACAGGCCGAGCCGGAAACCCGTTTCCAGTTCGAGCGCACCGGCTACTTCGTCACCGAACGCCACGACCACCGTGCCGAAGCGCCGGTGTTCAACCGCATCGTGACCCTGCGCGATACCTGGGCCAAGTAAGACTTCGTCGTCAGCTGGCGCCTTATGCTCAGCTGCCGATGTTCCCTATTCCTTGACATCCCCTCGCAGGAAAAGGCGGATCGGGCCAGACATGAACTGGACGCGATGCCAGGCAGCCGTGACAATCCAGGCATTCTCTCGATGGAGATGCCTGGATGCGCCTTCGCCTGTTGCTTTCCTCCTCGCTGGCCCTGATGCTGCTGGCCTGTTCGGCGCCACCTTCATCCACGCCGTCTGACCAGCCAACCGCCGTACCACAGTCGCAGGATCAGCCCGCGTCACCGCCTGCCGTGCAACAGGACGATGGCGTCGACCCCTCGCAGCCGGCACCCGCCCTTTCCCCACCCGACCTCCCGACAGAACCAGTGGAGGAAGAAGCACCCATCATCGGCGTCATCGCCAACCCGGCATCAGGTCCGGATGCCGCAGGCGTGGACTACAGCTGCCGCACCGATGCCGACTGCACGATCAAGAATGTCGGCAACTGCTGCGGCTACTACCCGGCCTGCGTCAACGTCGACAGCCCCACCTTCCCGGAACAGGTCCAGGCCGAATGCGCCGCGTCGGGGCTTTCCAGCATCTGCGGCTTCCCCTCGCTGACCGGCTGCCAATGCGTGGACAACCGCTGCGAGGGAGTCACTGGCATAACGCCCACCGACATTTCCAGCAAATAACCACCCTGCCGGTAACACTTCCCGGCAGAACTCCGGCTCCATCACTTACCGCATGAGACCGGATGAGCTGTTGGCCGACTCAAGCGCCGCAGGCGTGGAACCGACATTTCCGACCGAGCGATATTCACCTGTGCGGCAGAAACCGTCATCGCATAGGTCGGGCTGAGTGAAGCGATGCCCGACAAGCTGTCCGCAAAGCCAACATTCCTTATAGGGCGACACTCCCCGAACGTCGGCTCCGCCGCGTTGCGGCTTGATCCGACCTACAACGGCCAGGTGCAAGTGGTCATTACGCGGTTTGGCAACGTCAATCCTACGTTGCTGGAAATCGGGCATGGGCCGGGAGGGACGGAAGCGTCAAGCCGATGGTGTGGTTGGGTCGCTTTGAGCTGCGGCTGGTTCCAGCGTATCCAGGTCCTCAAACACGGCATCCAGCCCGGCCTCGAACGCCAGCGACGGCAACACCAGCCCACGCGCGGCATCACGGGTGACCAGCAGCCAGTCGTCCTGCTCGGTGCGGCGGAAGATTTCCAGCGTGCGCCGCTCCGGATCGATCAGCACATATTCCTTGAGGCTGGAAAGCTTCCGGTAGGCCGCGAACTTGACCCCGCGATCATAGGCGGCAGTGCTGTCAGACAGCACCTCGATCACCACGGTGGGCCGCTGTAGCACGCGCTCGGCCAAAAGATCCACCGGATCACAACTGACGACCACATCGGGGTAATAGACCGCATCGGCAGCCTCCACCTCCAGTTGCATGTCGGAGATATAGGCCCGGCACGGCTTGCCGCGCAGGTGTGCCTTCAGCAGTGCGAACACATTCCCAGCCACCATCACATGCGCCTGCCTGGCTCCGGTCATGGCGAACACCTCGCCCTGCCAGAACTCATGCTTCTCCAACTGCTCGTGCTCCCAGGCCAGGAACTCGGACCGACTCATCGGCAACGACATCGCTGGTTCTGCCATGACATCCTCCGCATACGGAAACCGTGGCGCCAGTGTATCGCATCGGTTGGCGACAGCAGCCGACGCACTGTGGCACTGCGCGACTTCCCAACGCCAGTATTCCCAAGCCGTGAAAACAAGGGCGGGCTGAGCACAGGTCGGGCTGAGCGGAGCGATGCCCGACGGCGGGGTGTCTGTGGTGTCACCGCGCTTTCGGACTCGCCAAGCATCAAGTCCGGGGTCAGCGTCAACCTATGAATGGTTTCCCGCCGTATCGGGTTTAGGAGTGGGGAACTGGGGTATCGACATCATCCAGGCCTCGAGTCCGGCTTTCTTGCGACACGATCATGCCAAGTAGCAGGATCGCGGCGATGGTGGAACACCGCGACCACGAGAATTCCGTCTGGCTCAGGGCGGTAAACAAGCGAATAGGGAAAGCGACGCAGAAAGCTGCAACGACATTCACCCTCAAGGATGCGATACGTCAATGGCGCCCGAAGTACGGATTGAACTGTTGCCTCAAGTGCCCGTGCAAACTCGAGCCCCAGGCCCGGTGAGCATCTTTCGTACCAGGCTTTTGCCTCAAGCACTTCATCACGTGCCTCTGGTCTGAAGCGGACGCGCATCAGTGATTGTGCTGAAAAAGCTCGGTGCGCACGATATCCCATTCCACGGCAGAATCTGGATCGGCATCATGCGCTGCCACACGGCGGCGCAGCTCCTCGCGTTGCGCTGCTGTGAAGCGGACGGAAGCCGGGGTGTCCAAGGCGATGCTGTCCCAAATGTCTTCCACAAGCTGGATACGTTCGGCAACGGACATGGCACGGAAGTCGGGTACGAGGATTTTCATCGTTTTAGTGTAGGCCACCTTTCCACCATCGGCCAGCCATGCCAGCGGCTTCAGTCGTGCCGAGCAGTCAGTGAAAGCGGAGACAGCCTCGCATAGTTCGGGCTGAGTGGGGCGATGCCCGACGGCGGGGTGTCCTCCGTGTCGCCAAGCTTCCGGATAGGTCCAGCATCAAAGCCTTGCCCCCCGGATCAAGTCCGGTGTCACCGCCAACCCATGGGCATTTTGGGGTGTGATGGTTGGGTGCGGACAAAAAGAAAGGGCGCCCGAAGGCGCCCTTTCCGGTTCAGCGGTGTTGCGTGGATCAGTGGTTGCGGCGCAGGCCGACCATCAGCAGACCCAGTGCAGCGAAGACACCGATCAGAGCGAACTTCGACCACAGCGAGGTAGCCGGGATGAAGGTCGGAGCTGCGACACCGGCCGGAGCCGACACGTCGAAGACCCACTCGAAGATGCCGTTGCCATCAGTACCCGAACAGGTGATGGCACCCGGGAAGGACTGGGCGGCATCGGTCAGCGGGACCGTGACGGTGAAGTTCTGCGGCGAGGAGCCAACCGGGAAGGACAGCGACGCCGGCGAGATCGACACCGGAGCGTCCGCCGTACAGCTCACTTCAGCCACATCCGTACCAGCACCACCGTCCGGGGTGACGACCAGGGTGCCCGTACCGTTGCTGCCCGGAGCACCGCCGCCAACGGTGACGGTGCCACCACTAGCCGGGTCCGGATCCAGAACCGGAGCGGTTTCGGCACCCGCCGGAGCGCTGACATCGATATCGAACGTGGTCGGCGTGCTGCCGTCACTCGGGGTCACGGTGCAGGTCACGGTACCGCCCTGGGCAGCACCGGTGAGCGTGGCGGTGACGGTCAGATCCGTGGCCGTGGTGTCGTCATTGTCATAGCTGCCAGTGGCAGGAGTGACAGTGAAACCAGCCGGTGCGGTGCAGGTGTAATCGACGCTATGCGCGCCGGTGCTGGCCGTGAAGTTGGCCGGGATGGTGCCGCTCTGGGTGCTACCGAACGGGCCACCAGGCAGTGCAACCGGCGTGGTGTCGAAGGTCAGGGTCGGGGGGCCTTCGGCGACGATAGTGATCGTTGCATTTTGCGGCGCATCCAAGTCACCGGTGACGTCCGTGGCCAGATGATAGAGAATCTGTCCCTCAACGGTGATATTCAGAACATCACCATCAGCCCATGCGACGCCTGCATTATCCGAATTCAGAGCAAGATTGACCGTACAACGGTCCTCGCTGGGATAAACGTTACCGTCCAAGTCAGCTCTTACGGTACGGACTTGGTGGGGAGCAGGATTGCTGCAGCCCGCACCGCTATGGGATACATACGTAAGCTGATTAACATCCCACTCGACGTCAGCCTGAATGCTGTTCGCCAATGTTCCGGTATTGTCGTAACTCAAAACGAGAGTTACCCCAGTACCTGAGGCAGATGCAACCGGAACACTTGTATTCGCAGGATTAAGATTGAAAGATGCAGCGTAAGCGCCGCTCGAAATAAAAAGAGACAACAACGATGCTGTCAAAATCTTTGTTTTCATGATGGGGTGTCACTCCGTCTTACCAGGTGAGATTTAACTCAAGAAACTTGAGCCTGATTTGCCACATAAACCTATTTACTTAATGTTTTTTCCACTATGGTCAACAAAAACCGGATTCGAGATAGTAGGGGCAGCCTTGCCCATGCTCGGAAGCGAAATGCTTCCCAAGCCAATCACACCTTCTGGCAAGGTTGCGTTTTCGAGGCTATACGCCACAAACACGATGTCACCCTTCTTGGCACGATAGGCACAACGCCCCACATGAGTCTTCGGGAGCTCCGAAAAACAATTACTCAAATCCAAGGACTTGTCTGTAACCCGTGCGGACATTTTTACAGGAATTGAAAATTGGAATCCAGAAATATTGCCATCACTGACAATGTCAAGCGCTACACGCTCCATTCCACTCCTACTCTTCGCCACTCCCTGGGTCAGCAAAATATCATTTGCCTGTGCAACGGGGAGGCAAAGCAGCATTGCAGCTGCTGCAACAAAAAAAGTAGAGACGGTCTTCATAATAATTCTCCAAGTACTCGATTGGATATTAATGACTGCAATGAATCAGTTCGCGCACTCGTCATCGCCAGACAGAATCAGAGAAATCACCGTGGACACGTCACCCACGTTGACAAGACCGTCCTCCGTCGCATCAGGCTGGCCAGTTGCAAATGAATTGCCCAACGCCTCATTGATGATTGTAGACACATCACCAACGTTCAAAAGCCCATCACCTGTCACTTCACCCCTACAGAGCCAGCCAACCGAGGTGGCTTCTGAGCGCGTAGACTCGAATGCATCAAACGCCAGTTCCACAGCATTGGAGGTTGCGCTAAGTACTCCCAAGCGAGCCGATCCAACATTGACACTTCCTGCATTACCGGCGCTAACGACGCTCACTTCGCTTGGCGAGGCATTACCACGCACCTTGGCTTCAAACTGACCGCCAGCGCGATAAAGAGCTTCGACTCCATACCACTTCTGGGCAACCACCGGGACAGTGGTACTGACAGTCGTGCCATTCACTGCGAATGCAAGGGCTCCACCATCCACTGAAACAGAGAAGGCCTCGGTGCCACCACCATCGTCATCAGAAGTAGCCGCAAAGATTTTACTGCCACTTGTAGCTGAGCCCGTATAGACGTAGAACCTGGCACGATAAATAGGCTCATTGCCGGGTGTATTGTCAGTTACATAGCTAGTTCCGGCTGCGTCCGCCTTGAGTGCGCAAGTACCCGAGTAGCGCGCCACTTCTGTCGGATCTCCAGCAGATGCATTAGGCGTAGCGGAACTCCATGCACTTGTCGTACAAGCCAGTGCGCTGCCCATCGGCAGGGCCGTCAGGAGTGCGGCGGCCAGGAGGGTTCTGGGAGAAAAGATCTTCATGTTCGACACCCTATTAGTCATGAGTTGGTCGGTTTGACCCGATGTGGTGCACCGGTGTCCCCACAGGCGCGGCGAGCTTAACATACGCTTGACGCGTTGCAAGCAGTTGTCACGCATGGGGAACTTTCGGCTCCGGGCCGCACATCTTGCTGCGGCCTGGTGGGTAGTACGCGGCAAGGCAGCCAAATGTGCC
>Ga0172382_10011683_pt1 | contig 11571 bp, 8 predicted proteins | sample Leawel138RmetaG_FD_122245 | JGI IMG/M metagenome (GOLD analysis project Ga0172382, IMG submission 122245) | Leachate microbial communities from a municipal landfill in Southern Ontario, Canada - Leachate well 138R metaG | ecosystem: Engineered > Solid waste > Landfill > Unclassified | place...
CGGCGTGGTGATGTTGCAGACCTGGATGTTGTCCTGCGCGCAGAGCTGGAGGAAACGTTCCAGCCGGGCGGAGGAGTGTTCCGGCCCCTGGCCTTCGTAGCCGTGCGGCAGCAGCATGACGAGGCCATTGGCCCGCAGCCACTTGGCTTCGGACGCCGCGACATACTGGTCGATCACGATCTGCGCGCCATTGGCGAAATCGCCGAACTGCGCTTCCCACAGCACCAGAGTTTTCGGATCGGCACTGGCATAGCCCCATTCGAAGCCGAGCACGCCATATTCGGACAGCGGGCTGTCATGTACTTCGAACCGGCCATGCGGCACGTTGTTCAATGGCACGTACTTGTGTTCGTCGGTCTGGTCGACCCATACCGCGTGGCGCTGGCTGAACGTGCCGCGACCCGAATCCTGACCCGACAGACGCACCGCGTAGCCTTCCGACACCAGCGAGCCATAGGCCAGCGCTTCGCCGGTCGCCCAGTCGAAGCCTTCGCCGGAACGGAACATCTCGCGCTTGGCGTCCAGCACGCGGGCCAGCGTCTTGTGGATCGTCAGGCCTTCGGGAACCGTGGTGAGCGTGCGACCCAGGCTGTCGAACAGCTTGCCTTCGATGCCGGTGGCCACGTTGCGGCGCGCGGTTTCGGGGTCGACCGGCTTGTTGAAGCCGCTCCAGCGACCGCCGAACCAGTCCGCCTCGTTCGCCTTGTAGGTCTTGGCGGCTTCGAACTGTTCCTCGAGGTGGGCGGTGTAGCGCGCCACGACATCGGGCGCGAAGCCTTCCTCGATCACGCCCTGTTGCTTGAGGCGTTCGGCGTAGATGTCCGAGACGCCGGGATGCTTGCGGATGCGCGCGTACATCAGCGGCTGGGTGAAGCCCGGTTCGTCGCCCTCGTTGTGGCCGAAGCGGCGATAGCACCACATGTCGATCACGATGTCGCGGCCGAACTTCTGGCGATAGTCGATCGCCAGCTTGCAGGCGAAAGTCACCGCTTCGGGGTCGTCGCCGTTGACGTGAATGATCGGCGCCTGGACGCCCTTGGCAACGTCCGAGGGGTATGGCGACCCGCGCGAGAATTGCGGGCTGGTGGTGAAGCCGATCTGGTTGTTGATGATGAAGTGGATGCAGCCGCCGGTATTGTAGCCGCGCACGCCGGAAAAGCCGAAGCATTCCCACACGATGCCCTGGCCGGCGAAGGCAGCATCGCCGTGGATCAGCACGGGCAGCACCTGCTTGTGCTTGCTGGCGCCCAGATCGTCGCGCAGCGCCTGGTAGGCGCGCACTTTGCCCAGCACCACCGGGTTCACCGTTTCGAGGTGGCTGGGGTTCGGCGTCAGGCTCATGTGGACCTTGATGCCGTCGAAGTCGCGGTCGGCCGAGGAGCCGAGGTGATACTTGACGTCGCCCGATCCGCCGACATCCTCAGGGTTGGCGGTGCCGCCCGAGAACTCGTGGAAGATGACCTTGTAGGGCTTGCCCATCACGTTGGCGAGGACGTTCAGGCGACCGCGATGGGCCATGCCATAGACGATTTCCTTCACGCCGAGCTGGCCGCCGTACTTGATGATGGCTTCGAGCGCCGGGATCATCGATTCACCGCCGTCGAGCCCGAACCGCTTGGTGCCGACGTACTTCTTGCCGAGGAAGCGTTCGTACTGTTCGCCGCGGATCACCGCGGTCAGGATCGCCTTCTTGCCCTCAGGCGTGAATTCGATCGTCTTGTCGGCGCCTTCCATGCGTTCCTGCAGGAAGCGGCGCTCCTCGACGTCGGCGATGTGCATGTATTCGAGGCCGACCTTGCCGCAGTAGTTGCGGCGCAGGATGTCGACCACTTCGCGCACGGTCGTCCACTGCAGGCCCAGATAGCCGCCGAGATAGACCTTGCGGTCCAGCGCTTCGCCGGTGAAGCCGTGGTATTCAGGCGTGAGGTCGGCCGGCAGGTCGCGCTGGGCGAGGCCCAGCGGATCGAGATCGGCGGCAAGGTGGCCGCGCACGCGATAGGTGCGGATCAGCATCATCGCGCGGATCGAATCGGCAGCCGCGCTTTCGACGGCGGCTTCGCTCAACGCCGCGCCTGTCTTGGCGGTCGCCTGCTTGATGGCGACCTTGAGGGCCATGGGATCGAGCGCCTGCGTCAGATCGTCCTCGAAGGCGCCACCTGCCAGCGGCCAGTTGCCGCGTTGCCAGCTGGGGCCGGGCTGCGGCCCGGTATCTTCGGCGTCGAACGGAAAGTCGTGGTTCTCGTTACCCATGGCAATAGCCTCCTGTACGCCGGGGAAGAGGCCCCGGCGCTGAAGAGCGTCAAGTTTCTGGCCAGAGGTGTTCCCGGGGAGGAGAGCAGCTATGGCACCAGTATGGTGAGCGTCGGATTAATCCGTGGCTCAGGCAAGTCCCTTAAGCACGTCCACCAGGGTCGTGCCGAGTTCGCTGGGCGACGGCGAGACGCGGATGCCGGCTGCTTCCATCGCGGCGATCTTGTCTTCCGCACCGCCCTGGCCGCCGGAAACGATAGCGCCGGCGTGGCCCATGCGACGTCCCGGAGGCGCCGTGCGACCGGCGATGAAGCCGACCATCGGCTTCTTGCGACCGCGCTTGGCTTCGTCCGCGAGGAACTGCGCGGCTTCTTCTTCGGCCGAACCGCCGATTTCACCGATCATGATGATCGACTTGGTTTCGTCGTCGGCCAGGAACAGTTCCAGCACGTCGATGAAGTTGGTGCCGTTGACCGGGTCGCCGCCGATGCCGACAGCCGTGGTCTGGCCAAGGCCGGCGTTGGTGGTCTGGAACACCGCTTCATACGTGAGCGTGCCCGAGCGCGAGACGACGCCGACCGAACCCTTCGAGAAGATCGAACCCGGCATGATGCCGATCTTGCATTCGTTGGGGGTGAGAACGCCGGGGCAGTTCGGGCCGATCAGGCGCGACTTGGAGCCTTCAAGGGCGCGCTTCACGCGCACCATGTCGAGCACCGGAACGCCTTCGGTGATGGCGACGATCAGTTCGATTTCAGCGTCGATCGCTTCCAGGATGGCGTCGGCGCAGCCGGCGGGCGGCACGTAGATGCAGCTGGCGGTGGCGCCGGTCACGGCCTTGGCTTCGGCGACCGAATCGAACTGGGGCAGGCCGAGGAAATCGGTGCCGCCCTTGCCGGGGGTGACGCCCGCGACCATTTGCGTGCCATAGGCGAGGGCTGCTTCGGTATGGAAGCTGCCGGTCTTGCCGGTCATGCCCTGGGTGATGACCTTGGTGTTCTTGTTGACGAGAATCGACATGAGTTTTTCCGCTCCTGGGGGAAGCACATGAAATGCCGGGCTGCGCTTTCAGGCACGGCCCGGCGGAGAGAGATCAGGCGAGGCTGGGGTCGATGCCCTTGCAGGCGACCAGCAGTTCCTTCACCGCGTCGATCGAGACCTGAAGCTTGGCCTTGGCCGTGTCGTTCAGTTCGATTTCCACGACCTGTTCGACGCCGTCGGCGCCGATGATCACCGGCACGCCGACGTAAAGGTCGTTCACGCCATACTGGCCGGTCAGGTGCGCGGCGCAGGGCAGGACGCGCTTCTGGTCGCCAAGGTAGGATTCAGCCATGGCAATGGCCGAAGCTGCCGGAGCATAGAAGGCCGAGCCGGTGCCGAGCAGGCCAACGATTTCGCCGCCGCCGTTGGCGGTGCGGTTGACGATCGCGTCGATGTTTTCCTGGGTGGAACGGCCCATCTTGATGAGATCGGGAATCGGGATGCCCTTGACGGTCGAGTATTCGACCACCGGCACCATCGTATCGCCGTGGCCGCCCAGCACAAACGACGAAACGTCGCGCACCGAAACGCCGAATTCCCAGGCGAGGAACGTGCTGAAGCGCGCCGAATCGAGCACGCCGGCCATGCCGACGACCTTGTTGTGCGGCAGGCCCGAGAATTCACGGAGCGCCCAGACCATCGCATCGAGCGGGTTGGTGATGCAGATCACGAAAGCGTCGGGCGCGTTGGCCTTGATGCCTTCGCCCACGGCCTTCATCACCTTCAGGTTGATGCCCAGCAGATCGTCGCGGCTCATGCCCGGCTTGCGGGGGACGCCAGCGGTGACGATGATCACGTCTGCCCCGGCGATGTCCTTGTAGTCGCTGGTGCCGGTGATCTTGGCATCGAAGCCTTCGACCGGGCCGCACTGCGACAGGTCAAGCGCCTTGCCCTGCGGCACGCCGTCGACGATGTCGAACAGGACGATATCGCCCAGTTCCTTCTGTGCCGCGAGGTGGGCAAGGGTGCCGCCGATGTTGCCGGCGCCGATAAGGGCGATCTTCTTGCGAGCCATGGTGGGAAGCAATCCTTCGCTAATGGCGGGACCATCCAGTGCGCACAGGCGAGCGCCTCCGTCCCGCCTGGACGCGCGCCGCCGTTTTGGTTCGGGCACGCTACTAGGCTTGCGCCGGGGTCTTTGCAACCGCGAAAAACGGCAGCGGCCAAACTATTTACGCAATTGAGAAGCAATTGCAATAACAGGATGGGTAACCTACGCGCAATTGCGGAACCCGCCGTTTACTGCGGTTGAACATCAGTCGTGGATGCCCAGTTCACTTGCGACCTTGTCGGCCAGTCGACGGTCGAATGCGGCGCACAAGCCCAGCCAGTGGCGACACTGCACGACATTGCCGGCATTGGCGAACTGGCGTGCGAGTTCGGCGGCGTTACGTGCGGCATTCAGGCCATGGCGAGCGAAGTGGCGCAGGGCTTCGCTCGGGATGGCGATCTTGCTGATGTGGGCACCGGCATGCTGCGGCGTGTCGTCCTGCGTTGTGCAGTCTCGGGGGCGCAACGACCGCTGTGCAGCGGTGGTGAATGTGGTCCGCGTTGTTTCGGGCATGTTGTCGTTTGTCGCTTCCAGCGCGATTGTCCCCTGGAGCGAGCGGGCAATGGCGGAACTGGAGTGCGAGCGGGCCGGAGCGAAGCGAATGGTCATTGAGGGCGCCTTAGTGTCGCGGCGCCTAAGCCTTGGTGACGGGCTATGGTTTAGGTGCGATTAGGATTTGTGAACGGGGCGTTCAGCTGGCCGGCTCGCCGATCCAGCGGCCGGAGTTGGCATATTCCGGACGAATGCCCGAGCGATCGGGCGGCTTGTCCCCGCGAAACAGGGCGTCGCCGCCGCGCTGGCGGATCTCTTCGGAATAGACCGGTGGCGCAGCCGAGACGCTCGGCCGGGTGGCGGCAGTCTGGTTCACGCCGTTGCCCTGGGCCGTGCCTGCTGCATAGGCGCGCTGCACGGCCAGCGGATCCAGCGCGACATCCGTGCCCGGCATTGCGGCCGCGGGGCTGCGCGGATGCGGCGCGGCTACTGGTTCTCCGCCAAGATAGGTAAAGCGGAAAGTGGCCGACTGTCCGGCGGCGCCATTGAACTTGTAGAACCGGTGCGCGCCGATCGTGCCGAGATGGGCCAGCTTCGGCGCCCAATAGGGATGGACGGCAATCGTGTGGTAATGGGTGGCGAGGCCGACGGGGACATAGACATGGCCGGAGAGCGCGGCTTGCGCCACGCCCATGGCGCGCTGCCAGAACAACTGGACCGGCTTGCGCGCCAGCGAGCCATCGCACGTGAAGCTGAACTGGCAACCGGTGCTGCGTTCCGAGCCCTGATAGACGACGCCGCACACGGTATTCGGATAGCTGGGATGGGCAACGCGGTTGAGTACGACTTGCGCCACTGCGCGCTGTCCGGCGTCAGGCTCGCTCGCTGCTTCGTAATAGATCGCGGCGGTCAGGCACTGGAGCGCGCGGCTGCGGTCCACGCCGCTGTGGCCGATCCGCAAGGAACGCGCGATGCCGCCCGGCAGGGTAAACCGAGCAGGACCATCGGCGCGCGCGCTGTCGAACAGGCCATCGCCGCCCGGCACCGATCCGTCCGGCGACCAGGCGCGCGTTTCGTCATCCGGCGCGAGATAATAGAAGGCCGAGCCGGGAAAGCTGTCGCCGGGTTTTTCGAACGGCATGGGCAGCACGCCGGCATGGTTCGGCTCCGCGGAGTCGCTCCATTGTGTCGGCCAGTCTTCCGGGGCGGCGAAGGCAGGCACCGCCACGGCTGACAGCAGAATGATCGCTCGCCGGCCCAGGTGACCGCGTGTCCGTGCAGCGGCGATTCCCCGCGCACGCCGAGGAAGCCGGGCGGCGAAGTCGCTCGGTCTCGGTTCGTGGGTCTGGGCAAAACGTCCGGGCATGGCCCCCTTTGTGTTGGCCCGGAGCATTGGTCCGACACGGGCGCGCCGTCGCGCCTATTGCATGGCGTGCCGCTACGCACGTGGCGAATCCGGACTGTTCCGAAACAGGACGGGCAGGGATACGCGCGAACGGTTAAGGAGTTGGTGCAGTGGCGCCATCGTTCTGCGGCCCTGGGCACTTGCCCTCGGGACCGGCTGCGGCTAGGGGCGCCTCCACGTCACGGGTTGTCCGCGCAAGCGGACCGAAGAGGGAAGCCGGTTCGATTCCGGCGCTGCTCCCGCAACTGTGACCGGGGAGCGACGCACCCACAGGCCACTGGTTTCATCACCGGGAAGGCGGGCGCGAAGCGATGATCCGGAAGCCAGGAGACCTGCCCATGACTGTCGTTCCGCGCCGGGCGGGTTGTACCGGAGCAGCGTGGTCCCGCGATTGGGTGCGGGGTCTCTCGCCATGAACGGCATTTCGTTCCTGACGGGAGTATTGCGCGTGAAGTATTCGGTTTTTCTCTGTTCATCGCTGGTAGCTCTGGCCAGTCCCGCTCTGACCAGTCCCGCGCTGGCCGATGAACTGGGGGGCGATCTGGCCGAACGTGAGCGGTCCGGCGATATAACCGTCGTGGCAGCGGGGCGTGACCTGCCGCTGGACCAGACCGGCCAGGCCGTTTCCGTGATTGGCACGCGGGAGATCGACGCGATCCAGGGGGCGGACCTGACGCGCGTGCTGGAACGCCTGCCGGGCGTCAATTTTTCGCGCAACGGCGGGCTGGGCGCGCAGACCGGGCTCAGCATTCGTGGCGCCAATGCCGACCAGACGCTGGTGGTGATCGATGGCGTGCGGATTGCCGATTATACTTCGCCCGGCGGCGGCTATGACATCGGCAACCTGCTGTCGGGATCGCTGGACCGGGTGGAACTGCTGCGCGGATCGAACAGCGTCGTCTGGGGCAGCCAGGCGATCGGCGGCGTGCTGGCGGTGACCACGCGTGAAGTGAACGGTGCCGAACTCGCGGCCGAATATGGCGCGTGGGACACGGTGCTGACCAACGCCACGGCCGGCATCGCCGAAGACCGCTATGCCGCATCGATCACTGCCGGCTATGCCCGCACCGATGGCTTTTCCGCACAATCCGCCGGGACCGAGGATGACGGCTATCGCCAGTGGCAGGTGGCGGGCAAGGGCCGTTATGCGCTGGTGGACGGCCTGAACCTGCGCGCCAATGGTCGCTATGCCGATAGCCGATTGGAAATCGACCTGACCGGACCCGACGCGCGCGACATCCAGAAGACGCGCGAAGGCACGGGCCGGCTGGGGCTGGACTATGCGGGCCAGGGCTTCAGCCTGTCGGGCGGCGTCGCGCTGACCGATGTGCGGCGGTCCTATGAAACCGCATGGGGTCCGTCATCCTACAAGGGCAGCAGCCGCCGGGTGGAGATGAACGGGCACGTGGCCTTGCCGATGGATCTCGCGCTCGATTTCGGGGCGGACAGTGAATGGTCGCGCGCGCGCAGCACTTACGACGACAAGCGCAAGGCGCGCCTGTCGAGCGGGCACGCGCTGATCGGCCGTTATGCCGATGACTGGTCGCTGGCCGCCGGCCTGCGGCTTGACGATCACAGCCGGTTCGGCACGCACTGGACCTTCGGCGCCAATGGCAGCGTGACGCTGATCGACAACGTGCGGTTGCGCGCATCCTATGGCGAAGGCTTCAAGGCGCCCACGCTCTATCAGTTGTACGGATCGTTTGTCGGCAATGCCGCGCTGAAGCCCGAACGCAGCCAGAGCTATGACGCGGGTATCGAACTGGGCGATCGCAATGCGGTGCTGCACGGCGCGGTCACCGTGTTCCGGCGCGACAGCCGGAACCTGATCGACCTCGACTCCTCCTATACTTACGCCAATATTGCGCGCGCCCGGGCAGAGGGCGTCGAAGTGGAAGCGGGAGCGAAAGTGTCGGAACGGTTCGCGGTGCAGGCCGCCTACACTTACACCAAGGCCCGCGATCGCACCCAGGCGCGCGATCTTGCCCGTCGCCCGCGCAACCTGCTGACGTTCGGCGCGGACTGGCGCACGCCGCTCCATGACCTGTCGCTCGGCGCGGACATCCGCATGGCATCCGACGCGGTGGAATATGACTGGATGGGCGTGGCCACCCGGCTTGATGGCTATGCCGTGGTCACCTTGCGCGCCAGCCTGCCGGTCAGCGAAGGCATCGAGCTTTATGGCCGCGTCGAGAACGTCGCCGACGTCCATTACGAGACGGCGGCGCGCTTCGCCACGGCGGGGCGTTCCGCCTATATCGGCGCGCGGGCGCGCTTCTGATGGAGCGATGGGCGATGCTTGTCGCACTGGCGCTGGGAGCCTGTTCTCCCTCGCCGGCGCGACAGGGATCGCCGCCGTCGCAAGCGGCGGGGCCAGCAGCGATGCGTGTGGTCAGCCTGAATCCGTGCAGCGACGCAGTGCTGGCCGAAGTGGCGGACCCGGCGCAGATCGCCGGTCTGTCGCACTATAGCAGCGATCCTTCGGCCAGTTCGATGGACGTGGCGCTGGCGCAGAGCTTTCCCGCTGTCTCGGGCGCGGTCGAGGAAGTCCTCGCGCTGCGGCCCGATGTGGTGGTGGCGGGCACGTTCCTGCCGCCCGCCACGGCCAATGCGCTGGAACGCACGGGCATTCGGCTGGTCCGCCTGCCGACGGCGGCAACGATCGAACAGAGCCGTGCGCAAGTGATGGAACTGGCGCAACTGGTCGGCCATGCCGATCGCGGGCGGGCACTGGTGGAGCGGATCGACGTGGCGCTGGCACGTGCCGCACCGCCGCCCGGAACCGCTCCGGTGCCCGCCGTCGTCTGGCAATCGGGCGGCATCGTGCCGGGAGACGATACCCTGATCGCCGACGTGCTGCGCCATGCCGGCTTCAGCAATTTCAGTGCCACGCGCGGATTCCGGCAGGCCGACATGCTGCCGCTCGAACGCATGCTGGCCGATCCGCCGCGCGTGATCCTGGCGGCGGGCGACCCGCGCGCCAACGATGATCGCCTGCTGTCCCACCCCGCGCTCGACGCGCTGACGGATACCCGGCGGCTGGCGTTCGAGCCGGCGTTGCTGTGGTGCGGCGGGCCGACCATCGTGCGCGCGGCCAACCGGCTGGCCGCGGTGCGGAGAGCGCTGTGATCCGCCTCGTTGGCCTGCTGTCGCTTTCCTTGCTGCTGCTGCTGGCCTTGCTGGTGGCGTTTCCGCTGTCGTTGCTGGCCGGGCGCGTCTGGATCGATCCGTTCGATCCGGTGACAGCCAATGCCACGGTGATCCTGCTGGAACTGCGTCTGCCGCGTGCGGTGCTGGCGCTGGTGCTGGGGGCGGGGCTGGGCGGTGCGGGAGCGGCCATGCAGGGGTACTTGCGCAATCCGCTGGCCGATCCGGGCCTGTTCGGCATCGCGCCTACCGCAGCATTGGGCGCGGTGCTGAGCCTGTGGCTGGGCATGTCGGCGGGCTGGCTGCTGCCGGCATTCGCGCTGATCGGCGCTGGCGGAGCGATGGCGCTGCTGGCGGCGATTGCCGGGCGCGATGGCGGGATTGCCCTGTTCACGCTGGCGGGCATGATGATTGCCAGCCTGTCCGGCGCCTTGATGAGCCTGGCCATCAGCCTGGCGCCGACCCCTTTCGCCATGAACGAGATCGTCACCTGGCTGATGGGAGCGATCGCCGATCGCGGCTGGCGCGAGGTGTGGATCGCAGCGCCGCTGACCCTGGCCGGACTGGGCGTGCTGGCCATGGCCGGGCGGGGGCTCGATGCGCTGATGCTGGGCGAAGCGGCGGCGCGTTCGCTGGGGATCGACCAGCGACGATTGCAGGCCGTGCTGATCGTCGGCATCGGGTTGACCGTGGGCAGCAGCGTGGCCGTGGCGGGAATCATCGGCTTCGTGGGATTGATGGTGCCGCATTTCGTCCGCCCGTTCACCGACCGCCGCCCGTCCTCGCTCTTGCTGCCGAGCGCGCTGGCCGGGGCGCTGCTCCTGCTGGTGGCCGATGTCCTGTGTCGCATCCTGCCGCTGGCCGGGGGGGAATTGCGGCTGGGAATCGGGCTCAGCCTGATCGGCGCGCCGTTCTTCCTGCATCTCCTGCTGAAAATGCGCCGGGGGCTGGCATGACGTTGCACGCGCGCAAGCTTGTGGTGAAGGACCGGCTGCACGGCATCGACGCAGCGCTGGAGGTCGGGCAGTTGACCGCGATCTGCGGCCCCAACGGTGCGGGCAAGTCGACCTTTCTCACCGCACTGGCCGGACTGCTGGAACCCGATGGGGGTGAGATAACGCTCGATGGCCGGGCGCTGGCTTCGCTGGCCCCGCGCGAGCGGGCGCGGCGGATCGGCTATCTGCCACAAACGCCTGAAGTGGCATGGGATGTCAGCGTGGAGGCGCTGGTTGCGCTCGGTCGCATCCCGTGGGCCGGTGGTCCTTCGGGAGAGGCGGCGCAGGCCATCGACGACGCGCTTGCCGCGATGGACATGGAACGCTTTCGCCACCGGCCGGTTTCGCGCCTGTCAGGCGGAGAACGCGCCCGTGCGCTGGCGGCGCGCGTGCTGGCGACCCGGCCGGGCTGGCTGCTGGCCGACGAACCGCTGGCCAACCTTGACCTTGCCCACGCTGCCGCACTGATGGCGCGGCTGCGCGATCAGACGGCGGGCGGCGTCGGTGTCGTCGTCGTGTTGCATGACCTTGCCGCCGCGATGAACCATGCCGACCGGGTGATCGTGCTGGCCTGCGGCGAATGCATGGCCGATGGGCCACCGCACGCAGCACTGGACGCCGCGACGATCCGTCGGGTCTGGGGCGTGGAGGCCCAATGGCTGGGCGAACCGGGGAGCATGGCCCTGGCGCTGAGGGGATGAACAGGGCGCTGGCGCTGAGGGGGGGCAGGGCCCCGGCCCGGCGGGGGGGATGACCGACGCCGGGTGAATGATCACGGTGGGCCGGTCTCGTGCCATTTCGATGGCGGGGTGGGCGCTGCCCACCCCGTACAGATCAGAACCCGTCGACGCTCTTGCTGACGAGGACATTCACCGCGACGCGGCGGTTCTGCGCCATGCCTTCGGGGGTGTTGTTGTCAGCCGCCGGATCAGCTTCGGCCATGCCGGTGGGGGTCAGCATGCGATAGGGCTTCCAGCCGCAGGCTTGTTGCAGGTGGTTGATGACGCGACCGGCGCGCTTGTCGCTGAGTTCCTGGTTGTAATCGTCGCTGCCGCGCGAATCGGTGTAGCCCACGACCAGCAGCAGGGCATTGTCCATGCTGTCGGCGCTTGCGGCAGTCGTGCAGAGTTCGGCCTTGGCAGCCGGCGACAGCACCCACTTGCCGGTGTCGAAATAGACGTTGGTCGTGC
>Ga0172382_10011684_pt1 | contig 11571 bp, 9 predicted proteins | sample Leawel138RmetaG_FD_122245 | JGI IMG/M metagenome (GOLD analysis project Ga0172382, IMG submission 122245) | Leachate microbial communities from a municipal landfill in Southern Ontario, Canada - Leachate well 138R metaG | ecosystem: Engineered > Solid waste > Landfill > Unclassified | place...
AGCTGTTTTGGCACGAAAATACAATGTGCATTTGCACACTCATTTGGCTGAAACTGAGGATGAAGACGATTTTTGCATGCAAAAATTCGGTTACAAACCGGTCGCATACATGCAGTCGGTCGATTGGATCGGCAACGACGTTTGGTTCGCCCATTCAATCTGGGTAAATGAAGCCGAAATGGATCTCTATGCCCACCATGGTTGCGGCGTTGCCCATTGCCCTTCTTCCAATATGCGCCTGGCTTCCGGGATCGCGCCGGTGATGAACATGCTCAGCCGCGGCATCAAGCTCGGGCTGGGTGTCGATGGCTCTGCCAGCAACGACAGCTCTCACATGCTCAACGAAGTTCGTCAGGCCATGATGTTAGCACGGGTCAACAGCGGAATTAAAGGGGCTTCCCGCTCCGCGCCCGATGCTCCCCCTCTAATGACCGCCCGGCAGGCGCTCTCCATCGCTACTCGGGGCGGGGCTTCCATTTTGGGCCGGGATGACATTGGCAGCCTCGCAGTGGGCAAATGTGCAGATTTCTTCGCGATCGACCTGAACAAGCTCGATTACGCCGGTGCCCTCCAGGACCCTGTCGCCGCCGTTGTCTTTTGTGCTCCGGTCAAAGCCGACTGGACTGTGGTCGGTGGCAATGTGATCGTTCGCCAAGGACAGTTCACCAAATTTGAAATCCAGGCACACGTCCGCAAGCATAATGCGGCTGCTGAACGCCTGCTACAAATTTAATCCATCCCTCACCACCGGGAAAACAAGGAGAATAAACAATGCAGAAAAAAGGTTTAGCTGTTGTCGCTGTTGGAGGAAACGCGCTGATTCTGGACAAGAACCACCAAACCATTCCTGACCAATTCAACGCTGCGGTGAAAACAGTAAAACGAATCGCCGATATGATCGCCGACGGCTGGGACGTGGTGATCACGCACGGGAACGGCCCGCAGGTCGGTTTTATTTTGCGCCGCTCCGAGCTGGCCGCTCACGAATTACACCAGGTCCCGTTGGATTATTGCGGCGCCGATACTGAGGGTTCCATCGGCTATATGTTTCAACAGGCCTTGTACAATGAATTTAGAGAACGCGGCATCCAGAAACAGGCTGCGACCGTAATTACCCAAACAATCGTTGATTCCAAAGACCCCGCCTTCCAAAACCCCACCAAACCAATCGGTTCTTTTATGGATGAAGAACTGGCCATGAAAAAGAGGGAAAAAGAGGGCTGGACCGTCGTGGAAGATGCCGGTCGCGGTTGGCGTCGGGTGGTTCCCTCCCCCATCCCACAGACAATCGTGGAAGCCGATGCTATCCGCACCCTGATCGATAACGGCTTCGTCGTGGTGGCAGTCGGCGGTGGGGGCATTCCGGTAATGCAGCGAGAAGACGGCAGCATCGTGGGTCTCGAAGCGGTAATTGATAAAGACTTTGGTTCTGCGATTCTCGCCAGCATGATTGGAGCAGACCTGTTTCTAATCAGCACTGCTGTAGAAAAAGTGGCCATCAACTTTAACAAGCCCAACCAGCAGTGGCTGGATGTAATTACTGTGGCCGAAGCTCAAAAGCTGATCGAAGAGGGTCATTTCGCCAGAGGATCCATGCTTCCCAAGATAGAAGCAATCCTTAAATATATGGCAGGCGGTGGAAAAAAGGCACTGATAACTGACCCCGCGCACATTAAAGACGCGCTGGATGGCAAAACCGGCACCTGGATCGTGCCCTGAAGAAGGTATTCAAGTAGAATGGACCAACAACGGTTTGGGTTCTGCCAGAGTCTGGATGCTGACGGCACAAAATTTTGCCGCTTTAGCCCTCCTTACCTCCAGCAACCTCAGCTTCAGGGTAAGGGAACCAAACCGTATCTGTTGAAGTTGATTTGAGTATGCCGATCGAATATGCCACTTAACTACTTTCAATGTTCCCAATGCGGGTGCAGGTTTGAACCCAGCCAGGTCACCTATACGTGCCAGACCTGTGGTGGCAACCTGGACATGCATTTCAGCTTTGAAAAACAGCCAGCAGAAGTCGATCAAACCGCTATTCTGGAGAGCAAAGAGGCTTCGCTCTGGCGTTACGCTCCCTTGCTTCCGGTTTACGACCCTGGCTTTCAACACACACCTCTTCACCAGGCAGGTTTTACGCCGGTCTATCAGCCAGAATCCCTGCGCGATAAATTGGGGTTAAAGACTTTATTGGTAAAAGATGAGAGCAGCAATCCCAGTGCCTCTTTCAAAGACCGCGCCAGCGCCATCGTGGTCAGCCGGGCTATCGAAGCCAACATTAACACCATCATCACCGCTTCCACCGGCAATGCCGGAGCGGCTATGGCCTGCATGGCAGCCAGCGTGGGCAAGCGCGCCATCATCCTCGCCCCCCGTTCTGCTCCGCCTGCGAAAATTGCCCAACTGCTCACCTACAACGCGGAGGTAATCCTGATAGAGGGCAGTTACGACCAGGCCTTCGATCTGAGCATAGCGGCGTCGAACGAATTTGGCTGGTATAACCGCAATACAGGTTACAATCCCTACACGGTTGAAGGCAAGAAGACCGCCGGGCTGGAAATTTGGGAACAGGTTTTGCGCAATTTACCCCCTGAAAGCGCCCTGAACATCTTTATTCCTGTGGGCGACGGCAATATCCTTTGCGGCATCGCCAAAGCATTTCTCGATTTGCTCGCCCTGGGTTGGATTAATAAACTGCCGCGACTGATTGGGGTGCAGGCGCAAGGCTCCGCGGCCATCTACAACGCTTTTGTCCACAGCAGCCATCAAATCGAAGCCGTCCAGGCCGACACCATGGCCGACAGCATCAGCGTCGACATGCCACGTGACGGGCTACGCGCATTAAAACGCGTATGCGAGAGCCAGGGGTTTTTCATCACCGTCTCTGACCAGCAGATCCTGGAGGCCATCCCACAACTGGGCAGCGCCGGTTTGTTTGTCGAGCCCGCGGCCGCGAGCGCCTACGCGGGTCTGGTTAAAGCCCTTGATAACAAACTTGTCGACCCGGCCACGCCAACACTCGTGCTTGCTACCGGAAGCGGACTCAAAGATATTCAGGCCGCCATGCGAGCCGTCCATCCCGCCCCAATCATCGAACCCAGGCTTGACAAACTCAAGGAGGTTTTAGGTGTCTGAACCAATTTTTAGCGTGATCGTCCCCATCTTTAACGAACTGGAGAACCTGCCCCTGCTCTACGAGCGAGTCAGAAACGTGATGGACAGCACCGGCGAGACCTGGGAACTGATCCTGGTCGATGACGGCAGCAGCGATGGTTCCACCGATGTGATCCGCCAGCTGGCTGCCCAGGACCCACGGGTCTGGCCGGTGATTTTCGCGCGTAATTTCGGCCATCAGATTGCGGTTACCGCCGGCATGGATTACAGCCGGGGTCAGGCGGTCACGATCATCGATGCAGACCTGCAGGACCCCCCTGAGGTCATCCTCGACCTGATCGCAAAATGGCGCCAAGGCTACCAAATCGTCTACGCGGTGCGCTCGGAACGTGAAGGTGAAAGTTGGTTTAAATTATCCACCGCTTCGCTTTTCTATAAACTGATCTACAAGATCACCGATGTAAAAATTCCTTTGAACACAGGCGACTTCCGCCTGATTGATCGCCAGGCTCTCGCCGTTATCAACGACATGCGCGAGCGGAATCGCTTTTTACGGGGAATGGGCGCCTGGGTTGGTTTTAAACAAACCGGCGTGGAATACAAACGCCATGCCCGTCATGCCGGTCAGACCCATTATCCCCTCAAGAAGATGATGCAGCTGGCGCTAAACGCTGTCACAGGATTCTCTACCTACCCGTTAAAACTGCTTAACTATGGCGGGATTTTCCTGATCGGGCTTAGCGTCCTCCTGTTGATTTTGTATCTGATGCTGGCAGCTTTCAATCGGGTCGACCTCTCCTATGTATTAGCAACCTGGCTCAGCCTGATTTTTCTATCCGGCGTCCTGCTGCTTGGCATGGGCGTCCTGGGTGAATACATTGGGCGCTCCTACGACGAAGCCAAAGGCAGACCGCTCTATATTGTCGCGGAAGGGCCGGAAGAACCTTTTGATCCAACCCGCCTTGACCATAAAATTTAAGCGCATAAGGAACCGATTATGACCAAAATTGATCTGACCATCATGCACGACCGTTTGGAGAGAACCCTCGAACGAGTTCGCGATAAGAAATTTATCATACCCACCCTGGCTCAACAAAAGGATCCCAGCCTGATTCCAGCTGATTTCCAGGAGCGCCTCAAAGATATCGGTCTCTGGGATCTGCACCCCTTGAACCTCTTTCGCATCACCTGGAAAAACGAGCCGGTACCTTTTGGGGGTGGTTTCGGGAAAGTGAATTACCTCGAATTCCCAAAATCACTGACCGGCGTGGATGCCCGCATCGTCGCCTTGGTGGGTAAGTGGTTCCCCACCGGGGTACACAAAGTTGGCGCAGCCTTCGGCTGCCTGGTTCCCCGTTTGGTGACCGGTCAGTTTGACCCCACCACCCAAAAGGCGGTCTGGCCTTCCACCGGGAATTACTGCCGTGGTGGCGCGTATGACTCCTACTTACTGGGTTGTAAATCGATCGCGATTTTGCCCGAGGGCATGAGTAAAGAACGTTTCGATTGGCTCCGCACCGTCGCCGACGAGGTCATCGCCACCCCCGGCACCGAGTCGAACGTTAAAGAGATCTTCGACAAATGCTGGGAGCTGCGCCGCAGCGGGCAGGATGTGGTCATCTTCAACCAGTTCGACGAATTCGGGAACTACCTCTGGCATTACATCCTCACCGGCGACGCGCTGGAAGAGGTCGCTCATGCTGTCATGGGTCCCAATGATCGTATAGCCGGTTTTGCTTCGGCAACTGGCTCTGGTGGAACCATCGCTTCGGGCGACTACCTGAAACAAATCTTCCCCCACGCCAAGATTATCGCCAGCGAAGCCCAGCAATGCCCCACCCTGCTGGAAAACGGTTTTGGTGCCCATCGCATCGAAGGAATTGGTGACAAACACGTCCCCTGGGTCCACAACGTCCGAAACACCGATTTTATTACCGCCATCGACGACAACGCCGTGGTCAACCTGGCCCGTCTTTTCAACGAGGAGGCTGGCAAGGATTACCTGGTTGGAACCGGCATAGACCAAGCACTGGTCAAGGACCTGGACTTGCTTGGATTCTCCAGCATAGCCAACCTCCTTTCAGCCATCAAATTCGCAAAATACAGCGAACTTACCCACAATGACATCGTTTTGACCGTGTTAACAGACTCGATGGAACTGTACAACAGCCGTCTTACGGAGTTGAACGAGGAATTCGGAGGGTACACCCGCGATAACGCCATCGCCGATGATGCCCGCTACCTCAAAGGGCAGGCCATCGATTACATGCAGGAACTCGGTTATTACGACCGCAAACGCATTCACAACCTGAAGTACTACACCTGGGTGGAGCAGCAGGGCCGTACCTACGAAGAAATTATGGATCAATGGTACGATCCCGATTACTGGACCGAAATCCAAAGCCAGGGTCCCGAAATTGACGCACTGATTGAAGAGTTTAACCACAAAGCCGGAGTGAAACTCTAAAGGAGCTTTATTGAATCAATCGGCTAACCTTCCTGATACCAGTCTGGTAATGGTCGCGGTGATTCCATCCATCCGCGACCTCGATATCGCCCGCTTGTTGGGCTGGTATCGCATCCCACTCAAATCTGCCCCAAAGATTATCGCGGTAGACTATATCGCCTTCTACCAGACCTCCGCCTTCCCCAAAGACCAGCAGGCGCAGATCCACTGGCTTGCCCCGATCTGGGGACACGAACTCACCACCAGGGCAGAATTGATGCAAGACCAGTCCAACCACCCGCGTGCTCGGGAAGAGTATTTCAAAATTCAACTCGGTCCTCTTCTGGAGTTAAATAATCCTATCCCTGCCAGAAATTGGAAGCGTGTGACCTTTTTTTACACCACCGGTCAGAGAATCAAAGCCGCTGAAAGCCTCAATGACCTGCCGGTTCACGATGAAGAGAGACCGGTTTTGTGGCAGGCGCTGCGTGAACGGGCACTCAAAAACGAAGAATACCAGGCGAACGAACTCCCGGAAATCCCGCTGGACCCAGCCTTACTGTTGCTTTTGAGCGGATTGACCAAGCCCAATTCATAGAAAGGGTTTAATTATGAAAACCATCATCAAAAACGGCACCATCGTGACGGATAAAGCCAGCTTTAAAAGTGACCTTCTGATCGAAGGCGAAGTGATCAGTCAGCTCGCCGAGACGATCAGCGCTGATGATGCCAGGGTGATTGACGCCACTGGCAAACTGGTCCTGCCGGGCGGCATTGACCCCCACGTTCACCTAAACCTCGAGATGATGGGCACAGTTTCTTCCGATAATTACTACACCGGTGGAAAAGCGGCTGCTTTTGGAGGCACAACCACTGTGATCGATTTCGTCTCGCAGGGTTCCGGCAGTCTCGCAGAAAGCATTGAAACTCACCGCCGTTTTGCGGACGCCACCACCAGTATCGATTACAGCTCGCACATGAATATCAGTCGGTTTAACGACCAGGTAGTTGAGCAAATCGCAGGGTTACCCAAACTGGGCATTACCACCATTAAAGTCTTCACCGCTTACAACGGCCGATTGCGAATTTCTGACGGGGAGGTTTTCAAAGCCATGCGGGTTGCCGGTCAAAACGACATTCTCACCATGGTCCACGCAGAAAACGGGGACGTAATCGAAGTGTTGGTAAACGAAGCCCTTGAGGCCGGCCACACGCAACCCATCTGGCACGCTCTCACCCGCCCAGGCTGGGGTGCGGTGGAAGCCAGCCTGCGCGCCTTCAGCCTGGCGGCTCAGGCGGATGCTCCCGTCTATCTGGTGCATATGAACATGGCTGGCGAGGTCGACCAACTTCAGTACGCCCGCTCACACGGCATCTATGCCATGGGCGAGACCTGCCCGCAATACCTCTATTTCACAGCAGAGACCTTATTACAGCAAGATGGTGCCAAATTCATTTGTTCTCCCCCTCTGCGCTCCAAGGATGACAATGCCGGGCTCTGGCAGGGACTGGAGGACGGCACTATCCAGGTCTTGGCTACAGACCATTGTCCTTTCTTCTACAACGGTCAGACAGCGATCAATTATGAAGGTCAGGAGGTTGCCATACCCGGGAAAGAATTGGGCAAAGATGATTTCACCAAAATCCCTAACGGTCTGCCGGGGTTGGGCGATCGCCTGCCTGTTTTTTGGACACGCGCGGTCGCGTCTGGCCGCATCACCCCCGAACGTTTTGTTGCGCTCACTTCTACCAATCCAGCCAGGATTTTTGGGCTCTACCCCCAAAAGGGCTGCTTACAGCCCGGCTCGGATGCCGATATTGCTATTTGGGATCCGGATTTTAATGTGAAGTACGGCCTGGCGGTTGCCCAACAGCGCACAGACTATAATCTCTATGAAGGCTGGGATTTGAAAGGAATGCCTCTAACCGTCCTTCAGCGCGGAAACATCCTGGTAGACCACGGCCAATGGTTCGGCCGACCGGGACAGGGAAAATTCCTGCGCCGCCTAAGCGGAGAAGTGCTCTAAGCAGGTCACAAGACCATGATTTTATTTGCCATTCTGGGTGTGTTGTTGTTGGGAGCCGTGATCATCAAAATCACAAATTCCTACCGACCAAACACCGCCCGCTCCTGGGCCATCGCCATGACCAGTGCTGGACTGGCATGGATCGCGTCTTTTGTGCTGAGGCTTTATCTGCCGTCAGAAGTAAATTTGCTCATCTGGTTTCCGGGCACGCTCTTTGAAGAAAGCCTCGGTTTCGATCTAAATTACGTCAACTGGCCCTACATGGTTGCAGTCCTGACCATGTGCGTGGCTTCGATTTTGACCGACACCACCCGGGCAGATCCCAGCGTTACCCCCCACTCCTGGGCTCAAACAATCGCAATTACGGTCCTGAGCCTCGCTTCGATCCTGTCTGCCAACTCGCTGACTATGGCGCTTTTCTGGATGTTGATCGACCTGTTTGAATTGTTCTCGCTCCTGCGGCTGTCAAGAGCGACTGAATTATCCGCCAATATTTTGACTCTATTTGGCGTCCGGCTTCTCAGCACCTTCATGCTCATTAACGCCACTTCGATTGCCTGGCAGGCGGGACCCTTCTATGGCTTCGGCTTGATGCAGCCGAACGCCAGCCTGTTCTTTTTAGTCGCGGCAGGTCTGCGGCTGGGAGTCTTCATCTTAAATTTGCCATTTTTAGACTCTCCGGAATTGCGGCGGGGCGTAGGCACCCTTTCCCGTCTGACGCCAGCCGCCTCAGCTCTGGTGCTCATCGCCTACCTGCCGGCAGAATTTGTGATCTTCAACCAAAATCTGGTGGGCGTATTGCAGGTCCTGACGCTGATCGCGGCTTTTTATTCTTCCGCTATGTGGCTCACTCGCCCAACCAATTACGAGGCTCGACCCTTCTGGGTGGTTACCCTCTCAGCATTAGCCATTCAGAGCGCCCTCAATGGTCAGGCTGAAGCCGGTCGGGTTTGGGGGCTGGGGCTTCTGCTTTCCGGAACGTTACTCTTCCTCTACGACCCACCCATCCGCCGGATTCGTTTTTTGCCCCTGATGGGACTGCTGGGTTTTATCGGTTTGCCTTATACCTTGGCCGCTTCAGGTTGGGATGGGCTTTTGTCAGAATCTTTCTCTTTCGCCTCAGCGGTGATGATCATCACCCACGCATTTCTGGTTCTGGGTTATATCCGCTACATTTTCAAGGCCGACAGCACAGTCACAGGACTCGAAAAATACGCCCGGATCACTTTCCCTCTCGGCCTGGTCACGCTTATTCAGACCATCCTGGTGCTCGGGCTGGTCGGCTGGCCAGACGTACTCACCCTTGGCCGCCTCTGGGGCAGCCTTTCGAGCCTTGCGCTGGTGATAATCGGATTATTAATCGCCTGGAGGTTTAATGACCTCATGAATCGGGAGGCAATCAACCAAAAAATTCCTTTCTACCGCCTTGCGGCCACTGTGCTGACTTTCTTGCGCAAGGTGTTGAGCCTCTCTTGGCTAACCAGCCTGTCTCGGCGGGTCTATATATCTTTGGAGGGACTGGGTGGGTTCCTGAACCAAATCCTTGAGGGAGACGGTGGTATTTTGTGGTCGCTGGTGTTCATTCTGATGTTTGCCATCATCTTCTTATCGCTGGCGAGGCAGTTATGACAGAAGTTTTCCAATCACTGCCAATTTACATCGCCCTTATGGCTGGCTTACTTAATCTTGTGCGCCGTCAGTGGTCGTTAAACCTGATCGCTCTGGTCGTGCAGTTCATCTGCCTTTTCCCCATCCTTTGGGCAGCTCTGCCCCTCCAGCTGGCGCTCATCCAGCCTTTCACAGGTCTGATGGTTACCCTGATTCTCTACCTGACTCTTCTCAATGTGGGTGAAGTCGAACCGATCAACCTGAAACCTCGCCCGACCAGCGGCGAAGTTTTCCGCGCACTCGCTGGCATCTTCCTGATAGCAACCCTGGGCACTTTTGTACCTCAAATTAAAACGGCAATATTTCCATCCATTCCTTTGAACCATCTCTTTCTCAGTCTTGGGTTGGTATTAATTGGCATCCTGCAACTGGGTACTATCCGGGAGCCGCTTTACCTGGCGATCGGCATGCTTACTTTTCTGTCGGGTTTTGAACTGCTATACATCGCGCTCGAATTTTCTTTCCTGCTGGCTGCACTCTTTGTGGCAGTCAATCTGCTGCTGGCGATCGTGGGCTCTTTCTTCATCATCAAAAACGTGGAAAGTGAGATTGAGTGAGCAACACGGTAATAATCTGGGTGGTTTTGCCGCTTGCGCTGGGTTTGGCCTTAATTCTGCTCCAAAAGGTGCCCAGACTGTCAGCGGTCCTTGCCAGCCTCATCCCTCTGGTCCTTGCGATATTAGCGCTGATTTTCTCAAACGGTCTCACCCTTGAACTCCTCGGCCGCCGTTTTATCCTGGCAGAGAGCCTGACCGTTTTCGGCAGAACGATTGAGATCACAGCGGACCAGCTCAGAATCATAGCCCTGCTCTATACGCTCTGTTTTTTCTGGAACCTCCTCGGAAGACTTTTCAAAGTGAGCCAGTGGTTCGATAGTCTGTCTCTGGTCATCACCAGCCTGTGGGTCTCGGTGCACTTTATCAATCCCTTCTTGTACGCCGCTGTGATAATTGAGCTGATCGCCTTGATCAGCGTGCCGCTGCTTTCACCCCGCGGCACACCTGCGAAAGCTGGTGTCATACGTTTTTTGAGTATGCAAACCATCGCCATGCCGCTCATCCTCCTGAGCGGTTGGATGGTCGCCGGCATTGAAACCTCACCGTCCGCTCAGGACCTGATCCTTCGAGGTGCTCTGCTGGTGCTGACCGGATTCATCCTTTGGGCTGGCGTTTTCCCCCTCCACAGCTGGTTGCCCATGCTGACAGAAGAAAGCCATCCCTGGACAATCAGCTTCCTGCTGACAATCATGCAGATCAGCATTGCCCTCTTTTTCTTGAAATTTCTGAACCAATACGCCTGGTTGCGAAATATTAAAGATCTCGATCAGGTCATCAAGTGGGTCGGAGCGCTGTGCGTGCTCTCTGCTGGCGTGATCGCCATCTTTCAGCAAAATCTGAGCCGAGTCTTGGGCTATCTCTACCTGGCTGAATCCGGCTACATGATTCTCTCGATTGCCTCTCTACAGCAGGGGGGGCTTGAACTCTTTACCCTGTCCCTTTTGCCGCGAGCTTTCGCGTTTTGGTCGTTGGGTTTGGCTCTTTCGACCTTACGTCAAGGGATGGATGCAGACCAGTTCGATTTTTCTGCTCTCAGCGGTCTCGTCTGGCGTTATCCCCGAATCAGCGTCCTGCTGCTTGCCAGCATGCTCAATATCATCGGGCTGCCCCTTTTCGCCCTCTTCCCATTAAAGCGGATTATTTGGGGCATGCTCGCTGGTGAGGGACTCTTGTTGCAGCTGTTTGGCAGTCTGGGTCTACTCGGAATGATCATATTATTCTTACGATTGCTGGGGGTCATAATCAGCCCGTCCGAGAGCGCGATGCAGGCTGAACAAGAAAACCCCATTCTGATCGTGCCGGTCTTGTTGACCATGCTGACTATGGTTTTAGCCTGCATTTTTCCTCAGATCTTCTCCGCACCGGTGCGGGAACTGCTGGTGTTCTTCCAAAATCTTTTGCCCTGAACGACTGCCTTAACAGATAAACTGGGTATAATCACCGTAATTACAAACCGAAAGACAGGAATCTAATGGACGAATATTCCGGTATAGAACAACTTGAAAAACGCGTGGAATGGCTTGATAACGAGCGTCGCAACGATAAAACCAACCTCGCCTCGCTGCAAAACCGACTTACCATGCTGGAGAGCGAAAATCTGAACCTGCGTAAGCAGATAAAAGAACTTGAATTACTGATCAACCGCAATACCAACCAGATCAACAGTATGGATAAGTACGATAACCGTATCGAGCGGTTAAATATCGACCTGACCAAACAAATCAGGGACGTCAACGAGCGCGCTGAAAACAATCTCAACGAG
>Ga0172382_10011685_pt1 | contig 11570 bp, 9 predicted proteins | sample Leawel138RmetaG_FD_122245 | JGI IMG/M metagenome (GOLD analysis project Ga0172382, IMG submission 122245) | Leachate microbial communities from a municipal landfill in Southern Ontario, Canada - Leachate well 138R metaG | ecosystem: Engineered > Solid waste > Landfill > Unclassified | place...
CGATTTTCGACCACGCTTCGTCGTCCAGCCAGTAGAGCTTCCGCATTCAAGGCTCCCTTCCAGAAGCCTTGAATCAGAACGGTAGAAAGCTCGCCACGCCTAATTGAGTACCGACCCTAGGGCTTCAGCCGCCGGCGTCCAGGATGGCCTTCAGGCCCTCGCGGTAGGTCGGGTAGGCCGGACGCCAGCCGAGTTCGGCCTTGGCCAGGGCGTTCGAGACGCGCTTGCTTTCGGCGTAAAAGCGGGCGGCGGGGCCGGAGAGGGCGGCCTCGGCTAGGGGGATTTCCGGTGGCGGCTCCATGCCGAGCAGGCGGGCGGCGTAGGCGATGACGTCGCTGTTCGGCGCCGGCTCGTCGTCGCAGAGGTTGTAGATCCCGCCGGCCCGGGGCCTGGCGATGGAGGCGGCGAGGCCCGCGGCCAGGTCGTCCACGTGGATGCGCGAGAACACCTGGCCGGGGACGGCGATGCGGCGGGCGCGGCCTTGCCGCAGCCGGTCGAAGGCCGAGCGGCCGGGGCCGTAGATGCCGGGCAGCCGGAAGATGGTCAGGGTCAGGCCCATGCCCCGGGCGACGTCCTGCCAGTCGCGCTCGGCGCCGACTCGCCGCGCGCCCTCCAGGGAAGCCGCCGCCAGCCGGCTGTGCTCGAACACCCAGCCGCCGCGCCGGTCGCCATAGACCCCGGTGGTGGAGAGATAGCCGATCCAGTCCGGGAAGGCGCCGCTGGCGGCGATCGCCCTCGGCAGTGCGGGGAGCGAGGGGCAGCCCTCCGGGCCCGGAGGGGCGGCGATCAGCACCGCCCGGACGTCGGCCGCCGCCCGCGCCATCGCCGCGCGGTCCTCGATCAGGGCGGGCTCGACGCCCTCGGCGGCCAGCGCTTCGGCCGCCTCGCGCGTGCGTGCGGTCGCGGCCACGGCCCAGCCGTCCGGCCTCAGTCGCCTGGCCAGCGCCCGGGCGGTATAGCCGTAGCCGAAGACGAACAGTTTCAGGGCCAGCTCCCTTAAGGGCCTACTCCGCCGCCACGGTCTTCGGCGCGGCCCTGGCGGCGGCCGCGCGCTCGGCGTTCCAGTGCGAGACGCAGGGAATCTTGCTGACGTCCGCCCGCCCGGCCCAGCGGCGGGCGATCTCGGTCGACTCCAGCAAGAGGCCGTCCTGCAGGGTGATCGGCTCGAGGCCGAGCGCCCGCAGCCGGCGGTTCTCGACCATCAGCTCGTTCTCCTCCGCCTCTTGGCGCGGATTGGGCAGGTGGGCCACCTCGGCGCCGGTCAGGCGCGAGACCAGACCGGCCAGGTCGCGCACCCGCCAGCACTCGGTCATCTGGTTCATCACCCGCACCCGGTCGCCTCGCGCCGGCGGATTGGCCAGCGCCAGCTCGATGCAGCGGACGGTGTCTTGGAGGTTGATGAAGGCCCGGGTCTGGCCGCCGGCGCCGTGCACGGTCAGCGGATAGCCGAGCGCGGCCTGCATCAGGAAGCGGTTCAGCACCGTGCCGTAGTCGCCGTCGTAGTCGAAGCGGTTGATCAGCCGCTCGTCGAGCCGCGTCTCGGCGGTCTGGGTCCCCCAGACGATGCCCTGGTGAAGGTCGGTGATCCGCAACTTGTCGTTGCGGGCGTAGAATTGGAAAAGCAGGGCGTCCTGGGTTTTGGTCAGATGGTAGATCGAGCCCGGATTGGCCGGGTAGAGAATCTCCGTCTCCTTCCAGCCGTCCGGCGTCTCCACCTTCACGGTCAGATAGCCTTCCGGGATCGCCATCCCGGCCGTGCCGTAGCCGTAGACGCCCATGGTGCCCAGGTGCGCCAAGTGGATGTCCAGGCCGCTGTCGACGATCGCCGCCAGCACGTCGTTGGTGGCGTTGAGGTTGTTGTCGACGGTGTAGCGCTTGTGGGCGGCCGACTTCATCGAATAGGGCGCGGCCCGCTGTTCGGCGAAGTGGACCACCGCGTCGGGCCGGAAGCTCTGCAGGAGCTCCAGCAGCGGCTCGTACTGCTTGCCGAGGCTGATCTCGTGGACGGCGATCTCGCGTCCGGTGAGCTCGCGCCAGGCGGCCAGCCGTTCGGGCAGGGGGCGAATCGGCGTCAGAGACTGGACGCCCAGCTCCTCGTCGATACGCCGTCGCGAGAGGTTGTCGACGATCGCCACCTCCCAGCCGCGCGCCGACAGGTGCAACGCCGTCGGCCAGCCGCAGAATCCGTCGCCGCCTAGAACGAGTACGCGCATCGGCTCTCCCGCAACTTCCAAGCAATCCCGTAGCACGGCTATCCCACCCTGCGGCCGCGTGGAAGCCGCCCAAGTCGACGTAGCCGGCGTTCGCACATAGAACAGACGCCCGTTGGAGGACTGTCCACCCCATGACCATCATCGTCACCGGAGCCGCCGGTTTCATCGGGATGCATTTGGCCGAGCGCCTGTTGGCGCGGGGCGAGACGGTGGTGGGCGTCGATTCCTTCAACGACTACTACGACCCGGCGCTGAAGGAGGCCCGGGCGGCGCGGTTGCAGGCCAGCGAGCGCTTCCGCATGGTGCGCATGGACGTCGCTGAAGCCGACGCTTTCGCCGCCCTGGTGCGCGAAACCGGGGCGGTGCGGATCGTCCACCTCGCCGCCCAGGCGGGCGTGCGCTATTCGCTGGACAATCCGTTCGCCTACGAGCGGGCGAACCTCGCCGGCCATTTGTCGGTGCTGGAAGCCTGCCGACACGCGTCGGGGTTCGAGCATCTGGTCTACGCGTCGTCCTCCAGCGTCTACGGCGACCGGCCGGGGGCGGGCGAGGGGTTCACCGAGGACGACGCGGCGGCCGAGCCGGTCTCGCTCTACGCGGCCACCAAACGGGCCGGCGAGCTGATGAGCTTCTCCTATTCGAAGCTCTTCGGCCTGCCGCAGACGGGCCTGCGGTTCTTCACCGTCTACGGTCCCTGGGGCCGGCCGGACATGGCCTACTTCTCATTCACCCGGAAAATCCTCGCGGGCGAGCCGATCGAGGTCTACGGCCAGGGCCGGATGGCCCGCGACTTCACCTATGTCGACGACATCGTGGACGGCATCGTCGGGGCGCTGGACCGCCCGCCGGAGCGCGGCGTGAACCGGATCCTCAACATCGGCGATTCCCGGCCCGTCGGGCTGATGGACATGATCGCGACGCTGGAGGCCGCGCTCGGTCACGAGGCGCAGAAGATCTTCCGCCCGATGCAGCCCGGCGACGTGACCACCACCTACGCCGACATCTCGAGGCTCAAGGCGCTCACCGGCTACGCCCCCAGGGTCCCCATCGAGGAGGGCCTGCCGAAGTTCGTCGCCTGGTACCGGGAGTTCTACGGGTAGTCGCGGTCCCTACCGACCCTGCAGCAGTTCCTCCGCGGCCCGGCGCGCGGCGCCCGACAGCGACGGATGGCGGAGGGCGAAGGCGATGTTGGCGCGGAGCAGGCCCACCGGGTCGCCGCAGTCGAAGGTGGTCCCTTCGTATTCCAGTGCGTGGAAGGGCTGCTCGGCCATCAGCCGGGCCATGGCGTCGGTGAGCTGGATCTCCCCGCCGGCGCCGCGCTGCTGGTCGGCCAGCTTGTCGAAGATCTTCGGCTGCAGGACGTAGCGGCCGGAAATGAACAGGTTGGACGGCTCGGTTCCGGGGGCAGGCTTTTCGACCATGCCGGTCATCCGGTTCAGCCGGCCGTCGCGGCCTTCCAGAGCCACGATGCCGTACTTGTGGGCCTCGCCCTCGGGCGCCGGCTCGACGACGATGATGTTGCCGCCGACCTTGTCGTGGGCGGCCACGGCCTGGGCCAGGGCCGGCGGGTCGGCGGCCATCAGCATGTCGGGCAGCATCACCGCGAAGGGCTCGTCGCCGATCAGGTCTCGGGCGCACCAGACCGCGTGGCCAAGTCCCAGCGGCGCCATCTGGCGCACGAAGCTCATCTCGCCGGGACGGGGCAGGTCCTTGCGCACGTCGGCGAGGATGTCGGCCTTGCCCTTGGCCTCGAGCTGATCCTCCAGCTCGGGGTTGGAGTCGAAATAGTCCTCGATGGCCGTCTGGCCGCGCCCGACGATGAAGATCAGGTGTTCGATGCCGGCGGCGCGCGCCTCCTCGACGATGTAGGACAGGATCGGCCGGTCGAAGACGTTGAGCAGGTTCTTGGGCGTCGCCTTGGCCGCGGGCAGGATGCGGGTCCCCAGTCCCGCCACAGGCAGGACCGCCTTACGAACCTTCTTCGTCATACGTTTCTCCCTTGATGGCCACGGGGTGAAAGCCGCCGCCGCCCGCTTCGTCAACAGCCGAGCCGAGCGCTGGTAGCCGGGCCGCGTTACGGAAAAGTGTGATCACAACTTCGGGAACAGCCGGCCCTGCGCTACAGTTGGCCTTGGTCGGGGGGATCCTCAGGGGTGATCCAATGAAGCTAAATGTCCTCACGTCGGCCGCGGCTGCAGCTGCGATGGCCGTCTCGCTTACCGCCTGCCAGCAGAACGCCGCCGAAGAAGGCACGGCCGCCGACACCGCGGCCACCGCGCCGGCCGACAGCATGAGCAGCGCGGCGCCGCCGGCCGACGCGATGAGCGCCAGCCCGCCGGCGACCACCATGCCGACGGATCCGAACGCCACCACCACGGCGCCGGCCGACGCCATGGGCACGATGCCGCCGGCCGAAGCGCCGCCGGCGGATGCGACCACTCCGCCGGCCACCACGCCGTAGGGCCAGGGGCGGCGGCCCGCCGCAGGGCCGCCGCTACTCGACGGTGACCGACTTGGCCAGGTTGCGGGGCTGGTCCACGTCCGCGCCCTTCTGAACGGCCACGTGATAGGCCAGCAGCTGGATCGGCGCGGCGAACACCAGTGGCGCGATCAGCGGCTCGGCCGTGGGCGCCACGATGGTGCGGGCGCCCTTGGGCGCGTTCTTCGCGCCCTGCTCGTCGGTGATCAGGATGATCTTCCCGCCCCGCGCGGCGACCTCGCTCATGTTCGAGATGGTCTTCTCGAACAGGTGGTCGGTGGGGGCGATGACGATTACCGGCGTGCCCTGGTCGATCAGCGCGATCGGCCCGTGCTTCAGCTCGCCGGCGGCGTAGCCCTCGGCGTGGATGTAGCTGATCTCCTTCAGCTTCAGGGCCGCCTCCAGAGCCAGCGGGAACATCGCCCCCCGGCCGAAGTAGAGGACGTCGCGGGCCTGGGCGAGCTCGGGGGCGAGTTCGCGCACCGCCTCTTCGACCTGGATCGAATCCGCGATCAGCCGCGGCGCCTCGAGCAGGATCCGGGTCAACCGCTTCTCCTCGGCCGCGTCGATGCGGCCGCGGGCCGTGGCGGCGGCGATCGCCAGCGCCGTCAGCGCCGAAACCTGCGAGGTGAAGGCCTTGGTGGAGGCGACGCCGATCTCGGGCCCCGCGTGGGTCGGCCACAGCACGTCGGCCTCGCGGGCCATGGTGCTCTCGTGGACGTTGACCACCGCGGCGGTCTTCAGGCCCTGCTCCTTGCACCAGCGCAGCGCCGCCAGCGTGTCGGCCGTCTCGCCGGACTGCGAGATGGCCACGCCCACGGTTCCCTGCGTCAACGCCGGCTCGCGGTAGCGGAACTCGGAGGCCGCCTCGACGTCGGTGGGCAGCCGGGCCAGCTTCTCGAACAGGTAGCGGCCGATCTGGCCGGCGTAGGCGGCGGTGCCGCAGGCGACGATCTGCAGCCGCTCGACGGCGGAGAAATCGATGTCTCCCGGGGTGCGGGTCTCGTCCGTGACCGCGTCCACATAGGCCGAGAGCGTGTGCTGGCAGGCCTCCGGCTGGTCGTGGATCTCCTTTTCCATGAAGTGGCGGTAGTTGCCCTTCTCCATCAGGGCGACGGAGGCGGCGACGTTCTGCGCCTTGCGAACGACGGGCGCGCCGGAGGCGTCGAAGATCTGCGCGCCGTCATGGGTCAGGGCCACGAAGTCCCCGTCCTCGAGGTAGGCCACGCGGTTGGTGAAGGGGCCGACGGCCAGGGCGTCGCTGCCCAGGTACATCTCGCTGCGGCCATAGCCGACGACCAGGGGCGGGCCGTGGCGGGCGCCCAGCATCAGGTCGGGCTCGCCCTCGATCAGGGCGACGAGGGCGTAGGCGCCGGTCAGGCGGTCCAGGGTCGCCTTCATCGCATCGACCGGGGGCAGGGCCTTCAGGTTCTCGTCCAGCAGGTGGGCGACGACCTCGGTGTCGGTCTCGCTGACGAACTTGCGGCCCTTGGCCAGCAGCTCCTCGCGCAGCTCGGCGAAGTTCTCGATGATGCCGTTGTGCACCAGTGTCACCCGGCCGGCCGTGTGCGGGTGGGCGTTGCCTTCGTTCGGTGCGCCGTGGGTGGCCCAGCGGGTGTGACCGATACCCACCACCGCGTTCAGCGGCTCGGCCTCGAGCACGGCCTCGAGGTTGCGCAGCTTGCCGGCCGCGCGGCGCCGCTGGATGCCGCCGCCGTCGACGTGGCCGGCGATCCCGGCCGAGTCGTAGCCCCGGTATTCGAGGCGTTTCAGGCTCTCGACCAGGCGGCCCTGGACTGGCGACCTGCCCAAGATGCCGATGATGCCGCACATACGTGTCGCGTCCTTTGACCTGTGGGTCCGCTCAACTAAATTCCGCCCGCGCCGCCTTTAGCATTCGCAAACCTGGCGTCGATTAAATCTGGGTTTCCTATCGTTTCTCCGGGAAGGAGCCGCATGAGCAAGCGCGCCTACTTCGGCACCGACGGCATCCGCGGGCAGGCGAATCGGCATCCGATGACCGCCGAGGTGGCTCTGCGTGTCGGGATGGCCGCGGGCAAGCTGTTCATGAGCGAGGACCCGCGCCGCCACCTGGTGGTGATCGGCAAGGACACCCGGCTTTCGGGCTACATGATCGAGCCCGCTCTGGTCGCCGGCTTCACCAGCGTGGGCATGGACGTGCGGCTGTTCGGGCCGCTGCCGACGCCTGCGGTGGCGATGATGACCCGCTCGCTGCGGGCCGACCTCGGCGTGATGATCAGCGCCTCGCACAACGGCTTCGCCGACAACGGCATCAAGCTGTTCGGGCCCGACGGGCGCAAGCTGTCCGACGAGCGCGAGCTGGAGATCGAGGCGTTGATGGATCAGGGCCTGGAGGAGGGTCTGGCCGATTCCCGCTCGCTGGGCCGGGTGCAGCGGATCGACGACTCCCAGGCCCGCTACATCGAGATCGTCAAGGCGAGCTTCCCGCGGCGCATGAGCCTGAACGGCCTGCGGGTGGTGATCGATTGCGCCAACGGCGCCGCATACAAGGTCGCGCCCGAGGCCCTCTACGAGCTCGGCGCCGAGGTGGTGAAGCTGGGCGTCGAGCCCGACGGCTTCAACATCAACGAGGAGTGCGGCTCCACCCATCCCGAGGCGATGGTCGCGGCGGTGAAGAAGTACCGCGCCGACATCGGCATCGCCCTCGACGGCGACGCCGACCGCCTGGTGCTCTGCGACGAGAAGGGCGTGCTGGTCGACGGCGACCAGATTATGGCCCTGATCGCCGACCACTGGGCCGCCAAGGGCCGGCTGACCGGCGGCGGCGTGGTGGCGACCATCATGTCGAACCTGGGGCTGGAGCGGTTCCTGGCCCAGCGCGGTCTGAAGCTCGAGCGCACCGCCGTCGGCGACCGCTCGGTGATGATGCGGATGCGCGAGGGCGGCTTCAACCTGGGCGGCGAGCAGTCCGGCCACATCATCCTGTCGGACATCTGCACCACCGGCGACGGCCTGGTCGCGGCGCTGCAGGTGCTGGCCGTGCTGAAGGAGACCGGAAAGCCGATGAGCGCGCTGGCCCGCCAGTTCGAGCCGGTGCCGCAGAAGCTGGAGAACGTCCGCTTCGCCGGCGGCAAGCCGCTTGAGAGCGAGCAGGTCCAGGGCGTCATCGCCCAGGCGACCGAACGGCTGAACGGCTCCGGCCGGCTGGTGGTCCGCGCTTCCGGCACCGAGCCGCTGATCCGCATCATGGCCGAGGGCGACGACGAGGCCCTGGTCAGCCAGGTGGTCCGCGAGATCGCCGGCGCGCTGAAGAAGGCGGCGGCCTAGCCCGGCGCTGCGGCGGGTTCCAGGTGCGGGCCGGCATCGCGTCCCGCCAGGGAAAGTAGTCGAACCACGGTCGCGCGCCGTCAATGGCGCGCGCGACCGACGGGCGGGCCAGCGGGCGTTCGAGATAGGCCGAAAGCCTTCTCAGGCCGGCCGGGAAGGGCTCCTCGATCGAGGCGTAGAACAGCGCCGGCGCCGCCGGAGAGGGGTGAGGGGGCAGCCTGCCCTCGGGCGCCGCGACAAGGCGCGTTTCGCGCCATTTGTGGGGAGCATTCTTAACCGCAACTACGGATTGTTCTCCTCGGGAGATACCGCCGTGGCCGCTCGCAAATCGCATTCGCTGACGACCAAGATCGCCGCGGGCATGGCGCTTGCCGCTGTCTTCGGCGTGCTGATCGCCACGCTGCTCGGCGCGGGTATGACCTATTTCGAGGGCAAGGCGGCGGCGTTGCGCGCCGCGCGGGCCGACGCCCGCCAGATCGCCGAGAACCTCGGCGCGCGGATGAGCCGGGCCAGCGCGGTCGCCGGCGAGATCCAGCTTCGGATCGAGCAGGAAGTCGCCTCGGGCGCCCCCTCGCGCGAGCGGGTGATCGACGACCTCCACGCCCTCCTGCGCCGCGAGCCGTGGCTGCAGGGCGTCTGGCTGATCGCCGAGCCGAACGGGTTCGACGGGCAGGACCGCCGCCACCGGGGCGAGTTCGGCTCCAGCGCCCAGGGCGACTTCTTCCCCTACTGGTACCGTGGCGACGGCGAGCTGGTGCAGGACACCACCGGCAAGCGAGAGAACGTGGCCGAGGATCGGGCCGCACCCTTCTACGTCGAGCCGGTGCGGAGCAACGGCCTCTACGTGACCGCCCCGTTCGCCTGGACCCTCGGCGAGGGCGAGGGGGCGTCGACGGAGATGACCTCGGTCGCGCGGCCGGCGCGGCATGGCGGGCGGCTCATCGGGGTGGTCGGCGTCGACCTTTTCCTGACCGAGATTTCCTCGCAGCTGGTCCGCCAGGCGACGCCCACCGGCGAGTTCGCCCTGGTCTCCTCCGCGGGCACGGTGATCGTCGCCTCCGACCCGAAGCTGGTTCAGAAGCCCGTATCGCACCTGCCGCTGCCGCCCGGCGCCTGGCTGAGCCCGGACCTGCAGACCGGCGGCGACATCATGAGCCGCTGGGCCGGTACGGCGTCCATCGTCGTCTCGGAGAAGGTCAAGGTCGAGGGCGCGCCCGAGGCCTGGACGCTGATCGTGGCGGTGCCGACCGCCAGGGCCCTGGGCGCCACCTGGCGGGTGATCGCCTACGCCGCCGCTGCCGGCGTGCTGCTGGCGGCGCTGGCCGCGGTACTGTCCATCCGGCTGGGCCAGTCGCTGTCGCGGCCGATCGAAGAAATGGCGGCGGCGATGAGGGCGATGGCCGATGGCGACCTCGACGCGCCCGCGCCCCACGCCGAGGCGCACCGCGAACTGGCCGACATGGCCCGGGCCCTGGAAATGCTGCGTGGCTGCGCCAAGGACCTGGCCGTCGCCCAGGCCGGCCGCAAGAGCGCCGAGGCGCTCGCCCGCCAGCGCTCCGCCCACCTGCTCATCGCTTCCGCGAGCCTGCCGGTGGCCGAGCTGCTTCCGTTCGTGGCCAAGCAGGTGGCCGCGCTGACCCAGGCGCCCGGCGTCTCGGTTCTGCTGCTGGAAGGCGAGACGCTGGTTTGCGCGGCGGGGGAAGGCTTCCTGGCCGACTTCCCGGACCTGCGCGCTTCCGTCCACGGCAGCCTGACCGGTGAGGCGCTTCAGCAGCGCAAAGCGCTCCTGTGCCGCGACACCGAGGCCGATCCGAGGGTCCGCAAGGATCTGGCGGAGAAGACCGGCATGCGTTCGATGGCGCTGGCCCCGCTGATCAGCGGCGAAGAGACGCTGGGCGTCCTGCACATCGCCTCGCCCAAGCCCAACGCCTTCGCCGCCCAGGACGTGGCGGCGCTCGAGCTTCTGGCCAACCTCACGGCCACGGCCCTGCGCCGGGAGATGTCGCGTGCGGCGGCCGAGGCCGCCAGCCGGGCCAAGAGCGAGTTCCTGGCCAACATGAGCCACGAAATCCGTACGCCGCTGAACGGCGTGATCGGGATGGCCGACCTGTTGAGCCGCGCCGACCTGCCGGCCCGCGAGCAGGAGATGGTGGAAACCATCCGCGCCTCCGGCGAAACGCTCAACCGCCTGCTCTCCGACATCCTCGACCTCGCCAAGATCGAGGCGGGCCATGTGTCCATCGACGAGGAGCCCTTCCACCTCGGCCAGGCGCTGCGCGGAGTGGCCGACCTCTATGCGCTGAAGGGCCAGGAGAAGGGCGTGGAGCTGAAGCTGGCCGTCGCGCCTGACGTCGACCGCATGGTCCACGGGGACGTGGTGCGGGTGCGCCAGGTGGTCACCAATCTGGTCTCCAACGCGGTGAAGTTCACCTCCGTCGGCTCGGTGGCCATCGGCGCCCGGATGGACGGGGCCGGGCGACTGCTCATCGAGGTGCGCGACACAGGCGTCGGCTTCGACGAGACCGTGAAGGACCAGATCTTCGGCCGCTTCCAGCAGGCCGACGGCTCGATCACCCGCAGGTTCGGCGGGACCGGCCTGGGCCTGTCGATCACCCGCCAGCTGGTCGAACTGATGGGCGGCGACATCGACTGCGAATCTCAGCCGGGGGAGGGGGCGGTGTTCCGCGTCCGCCTGCCGTTCCGTCCTGCCGAGGCGGCCGGCGTTCCGGCCGGCGCGGCCCAGACTGCGGCCGGGGCCGAGGTGCGGCTGCAGGTGCTGGCGGTGGACGACCATCCCACCAACCGCAAGGTGGTGGAGATGATCCTGACCGAGGCCGGCGCCGACGTGACCACCGCCGCCGACGGCGCCGAGGCCCTGCAACTGGTCGCCGACCAGCCTTTCGACCTGGTGCTGATGGACATGCAGATGCCGGTGATGGACGGCCTGGCCGCCACCCGCGCGATCCGGCGGCTGGAGCAGGAGGCGCGGCGCCCGCGCTCGCCGATCCTGATGCTCACCGCCAACGCCCTGCCTGAGCACGTCCAGGCCAGCGTCGAGGCCGGCGCCGACGGCCACGTCGCCAAGCCGATCACCGCCGCCGCGCTGCTCGGCGCGATCGCCGCCGTCACGATCGAGGGCCCCGGCGGGGCCGAAGCCGCCAGCGCCTGAAATCCCCGCTCCCCGGCTCGGGAGCCAAATGGCTATCCAAGTCTTAAATTACGTGACAAGCTGGTAATGTTCACGCCGCTCGACCGGCGGGGACGTAACGACACGTTGGGAGTGAAACATGCGGGTTTCCGCGGCAGGCCAAGGGCGTCATGGCCCGGGCCAAGCGCTCGGCGCACTCGTCCTGCTGGCCTTCGTGATGCTGCTGGCGATCGGCTTCTGGGCCGGCGCCGTGTGGATCGGACGCAGCCTGATCGCCCTCGCGGTCTAGCCGTTACGGCCGTCCGACGCTGACGTAGTCGAATCCCCGGGCACGCATGTCGTCGGGGCGATAGACGTTGCGCAGGTCGATCATCAGCGGCTGGTTCATCAGCAGCTTGACCCGGTCGAGGTCGAGGGCGCG
>Ga0172382_10011686_pt1 | contig 11570 bp, 10 predicted proteins | sample Leawel138RmetaG_FD_122245 | JGI IMG/M metagenome (GOLD analysis project Ga0172382, IMG submission 122245) | Leachate microbial communities from a municipal landfill in Southern Ontario, Canada - Leachate well 138R metaG | ecosystem: Engineered > Solid waste > Landfill > Unclassified | place...
AAGGCCACGTCTATCACTCCTAATTGCTCCCGCTCGGCCAATGAGCGGAAGGAGGCTATACGTGGGTCAAAATTCGATGCAAATAGTGGGGGTTAGTGGGTCAATTTTGGATGCAATTCAACACAGCCATCTATAGTTGTTTATAGATTATCCCGCTCATTTACAGAAGATTTCATCAGGATCGACGATTACCAAATAGACCGAGCTTCACTTGCGTTGAAAAAGAATTCATACATGGAACCGACTGAAAAAATGAGAGCTATGAAATCCAGATTAGGAATCAAGCCAGAGCCGCCTACGGTTCGTGAATTTTATGCCCAATGTAAATTAGTCGAAGTTTCCGGAAATAAGTTTTAACAGGCTGCTGAAAAAAGACGCTGGATTCAAGGAGCCTGTCATAAATTTTGTGTTTGAGGCATAACAGATAATCGGGGACAGACCACGGTTTTCTCTCCCGCGAGACAGATATAACTCATTGTAATTATTAACTAATTAATACTGGTGAATCATGCCGGGCGTGATGTTCGACCACCAGCGGCGGGGAGGCCATGCTGTGGCCGGCCCATGATCGAGCTGCTATTATCGGCCCTGTTAACAGACCTGTTTAGAGGGCCTAATTTATGAAATTCTCTGAAGATTTGGTCCCCTTGGGAGACCTCAAGGCAAATCCCGGCCGGGTCGTGAAGCAGACGACTGAGACGCACCGGCCAGTGCTGTTGACCAGCCGTGGGCGAGGGGTGGCGGTTGTGCAATCGGTGGCCGACTACGAGAGCGGCGAGGAAGAGCGCGCGTTCATGCGCGCGGTTGTGGCGGGCTTGGCAGACGTGGAGGCAGGACGGACCCTGTCGCTGGCCGATGCCAAGGCGCGGCTTGGGGTGAAATGAGGCGGCCCAGCATCGTCCTCACCGAGTCTGCGATCGCGGACATCGAGGGCGTTGTTGCGTGGTACACCGAACAGGGTGTGCCGGCTGTCGGTCGGCGCCTAGTCGCCGAAATCCTTGGCCGAATCGAAGCATTGATCGCCCACCCTGAACTCGGGCGAGTGGTTCCGGAGTTCAACCAGCCTCAGGTACGCGAACTTATTCACCCACCGTTTCGGATCGTTTACCGATACGCCACGAACCGATCCCCTGTCGAAATCCAGATCGTCAGGGTATGGCGCAGCGAGCGTTTGTTGAAGCTCGAACCCACTGGTGACGAAGACAACTGAGCACTGGACCGTGGACAGACCACGGTTTCCGAGCCCAGGTAGACTTTGATAACCTCGGCAGACCCATTCAAGGACAAGGAGGTCCTCATGCCACGCCGTGCCCGCCTGGCCATTCCCGGCATACCCTGGCACATCATCCAGCGGGGCAATAACCGTTCCGCCTGCTTTTACGCCGAGGATGACTATCGGCGCTATCTGGATACCCTGCGGGAGCAGGCGCAGAAGCATGGCTGTCTTGTCCATGCCTACGTCCTGATGACCAATCACGTTCATCTTTTGCTGACGCCAGAAAAGCCGGACAGTGCGGCCCTGCTGATGAAGCATCTCGGCCAACGCTACGTGCAGTACATTAACCGGACCTACCGGCGTAGCGGTACGTTGTGGGAAGGGCGGTTCCGTTCGTGCCTGGCCCGCGATGAGGCCTATGTGCTCGGCTGTTATCGTTACATCGAGCTCAATCCGGTGCGAGCGACGATGGTGGAGCATCCGCGCGACTATCCATGGTCCAGTTACCGCGCCAACGGTGAGGGGGGCAGTGATCCGTTGCTTACGCCGCACTCGGACTATTTGCGCCTGGGGTCCACCGCGGACGTGCGCCGCGAGAACTATCGCGCACTGTTTACTGCCCATATCGAGCCTGAACTACTGGCGGAAATTCGCCATGCCACCAATGGTAACTTCGCCCTGGGTTCGCAACGTTTCAAGGATGAGGTGGCACAGATGCTGGGCCGGCGGGTGGTGCCGGGCAGGTCTGGACGGCCGCGTAGCGGGGAGGGGGTGGGCTGAAAACCGTGGTCTGTCCCCGGTTGAAAAAAACAGGGCGCCTCGGGCGCCCTGTTTTCTGTTTATGCCGCCGACTTACAGCTGATATACGTCCGCGATGCCGGTGCCTTCCAGGCGGTCGAAATAGCGGGCGCGGTAGTAGTGGCGCTTGTGGGTGGCGTCGTCGGTGAAGGCGGCGCGGTCGTGCAGGACGTTGTTGCTGACCAGGCCCATGCCCGACTCCAGGCGGCCGCGGTAGATGTAGGGCGACGGGTTGTTGAGGATCTCCTGCAGGCAGGCGAGGGCCTCGCGGCTCAGCGGGTCGTCGGCCCACATCACGTTGTTGACGCGGATGGTGTAGCGCATGTGCAGATCGCCCGAGGGCATGATGACGAACACCGGGCCCGGCTCTTCCGGACGGGCTACGGTGCCGCCCTCGTCGATGCGCGCCGGGATGGTCATGGCCTTGGGCCCCATCAGGGCGCGGATGTAGTCGGGGTTCTTCTCGCGCAGCAGGATGTAGGCGATCTCGTGGTCCATCAGCTGGTTCTCGCCGCCGCTGGCGGCCTGCATCACCACATGCAGGTTGAGGGCGTGGATCTGGCGGTTGGCGGCGTTGTAGTAGCCGTCGGTGTGCCAGTTGATGGCGCGGTTGGTGTACGGAATGTAATTCTGGCGCACGCCTTCGTTGCGCACGGTGAGCGAGGTAAGGCCGGTTTCGTCGGCCAGCCAGTTCTTGTTGATGCTCTGCAGACCGAAGCGGCGCCCCATGGACAGGGGGATTTCCGGATCGGGATCGGTGCCGGTCTTGCTGGCATACAGCGCCATGTTGGTCTTGCGGCAGCGCTGTTGCAGCGCCGCGAACTCGCTGTCGGTCAGCGTGCGCGGGTCGTTGATCTCCACCAGCAGCTCGCCCAGTGTCGTGGGATAGCCCTGAAGCTTCTGATCGCGCCAGCGCTGATAGAGGTCGTTGTTGTCGAGATTGAACGGGCTGGATACGGCATCAGGATTGCGCTGCGGATTGGTCATGTGGCTACCTCATGTGCTTGTGCAGTTTTGTTTGGTGTGCGGCGATCCTAGCAGGGGACGGGGTGGCGGCAATTGATCTGCAACAACTCGCACGCGACAACCGGGCAGATGTGCGCTTGCGCATGACGCATTCGTGGTGCGCGTTTTGACAAAACGCAGCATATCTGCCGGGATGATGCTTCTCGCCGCAAGTGCATGGCATTTTGATCCCCTCACCCCAGCCCTGAGAAACATGCTCCCTGCGTTTCTAACCGACTACATCCGTGTAGTCGTCTCCCCGGGGGAGAGGGGACCTACCTCTACACATCATGCTTACAAATTTATCTGTGACCACCCGATAACTCAGGCCGACTCTTCCGCCCATTTGCCGTGGCCTGCGACTACCTCTTCCTGCGAACCCATCTCGGGTTTCAGTTTCGTTGCGCGCGAGAGGACGAACCAGATCAGGGAGAGGACGCCGACCACGAAGACGATGCCGCCCAGCGAGCGGAAGTAGGTCAGGGTCTGGAACACCGGGCCGGTGATGATCTGCTGTGATCGTGCGTGCCAGAGGCCGTCATCCAGGACCACGGAGAGCTGATACAGGCCGGCCGGGAACAGGTCGAGGAACATCATCAGGGCGACGCCGATGTTCAGGCTCCAGAAGGCGAGGCGGATGATTTTTGGGTTCCAGCTTTCGGTGCGGAACAGATGCTGGCAGCAGAACAGTACGCCGGCGAGGGCGATGTTGCCCTTGACGCCGAACATGGCGGCGTGGGCATGGTTGCCCGTCAGGTAGGTGGCGTGCTCGAAGTAATTGACGATGGGCAGGTTGATCAGCGAGCCGAGCACGCCGGCACCGAAGATGTTCCAGAAGTTGACCGCCAGGATGAACAGCCAGACGCCTTCCATGACGAACCGCTGCTGGCCGTTCTGCTGGTTGGCATAGGCGCCGTTGCCTTCCTTGCGCATTTGCCAGGCGTCCAGCGTCAGCAGCAGCAACGGCAATATCTGCAGGGTGGAAAAGACGCTGCCCAGGGCGATGACGCTGGTCGGCTTGGCGATCCAGTAGAAGTTGTGGGCCACGCCGATGGTGGCGGTGATCAGGAACAGCATCACGGCCAGATAGATGGTCTTCTCCGCCATGGCGCGGGTGACCAGCCCCATCTGCACCAGTATGTAGCCGACGATGACCGTGGTGAATACCTCGAAGGTGACCTCCACCCACATGTGCACCACCATCCAGCGCCAGTAGTCGGCCACCGCCCAGTTTGAATCCACGGTGGCGAACAGGCCGAAGAAGAGGAAGAACACCATGATGCCGCTGCCCCACAACAGCCAGGCGGGGATCGACCAGAAGGTCTTCTTGGTCACCCATGGCTTCACGCCGCGATAGATGATGAAGATCCACAGGGCGAAGCCCGCCAGCAGCAGGATCTGGAAGAAGCGCCCCAGCTCCATGAACTCCCAGCCCTGGCTGCCGAACCAGATGGCGGCGGTGCCGGTCAATGCACCGGACTGGCCGAGGTAGATGCCGACGACACCGCCGAGACCAACGACGACGCAGATCAGGAACAGCAGATTGACGAGCGACTCCTGGTGCCGTGGTACCTCCGCCAGACGCGGCAGGAAGAAGATGGTGTAGCCCACCCAGCACATGAAGAACCAGAAGATCTGCAGCAGGGTGTGGTAGCTGCGCAGGATGTTGAACGGCAGGACATTGGCGATCCTGTGGGCGAAGGGATTGGCAAAATCCATCGCGCCCAGGATGCCGGCAGCGACCTGCAGGCCGAACATCGCCATCGCCAGTGCAAAGAACTTGTAGGTCGCCCGCTGCGTCGGCAGGACAAAACCCTTTTCCAGGTCGGGGGTGGTCAACAGCTGGGGGCTGGTTACCGCATTCTGGAACGGCGAGCCCGGCATGGCCTTCATCTGGCCGTAGACATACAGCACCAGCATGATGCCGAGGAACAGGACGAAGATGGAGATGAAGCTCCACATCATCAGCGAGGTCGGCGGGGTGTTGCCGGCGGCGGGGGCGTAGGGCCAGTTGGAGGTGTAGCTGTAGTTGTTGCCCGGACGATCCGCGCTCGCCACCCAGCTGCCCCAGTAGAAGAAGGCCGCCAGTTGCCTGAGCTGCTGCGGGTCGGAGATGTAGTTGAGCGGGTGAAACGCCTCGGGGAAGCCGGCGTCGGTAAACATCCGGGTGTAATACTCGTTCAGATAGCCGATGCCGTGCACCTGGGCCTCGTTGATGACGACGACATTGCTGTCGGCCTCATGGGTGTTGCGATGGAGTTCCTTTTTGATCCTCGCCTCGATGGCGCTCAGGTCGTAATCGGGAATGGCAAAACGCCACTGGTTCAGGTGGTCGCTGGGGGTGACCGATCCCGGCTTGATCTGCTCGGCGTAATACGCCTTCATCGCCACCGTCATGGCATGCAGAGATTCGGCGGTGAAATCCGGCCCGCGCTCGGCGCCATCACCCCAGAACGAGCCGTAATTCATCAGGCCGCGCGTATGAAACAGCATCTGGCCGGCCATGATCTCCTCGGCCGAGACGATCTTCTCGCCGTCGACTGACCTGAAGTCAGGCACCGGCGGTGCCCCCATATAGGTTTCGCCACCCATATAGAGCAGGCCGGCAATCGATATCAGAGAAACGATCCAGAAGTGAATAAACCAGTATTTTTTGCTGATTAGCAAACTTGAGATGGTGTTTTTGAATTCGCTCATGACTTGTGTGCGGCTCTGATGAATGTGGGTGTTACTCGGCCGCGCGCACAATAAACTGAATTCATTTTTTGGTCGCGTATATTTTGTTAATGCGCTGCTTGCAGTTATTTATTTTTAATAAGACCAAATCAAGAACAAGAAGAAACAGATATTTGTCGGTTTGTTGAGGGTGATGCATTGGGGGCTGTGGGAATCAACGGGGGCGGGGGTCGCTACCTGCAATTGATTTCAGACAAAAACAACTGTCTCCCTGCCGCGTTCACATACAAGACGCGCCCTGGCTGCCTGGAGCCGGGCGTAGAAAACGGGGCCGTCATCCGCATGGGTGGACCACCACATGATGCAATACGCTATCGCTATAGAAAGTCGGTAATTTTGTTGAGCTCCCCCGGATAATCAATGTCCGCAATAATGCCCGGGTCTGTGGTGTCGATAAGTTGGAGCTGCAACCGGTTGGCGGCTACGACACTTCTTGCCCCCTCGTCACCATCGAGTCTCATCAGCGCCCCGGCATAGCTCTTGCCAAAACCCACGGGATGGCCACGTTTTCCGCGGTAGCATGGGGCACAAATCGCCGTCTCATCACCAAGGGAATCGGCCACTGCTTGAATGGTCCATGGTTGAATCCAGGGCATATCCGCCAGCGCAACAATCCAGCCGTCCGCCGCAAGTGAGGCCTTCACGCCACAGGCGAGGCTGCTACCCATGCCCCTGGCGGCGTCGGGGTTAGGTACCAGTTCCACACCTTCAGCGGTGAGCAGCTCATGTGTTTGGTCATCCGCAGCGTCTACCACCACGAGAGTCTGCCGTAACACTTCCCTTAGTCTGCGTACACTGTGGAGCAGTAACGGTGTTCCGTCTTCAAGTGGACAGAGCAACTTGTTGCTGCCGAATCGCCGCCCCGCACCTGCCGCAAGCAAAATTCCACAGGGCTCTCTCATGCCGCAGTGGCCGCGTTTCGATCCAAAGCGCGCACTGCATTTCGCTCCGCCGTAATCTCCGCCAGAATCGACACGGCGATCTCCGCCGGGGTGTGGCTGCCGATCTTGAGTCCAACCGGTGCATGGAGCCGCTGCAGCTGCTGTGGTGTTAATCCCATCTGCAGCAGACGCTTGCGCCTGGCCTCACAGTTACGCTGGGAACCGATGGCGCCGACATAAAATGCGCGCCCCTCCAGTGCATCAAGCAGGGCCATGTCATCCAACTTAGGATCGTGGGTCAGGGCGATGACGATGCTGCGTTCTTTGGCGCAAAATTCTCGCACCGCATCATCCGGCATCAGCGTAGTAAGTTCCGTTCCTGTCACAAACCACTCGCGGGTGTATTCTTCACGCGGATCGCAGACCGTGACCCGATAGTCGAGCAGGATCGCCATTTGGGCGACGACCTGGGAAAGGTGACCAGCGCCGATGAGCAGCATTTGCCATTGTGGACCGAAGACGCGGCTGACGCCTTCATCGGTGTAACTGAACTCCCGGTCCGGCGTGGCCGCCTCCAGCGTTACCCTGCCACTGGGCAGTGAAACCCGGCGCAGTATCTGTTTTTGGTTCTGCATGGTGTCGAGTAAGCGTCGCAGATGGGCGGCCTCATCAAGCGGCTCGACCAGCAGCTCAAGGCGTCCGCCGCAGGGCAGGCCGAACCGGGTCGCTTCCTGTCGGTCAATGCCATAGTCAATGAGGGTGGGCAGGCCATTGCCCAGTTCATGCTCACGAAAGCGTCGCAACAGGTCCTCCTCAACACAACCGCCCGATACCGAGCCGATATGGACACCATCACGGCGCATCACCAGCAGTGAGCCGGGCGGGCGAGGGGACGAGCCCCAGGTTTTGAGCACGGTTACCAACCTCAGTTCGTGCCCCTGTTGCAGCCATTCCAGTGCCTTTCCCAGCACCGTCTGATCACTGCTGCACTGGTCCATTGTGCGTCCCTCACGCCTTGAGTTTGAGCGGCAGGCGATCGAACTGCTGGCCGGTTATCGCACTCAACGCATTGGCCACGGCGGGGGCGATTACTGGGGTGGCCGGCTCACCGACACCGGTGGGTGGTTCGGCCGACTTGACGATATGAACTTCCACTTTCGGCATGTGAGCTATGGTGATGTTCGGATAGTCGTGGAAATTGCTCTGTTCCGCTGCACCGTTCTTCAGAGTGATCGCGCCCAGCAGGGTTGCCGACAGACCGAAGCCCATACCACCCTCCATCTGTGCGCGGATCACATCGGGGTTGACCGCAATACCACAGTCGATGGCGATCACCACCCGATCGACACTGAATCGGTTATTGTCGTGCAGGGTGACCTCGGCCACTTCGGCGACATAGCTGTTGAATGACTCATGCACCGCCACCCCGCGGGCGCGCCCCGCCGGCAATGGCTCTCCCCAGCCGGCTTTCTCCACGGCCAGATTGAGTACGCCAAGGTGGCGCGGGTGCCCCTTGAGCAAACTGCGCCGATACTCTACCGGGTCTTTACCTGCTGCACGGGCCAGCCGGTCGACAAAGGTCTCCACCGCAAAGGCGGTATGAGTGGAGCCGACCGAGCGCCACCACTGAACCGGGACCGGTAACTCGGTGGTGATCAGGTCAACCGTGATATTCGGTACCGCGTAGGGCATGTTCTCCGCCCCCTCTACCGACGTGGGATCAATGCCGTCACGGATCATGCCCGCAAACCCGGTTCCAGCCATGATTGATTGACCAACGATACGGTGCTGCCAGCTTACCGGCTTGCCACTTTCGTCCAGGCCAGCGGCCATTTTGTGGTAATACATCGGGCGGTAGTATCCGGCGCGCATGTCATCCTCGCGAGTCCACACCATTTTTACAGGCACTTTGGTGCCGCTGGCCTTGACGATATTTGCCGCCTCCAGCACATAGTCCGAGTGCGGATTGGCACGTCGTCCAAAGGAGCCGCCGGCATAGAGCGTCTTTATCTTGACCTGTTCGGTCTCGATGCCAAAGAGCTTGGCCACCGCGACTTGATCGGCCGTCTGGCTCTGTGCCCCATTCCATATCTGGATGCCGTCATCCGTGCGCTGCACTACACAATTGAGTGGCTCCATGGCGGCATGGGCCAGGAACGGAAAGTGATATTCCGCCTCCAGCGTTGTGGCCGCCGAGGCCATGGCCTGTTTGGCATCACCTGCCTGTTTGGCGATCTTGCCAGGGTGTTTCGCACGTTCCTTGTAATCGGCCATGATATCGGCTGAGCCTTGCCTCATCGCCTCACTCTCATCCCATTCAACCTGCAGCAAATCGCGTCCGCGCATTGCCGTCCAGGTATCCCTGGCCAGTACCGCTACACCAGTCGGGATCGCCACTACCTTTTCAACTCCGGCAACCCCCAACGCACTCTCGGCCTCAAATCGTTTCACCCGGGCGCCAAAGCGGGGAGGGTGTGCCACCACGGCGACCAGCATGTCCGGCAGCTGGATATCCTGGGTATAGACTGCTGTGCCGTTGATTTTCGGCTTATTATCCTTGCGCGGCAGATAGGTGCCGATGAGGGTGAAATCCTCCGGGTCCTTCAGCAGCACCTCACCGGGTACTGCTTGTTTGGCGGCCAGCTCCGCCAGCTCACCGAAGCTTGCCTGTCTGGCGCCAGCCTTCAGCACACCACGTGAGATGGTGATGGTCTCGGCGGGGACCTGCCATTCTTGCGCGGCGGCCCGCACCAGCATTTCCCGTGCGGCGGCACCGGCCTGGCGCATCTGCTCGAAAGAGTTCGCTATGGCAGTACTACCGCCGGTGCCCTGCAGCTTGCCCCAGAACAGATTGTTGTAGAGCTTGGCATCCGCCGGCGCGCCTTCGACGATTACCTGGTCCCAGTCGGCACCCAGCTCCTCAGCCACCAGCGTGGCCAGTCCGGTATAGGTTCCCTGACCCATTTCCAGGTGTTTGACGATTACGGTGACAGTATTGTCCGGCTTGATGCGAACGAAAGCGTTGGGTTCGAAGGTCGCCGCCGTTACGGGCTTGTCGCCGGCGATACCGGGACCTGCCTGAGGCGGCGCATCGCCCTGCGAACAAGCGGTGAGATGAATGCCTAATGTCAAACCGGCACCGGTGCAGAGACTGGTGATGAGAAAACGGCGGCGGCGGCTGTCAAAACGGTGCGGTTTCATGTGGCACCTCCTTTTGCAGCCAGCGACGCGGCGGCGCTGTGTATTGCCTCACGGATACGCACGTAGGTGTGGCAGCGACAAATATTTCCTTGTAATGCTTCGTCGATGTCCGCATCGGTGGGGCTTGGAATTTTCTCCAGCAGTGCGATGGCACTGATGATCTGACCCGACTGGCAGTAACCGCATTGCACAACGTCGTGTTTTTCCCATGCACTCTGAACCGCAGCAGCGATCGGAGAATCGATCTTTTCGATGGTCGTAATCGACTTCCCCTGAACCCTGCTGATCGGCGTGATACAGGAGCGGACAGGAGCACCATCCACCAGCACCGCGCATGAACCGCAGACGGCGATGCCGCAACCATATTTGGTTCCGGTCAAGTGCAGAACATCACGCAACACCCACAACAGGGGCATGGAAGGGTCAACATCGATGGAGTGGGGATCGCCGTTAACCGTCAGTTTTATCATCAATGATTCCTCTTCCTGATGGTGGTTCTGTTTGGCATTGATCGCCCTTTGGGCGAATACACCACACGAAAATGGAACGCCCAAAGGCTAGTTCACTGATGCGCATATTCCAACCTGCAACGTCACTGGTGGGGTATTCCCCCACCCACTCTGTGCTCGGAAGCGGTTTCTAGGACAACAAGACCAACTTACGCTTCGCAGGTGTTGGATGTGGACAGCGAGGAGAGGGTATGTATATCGTGCGCTATTTCGCGCAGTGCTGTGTGACCCGAACAAGGGCAACGCCGCCGTGCAGATCGGAGCGTCACGGGGAAAACAGATTCTGCCGCAGGTAGAAGATGCCTTGCAGTGCCGTATTTGGAACGTCAGACGGGGGTATTGACCCCATTTAGTAAAGACGTGCTGGAGTCCGTGCCCTGGCATACGGCTGTTGGTTTACCCAGCTTCGCCCCAGAGTTTTTCTAATCGACCAGGACGGCCGCAGTTGTATTTGTAGAATTTGTAGCGCAGCGGATTCTTCTGATGGTAATTCTGATGAGACTCCTCGGCGGGATAGAAATTCCGCAAGGGTTCGATAGGTGTGATGATGCTACCGGTGAAAGGCTGCGCCTCGCGCAATGCTGCCAGTGAGGCCTCGGCTTCCTGACGTTGGGTTTCCGTGTGATAGATGATGGCCGGGCGGTAGGAATCACCCCGATCGCAGAACTGTCCGCCGCCATCGAGCGGGTCATGATTGCGCCAGAAGGTCTGTAGCAATTGTGTGTAGCTCACCCTGGTCGGCTCGAATTCCACCTGTACCGCCTCGGTATATCCGGTACCACCGGACGATACCTGTTCATAGCTGGGGTTGGGCGTATGGCCGTTGGCAAACCCCGAGGTGGTGGCGATGACGCCTGGCACGGCATCGAACGCTTCTTCCATACACCAGAAGCAGCCTCCTGCGAAGGTGGCGATTTCAGCGGCGTTCACTGTTGACGATACCATACCCAACAAGGACAGACAGATCGCGCGCAGACTGTTCATTACATCATCCCTCCGTGTGCGGTGGTCAACACAGAAGATAGTCTATTTCATCTCATCCCGTTCCCGCCCTGCATGTCACCCTAGGGAAACATTGCGGTACGGAGATTTATCCACAAACGCTGCCCGCCAAGGAGAGCGAAGCGAGGGCGGGTAGTCCCCGGTAGGCGTAGCATCCGGGCGGATGGACGGAATGGCGAAGGCGGAATTTATGCCGAAGCCGTGAAGTCCATCTGCAAGGAT
>Ga0172382_10011687_pt1 | contig 11569 bp, 11 predicted proteins | sample Leawel138RmetaG_FD_122245 | JGI IMG/M metagenome (GOLD analysis project Ga0172382, IMG submission 122245) | Leachate microbial communities from a municipal landfill in Southern Ontario, Canada - Leachate well 138R metaG | ecosystem: Engineered > Solid waste > Landfill > Unclassified | place...
CGACGAACCAGGGTCAATCTGGCATTGCTATGGATGTTCACTCGGTCCTCCCTCGGCAGTTGAGTTTTCGCACACCCAATCTGACCGATTAGGGCCGAGTGAACAACCTCCTATAACTCCACAGCTAGGCGGCCCCCAGGCGGCCGGACAGGGCCGGGGCCGGGAGCGCCCGGGGCCAGAAAAAAGAGCGGCCCGCACATCCTGTGCGGGCCGCGCGGCGCCAGGGAACGGGCGCCCAAAGATGCCGCATGCCCGGGTCCGGGATTCCCTGACATGCGGCGACGGTCGGCCCATTGCCTCCCGTCCTGCCAATGCCGTCCCCCGGCGATGCGGGGGGAAATATGCTGCCGCCGCGCGGGTCCGGGATTCCCGCGCGGCGGCGAAGCGGCCGACCCGATGCCGGCCGCCGGTCCACTCAGTTGTCGATGGCGCCCTGCAGGTCGGCCACGCCCACGGACAGCGGGGTGCCGAAGTCCACGAACACGTCCTCGCCCGAGGTCCAGGACACGCGGCCCTGGAGATTCGCGGTCTCGGAGAGCAGGCGCAGGTCGAGAACCACCGCGTCGCCCACGTTCAGCCCGCAGTAGGCCACCCCGCGCTGCTTGCGCAGCCGGGCGCCGCCGGTGTGCACGTTGACCAGGGAGATGGGGCGCCGACCCTCGCAGGCCGAAATTTCGCTGTCATGATTGAAGGCGAAGGCCATCAGGCGGATGCGCGCGGCAATCGCGGATTCGTAGCGTTCGGAATGTCCCATTGCTCCCTCCCATCTGCGGCCGCGTCCTGCGTCCGCACCGTCAAGACATGCCCCAGGCATATCAAGGAACGTACCAAACCGGGCCGCGCGGAAGGCTCCCCGTAAAACCATTGCGGGACAAGCGATTTGCTCCGCCCGGCGCCGGAAGGGGCCGCCAGGGCGGGCGGAAGGCCGTCCACTTCGGATGGATTTTCCAGCACATATGGACATTTTGTCCATTCAAAATGGACAACGCCGCGCCCCGGGCGCAGCGCCCTTGCCCCCGGCGGCGTTTGCCCGTATGGTCCGCCTGCCGCGCCCGGGCGGCCCGGGCCGCGCCCGGCACACGGAGCCCGCCATGAAGACCAAGGATCGCGTTTCGCAGATCGTGGCCCGCCTCAGGCGGCGCTATCCCGACCCCCGCTCGGAGCTGCACTGGGAAACCCCCTGGCAGCTCCTGGCCGCGACCATGCTCTCGGCCCAGTGCACGGATGCCCGCGTCAACGCCATCACCCCGGAGCTGTTCCGCCGCTGGCCCGACCCTGCGGCCACGGCCGGGGCCGATGTCGCCCAGGTCGAGCGGGTCGTCCACTCGGCGGGCTTTTTCCGCCAGAAGGCCAAGAACCTCGTGGGCGCGGCGGAGCTCATCGTGCGGCTGCACGGCGGCCGGGTTCCGGCCTCCATGCCCGAGCTGACCGCCCTGCCCGGCGTGGCCCGCAAGACGGCCAACATCGTGCTCTCCAACGCCTTCGGCCTCCAGGAGGGCATCGCCGTGGACACCCACGTCCGACGGCTGGCCGGGCGCATGGGCCTGACCCGCAGCCAGGACCCCGCGCGCATCGAGAAGGATCTCATGGCCCTGGTGCCCCGGCCCGACTGGGGCGACTTCAACCACATGCTGGTGCTTTTCGGGCGCCAGGTCTGCCCGGCCCGTTCGCCGCGCTGCGTCGATTGCGAGCTGGCCGACATCTGCCCAAAACGCGGAGTGAGGAGCGCGTGAACACGCAAGAGACATTGACCCCCGCCGAGGAGGGCGCCGCCCTGGCCGCCCCCGGCGACTTCCGGGTTTTCGCCACCGAGGGCCGCGCCCGGCTGGGCGCGCTGCTGACCGCCCACGGCCTGGTGCGCACCCCGGCCTTCATGCCCGTCGGCACCGTGGGCAGCGTCAAGGGCGTGGACCCGCGCGACCTGGCGGAGGTAGGCTCGCAGATCATCCTGGGCAACACCTACCACCTCTACCTGCGCCCCGGCGACGAGGTGGTCGCGCGGCGCGGCGGGCTGCACCGCTTCAACGGCTGGCACGGCCCCATCCTCACCGACTCCGGCGGCTTCCAGGTCTTCAGCCTGGCGGGGCTGCGCCGCATCACCCCCGACGGCGTGGAGTTCCGCTCGCACCTGGACGGCTCCAGGCATTTCTTCTCCCCCGAGAAGTCCATCTCCATCCAGCAAAACCTGGGCTCGGACATCATGATGGTCTTCGACGAATGCGCCGCGGCGGGCAGCCCGCGCGACTATGTGCTGCGCGCCCTGGAGCTGACCACGGCCTGGGCCCGGCGCTGCCGCGATTTCCACGAGCCGGGCGCAGGCGGCCAGCTGCTCTTCGGCATCTGCCAGGGCGGCTTCCACGAGGACCTGCGCGAGCGCAGCATCGCCGAGCTGACGGATATCCCCTTCGAGGGCTACGCCCTGGGCGGCCTGTCCGTGGGCGAAACCAAGCCCGAGATGCTGCGCATCCTGCGCCACTCCGCGCCGCTGCTCCCCGCGGGCAAGCCGCGCTACCTCATGGGCGTGGGCACGCCCCTGGACATCCTCGACGGCATCGAGGCGGGCATCGACATGTTCGACTGCGTGCTGCCCACGCGCAACGCGCGCACCGGCACCCTGTTCACCTCCCTTGGCCGCGTGAACATCAAGCGCGCCGAGTACAAGGAGGACGACGCGCCCCTGGACCCGGCCTGCGGCTGCTACACCTGCCGGACCTTCTCGCGGGCCTACCTGCGCCACCTCTACGTCAGCCGCGAGCTGCTCTCCTACCGGCTGAACACCATCCACAACCTGACCTACTTCCTGGACCTGACGCGCCGCGCGCGCGAGGCCCTGCGCCAGGGGCGCTTCGCGGCCTACAAGCAGTCGGTGGAAGCGGTGTACGGGGCCAACCAGTGAGGGGGGGCGCCCTGCGCCGCGCCCTGGGGCGCGTCTTCGTCGCCGCCGGGGCCCTGGGGCTGGCGGCGCTGCTGGCCGGGGCCGCGGCCGTGGCCGTGGTCGGCGGCATGCTCGCCGTGCAGGACGCGCCCCGGCCCGCCGAGGTCATGGTCGTGCTGGGCGGGCAGTACCACCGCCCGGTCCACGCCGCCCGGCTCCACGCCCGGGGGCTGGCGCCCGAGATCTGGGTTTCGCGGCCCAAGCCGCCCCAGGACACGGCCCTGCTGCCCCTGGTCGGGGTGGACCTGCCGCCCCAGGAGGAGATCTACCGCCGCCTGCTGGTGCGCGGTGGGGTGCCCGACGCGGCCATCCACCTCTACGGCCGCGAGGTGCAAAGCACCGCCGAGGAGGCCGCCCTACTGGCCCGCATCCTGGGCGAGCGGCCCCAGGGCCCGCCCGCGACCCTGCTGGTGGTCACCTCGCCCTACCATGTGCTGCGCGCGCGGCTGATCTTCCAGGCCGCCTTCCCGGACACGCAGGTCCTGGCCGTGGCCACGCCCGACGAGCCCTTCCCCTCGCCCTGGTGGAGCAGCCAGGGCGGCGCGGTGCGCGTGGTCAACGAGACGGCCAAGCTGGCCTGGTACCTGCTGGGCGGGCGCTTCTCCACCTCGGCCCCCGCCGCGCCCCGGCCCGCGCCCGCCGCCGGAGGCCCGGGCTCCGCCCCCTGAGGGCCCGCGCCCGGCACCGATCCATACGCATCTTTCCGTTCCCCCCGCGCGGCGCCCCCTGCGCCTCCGCCTGTGGCCGCCAACATTTCCTGCCGCCCGCCGGGGCCACCCTCCTGCCTTTTCCCGCCCGCGCCCAGGCCGAAATCCTGCCCCGGCCGCCGCCATCCCCGGCCGCGCCCGGCCAGCTCTCCGCCCTCCCCGGCCCGGCCACGCCCGGGCCGAACTTTACCCAATCAAGGGCGTCGCCCGGCCGCCATCCCCGGCCGCCAGGGCGCCCGGGCCGAGCGCTATCCAATCCAGGACACCGCCCGGCCATCGCCCGGGCCGCGCCCTTGACGCGGCCCGGCGCCTCGAATAGAAATTTCCTATCATAATTGGAGGTTTCAAAAGGAAATGAAAATACTGCTGCACATCACCAGCCCGGACCCGGAAACGCGCTGGAACGCCCTGCGCTTCGCCAACCTGCTGCTCGGCCGGGACGAGGACGTGACCATCTTCCTGGACGGCCCGGCGGTGGAATACCGCGCCGGGGACTGCGCGGCCCTGGACCTGGCCGCCCAGGCCAGGATTTTCGCCCTGTCCGAGGGCGTGCTGCTGGCCTGAGGCAAGAGCATGGGCATCCACGGCGTGGATGCGGACGACCAGCTGCGCAAATCGACCCAGGCCGAGCTCTACGCGCTGCTGCTGGAGGCGGACAGGGTGCTGTGCTACTGAGTCAGGCCAGGGGCTTGCGGCTGGAGGGCCGCAGGGCGGGCAGGATGCGGTAGATATCGGCCAGGATCTTCTCGCGGTGGGCCAGGGCGGCGGCGCGGTTGGCCATGATCATGTCCAGCTGGCGGGTGTGCATGGTCAGGTAGCCCAGAAGCTTCAGCCGCTCGCAGATCAGCGGCCGGGGCATGCCCTCGTAGCGCGAGGACAGGCTGTCGCCGCGCACCTCGGAATAGAACCCGAACTGCTCCAGGATGCCCGCGATGAACACCGCCCGGCGCCTGCGCCGGGCGTGGTCCGCCGCGCCGCCCGCAAAGCGGAAGTTGATGTAGTTCTGCGAGGGGCTGTCGGTGACCAGCGCCTCCACGGTGGAGAAATGGAACCCGAAGCGCGATTGCAGGTTGCAGTAGCTGCGGGTGATCATGAAATAGTTGCGGTTGGCGAACTTGCTGCGCAGGACGGGGTTGAGGGCCGGGTTGGTGGCGGCCTCGAGCACGATGGTCATGAAGCCCCGGGCGTCCACGCGCGGCGGCCCGGCCCAGGGCACGGCGCTGATGCCGTCCCACAGGGCCAGCATGGGTACCGAGCGGATGTCCTCCAGGTCCACGAAGGCCCCCTCGCCCTGGCCGTCGATGCCGTCCTCCAGATCCATGACCCAGAACTGCACGGGCACCCCGTCGCGCAGCTGCTTGCCCGGGCACTCCCCGTGCTCGCGCTCCTGGCTGCTCTCGAACATCTCGGCCACGGACTTCTCGTGGCAGAACCGCGTGATGTCGTGCAGGGTCATGACGTTGCAGGCCCGGAATTCCGGGGCGTCGGGGTCCGTCAGGTTCAGGGGCACGATGAGCCGGCTGACCTCCTGGAGCAGCGAGTGGACCGGGCTGCCCTCCATGAGGTTGGGGCGCGGGGCCGCATGGCGCAAGAGCGCCTCCACGCAGCCGGGATAGACGGCGCCGATGTCGGCGTCCACCGTGGCCACCTGGCCGTCGCTCACCGCCGCCACGGCCCCGGCGGCGCCGGTGATCATGGGCACGCCGAACTCGCGGGCCACGTTGGCCAGATGCCCGGTGACGCTGCCCTGCTCGGTGACCACCGCCGAGGCCCAGTTGAGCAGCGAGGCCCACTTGGGCAGGGCGAAACGGGCCACCAGCACCCCGCCCTGGGGAAAGCGCAGGGCGTCGGGGTCGCGCTCCACCACATGCACCGGCCCGCAGCCCACGCCCGGGGCCGCCGTGGCCGCGCCGCGCACCAGGGGCTCCCCGTGGGCCGACGGGTCGCGCTCCGGGTCCGGGGCGGCGTCTGCGGCGCGCGGGGGCACGGCCACCGACAGCGGCCGGCATTGCAGGATGGAAAACCCGCCCTCGCGCTCCAGGGCCCATTCGATGTCCTGAGGCGAGCCGTAGTGCGCCTCCAGCAGCACGGCCAGCCGCGCCAGCTCCGTGGCCTGGGCGTCGGTGAGCGAGGGCCGCGAGATGAGCTCGTGGTCCTGCTCCAGGGCCACAACCCCGGCCTCGGGGCGGCAGACGTAGAGCGTGCGCTTCTCGGCCACGCGGCGCTCGCGCACGCTCAGGGGCCCGCCCGCCCCCTGGCGCGCCACCACGAAGCGGTCGGGCGTGCCCACCCCGTCCACCACCAGCTTGGGCAGGCCCCAGGCCGAATTGATGTGCACCGCGTCGTCGCGGTCCTTGAACGGGCTGCGCGAATAGCACACCCCCCCGGCCACGGGGTCGAGCATGACCATGGCCCCCACGCACATGGCCGCGTCGGAGTCGCGGATGCCCCGGTTCAGGCGGTAGGTCAGGGCCGGCAGGCTGTACATGCTGGCCACCACATCCTTGTAGGCCCGCACGAGCTGGTGCCCGCCGACGTTGAGAATGGAGCGGAACTGCCCGGCGAAGGAGGCCCCGGCGGCGTCCTCGCCCAGGGCGCTCGACCGCAGCGACACGCGCACCCCCGGGCGGGTGGCCCGCTCCAGGAGCTGGTATTGCCCAAGCAGCGCCTCCACCAACGCGTCGGGCAGGGGGTGGTCGGCGATGAGCCGCTGGATGGCCTCGGACAGCTCGAAGCGCTCGCTCATCTCCTCCACGCGGGTCATGAGCAGCCGCTTGCCGATCTCGTCGCGCAGGCCCTGGTGGTCCATGAAAGCCGCGAAGCCCCGCGCCGTGACCACGAACCCCGGGGCCACAGGCAGGCCGATGCGGTTCTTGATCTCGCCGACGTTGGCCATCTTGCTGCCCACCCAGTCGGCCATGGACTTGTCCACCTCGTCCAGGGGCACGACCAGGGGCACGTCGCCCGGGCGCTGCCCGGTCTCCAGCAGGGCGCTGATGTCGCGGCGGATGTCGTCGAAGCGGTCGGCCAGGATGCTGTAGCGGCCAGGGGCGATGCCCTCCAGGTGGCGGATGATCTCCTCCACGTTGACCACCACGGTGGTGCACTTGGCACGGATGAAGGACATGCCGAACACGCGCCGCCCCCGCCGGGCGTCCTCCATGTCGGTCATGGCCTCCAGGGCCTTGGCGTTGGCGCCAAGCAGGCGCTTGAAGTGCTGGAACTGCATGGAGCACGCGTGACGCGCGCGCTCCTTTTCCTGCTCGGTCTGCTCGTGGCCGCCGCCGTTCAGGCCGAGAACCCTGTCCACCCACTCCGTCAGCCAGCCCATGCGCGCTTCCTCCGCCGGAAGACCCAAAACCGGGGCCGCCGCCCCGGGAAGGGACGGCGGCCCGCCTTCGCGGGTCGCCGGACATCATGCCCGAGCGGCCCGTCGGGGTCAAAGCCCGTCTTACGACTCCTTCTTGTGGCCCTTGGTCATGGCCAGGCCCACGCCCTCGAAGAAGTAGAAGATGGTCATGCCCCACCACAGGGTGTAGGCGACGTAGAAAACCAGGGAGAAGGTCAGGATGCCCGCGCGCGAGCCCGCGCTCTCGGGATCGATGCCGTAGTAGTTGTAGCCGACCTCAACGCCCTTGGTGATCACCGACTTGACGACCTTGGCCCGGGCGACGTTCTCCTTGCCCCCGGCGCGCTTGAGCTCGGCGTCCACGGCGGTGAGCGCCTTCCACCACATGAACAGCGCCTCGCGCTCGTCCATGCCGTGGCGCGCGGCGACCTCGCCGCCCCGGTTGGCGAACATGGCCTCGGCGTCGGCCAGGGCCGCGCCCAGGATGGCTCCCAGGTCGCCGGACAGGACGACGCTCTCGCCCCGGGCCTCGGCCTGGGCTGCGCAACCCAGCACCCGGGCGGCCTTGGCCGCCACCTCGGCGCCGACGACGTTCACGTCCTCGTGGCCCTCGGCCTTGCCGTCCACGAAGTGCAGGGTCAGCTCCACCGGCGAGCCCTGGAGCCTGGCCGCCGAGGTCTTCAGGCCGGGGATGTAGTTGCTCGAACCCTTGGAGATGGAGTTGAACAGGCGGTCCGAGGCCTTGAGCGCGTTCTCGCCGTTGAATATCGGGCTGAACATGGCCAGGAGCAGGCCGAAGAAGACCAGGGCCATGACCATGGACAGCGTGAGCTTTTTCTTGCTGGGAGCGGGCATGGCTACGCTTCCTCCTTGAGCTGCTTGATGCTGGTCAGGAACTTGCCGATGACCCATACCGCGAAGATGCCGATGACGATGAAGAACAGAATGTTCCCGATCACATCCAGGGAGTGGTACAGGCCCGGGTTGTGCGGCAGCTGCTTCATCTCGGCCAGCTTGCCCGGCAGGGCGAAGAGGCGGTTGACGAAACCGGCGATGATGGACAGGGCGTAGAAGCCCCGGATGTAGATGCCGGGCACGACCTTGGTGGCCATTGCCCCGATCTGGATGCCCAGCAGCGAGCCGATGAGCATGCCCATGGCCAGGGTGTAGAAGATGAAGCCGTACACCGCGTACTGGGCGATGGACGCATACCCGGCGGTGAAGATGATCTGCAGGATGTCCGTGCCCACGGTGGTGAAGGAGGACACGCCAAGGATGTAGACGAACATGGGGAAGGTCAGGAAGCCGCCGCCAACGCCCATGATGGCCGCCGCGAAACCGACGATGGAGCCGCAGGCCGCCACGAACACGGCGCTGATCTTCTTGCCGCCGGGGGTCAGGTCCTCATCGAAGGTGATCATGGGCGGGATGTTCTTGGACTGCAAGCGCTCGGGCAGGGACCGCCCGCCGCCCGAGGAGGCCGCCGGGCCGCCGTGGGCGTCGCCGCCCCCGGCCTTGCGCATGCGCAGGAAGTCCGTCAGGGCGTAGATGCCCAGGAAGCCCAGCAGGAACACATAGATCACGCTGATGAACGTGTCGGACAGCACGGGGTTGGTTTCGTACAGCGCGCGGTTGATGACGCCGCCGCCGGTCACCCCGATGCCCGCGCCCGCCAGGAAGGCCACGGCCAGGGTCACGGACACGTTGCCCAGCTTCTTGTGGATGGCCGTGCCCATGATGGCCTTGGCGAAAATGTGGAACAGGTCCGTGCCGACGGCCAGGATGCCCTTGACCCCGGCGCTCATGAGCGCGGGGGTGATGATGAAGCCGCCGCCCGCGCCGATGCAGCCGGTGATCAGCCCGGCGCACAGGCCGATGATGATGGAGACCCCGAAAATGGCCGGGGTGTAGTAGGCCGGGCTGTAGGCCTTGTGCCCGCCCAGGATGCCGGGCAGCTCCGGCGCGGCGATGGCCAGGGAGCCCAGCAGGATGGGCACGACCATGGCCGCCAGAATCCACATCTTGCGTTTGCTGGACAGGATGTTGCGCGAGGTCTCCATGTCCCATTTGGCATAGGCGATGGAGCTTTCGAGCATCGTCCGATACAGTCTTCTGCCGATATTCATACCCGTTCGTCCTCCGGTGTCGGTTCGTGGGAAGAGATATTATGCGTCTGTCGGGGTGGCCGCGATGCGGGCGCGGCCCCGGGCCCGGCCCGGGGTCCGGCCCGGGGGTCGGGGCCGGAGCCGTGCGGCCCGGGCCTGCCGGATTGGGAGGCCACGGCCTCGCCCACGGCCTCCATGATCTCCTCCAGCCCGCAGGGCTTGGCCAGGCAGCGGCACACCCCGCCCCCGGCCCCGGGCAGAGCCCGGTTGGTCAGCAGGACAAGCGGCATCTCGGGCGCCACGGCCCGCAGGGCGGTGAAGGGTTCGAGGCCGTCCACCGCCGGCAGGGCCAGATCGAGAACCGCGCAATGGAATTCGTCGCGGCGCAGGGCGCGCAGGGCGGCGGCCACGCAGGTCGCGCCCACGGCCCGCACGCCGCGCCGGGCCATGCGCCGGGCCAGAACGTCCAGGTGTTCCGGCTCGCCCAGCAGGAGCAGCAGCCGCAGCCCGGCGGCGGTCATTGCCGCGCCTCCCCGGCGGGCAGGCGCACCAGGAAGGTCGTGCCCTCGTGCTGCTGGCTTTGGACCTCGATGTCCCCGCCCATCTTCTGGACGATGCCGTAGACGATGGACAGGCCAAGGCCCGTGCCCTTGCCCACGGGCTTGGTGGTGAAGAACGGCTCGAAGATGCGCGCCAGGTTGGCCTTGGGGATGCCCTCGCCCTGGTCGGCCACGCCAAGGACCACCTCGTCGCCCTCGCGGCGGGTGGATATCTGCACCAGCCCGCCGCGCTGGCTCATGGCGTCCACGGCGTTGTTGATGAGGTTCAGGAGCACCTGCTGCATCTCCGAGGGCGAAGCCAGCACCGGGGGCAGCTCCGGCGCCAGGGACAGGGACAGGTCCACCCCGCTGTAGCGGGCGCGCTTCTCCGACAGGCCGACCACTTCGGACACCACGGCGTTCACGTCCAGGGGCCGGGCCACGGGATCGATCTTGCGCGCGAAGGACAGCAGCTTGTGGGTGATCTCGCGGCAGCGGCGGCCCTGGGTGCGGATCTGGGCCAGGGATTTCTCGATGTCCGCGCGCTCGGCCTCGGGCAGCTCCAGGTCGGCGCACACGTCGCCCACCCACCCGGCCTCCTCGAGCATGATGGCCACGGGATTGTTGATCTCGTGGGCGATGCCCGCCGCCAGTTCGCCCACCGAGGCCATTTTGCCCGCCTCGATGACCTGCTCGTTCATCATGGCGCGCTCCGTGTCGGCGGCCTCGATGGAACGCACCACCCGCGCCGACAGCCACAGCCCCATGACCACAATGGCCGCCGCGCCAAGGCCCAGGACCACCAGGACGTTGCGCCGGGCCGAGTGCAGGGTGGCGTAGGCATCGGCGCGCGCCTGCTGGTAGACCAGCAGCCAGCGGCCCTCCTTGAGGGGCGCCATGACGTAGATGGTGTCCGCGCCCTGGGGATCGGGCCGCTCCACAACGGAAACCGCCCCGGCGTCGGTGCCCTGGACCAGGGCCGGGCCGAAGCCCGGGGCCGGGGCCGCGGGCGCGGCCAGGGCGCCCAGCTGCGCCGCCAGCCAGCCGGTGTCGGGCAGGGCGGCGCCGCGCGGGGCCGGGGTCTGGAAGCGCCCCTCGCCGTTGACGATGTACGCCGTGCCCGTGCGCCCGATGCGGATGCTCTCCACCAGGGAATTGAAGGCCACGAAGTCGATGGTCGCGCGCAGAATCCAGTTCTCGTCGCCCCGGCGCTGGCGCACGGCGATGATGAAATGGGGCAGCCCGCGCAGCCCGAGGAACACGTCGCTGATGAACACCTCGCTCCGGGCGGCCTCGCGGAACCAGTCGGCCCCGGAATAATCGGCCTCGCCGAGCTGGAAGGGCCCCGCGTAGGCCCGCTGGCGCCCCTGGGCGTCCACCACGCCCAGGTCCACGAACACGCCCTGCATCTCCTCCTGGAGCAGTTGCAGCTCCTCGCCCAGCCGCCCGGGGGCGCACAGGTCGTCGAGGCTGGTGGACCGCGCCAGGGAGCGGACCTCGCCGCGCTTCTCGCGCAGGAAGAAGTCGATGAGCTGCTGGTGCTTCAGGACCACCTCGCGCAGCTGCTCCAGGACCTTGGCCTCGTAGGACTCGCGGAACTGGGAGCTGCTGATGGCCGCGACGAGCACAAGCGGCGTCAGGGAGACGAGAATGATGATGACCGCTATGGCCCGCCGCAGGGAGCGGTAGTAGCGGGGGGAATGCGGTTCCTCCGGGCTCAGGCGCAGCGGGTTCTTCATCGGCCCTCCGGGCGGCGGGGTTGGGGCAGGAGGCTCCAGGCGGCGTCCAGCAGCGCGCCGGGGTCCGCGGCCTTTTCCACCACCGTCCCGGCCAGGGCCAGGGCGGGGTTTCCGGCCGCATCGGGCAAAAGCGCGTGCAACACCAGCGGGCGCAGGGCGGAGCCGTCGGGGCTTCGCAGGCCCTCGTCCAGGAAG
>Ga0172382_10011688_pt1 | contig 11569 bp, 11 predicted proteins | sample Leawel138RmetaG_FD_122245 | JGI IMG/M metagenome (GOLD analysis project Ga0172382, IMG submission 122245) | Leachate microbial communities from a municipal landfill in Southern Ontario, Canada - Leachate well 138R metaG | ecosystem: Engineered > Solid waste > Landfill > Unclassified | place...
CAATGAGCCCCGCAACCACCACCAACCTTGCTTTTGCTGCAGTGGCTCAAGGTCTAAATCACCGACTAACTGATAATTGGAAACCGCCGAAGCCTGAATTCCCAAACTGGAAACTGCTCCCTGTAGCTCCGCTTGCAAATCGCTATCTACAGCCACCACAGCGAACGTAAGAGTAGCTAAAGCCTCTCTGATCATTGCCTCAATGGTATTGAGATCAATGCGCGCATTTATGCCTTTGCCAGCGGTGATGGCCAGATTGCGATTGGCGTTATCACGCTCAACCTGACTCAATCTAGCGCTTTCCAATGCCTGCAAGGCAACAACCGGATTTGGTGCGACATTACTTGCGTAATCGATAAGCTGTGCCGTATCACGATCGGCCTTATTGACTGCGGCCATAAAGCGTCGACTCGCGGCTGCTTTATCTAATGCCGCCAAACCAAATATCTGCCCTGCCGGTGACTCCCAGTACTCCACAACATTACTGCCTTCCAACAACTGTTGTGCATCAGCGGTTACAAAACGCATCACCCGCTGTTGGTTTTCAACGTTGCTCTGACCACTCTTGCTGGCAACAATAGCTTGAGAAAAATCCTGACTAGTATCGCTAATAGCAACCTGAAATATTTTACTGAGGTTAGCGCGCGCACGGGACGCTGCTGTTTCACGATTGCCCCCCTCGCCCACTGCGGTTAAATATTGACTCGCAGGAAATTGACCGGAGGAGCTGTCCACCCACTCCGGCTGCTTGTCACTAGCGGCGCAGGCAAATAATAAAAAACTGCTCAACAGCAGACCAATATAACGAACGGGTAAAAACTTAAACATCGCAATCGTCCTTTCTGACTGTCTTGGTTTATTGATCATCGGTGATAAGTATCAATAGTTCAATGGTGATTAGCCTGCCAACCCAGAGGATCGGGCACCAATATTTACTTTGACTGACTGACTTCACGCTCCAGATTACTGCTTACCAACACCAGCGCTTTATTTCGACCTCGGTTGAAAACAAAATCAGCCAAGCTCACCACGCTACGACCAGCAGGCCAGGCAACTTGAGATAAATCAACGTCTGCGGCAATCGGTATACGCGCGACCTGCAATGATGACGGCAGAATATTCCAGCTACGCAAATCAGCTTGCTCGCTAATTAACATACCAATGTTCAGCAACATCGCATTAAGACCATTATTGTCATTCTGAGCCGCTCTTACCGCCTGATATTTTATTGCAGCCCGCGCCAGCGTCGTCGCAGTGATTACTGGCAGCTGGTCAGCGAGATCTTTTCGCGCTAGCTGCTCAATGTTTTCAATCACTTCTGTATAGTATGACTGCCCCGCCAATGACAAAATAAGCGGCCGAGGTCGATAATTATTGGCGGGGTAATAAGGCAACGCCAGCGATATATACGCCCGATGCTGGGGACTAAAAATGGGGATAGTATGCTGCTGCTTACTGGTCACATTGCCGTCAGCATAAAACACCAGCAGCTCTCGATCTCCGGGTTGAAGCAATCGCGCCTGACGGGAAAAACGCTTAGTATACTGTTGGTACTCATCCAGCATTCCTTGTCGCTGGCTTATCTGTAGCAAACTGTCCTGCAGAGCAACGGGAATGGGTTGTTGGCGAGCATCCATAATTCCCAACGCCCGACGATAACTAATCATGGCATTGTCGAACTCATCGTTGAGCTCGTAAACAACTCCACTCAAAAAATTGACGCTGGCCAACTGACCACGCAAGCTATCAGTATCCGCCACTGCCTTCATAGTAACGTCGGCCTGTAGCATCTCGACTCGTGCGCCGTCCAAATCACCAAGCTGTAAATAATTGAGTGCTAATAGATAATGCACCAACACTCGCTCGCTCGGACTGCCTGCATAACTGCGAAAGGTTTCGTTAACCGTTAATGCACCCAAGTTTTCACTGACACTGGCAGCCTGCAGCGACGCCATAATGCCCTTCGCTGTTTGCAAATCAGCATTGCTGCCAGCAAGATCACCATTGAGTTGTTTGAGCACCCCCGCATCTAATAGGTACTGGGCTAAATCCTGTTGCTTAGGCTCAATTTTCTGCAGCGCTAGTAGCGCTCGTTCTGCCCCAATGGTGGGCAACTGATGGGCCACTGCACTCACTTGTCTAGGGCCCAAAGCGCACGCACCCAGCATCAAACAACACAGTACCAGCAATGTTCTAAGTATAGAGATACGCAAGCTAAGCTCGGAGCTCGTCATTGTCTGCCGCTCAAGCATATGAGCCAACCAAGTCCCCACAGTTTGCCGATCAAACATAGCTAGGCGAATACCCGCAGGCATTTACACACAAATACTTAATAACGCAGCTTGCTATTTTTAACGAATTTTTTAATTTTCTTCTGACCCAACCAAACCTTACGGTTATCCGCCAAACTCACCATAGTGAGGTCAACCTGGTAATAACGAACCTGCTCATTGCTCTCTGCGTCGATGATGGTGTTAATCTCACCCTTCAGCATAAAATCAGCGCCCCGCTCCTGACCGGCGGCATTGCGGGTATTTTCAGCAGCATTCAAATCTTGATCTTTGCGCTCTTCGCGGATTTCGTTGCGCTCCTGGCTGCTGGCGACAAAATCTACCATACCGGAATTAACCAGTGCTCGACTCATATCCGCCACAAAGGTATTAACATTGATATGCTCATGACTGAGGTTACGCACTGTGCCTACAATAACTGCAGGCACGTGACCTGATTTGGCAGAAAATTGTGAAATCCAGGGGCGAGACAAAGCATCCTGAATCATCTCTTCGGCAACCATTCTCGAATCGCTGTCATTCCAAGCGCCACTTAAATCAACCGTCTCATTGGCATCTATACGTTTTACTGTGGTGCCACAGGCGGTTAACAATACAGTGACCAGCAGCGCCACGCTGCCACGCTTTAACATCTCGATCATGGTTAAACCCTCTAGTTTTCCTAACATCATTTTTGGTCAACACGACCATACAGAATACAGACCGCACTGAATATTTGTTTGATTCATCACTGAATTGATTATTAATCAGTGTTCCGGCGCTGTCTTTTGGATAAATCGCTCGAAGTTGGCACTGCTGTTTTGTTTATAAAATTGCTTAAATGACTCACTCAAACCAGCGGACTTTTCAATCATCTTATCCATCGTATCCAACCGTAACTCGGCAAAAGCGTAGATGTCACCGGTATCCTGATGCTTCCAGTGCCCCAGTATTCTTGCGCCACTAAGCGCCAGCTGGGTGGTTGAACGAATTTCCCGCTCGATATTCATCGATGCGGCATCACCAACACTGGCGCTATAATCACTCAACGTGCTATCAACATAAGTTTTTAAAATACGGGCTATTTCTGCCCGAGCGCGGCCATCCGCCGTAGATTTTTGCAGGGAGGTATCGTTCATGGCTGGCGCCATACCAACCCCATGCAGCAAGCCACCGTTATCGTTATCGATCACCTGGGTACCCTCATTGACCCAATCGGGAGCCCCGGATATACCAAGATCGGCGTCTACAGAAGTGTTACTGCTACAGGCGGCAAGCCCTAAAACCATACTCATTAACGTGCCAAGTAATAATATATGTTTCATCTTATTTCTCCCTGAAAAATTGTGCGACATACAGTATGCCACAGTCTCTTATAGTGTGATAACTACGGTAGCTATACCTAATTCAGATGACACTCAGAGCTAAAAAAGCAGATTAAATTCAACCCCGAGAGGTGAGAAGCTAAAAATAAGCTCCCAATACTGAGAATTAGCATAGCATTACGGTGAGATGAGCATTACGGACCCACATTTATGATAGCGCGACAAAGACAAACACCCAATATATAAGCCTATACACCCCTTTGCTTTACCTTCTTGCTGATAATAAGTATCATTCCCACAAATAATCACGGAGTGAAAACATCGTATGAAATATTTCTCTAGTAACTACCGCACTGTATTCTCGGCGGCAATATTAACGCTGGCAGCACTGTTAACATCAGGGCAGGTTGCGGCCAATGGCCCGATTGGCGAACACGTCAACCATCTGCAGGATCATTTGGACAATTACACCAAAGACGTTCAGTGGTTGATCACCAAAGTCGACGGCATCGTCACGACCTACGAGAGCAAAGGTCGCAAAGCCGCCCAGACCGACGCAGTAGTCGATCACTGGGAAGCAGTGGATTTTCACGCCGCCATCGAGACCAATTTCGTTCCACTATACGCCAAAATTTGGCAGGGCCTGTACGGGGTGAAACAAAGCATTGATGACGAACTACCGATCGACGAAGTCCGCCAGCAGCAAGCAGTGCTTGAACAGGTTTTGTGGCAGGCACTCGGAGCGATTAAGCTGGCCGCTCAATATCAGGAGCAAGGGCTACTGAGCACAATAAAGACCAGTTCATCGACACCTACAACACTCATTGGCTCGCTGGACGAGGTGAAGCATCAACTGGATCGAGTGGTAGCTAAATATGCAGAAAAACTTCCAGGCGAAGCCATTAAAATCGTTCACGATACCTACCTAAACCTGTTTGAAGGGGTCGAGGGGGCACTGATCGAACAGGACGCTGATCTGGTAGTAGCACTGGAAAAAGACTTTAATGTGACGCTACCCAAGGCGATCGAAGACACTAAAAGCGTGGACAATGTGCAACAAGTAGTGGCCGATATGAAAGATAAACTTAACCACGCCAAAGACCTGCTGCAAGCAGCCAACAAAGAAAAGAAGGCTGTTTTTTAAATGCAACGTAGACGCTTTATCCAGGCATTAGCAGCAGCTGGTGCCTGTGCCAGCTTACCACTGACCAGCATACAGAGTTTAGCCGCCTCCAAGGCTTTGTCGGTAAATGATTTACCTGCGCTTGAAGGTAAGCTCACACTCTATTTAGGGCGTGGAGAAGGTGGCTTATACGAAAATGTTCTACAAGCTATTCGCGATCGTAATCCCAAATTAAAGCTAAGCGTGCGCCGCGGCCCCACCGCCGCGCTAGCCAACACCATCGTAGCTGAGGCGAAAGCCGGCGTGCGTCGCTCAGACATATTCTGGGCGGTAGATTCCGGTGCCGTAGGGTTGGTAACCGAAGCAGGACTGGCTCAGCCATTACCCAAAGACTTAACCAGTCAACTCAACAGTGACTTCCAATACCCCAACTGGTCACCAGTGACAGGCCGTATTCGTACCTTGCCCTACAACCCGGACAAAATATCACCCGAACAAATACCTAGCGATATTATGGCATTGCCGGACAGCGGCCTAGCCATTGGCTGGGCGCCAGCCTACGCCTCGTTTCAATCATTTGTAACTGCCATGCGGTTAATCGAGGGCGAGAAAGCCACTAGCGACTGGCTGCGCAGCATGAAGCAGCGCGCCAAAAGCTACGCCGGAGAATTAGGCGTAGTAATGGCTGTTGAGCGCGGCGAGGTAGATTTAGGCCTCGCCAACCACTATTACACGCTGCGGTTAAAATCCGGTAAGCCAGATGCGCGCGTAGAACTGGCATTCAGCAAAGGCGACGCTGGCTGCCTGGTCAACGCCTCGGGTGTTTTGGCACTCAGCGAAGGCGAGCTGCCCATCAACTTTATTCGCTACTTGCTAACTCGGGAAGTACAGTCGTATCTAGCTAGTGAAGCCTATGAAATTCCACTGGTTAAGGGTGTCGCTCTACCCAAAGGCCTACCCCCCCTCGATAGCATCTCACCTCCAGATATGGATTTAACTCGGCTGGCCGATTTACGTCCCACCTTGGCGCTAATGCGTGATGCCGGCGTGCTATGAAGCGTTGGCCTCGCTTCTACCCATTCGCACTGATCATCGCGCTTTTGGCGTTGGTCCCTGTTGGGGTGTTATTTGTCCTCGCCTGGGACGCCGCTGAGCTTTTTGACGCCCGCAACCTGGAGGTACTTACCAACACCCTGCTATTGATGGTGCTGACCGTAATAGGAGCAACCTTAATTGGTGTACCGCTCGCGCTCTTTACCGCCTATGTACAGCTACCCGCACGACGCCTATGGCTGATTGTACTGGCCGCGCCACTGGCTATGCCCAGCTATATCGGCGCTTTTACCCTCTACGCGGCTTTTGGCCCGGGCGGCGAAATAGAAGCACTACTGGGCATCCCCACGCCCTCGGTTCACGGCCTAATGGGGGCAACGTTGGTAATGACTCTTTACACTTACCCCTTTGTATTATTGACCACCCGAGCCTCATTGCTGAGCCTTGATGCAGGTATGGTCAACGCAGCCCGCACACTGGGGCTGTCACTAACTATGAGCCTCTGGCGAGTGGTGCTGCCCCGGGTGGTCACGGGTATCGCCGCCGGCGGCCTACTGGCGGCACTCTACACGCTATCGGATTTTGGTACGCCCGCGATTATGCGACTGGACACATTCACTCGGGTTATTTACGTCGAGTACAACGCCTTTGGCCTGAGCCAAGCGGCCATGCTGTCACTGCAGTTGCTGACCATCGTCGGACTGGTATTATTTTTGGAATCTCGTGTCAAAGCGACCAGCGAACGCCCTGGTCGGCGCCTCACACTGTGGCCCTCACACTGGCAAGCCGGAGCCATGCTGGCGGCCATCGCACCGATTACAGTATTGGCAATTGTACTGCCACTACTGATTTTCACTGTCTGGTTGCTACGCGATGGTGCTAGCGGCTTTGAGCTAAGCTATGCCTGGAACTCAGTTTACGCCTCGCTACTGGCGGCCATCGCTGCAGTAATCCTCGCCGTACCGGTAGCTCACGCTGCGGTCAGCGGCCGGGCCGGGCGCGTGATGGAGCGGGTAACCTATCTAGGCTTTGGCGTGCCGGGCATCGTGATGGGGACAGCCTTGGTTTACATTGGCCTGCAACTACCACTGCTGTATCAAACACTAGCGTTATTGGTCATCGCTTATGTGTTGCGCTTTTTGCCATTGGCAGTAGGATCAGTGCGCGCCACTGCAGAAGGGCTAGATAGCAGTTTGATGCAAGCCGCTCGGGTGCTGGGCGCCAGCCCCCGCGAAGCGTTTATGCGCATCACCCTACCGCTGACTTTGCGCGGCATGATAGCTGGTGGGGCATTGGTGTTCTTGGAGTCGATGCGTGAACTGCCCGCCACCCTGTTGCTTGGCCCCAACGACTTTGAAACACTCGCCACCTATTTGTGGCGCGTGTACGAAGCGGGGTATTTTGGCCGCGCCGCTATCCCCGGCCTACTTTTGGTGCTGATGTCTGGTCTGGGTCTGGCGCTAATGCTCAGCGGAGAGCGCCGAGGTGTATTTGACACATCAGAGGATCATCGTCACTAATGTTAAATGTAAGTCACTTATCTGTAAGCTATGGCACCACCCGTGTGGTCAACGACTTCAATCTGGCACTCGCAAAGAACGAGGTATTGATGCTGGTTGGCCCCACCGGCTGCGGTAAAAGCACCATCTTACAGGCACTGGCTGGATTGTTGCCGATCTGCGAGGGTGAAATCCAATTAGGCGCCTGGCGCGCGACACCCTCACTGATCGTGCCACCGGAAAAGCGTAATGTGGGTATGGTGTTTCAAGACTTTGCCCTGTTTCCACATCTGACCGTGGAGCAGAACGTCGCTTTTCGCTTAACAGACAAAACACCGGCAGATCATTGGCTGGCACTGCTGGGGCTGGAGCAATTGCGACACGCTAAACCCGACACCCTCTCTGGCGGACAAAAACAACGCGTGGCATTGGCACGCACTCTAGCCCACGAACCCGCCTTTATTTTACTCGATGAACCACTGTCCAACCTCGATGCAGCACTGAAAGACAGTCTGCGCTGGGAAATCCGTGACGCGCTAAAAACAGCTGGTGTATCAGCTATTTGGGTCACCCACGATCAAGAAGAAGCACTGTCGGTGGGCGACAGAGTCGGCGTGCTTAACGGCGGGCAGCTAGAGCAACTGGACACTCCAGAAGCTTGCTTTTGCCGACCAGCCAGCCGCTTTGTGGCAAGATTTCTTGGCGAGGCAAGTTTTTTACCCGGCCAGCTAGAGCAAGGGCGAGTGAGCACCACACTGGGCGCAGCACCAGCCGCACCAGTAGACGGTGCCAGCGGTGAAGTTGATGTACTCGTGCGACCCGACGATCTGTCGCTAGTGCGCGCCGATAACGACACCAACGGCACAGTGAGCTGGGCTCGCTACGAAGGCGGCACTCAACTTTATGCCGTCAATCTGGATGACGGCACACCGGTCAAAGTGCGCGTCAGCCACGAAAATCGCGTCGAACCCGGCGAGCGTGTGCGCTTGGCTGTTATCACCACGCATCCGCTGGCTGTTTTTGCGCGAACCCAATCGTCCGTCTGAGCCAGCAGCCCTCCCCCAGCATTAACTTGCTGGGTATATAACTACTCCGATGGAATATCTTTATCCTTGCCAGGCGGCACAACACCATCGGCAAGCTCTGAGACATAAGCCAAGCGCAGATACTCATTGAAGGGCATACGAATGAGCTCTGAATGAGTACCTGCATTAAAGGCAATTTCACTATTCTCGTCGAATACTGGCACCATGAATGTCTGCAAGCCGAACAAATGCCCAAATGGCGGCATCGCACCTATTTCACAGCGTGGAAAGCGATGGCTAAACTCCCGCTCACTAGCCAACACCACATGCCCCACCCCCAGCTCAACCCGTAACGCGTCAACATCTACTTGATAATGGGCGGGCAGCACGATCATCGCTAATTCTTGCTCGACTATAATCATAACCACCTTGGCAAATTGATGGCCAGCAATATGGCTGCGCTCAGCTATCTCGGGGGCAGTATAGGCCACTTCATGGGATTGACAGCTATAGGTGGCATGTTGTTTATCTAGATATTCAATCAATAGTTGCCTTGGCATAACAGCTCTCTCCTGAGTATCAATTAACGGCTTTCTATTGTAGGCACTGCGGTCTCACAATGTACTCCAAAATATGGCTTGGTCTTCCGTCACCACTTAAAACCAACTTTGTAAGAATAAAACTTGGCACGCTAGATCCAACAAACCTCAATATACTTAAAAAGTGTACACCTTCCTATTGATAATCCTATAAAAAAACCCAGCATCGGCTGGGTTTGGATTTAAACTACGACTAAAACTGACATTAATACACTAACCAACCACTAAGCAAACCCTATCTACTGTGTAGCAGCTGTTTTAGATGGACTAATAGCCGTGATTTTAGCTGACTGAGCAAGCTCCTCAAGCACTCCTGGCCGCCCCTTGCACGCTTGGATCACTAACTCGCGATTATTCGCCAATAACAAACCAAAAGCTTCGCCAGCTTTTTCGTCTATGCCAGGAATCTGGCTTTCTAGCAAAGCGGTAAACTGCTCTGCCAACTCCAACATTTTATCATAGGCATCTGCTTTTTTTTTATCATCAAACATTGAGCCATCCCGATCGCACTTCCACATTGCAACAACTGCCATTACGCATATCCTCTCAGATCTCACTCGCCAAATACTGTATATTAATACAGTTAATAGGACTTGCAAAGGGAATCAGCAGAACAACAAAAAGAAGCGAATGGAAAATAGCACACACTTGAGACGGCTGTTGATACAAACTCCAGCACTTAAAACCCACGGTACATTACCGAATAATCACAATCGGTTAAACTCAACTAACACTTACTTAAGTTAAAAATGCCGTGGCAGGGTGGATGTTAACCCACCCCCTTCTGCTGGCTAGCTCAATAATTGCCGCATAAGACACGGGGAAACCGACTTAATTGATTGTCATCACATCACAACCTACTTTAGTGATGATTTTCTCGGCAGTATTACCACGCCAGCGATTAGTACGATACTGGATTCCCAACAAAACCACATCAGCGCTTATTTCTTTGGCAACATCGGCTATCACCGCCTCAGGATCTCCAGATCTTACATGAATCTTAGTTCTATCAACCTTACTCTCGTTAGCTATCCTGGTCCGATCAGGATAATTCAAAGAGTCTTTATAAGCATTGACGATATGTAAATCGGCATCGATGTAGTCCACCATACCCTGGCCACGCTGAATAATTAAATCATTCAATCGCTTATATTCAGGCTTATCCGATGTGTAATTAACCGCCGCTAAAATAACTTTCCGCTTATCCGAGGAGCCCGGCTGCACCAAAGTAATTGGGCATTGAGCAGTACGCAATAAATGCCAGATAGAATCGCTAAACAGACGCTCATGATTACTCGGGCGCTTAACCATTGGCAACATGATCATCTCCAGGTTATGACGCTGCGACTCACTGACAATTGAGCCATACCAATCACTGGACCAACTAAACTCAAAACTGTGTTCAAGCCCCGAGGCTATTAACGGGTTAACAATGTTCTCATACAGCCACTGACCACTACGATGCATGGCAGGATTAGCAGAGGATGTATCGGTATTATTGTGGTCTACAGCAATAAAAACATGTATTTTTGGCAGTACTAAATCTTTATTTTCTGATGCTATCTTAGTAACAATTAATGCACGCAACAACGCCAAGGGCTCATCCTGCGTAGGATCTACTACAATAAAAATTACTCGCTTGTCAGTTGGGCTAGGCATACAAAACTCCAATTATTTTATTAAATTTGGACGAAGTCCACCGCACTTAAACTTTCAGTACAATCTTCTCTCTGATTTTGGCGAGATTATTTAACTCACGTATTATCAGTGTATCCATAGATCAATTGATCTTTCTATGCGATAAGTCAAATAAGCCAACATCGATAGAAGGCTTATTAATTCATCATCGTACGCATACAAATGCCATCGATCGCGAAGCAGCCACATCAGGCCTTAATATCGCCACCCTCGCCACCGAAGAAGCAGCCCATGACAAGGGAAGACCAAGCTCCAGGATTTCTTTCGTTAAACCCTTACACTACCATCACGACTTATCAGTTGTTATCAAAAACAGCCAATAAAAACCAACTATGCAAACGTCATTCCTGGAACTTCATCGGGAATAATACGCTTGCCTGCGGTTTTGCTGGCAATTTCCTCGACCGTCACACCCGGCGCACGCTCTTTCAAAATAAAAGCACCATCTTCAATTTCTAGGCAGGCCAGATCCGTTAATACTTGCCGAATACAGCCCGAGCCCGCCATCGCCTCTTCGTAACTGCTAACTACTTTACCGAATCCGGACATTAAGCCGCCTGGGAGTTAATCTGAAATCAATTATAGTTAAATAGTTCTTTATTTATTATACCTAGGAAAAAACCAATACCAACACCCTTTCAATCACTATCTAGCGCTGCAGGTCAGTTTAAAAATAAAGGGTAAGCGGATTAAATGGTTGATCTTACCTTTGCATGAGAGTGAGACAGACCGGCATCTCATCGGATTATCTGGTTGATGCTTCACCTACTGCCGGTGCATGTTTCCTTCGCTAATTCCAGCAAGAACCCCACACGCCTCAACTTCCCGGTCATCGTTGCAACTCGCTCTCAGTGAAACGAGTTGTTTCTCAAGTGCTTGCAGAGCGGTTATCTGCGACCGCACATGAGAGATGTGATCATCGAGCAAGGCGTTGACGGCGGTACAAGGCTGATGAGGGTCGTCCTGATAGCTCTGTA
>Ga0172382_10011690_pt1 | contig 11567 bp, 12 predicted proteins | sample Leawel138RmetaG_FD_122245 | JGI IMG/M metagenome (GOLD analysis project Ga0172382, IMG submission 122245) | Leachate microbial communities from a municipal landfill in Southern Ontario, Canada - Leachate well 138R metaG | ecosystem: Engineered > Solid waste > Landfill > Unclassified | place...
ATCGTCTTGCCACTAACGGTACCGCCATTGAGGTGCCGGCAGACATGGTGCATAAAACGCGCCTTCAGCTGGCCGAACAAGGGCTGCCCCGTTCCGGCGATGCCGGCTTTGAATTGCTTGACAATACCCGCTTTGGCGCCAGTCAGTTCACCGAACAAATTACTTACCAACGCGCACTTGAAGGCGAGCTGGCAAGTTCCATCCAGGCCGTGCACGCGGTTCAGTCGGCACGCGTCCACCTGGCCATGCCCCGGGAAAGCCTGTTTGTGCGCGACCGCCAACCCCCGACCGCTTCGGTGCTGGTTACGCTATACCCGGGACGATCACTCAGCGAGGCACAGGTATCAGCCATCACCTGGCTGATATCGTCAAGCGTGCCCAACCTGAGTTCTGACAACGTTTCCATTGTCGACCAGAACGGACGGCTGCTTACTGCGCCCTCGGGCGAGGCAGGCATTGAAAGCACACGCCGCGGCCTGGTCAACGACATTGAACAACGCACAGTCCAGCGCATCATGACGCTGCTGACCCCGCTGGTCGGCGCCGGCAACGTGCGCGCCCAGGCCAGTGCCGATGTCGATTTTGCCATCCGCGAGCAAACCTCTGAAGTCTATCGGCCCAACCAGAACCCCGGCGATGCCGCCGTTCGCAGCGAACAACGCAGCGCAGCCGACCAGTTCACCAACAATCTGCCGGCCACCGGTGTCCCCGGGGCCCTGACCAACCAGCCCCCACCCAATGCCCAGGCTCCCATCGTGGTACCCCCTGGCGATAACGCCAATGCCGAGGTTGGACAGCCGGCAAATGCAGGCGACCAGAACGCCGATAACGAACAGGCCTCGCAAACCGGCCCGGCCAACATCCGCCGCGACTCAACCATCAACTACGAAGTTGACCGCACCATCAGTCATGTCAAAGACCCGGTCGGTCAGTTGCGCCGGCTATCAGTCGCTGTTGTGCTCAATTACCAGCCCAACCAGGAAGGCGAATACGTACCGCTGCCACAAGAAACGCTCGACAGCCTGAACAGCCTGGTGCGTGATGCCATGGGGTATTCTGCCGAACGTGGCGACACGGTCAGCATCATCAACAGCCCGTTCAGCGAAAGCATGATCCCGCCGCCGCCGGTCTGGAAAAACCCCGAATACCATGCCCTGGCGCTCAAGGGGCTTGAATACCTGCTCATTGCCATTGCCCTGTTTATTTTCTGGCGCAAAATCGGCAAGCCGGCCATCGAAAGCCTCTCGAAGAAAACTGAAGAAACCATCGAAACCGTGGTCAGCGCCACCGAGGGTGAAGATGAAATGCTGCAACGGGCTTCTGATATCACCAAGTACGAAGACCGCCTGAAGCTGGCCCGCGAAATGGCCGAGAAAGATCCTCGGGCAGTGGCAATGGTGATTCGTTCATGGATGGAAAAGCAACATGGCAAATCTTGAAGATCCTATTGAACGCTGTGCGATTCTGGTCATGTCACTGGGTGAAGACGCTGCTGCCGAGGTCTTCAAGCACTTGTCGCCACCCGAAATCCAGCAAATCTCGGGGGCCATGGCCGGCATCAAGCAACTGACACGCGCTGATGTCGACAAGGTACTTACCGATTTCCGTGAAGAGGCCGACCAGTTCATGGCCGTCAGCCTTGGCTCGGAAGACTATATCCGTTCGGTGCTGACCAAAGCGCTGGGCACCGACCGTGCCGCAGGTCTTATCGAGGACATTCTCGATGCCGAAGCCGGCACGGGCGGCATCGACGCACTGAACTGGCTGGATCCCAACAGCGTCGCCGAACTGGTTGCCGACGAGCACCCGCAAATTATTGCCACCATCCTGGTCCACCTGCAGCGCGACCGCGCTTCAGCGGTGCTTGAACTGCTCAACGAGCGCTTGCGTAACGATGTCATGCTGCGTATTGCCACGTTTGGCGGTGTGCAACCGGCCGCGCTGGCCGAACTTACCGATGTACTGAACAATCTGCTGTCTGGTCAAAGCGCCAAGCGCAGCAAGCTGGGTGGTGTACGTACTGCGGCCGAGATCCTGAATTTCATGACGTCTACCGAAGAAGATGCCGTCATGAACACACTGCGCGAAATAGATTCCGACCTCGCCCAGCGCATCAGCGAAGAAATGTTCGTATTCGACAACCTGCTCGATATCGAAGACACAGCCATTCAGCTCATTCTCAAGGAAATCAACACCGACAGCCTCACCATCGCGCTTAAAGGCGCGCCCGAAGAGCTGCGTGAGAAATTCCTCAACAACATGTCGAACCGTGCCGCCGAAATGCTGCGCGACGACCTGGACGCCCAGGGTCCGGTTCGCATGTCCAAAGTCGAGGAAGCGCAAAAAGGCATTCTTTCGGTGGCGCGTCGTCTTGCAGAAACCGGCCAGATCAGCCTGACCCGCTTGGGCAACGACGAATATGTCTGACCCTAAAATCCAGAACCTCGACGCCGAAGCCTGGAAGCGATGGGAAATGGCCGATCTGGGCGTTCCCAAACCGACCCGTGTGGCAGCCGGAAGCAAACTGGCGCGTCGTCTGGCTGAAGAAAAGCAATCAAAAGACCAGCCTGCGGGGGCTCGCCCGCCAGCAGAGAACCTGCAACCCATCCCTCAAGATGTCATCTCGCACGTCGCAGAGATCGGGAAAAACGTACGCGAAACAGCCCGCAAGGAAGGCTATGCCGAAGGGCTGAAAAAAGGCCATGCCGACGGCTTTGCCAAGGGCAAGGCCGACGCCGAAAAAGCCGGCTACGACGAAGGTTTCCAGGCCGGCCATCGCGACGGCTACGAAAAAGGGCTGGCCGAAGCCCGGGAACTGGGCAATACCCAGGCGCAACACTTGCAAAACCTGGTCAACGAATGCGCCGACTCCGTTCAGGCACTGGATGCGCAAATTGCGGAATCGGTTGTCGATCTTGCCCTGAACGTTGCCCGACAAGTTATACGCAGCACGCTGGCTGTCAACCCCGAAAAGGTCGTCGATACCGTACGCGACATCCTTCAGGTTGACTCAAACAGCGATGCCCTGATGATCTTGCGCATGAACCCGGAAGACCTCGCTTTGCTTAAACGCCACCTGGCAGATGACCCGCGACTGCACAAATGGCACCTTGAGCCTGACGAAAGCATCGAGCGCGGCGGGTGTATTGCTGAAACATCGTTGGGCGACATTGACGCCACCCTGACAACCCGCTGGGGCCGCATTGCCGGCACCCTGCGCGATCACGCCCCCTGGACCGAAGACACATGAGCACGGCTGGCGCCAAACTCCCGTCTTTGGCCAGCCGATGGAACAGCCGGCTGCTGAATGCCTCGCGCCGCATATCCACCATCGAATCCTGGAACGCCAGCGGCCGCGTTACCCGCGCAACCGGGCTGGTTCTTGAAGCCACCGGCCTGCGTCTTGCTGTCGGTGCGGCCTGCAAAATCGAAATTTCACAACGACACGACCACTGGGCAGACGCCGAAGTGGTTGGTTTCAATGGCAATACGTTGTACCTGATGCCCCAAAGCGATATTTCCGGCCTGCCGCCCGGTGCCCGTATCGTTCCAGCCGAGCCCATTGCTGCCCAGATTGACGATCACCCGTTCGACCCGACTGAAGAAGTTCACGTCACGACACAAGCCCGACACCTGCCGGTTGGCGAGGGGTTACTGGGGCGGGTACTCGATGGCGCAGGCCGCCCTCTGGACGGCCTAGGGCCATTGACCAAGGTCGTGCCAGCCTCACTGACGGCACACACCATCAACCCGCTGGCGCGCGCACCCATCCGGTCGGCACTGGATGTTGGCGTGCGCGCCATCAATGGGCTAATGACGGTCGGGCGTGGCCAGCGCATGGGCCTGTTCGCCGGCTCCGGGGTGGGTAAAAGTGTGCTGCTGGGCATGATGGCGCGCTACACAGAAGCCGAAATCATTATCGTTGCACTCATCGGCGAGCGCGGTCGCGAAGTTAAAGAATTCATTGAAGAAAACCTGGGAGCAGAAGGCATGGAGCGCGCCGTTGTCGTGGCCGCGCCCGCTGACGTTTCCCCCATGCTGCGCATTCAGGCCAGCGTGTACGCCACCCGTATCGCTGAATACTTCCGCGACCAGGGCAAGAATGTGCTGCTGATCATGGACTCGCTTACCCGTTACGCCATGGCCCAGCGTGAAATTGCCCTGGCTATTGGCGAGCCCCCGGCAACCAAAGGTTATCCGCCGTCAGTATTTGCCAAGCTGCCGGCACTGGTTGAACGCGCCGGTAATGGCGCCCCCGTTGGTAACAAGCCTGCAGGATCCATTACAGCGTTTTATACTGTGCTTACCGAGGGTGACGACCAGCAAGACCCAATTGCCGACTCGGCCCGGGCCATTCTCGACGGCCACATTGTGCTGTCGCGCAAACTGGCCGAATCTGGCCATTACCCGGCAATTGACGTCGAGGCGTCCATTTCACGTGTTATGTCAGCTATCAGCCCAAAGGAACAGTTCAGTCTGGTGCATCGCTTCAAACAAATGCTGTCACGCTACCAACGCAACCGCGACCTTATCGCGGTTGGGGCCTATCGCCCCGGAAACGACCCGCGCATCGACGAGGCGATTGAAAAATACCCCTTGCTTGAAGCCTACCTTCAGCAAAACACTCACAGCCGCATCGATTACACACGTGCACGCCAGGAACTTGAAATGCTGATGTCAGCCCCGACAAGCGCAGGGGGGATGAATGGCAACCGATAACCCGATACATACCCTTATTGACCTGACCAAAACCAGGGCCGGCGAAGCGGCACAACAGTTGCGAACCGCTACTACTACGCGCGATGGCGCCCAAGAGCAGCTGGCAACCCTGCACGTTTACCGGCAAGATTACATTGAACGCTTTGAAAAAGCCTCGGCCGAAGGTATGTCGGCCGCGAACTACCATAATTTTAGGCAGTTTATCGCTACTTTAGATGAAGCCATTTCGCAGCAAAATAGAGTCGTGACCCAGCTTGATCAAAAAGTCGAGCTGGGCAAGCAGCGCTGGCTCGACCAAAAGCGGCAGCTTACATCCTACGAGGCACTGCTCATGCGCCAGGAAAACGAGCGCCGTGCGCAGCTGAACCGTAAAGAACAAATTCTCAACGACGAGATGTCCATGCATCAGTACCGTCGCAATCAACCCCAGGCAAAGGGTAACGGGTAACACCATGAATGCACAAAACACGACATCGGTCGTCAATCTACTTTCAGCACAGCCGGTAAAAGTATCGGCGACAGGCATGTCAGACGCCAGCGCGCAAAGTTTCGCCACAATACTGGGCAACCAGCGCACGCAGCAATCGTCGCCAGTGCCAGAATACCGCAGCACGGCCAGCACCCCGGCACCCTCCAGCGCACCTTCGCAAAGCACCTCGGGCAGCACGCAGCAATCGTCATCAAGCGCCTCGCCGCAGGCATCAGCCAGCAGTGCACAACAGGCGTCATCAAACAACAGCGCCGCCACCCAGCAAGCATCTTCCGGCAGCAACCCGGGCACGCAACAGGCGTCATCCGAAAGTCAGGCACCCTCGGGGCAAGGCACAGGTAGCGACCAGGCAACGTCTGACAGTGCCGGCCAAACCCAGGCCGGCAAGCCGGCCGACAAACAAGCGGCCACTGACACCACCGAGCCGTTGGCCGCCAACCCCACCGCAATGGCCATGTCAGACCTGGCCGCTGCTGTCGCCCAGGTCTTCATGGCCCGCAACGCGGCTGCCGATAACGCCGCCACCCCCGACAGCACCGGTTCCCTGCCAGACAGCAAAACCATCAAGCCTGAACCCCTGCTGGCCGCCGGCATGGGCCAAGACCAAAAGGGCGCTAAAGATGGCCGCTTTACCGAGGCCAGGCTGCAGGCAGGTCAACAGGTCGCAACCGACGCCAAACCACTGGCTGACAGCACTGTGCAAGGCCGTGACCGGGTCGCCCCCAATATCGCTGAACGCGCCAACCCTCAAGCCGCTGCCAACCTGCGCCCTGCAACCGACACTGATGCCGAAACAGATCCGGTTCTGGCCGCCCAGGCCACTCGCGACTCACGCACAGAAAAGTCTGCCGCCTCAATTGCCAGCCTGAACCAGCGCGCCGACAGCCTTGACCGCGAAGCACGCCTTAATGCCAACGCACGCATCGCACTTGAACAGGCAGCACCCGCTAACCCGCGTGCCCTTGACGGCGGTTCAGATGCCCGTGTTTTCAGCCCCCTGTCTGACAACAACGTTGCCAACGACGCACGCCTGAATGCCGGTATTACCAGCGCCAGCGCCCCATTTAGCCGTGACGCTGCCCTGCCCCTGGCCAATGGCACTGGTGCCACGCCGCTTACCGAAGCCAGCATTGGCCTGGCATCGGGCAACGTCAGCTTCGCCCCCGGTTCCATGACCTCACCCATGGTCAGCACACCACTGGGCCACCCCAAGTGGGGCAACGACTTCAGCCAGCAGGTTGCCGGTTTCAGCCAAAACCTTAAAAACGGCCTTCAAACCATCGAAATGCGCCTTGATCCGCCCGACCTGGGCCCGATCCGCATTTCGCTCAGCCTTACCGATGGCGTGGCCCAGGCCATGTTCATCTCGCCACACGCAAGCGTTCGCAATGCCGTTGAAAACGCATTGCCGCAGTTACAACAGCAGCTGGCCCAGGCCGGCATTTCGTTAGGGCAGACATCAGTCAGCGACCAAGGTCAGGCCGGGCAACAGACGGGCGAAAATAACCAGGCTGGCCGCGCCAGCAATAATTCACTTGCCTCGCAGGGCGCGGTAGCCGAAAATGCCCTGCCTGAGCCACAAGCGCGCCCGAAAAACGCGCATAATGGCCAGATCAGTACATTTGCCTGACCCACTGCAACCCGATAACGCCCTTTTTTATAGATGAAACTGCTGAAACTCGCGTTACTAGTTATCGCCATCATGGCTGTCACTCTGGGCAGCACCTTTTATTTCCTGAAGTCATCTGGCATCTTGACCGGTGGCCAACAGGCTGATGCCGCACCTGTCGTTGAAGCCGCCCCACTTGCCAAGCCCATATTCCAGCCGCTTGACCCATTCACCGTAACGTTGCGCGACAACAACACAACACGCATTCTGTATGTTGAAATCACCTTGCGTGTTGAAAACGAAACCTCTCGCGAACAGCTGGTTGAGTACATGCCCGAGGTTCGCAATCGCGTTATCAGCGAGCTCACCAAAAAAACACCTGGCTATTTGCAAACCAACGAAGGCCGCAACGAACTGGCGGCCAATCTGGTCAAGTCCTTGTCAGAGCCCTATTACCCGAACCCAACCCGGCCCGGCATCTCCAATGTGCTGTTCACCGCGTTCGTAATCCAATAAATGTCGTATTCCAACTTTCTGTCTCAGGATGAAGTTGATGCCATCCTGGCCACCGTCAGCGGCGAAGAAGACAAGCCGACCGAAAAGGCCAGTGAATCGCGCTCGGGCGTGCGCCCCTACGACCTCAGTTCGCCCGATCGTGTGGTGCGCCATCGCATGCACACGCTCGAGCTCATACACGAGCGTTTCGCACGGCGCCTGCGTACAGTACTGCTGAATTTCATGCGCCGTAACGCCGATATCACCGTGTCGGCCATCAAAATCCAGAAGTACTCTGATTTTGAACGCAACCTGCCCGTACCCGCGAACCTGAACATGGTCAGCCTGAAACCGTTACGTGGCACCTCCCTGTTCACCTACGACCCGAACCTTATCTTCATGATCATTGACAGCCTGTTCGGGGGCAGCGGGCGCTACAACACCCGTGTCGAAGGTCGTGACTTCACCACCACCGAACAGCGCATTATCGGCCGTTTGCTGACCGCCACCCTGGATGCCTACCAGAGCTGCTGGGAAAACATCTACCCGCTCGAACTGGAATACATTCGCTCGGAAATGTATGCAAAGTTTGCCAGCATCACCAGCGGCAATGAAATTGTGGTGGTGTGCACATTCAATATCGAACTGGGGGCAACCGGGGGCAACCTCAATATTTGCCTGCCCTACTCGATGCTGGAACCTATCCGTGATGTCTTGTCCCGGCCGCTTCAAGATACCGCCTCTGACGACATCGACCGACGCTGGACCAAACAACTTTCGCTGGAAGTTCGAAGTGCCGATGTAGAACTGGTCGCCGAGTTTGCCCGCATCAACACCACCATCGGTAAACTCATGCACATGAAAGTCAACGATGTTTTGCCACTAGAACTGTCACCGACAGTTACGGCATCCATCGGTGATGTTCCCGTGCTGGAATGCACTTATGGCAGTTTCAACGAACGATACGCCCTGCGTGTACAGAAATTTCTGGCGCCGATCGAACCTGAATTAAAACGAGTAAGAACCCCATGACCGATCCGACCCAAGATCCCGATAAAGAAAACGATCTCACCGACGATCAGGCCGCCGGGGCAGACCCTGCTGCCGCCTCTGATCAATCGTTCGAACAAGGCACCGACCCTTCGTCGTCAGAAGCGCAACAGTCGGGTGAATCGGGCGACAGCAACGATTTTGGCGACCTGTCTGCCGAGCTTGACGACGACTGGGCAGCCGCACTGGCCGAGCAGGCCACAACTACGCCTGGTTCAACACAGGCCGACGGGCTTCAGAACGAAATGGACGACTGGGCAGCGGCAATGGCCGAACAAACCGGCGCCACACAACCGCAGGACACCGCTGAAGAGCAGCAACCGTCAGCCATGCCGGCCACGCAGCAGGTTTTCCAGCCGCTTATCGGGTCGGGCACGGCAGGCAACAGTGACATCGACATGATTATGGACATCCCTGTCCAGTTGTCTGTCGAACTGGGGCGCACCAAACTAACCATCAAGAACATACTTCAGCTTGGGCAAGGTTCGGTCGTAGAACTTGACGGTCTTGCTGGCGAACCCATGGATATTTTCGTCAATGGTTACCTGATTGCACAGGGTGAAGTGGTGGTGGTTGATGACAAGTACGGCATTCGCCTGACCGACATCATTACCCCCTCCGACCGCCTGCACCGGCTAAACAGCCGTCGTTAAGTCCATGGATGCGCCTGACGTTCTGCAACCCATCGTTGCGTTACTGTTCATTCTGGCGCTTATCCTGGGGGGCGCATGGCTGGCCCGACGCACGGGCCTGATCCGTGGCCGCAGCCAGAGCAACATCAAGGTTGTCAGTTCATACAGCCTTGGCGGGCGTGGCTTCATCACTGTGGTCGAGGTTGAGCAAACCCGCCTGGTGCTGGGTGTCACCCCGCAAAACATCACTGTACTTCATCACTTGCCGCCACACGCACAGTCCGCCAGCGTGCCGCACGATGAGGCACAGGCGTTCTCCAACGAGCTGAAGTCATGACCACGCCCACATCGCACCATCAGGGTCTGCGTGCGCCATCGCAGAGTTGGCATGCCCCTGCCAAGCCAGCCCCGCAAGGCTGCCTTGCTGCGCAATACAGGGCGCCGCAACGCAGCTGCCCGGCGCGTCACTTGAAACACCTGCTGGGTGTTGCCGCACTGCTGATCATCGTCGGCCTGTTCGGTAGCCAGGCCTTTGCGCAAGGGCTGCCCGCCTTCACTGCAACCCCCGGCCCCGACGGGGCACAAAACTATTCGCTCAGCCTGCAAACCCTGTTGCTGCTGACGATGATGTCGTTCTTGCCGGCCATGCTGCTCATGATGACGGGCTTTACCCGCGTCATTATTGTGCTGGGGTTGCTGCGTAACGCCATGGGTACAGGGGCATCCCCCCCCAACTCGGTCTTGCTTGGCCTGGCCCTTTTCCTGACATTTTTTGCCATGTCGCCTGTGTTTGACCAGGTCTACCAACAGGCCTATTTGCCACTTAGCACTGGTGAACTGACCTTTGAACCGGCCCTGGCGGCGGCAGCCGAACCCATGAAGGCGTTCATGCTCAGTCATACCCGTGAAACCGACCTGTCGCTGTTTGCCAATATGGCCGGTATCGGCGAACTGGAAACGCCGCAAGATGTTCCGCTGCGGGTGCTGGTGCCGGCTTTTGTCACCAGCGAACTGAAAACCGCTTTTCAAATCGGGTTCACCATCTTTATTCCGTTCCTGATCATCGACCTGGTCGTGGCCAGCGTACTCATGGCATTGGGGATGATGATGGTGCCCCCGGTGACCATATCGCTGCCCTTCAAGCTGATGCTGTTTGTACTGGCCGATGGCTGGCATTTACTGTTGGGCTCGCTGGCCCGCAGCTTTGCGGTCTAGCCAATAGCCTCAAGGAAACTGCCATGACGCCCGAAACCGTAATGTCGATGACCTACCTGGCCATGAAGATAGCCCTGACCATGGCGGGGCCATTGTTGTTTGTCACGCTGGTGGTTGGTCTGGTCATCAGTATTTTTCAGGCGGCCACACAAATCAACGAAATGACGCTGTCATTCATCCCCAAGCTGCTGGCGGTGGGAATAACGCTGGTATTGGCTGGCCCATGGCTGATCAGTGTCATGGTTGACTACATTCGTCACCTGATCCAGTCATTGCCTACCCTGGCCGGCTGACATGACGAACCCCTTGCGCCTGGGCTGTATGCTCTTCAAAGACTATCTGCTACAGCAACGCGGTGATCAGCCAACCCTGCCTGTACTTCAAGGTAACGGAATAATCCGGCAACACCGGGATTACCCAAGCAATGATTTCAGTTGATGCGGCTCAACTGTACGGCTGGCTGAACGCTTTTTTGTGGCCTTTTGTGCGTATTGCTGCCTTCATGGCGACCGCACCAATACTGGGTGAAGCGTCAATTCCTGCGCGTGCCAAAGTCGGCCTGGCCGTTTTTATTGCGCTTGTTGTTGCCCCTACCCTGCCCCCACCCCCTACATACTCGCCTGCGTCATATGAAGGGCTGTTCATCATGCTGCAGCAATTTCTTATTGGCGTCATGCTGGGGCTGATAATGCGGGTTGTGTTCGCCGTGGTACAAACCGCCGGGGAATTCATCGGGCTGCAAATGGGCTTGTCTTTTGCATCATTTTTTGACCCGCAAACCGGTGCTAACACAGCCGTTCTGGCGCGCATCATGAATATGGTGGCGATGTTGCTGTTCATTGCCATGAACGGGCATCTGTTGATGCTGGCCGGGTTTATTCGAAGCTTTGATCTTTTGCCCATCAGCGCAAACCCGATTCAGGCTGAAGGCATTGCCGTATTGCTTGACTGGAGCTCACATGTGCTGGTGTCGGGCATGCTGCTGGCCTTGCCCCTGATTATTGTTTTGCTAAGCATCAGCCTGGCGCTGGGTATTCTGAACCGTACTGCCCAGCAACTGTCGGTGTTTGCCGTTGGTTTCCCGATCAGTTTGCTGGTCGGACTGATATTGCTAATGATCGTTCTGCCCCAAATTGCTCCATTTTTTGAACGCCTGGTAGACTCAGCCATCCAGACAATGGGGCGGGCAATCAACGCACTTTAGCAGCGCCCTTGATCGGGCATAGGTGTTACCTGCAGGGCATAGGTGTTACCTGCGCCCCGTGGGCACGGGGTAAGTCACAGTGGGGTTCGGCAGGGAATTATCCAGCGTGTTTGAGGCACGAGGCGTTGCAGGGGCTGCGGGTGCACCCGGTTC
>Ga0172382_10011691_pt1 | contig 11567 bp, 12 predicted proteins | sample Leawel138RmetaG_FD_122245 | JGI IMG/M metagenome (GOLD analysis project Ga0172382, IMG submission 122245) | Leachate microbial communities from a municipal landfill in Southern Ontario, Canada - Leachate well 138R metaG | ecosystem: Engineered > Solid waste > Landfill > Unclassified | place...
AAAGTCCTTGCTCCAGATAGTACTATATTTCACTCCGGCCTTGGTCAGACTTCCATTGAGATTGAGCATGCCTACCAAACCCGGCCATTGACCGCTCCAGTTGGCAAGGGTCAGAATAGGCCCTTCATGGGTATATAGTCCGGCCAGCACATGATGAGTATATTGCCAAACACTTTCCGCCACAATCAGTGGGGCAGTTTTGGGAATGTTTTTGAAAACCTCTATCCCTTTCCGCTGCGAATCTATAAAGCCGTGAGCCTTTTCAGGATCAAAGGCATGTGCTCTCCGTATTGCGACCCCATGCCGGGAAGCGGCCTCAGAAAGTTTGTTTTCCGTGTCTTCCTGCGCAGGCCAGCACAATTGATTGGCTGCAATACGCAAATCTCCACTGGCAACCAGCCAGACTTCCTGTATAGTTGATTTTTCCATGGGCTTATAATTGGTCTTTACAAAGGTGGCAAGAAATCCCTGCTTTGAATTTTTAGTTCTTAGCTATTTATTGTACAAATTTAGCATTTGTTTGTCATCCTGAATTATTTTTTATAGCTTCGGATCACAAATTACTACAATTATAAACATAAAATAGCTGCCATGAGACCTTCATTCCATAAGGTGCCCACGCAGATCCGGTCGTCGTTCAGTGTGCGGCACGACATCCAGCCAAATTTTGGCTCTGTGTGGCATTACCATCCCGAATTGGAACTGCACCATGTCATTCAGGGCAAGGGAGTGCGTTTTATTGGTGACAATATCAGTAATTTCTCTCCGGGTGAAGTCATCTTGTTGGGCGGAAGCCTGCCCCATATGTGGCGGTGTAACCAAGAATATTTCGAGGATGACCCGGATCGGAAAGTGGAGGCGATCGTGATCCATTTTCTGCCAGATTGCCTTGGAAAGGATTTTTTGTCTTTGCCCGAGGCCTACCTGATCCCCAGATTGTTTGAAAAAGCACAGAAAGGGATGAGGATCACGGGCAAAAGCAGCGATATGCTGGCGGATTTGATGCATGAGGCGACCAGAGCTACCGATATGGACCGATTGATCAACCTCATGTCCATGTTAAAGATTCTGGCTAAAACGGAGGAGTACGAACCCATTGCTTCTGCACATGCGTTTTTTAAATCCAATGAAACTGACACCCTTCGTATCAATAAAGTTTGCACTTACACCCTCAGTAACTACAAAAAAGATATTAATCTGGAGGAGATAGCCTCCATTGCCAATCTGAGCGTAACCTCTTTTTGTCGATATTTTAAAGTGATGACCAACAAGACTTATTATGATTTTCTGATCGAAATCCGCATCAGTCATGCATGCCGCTTATTGGTCGAAGATCGGCTTTCCACAGAAATGATCTGCTTTGAATGCGGGTTTAATAATGTCTCCAATTTTTACCGACATTTCAAGAAGGTTACAGGCCTGACCCCGTTAGAATATAAAAAGCAGTACCTTATCAACAATAAAACGGTGGCCTGATACTTTAACCCCGTCAAATCCTTGCTTTTCAAGGGCTGTTTTAGTAAATTTGTGCGTTGAAAAAACAACTTTATCAGTTCAAGATTTCAGGATAATCAAAAAAAAACACATTCATATGTCATATAGAATTGAACATGACACTATGGGAGAAGTGCAGGTTCCCGCAGACAAATACTGGGGTGCGCAAACCGAACGTTCCCGCAATAATTTTAAAATTGGACCGAGTGCTTCCATGCCCAAAGAAATTATTTACGCTTTTGCCTATCTCAAGAAGGCGGCGGCCTTTACCAATGCCGATGCTGGGATTCTGCCGGTAGAAAAAAGGGATCTGATCGCAAAAGTTTGTGATGAAATCCTGGCTGGGTCACTGGATGATCAGTTTCCCCTTGTCATCTGGCAAACAGGTTCGGGCACACAGTCGAATATGAACGTCAACGAGGTCGTTTCAAACCGGGCCCATGTGCTTCAAGGAGGAAAATTGGGTGAAGGCAAGCCCTTCGTCCACCCCAACGATGATGTCAATAAATCCCAATCTTCAAATGACACCTACCCAACTGCAATGCATATTGCTGCCTATAAGGCTTTGCTGGAATGTACTATTCCGGGTGTGGAAAAACTACGGGATACATTGAAAGCAAAGTCAGGTGCGTTTGCTTCGGTGGTGAAAATCGGCCGGACGCATCTGATGGACGCCACACCGCTCACGCTGGGACAGGAGTTCTCTGGTTATGTGGCCCAATTGGATTATGGGCTGAAGGCATTGCGGAATACCCTGGATCATTTGTCAGAGTTGGCTCTGGGTGGTACCGCCGTGGGCACGGGAATCAATACTCCTAAAGGTTACTCGGAAAACGTGGCCAAGTATATTGCTGAATTCACTGGATTACCATTCCGTACTGCTCCCAATAAATTTGAGGCGCTGGCGGCCCATGATGCCCTTGTAGAAAGTCATGGTGCATTAAAGCAATTGGCAGTGGCCCTGCACAAAATTGCCAATGACATCCGTATGTTGGCTTCGGGGCCCCGTTCGGGTATTGGCGAAATTCTGATCCCAGAAAATGAGCCGGGCTCTTCGATTATGCCGGGCAAGGTAAACCCCACACAGTGTGAGGCCCTGACCATGGTGTCTGCACAGGTACTGGGTAATGATGTGGCTATTTCCTTCGGAGGCGCCAATGGACATTATGAACTCAATGTGTTCAAACCCATGATGGCAGCGAATTTTCTCCAGTCGGCTCAATTGATCGGCGACGCCTGCGTGTCATTCAATGACCATTGCGCCATTGGCATAGAACCAAATTTGGATGGCATCAAAAAGCACCTGGAAAACTCCCTGATGCTGGTCACAGCGCTAAACCCTCATATCGGTTACGAAAACGCTGCAAAAATTGCCAAGAAAGCACATAAGGAAAACAAATCGCTGCGTGAAGCGGCTCTTGAGCTGGAGTTGCTGACTAATGATCAGTTTGATGCCTGGGTGCGTCCGGAAGACATGATCGGCGGGTTGAAATAGTTAAATTGGGGGGCTTGAAACTATAAAATATAGTGCGAACGTTTGGATTGAGTGTTTTTGGTGGTGGCAGACCTGGCAGGAGAGGCTTGCCACTGCTTTTTCTTTTGCTGGCTGCGGGGCCTCTCTTTCTAACGGGCTGCAAGCTCAATTCCGAATACCAGCATCCCGGGGCAGACTACCTGCAAGGGGTTTGGGTACAGGATGAGCAGCCCTTGCAGGACGATCTATTGCAATATACCCTGCATGAGTTCCGGATCACCTGTGACTCAATCTATGCGGTTTTACATACCCATTCCAAGGCCAGAAACATTCCTGACTCCTGTTATAATGATGGCAACTGGACAGAGTATGCCAAGGGAGTGTATGTGGTAAGGGGAGATAGCATGATTGTGGACGGCCTTTATACCCGTGCAGACGGAAAGCAAAAAATATCCGGATGCTATCGCTCAGGACAATTCCTGCCCCGCTTCGAAATAATCAGCTATTCTGCAGATTCCCTTGTGTTGCTCAATCGTTTTGATCAAAGACCCATTACCCTCCGTAAAACAGAAGACATTATCTGCATACCCAGAAAACGCTGGGAATAGTGAGGCGGTGGCCTCAACACCCATTACAGGTTGTAAGTTCCTCAAAAACCTGTCTTTTTCCGGAATCAGAAAGGCAGATCATCATCCTTACCCTCGTCCGAAGAGATATCCACCGGTGGCGGAACATCGGCTGGAGCTGGTGCAGATGCAGGTTGACCGGGAGCAACCGGAGTAGTCACCACCTTACTGACCCGCCAGGCAACCAGCGAATTGAAATAAGTAGTCACCCCTTCCCGATTCGTCCAGGGACGTCCACGCAGGTTAAAGGAGACTTCTACTTCATCACCGATTTCCAGATTATCAAAAATACTGGTCCTGTCCTGAGTCGCTTCAAAACGGATGTATTCCGGGAATTGTGGGTTTTCTGCGTATAAAACTATCAGATCTCTCTTTTTGAAGGTGTCGGTCACCTGTTGGGTAGTACCGATTTCGTGAACTTTTCCTCTTATTTCCATTTCTTATCTTTATTAAATTGTAAAGTTAAGCATTTATAGCTGCAATAATAAGTAACTTTGCCAAAAAATAACATGGAAGTTTTCAACAAGAAGAGTAAGATCATCATTACCTGCAACAAGAGACTTGCGCCTTATTTACAAATGGAGGTGGAGGAGCAGGGATTCGAGGTCAAACACAATTTTGGAACAGGAGTTGAATTGCTGGGAACTGTCAATGATTGCATTCGGCTCAACCTCAACCTTCGCTGTGCCAGTCAGGTACTGTACGCTTTGTATTCCTTCGAGGCGGAAAACCCGCATGTACTTTATGAAGAGCTGTACCGGAAGCCCTGGGAAGAATTGATCCCCTTTGATGGGTATTTGACGGTGACTTCCAATGTCAATAACCCCACGGTGACCACTCCACTTTTTGCCAACCTGAAAGTAAAGGATGCCATTGTGGACAGGATCAAAGAAATGAAGGATATACGCCCAGATAGCGGGCCAGACATGCACAAGGCGGTGTTTCATCTGTTCTGGCAGGAGAATAGGGCAGAAATTTTTCTGGACACTTCCGGAGAAACATTGGCCAAACACAGTTACCGGAAACTTCCGGGCAAAGCTCCTATGCTGGAAGCTCTTGCTTCAGGGGTTGTTTATGCTACCAAATGGGATCGGAAATCCCCGTTTATAAACCCTATGTGCGGTTCAGGAACGTTGGCCATTGAAGCTGCGCTGATTGCTACCAACAGGCGCCCCGGTCTCTTCCGTATGAATTATAGCTTTATGCACGTGCTGGGATATGACGAGGAAGTGTTTTATGAGGAACGGCGACGATTGAAATCTCAGGTGATCAAGAATGTGGAGCTGAAAATTATTGCCAGCGATCATTCGCGGGATGCGGTGGAAATTTCGAAAGCCAATGCCAAAACTGCGGGTGTGGACCAACTGCTGACTTTTGAGCTCTGTGATTTTGCCCAAACCCAAGTGCCGCAGGATCAGGGAGGGGTGGTGGTTTTCAATCCTGAATACGGGGAGCGCCTGGGTGTTCACAGCAAATTGGAAGAAACCTATACCCGGATAGGTGATTTTCTTAAAAAGGACTGTGGGGGATATCATGGTTATGTGTTTACCGGCAACCCCGACCTGGCCAAAAAAATCGGTTTGCGGGCTTCGAGAAGAATAGAGTTTTACAATGGGAAGCTGGATTGCCGTTTGTTGGAATATGAATTGTATTCCGGAAGCCGCAGGACTGACGGTTTCAAACCAGAAGCAGGAAGCCAAGCAGAAGCAGAGCACGGATCAAATGCAGGACGAGAACCAAAAGAAGGAGAATAACCATGAAAAGCGGGGTGATTGAGCAGACCGCCACATTTGTGAGAGGAAAACTAAAGGGTGCAGAAGCCGGCCATGATTGGTGGCATATTCAGCGTGTTTGGCAAAACACGCGCCTGCTACTTGCCCACGAGCCTCCCGGACCGGACCCCATGACCTGCGAGTTAGCAGCATTGCTACACGATATTGCGGACAGTAAATTTCATGGCGGGAATGAAAACATTGGACCGGAGATGGCAGGGGCTTTTCTCCGGGGATTGGAGGTGGATGCCGCCGTGGTTGAACACGTGCAGAATATTATCCTTCACATGTCGTTCAAAGCCACTTTAGATGGCGCCCCCAAATTCCGTTCGCCCGAGTTGGAATTGGTGCAGGATGCCGATCGGTTGGATGCGATAGGTGCGATTGGCATTGCGAGAGCCTTTCATTATGGTGGCTTCAAAAACCGGGAGCTGTATAATCCTTCTGTTGCTCCTTCGCTAAATCAGAGCAAAGATGAGTATAAGAACAGTACCGCACCGACCATCAATCATTTTTATGAAAAGCTGCTTTTGTTAAAGGACTTGATGAATACAGGGACTGCAAAAAAAATTGCTGAACAACGGCATAGGTATATGGAATCCTTTTTAGAGCAGTTTATATTGGAATGGGACGGAGAGCCTATCTTATAAATATAATCAAAAAAACCGAAAAAACCATGAAATTCATAAAGAAACTTTCAAAAAACTGGTTGGCCGGCATGCTGGTGCTGCTAAGTGGCTTGATTATCCTTCCGGCTAAGGCTGGTTACGCGCAGCAGGACCCCTTCAGGCTCGGCTCAACGGCGGATTCACTGTCCATCGTTGCGCAACCCTGGATCAGCGAAAATATTCATCCCGGACTCATCTGGAAAAAAGCGCATTTCCAAAACCTTTTTGACTCCCGCCAAATGGTAAATTTTCTGGAAATCGATCTTAACAATCCGGAAATCAATGTAGCATTTGACGGTGTTCCTACCGGATTTAAGCGCACGAGTGAATTTGTCAAAGAAGCAGGAGCACTTGCCGGCATCAATGCCACCTTTTTCAATACCTCGACCGGAGGTTCCGTCACCTTGTTGAAAATTGACGGTCAGCTCCTCAACGAAACAACCCTGTTGCTGGCAAACGGCCAGCGCAACGAAAGGGCCAACGGGGCCGTCCTTTTGGAGAAAGAAGCGAACAATGGAAAACAGAGGGTGAAAGCGGATATTTTTGCCGGGAATAATGATAACTTACACTGGGACAAAGAATTTCCGGGAGACAACATCATGGTTTGCGGTCCTGTTCTGGTCATGGACGGCCAGGCTGCACACCTCCAGGACAACGCCTTTAACAAAAACAGACACCCCCGCTCGGCCGTTGCCCTGCTGCCAGGCAATAAATTGATTCTGATGACAGTGGATGGGAGGAATGCGGAGGCCCAGGGCATGAGCCTGCACGAGCTCGCTTTTCTGCTGAAAATATTGGGTGCTGAAAAAGCCCTGAACCTGGATGGCGGGGGGTCAACCGCTCTTTATATTGAAGGGATTGGAGAAAATGGAATTGTAAATTACCCCAGCGACAACAGTCTGTTTGATCATGAAGGAGAACGCCGGGTGGCAAACGCCATTTTGGTCACAACAGCATCTTTTATGGACAATCAGGTCATTGCACACCGGGGAGCCTGGAAGAAAGATGGCTTGCCACAAAATTCCATTGCGTCCCTGCAAAAAGCGATATCATTGGGTGTTGCGGGCACCGAGTTCGATGTACACCTTACCAAAGACAATGTCTTGGTCGTCAACCATGATAATGATTATAATGGGATCGAAATCGCTACTGCCACTTACGAGGAATTGTTGGCGATTAAGCTTCCCAACGGAGAAAAAATCCCTACCGCTGAGGAATATATCCGGGAGGGAATGAAACAGAAAGGAACCAAACTGATTTTTGAACTGAAAATTTCTCCCTTAGGCCCGGAAAGAACGGAGGAGTCTGCTGTTTTGGCGGTGGAGCTGGTCAAATCCCTCCAAGCTGAGGAGTGGATCGAGTACATTTTATTCAGTTATGAGGGTGCCAAAAAAATCATCGAACTGGACCCCCGGGCAAAAGTTTGGTATCTGTTGGGGGACGTAGCGCCGGCACAGGCTAAAGCGGACGGATTCTATGGGTTGGATTATCATTATAGGATTTACCGGCAAAACCCGGAATGGATAAAAGAAGCGCACGATTTGGGGCTGTTAGTCAATGTTTGGACCGTCAACAATGCGGATGAAATGCGTATATTGCTGGATCAAAATGTAGAATTTATCACTACGGATGAGCCGGAATTGCTGTTTGAAGTGCTTAGTGAAAGGAAATAAGCTTTTTGTTATGAATATACGTTTTATGAATTTGAATTTTTTCAGAAAGATCGGAATGATCGCGGTCGCTTCGATAATGCTAAACTCCTGCGATGTGCTGACAGCCCTTCCGGTTGGCGGAATGCCAGGAGTAGATGGAATTAACAATGCGGAAGCCGCTTCAGGGATAAAACAGGCCCTGGGTCAAGGATTGGAAAAAAGCATTCAAACCCTTGCCATTAGAGATGGGTTTCTGGGAAATGCCGCTGTAAAGATCTTAATGCCGCCAGAAGCACAAAAAGTAGAGAGCACCCTGCGTAGCGTTGGTCTCGGGTCTTTGTGTGACGACTTCATCACCAACCTCAATCGTGCCGCAGAAACCGCTGTGAAAGAAGCCTCCCCGGTATTTGTTTCGGCATTATCGCAACTTACCATTTCCGATGCCTTTAATATACTTTTGAGTGGACAACAGGATGCTGCCACCCAATTTTTCAATCGTACCACCAGTAACGAGTTGGCACAACGTTTTAGCCCTATCGTGGAGAAGGCAATAGGTCAGCATCAGGTGGCCCGCCATTGGTCCACACTGGTGACCCGGTATAATCAACTACCCCTGGTCAATGATAAAATTGAGGCTGACCTCAACAAATACGTGACGGATAAAGCCATTGAAGGCTTATTTTTGATGGTGGCGCGGGAAGAATTAAATATACGCAACAATCTGGGCGGAAGCCGCTCCACACCATTGCTGCAAAAGGTCTTTGACTACGCAGACAAACAAGGAAAGTAACAAATTAATCCCTAAAACCATGAACAATATATTAGCACTTTTGAATGGTGGCCTGGGGAAAGAAGTCATCGATAGTATCTCTAAAGAGGCAGGAGCTTCTAAAAAGGACACTCAATCTGTAGTAACCGCCTCATTACCTGCACTCTTTGGCGCCTTACAAAATAATGCCAGCAGTGGAGGTGCCGGAGGAATTTTACAGGCAATCAGCACGAAACACGATGGCAGCATTTTGAACAATTTGTCCGGCGCTTTGGGCGCTGGTGCGGCAACAGATGGAGCAGGTATTCTCAAACATGTGTTGGGCAGCAATCTGACCCCCCTCCAGAAATCCATCAGTGAGAAAACCGGAGTTCCCGCTGCCACCGTTGGCAAGGTTCTGGCCCTTCTTGCTCCAATTGTAATGGGGTTCCTGGGCCGGGAAACGAAAAAAGGTGCTGTTAAAAATGAAAAGGGATTGACCGATTTGCTGGGCGGATTGGTTGGAGGTGGATCTGGTGCTGATTTGCTTGGCAGTCTATTAGGGGGCGCAAATACTGGAGGGAAAAGCAAAAGTAAGACTGGAGGGCTGGGGGGACTGTTGGGTGGCTTGGGTGGACTGTTGGGCAAGAAGTAAGCCTTTATCTGCTTTAATTTCAGCGATAGAGTCCTTTATTCTCAATAAAATCTAATACAGCGTCCGGCACGAAAAACCGGATACTTTTGCCGTTTTTAATGGATTCCCTGATAAAAGTGGAGGACAGTTCCATCAATGGGGTCTCCGTCATTTGTACAGAGGGGTGTTGCTCCAGCTCATGGCCCAGAAATCCGGGTCTGGGATAGACGGCAATTCTGTAATCCCGAAGAAGAATATCCGCATTTTTCCATTTGTGTAAAGAAAACAAGTTGTCTGAACCCATGATAATGGTAAAGCGATAATCGGGATAACGCTCACCAAGATGGGTCAGTGTGTCTATAGTATAGGAGGGTTGGGGCAAAGAAAACTCGACCTGACTTGCACGGATCCTGTCGGAAGAACCTAATGCCAAATTGACCATTTCGAGGCGATCAAAATGATTGGCCAGTGTACTTTTCTTTTTCAGTGGATTTTGAGGGGAAACCACCATCCACACCTCTTCCATGAAAGTATGATTGGCCATGTAACTGGCCATAATCAAATGGCCCATATGTATGGGATTGAAGGATCCGAAAAACAAACCAACTTCCTTCTTCTTCTTCACCATAATTGCATTAAATTCAGCTTAATTACAAAAATCCGTCAACAACTTTTCTGCTTCCTTAAAAGTTTGTTCGAGATTGTCATTGGTCAACATCACATCGAATTGTGGCGCAAAATCCATTTCATTTTTTGCCTTTTCAACCCTTTCCTTTAGTTTTGCTTCCGAATCAGTACCCCGCCCGCGCAATCGCTGCTCCAAAACTTTCAAAGAAGGGGGATTGACAAAAATAGCCAATGCTCTGTCCCCAAATTTTCGCTTCAACCGCAATCCGCCCACCACATCAATATCAAAAATCACATGTTTTCCTTCGGCCCAAATGCGTTCCACTTCCGATCGAAGCGTGCCATAAAAAGTACCGGAATACACTTCCTCAAACTCAATAAACTGTTCCTTGGCCACCCTGTGCAGAAACTCCTCCTTGCTGATAAAGTAATAATCCTTGCCATCGACCTCATTTCCTCTGGGCTGCCGGGTGGCGGCAGAGATTGAAAAAGAAATTTTATCCGGAAAACGTTCCAGTAAATGCCTGACAATGGTCGTCTTGCCTGAGCCCGACGGGGCAGAAAATATAATGAGTTTTCCTTCCATTGTTATAAGATATTCAAAAGCTGCTCCTTGATTTTTTCCAGCTCTTCCTTCATCTGGATTACCGTTTGCTGTATGCTTGCATGATTGGCTTTGGAGCCCAGTGTGTTGATTTCCCGTCCAATTTCCTGAGAAATAAAGCCGAGCTTTTTGCCATTGGCATCTTCCGAATCCAGTGCTTTCAAAAAATAATTACAATGACTCCTCAGCCTCACCTTTTCTTCCGTAATGTCCAATTTGTCTATATAATAGATCAGTTCCTGCTCAAAACGGTTCATGTCCACATTTTCCCGACCTACCGACTTGTCCAGATATTGACCGATCCGCTCCCTCACAAGTGGGATACGATCCGTTTCCTCCACCTCAACCTTGGCAAGCAAGTCCAGAATGCTGTTGACACGCTGAGAGATTTCGGTCCGCAACACGGCTCCTTCATCTTTGCGGAAGGTATCAAACGCCTCTACAGCTTGCTCAAACGCCTCCATCAGTAGCCCTCCTTCGGTTTCATTTACAGTTTCCTCGCCCTGGCTGACCACTTCCGGCATGGATAAGGCCTGGGCAAACAACTCTTGGGCACTTGGCGAAATATTTGCTTTTTGTGCTAAGTCCTGGAGTTGCTCTAAGTATTTTTGAAAAAGTGCAGTATTGATGTGTGCAGCATGGGCTGTAGGGTCGGAATATTCAACAGAAATATTTAAATTGACTTTTCCCCTTTCAATGCGCCTGGCACAGGCATTTCTCAAATGGACTTCCTTATCTGCCACAGCCTTTGGCAATCGAAGACCCAATTCCAAAAATTTGGAGTTCAGGGATTTAATTTCGACAGTATATTTGACCTGTGGGTCGGAAGCTGTGCCCAGCCCAAAGCCGGTCATGGATTTTATCATGCGCAAACTTAGAAAAAAATGGCTGTAAATCCAATATCCCTTACCGTTTACCGTATTGCTGCCCGTAATAATCCTGGTAATCCCCGGAGGTGACATTATCCAGCCAATCCTGATTGGCCAAAAACCAATCCACCGTCTTTTCCAGCCCTTCTTCAAACCGGAGGCTCGGCTCCCAGCCCAATTGTGTCCTGATTTTCGTGGCATCAATGGCATAGCGCAGGTCGTGTCCGGCCCGATCTTCCACAAAAGTGATGAGGCTCTCGGAAGTTCCCGGCTTACGCTCAAGTTTCCTGTCCATTATTTGGCACAAAAGACGTATGAGATCAATATTCTTCCATTCATTATTACCGCCGATATTATAGGTTTCGCCACTTTTACCCTGATGGAATAGCAGGTCAATCG
>Ga0172382_10011692_pt1 | contig 11565 bp, 11 predicted proteins | sample Leawel138RmetaG_FD_122245 | JGI IMG/M metagenome (GOLD analysis project Ga0172382, IMG submission 122245) | Leachate microbial communities from a municipal landfill in Southern Ontario, Canada - Leachate well 138R metaG | ecosystem: Engineered > Solid waste > Landfill > Unclassified | place...
GAGCTTCACCTGAAAACTTAACCAATACCCGTTTGTTAGCCATGCACTTCCTTTAGTCTATAATTGCGCGAATTGTACTTAAAATTGGCTTTTGTTTTGCTTTGAAAAAAGAGCAAGATTGTTAAAGAAAGTTCTTCATATTTGACAATCGTTATATATTTTATTATACTTCGGTTTTAGCCTTTATTAAGGAGTTATAATGCCGAGCAGTATTAACGGACGTTTATGGATAAACAAATCAGAACATAACTTTTTAGGAGAGGGTCGAATGGAACTTTTAATGCACATCGACAGAGATGGTTCCATAACAAAAGCGGCAAAATCTATGAAGATGAGCTACAAAGCAGCATGGGACGCTGTAGATGCTATGAACAACCTATCTGAGTTTCCGCTTGTAACAAGTGCTAAAGGCGGCAAAGGCGGTGGCGGAACTCATCTTAGCGATTATGCAAAAGAGCTGATAAATACCTATAAAATTCTTCAAGAAGAGCATCAACAATTTTTAAACAATCTATCAAAACGCATCAGTGAAAAAAATGGTCATATTCATCTTTTAAAGAGTATGGATATCCGTATAAGTGCAAGAAATCAGCTAAGGACAAAAGTCGTTGAAATTCAAAAAGGAGCGCTTAAGAGCAGAGTCTCTCTTGAACTTAACAACAAAGATACTATAACTGCCATAATAACAAATGATTCACTAAGCACTCTTGAGATTACCATAGGCACAGAGCTATATGCACTATTTAAAGCCAATGCCTTGACTCTAAGCGATGACTCCTCGCCGGCTAAAGGCGATATAAACCGTTTTGCAGGGGAAATTATACGAATAGAGCGCGGTAAACTAAATGCGGAGATTATCCTTGAGCTAAAAGGAGGCAATACTGTATGTTCAACTTTGCCAATAGAGATGCTTGAGAGATTAAATCTCAAAAATAAAATGCACTTAAGCGCTTTTTGCGAGCCCAAAAACATTATTCTAGGAAGATGGTAAATATAACATTAAGCTACCGTTAATGAGCGTTTTGAGTTAAGCTATCTATTTTAAACTATAAGGAAAAAAATGAAAAAGTTACTTTTGGTATTTATACTCTTTGGTTCTGCCCTTTTTGCGCAGACGATTAATATAGCCGTGGCTGCAAATGTAAGTTATGCTATGGAGACTCTTTTAGATGAGTTTCATAAAACAGATCCTGATACGGATGTAAAAGTTACACTTGGAAGCAGCGGAAAATTAACAGCGCAGATAAAACATGGGGCACCTTATGAACTTTTTATGTCGGCTGACATGAAGTTCCCAGAGGCTCTTTATAATGATGGAATTGCTATAACAAAACCAGTTATATATGCGCAGGGGAGTTTGGCATATCTTAGTAATACTCAAAAAGATTTTTCAAAAGGGATAGAGCTGCTCAAAGATAAAACAATAGAAAAAATAGCTATTGCCAATCCAAAAACGGCACCATATGGAAAAGCAGCGGTTGAAGCTATTAAAAACAGCGGAGTTTACGAAGATATAAAATCAAAACTAATCTATGCGGAGTCAATATCTCAAACAGTTTCGTATGCCGTAACAGCAGCCGATATAGGCTTTATCGCAAAGTCGTCTCTATTTAGTCCAAAAATGCTACACTTCAAGAAAGATGTAAACTGGGCAGATGTAGATTCAAAACTATATACTCCTATAAATCAAGGCATAGTCATACTTAAAGGCGGCGAAAATAAAGAGGTAAAAGCTTTTTACGACTTTATGATAAGCAGCAGAGCAAAAGAGATTTTAAAAGGTTTTGGATATTTAATGCCATGAGTGAATTAACAGCAATAGTCAATGACATACAAAAACATGATAGTTTGCATATAGTCAAGTTTGACTGTGAGGGTCAAGCTTTAACTATGATGAGCTTGGAACTTGACAAAACGATACAAAAAGGTGTCAAGGTAAAGCTTTCAATGAAGCCTACGCATGTGGCTATTGCTAAAAATCTGCAAGGGGAACTTAGCTATAGTAATCAACTTCAAGCTACCATCACTGGAGTTTTAAACGGCGAACTTTTAAGCAGCATAAGTTTAAAGCTTCATAGCGGCAGTGCCATAGAGTCGATTATCACAAAAAATTCATCAATAAGGATGAACTTACAAGTAGGCGACAGCGTAGTAGCGCTTATAAAAGCAAGTGAAGTTTCTATAAAAGAAGTTATATCATGCTAGAACTTCTTAGCCAAATAGAGTTTGAACCTTTTTTACTCTCTTTTAAACTAGCAGGCTTGACGACGCTTATACTCTTTACCCTAAGCGTACCATTTGCATGGTACCTTTCACAAACCAAATCAAAGTCTAAACCTATCTTGGAGGCTATTACGGCACTTCCATTAGTGCTTCCCCCTTCGGTAATTGGATTTTATATCCTCATTGCACTTTCGCACAACTCGCCAATAGGACTCTTCTTTGATGAGTATTTTGGAGTAAAGCTAGTTTTTAACTTCACGGGACTTGTAGTGGCTAGCTGTTTTTACTCTCTACCCTTTATGATGCAGCCTCTACAAGGTGGCTTTGAGAGTTTAAATAAAAATATTTTAGAAGCCAGTTATTTAGCGGGGAAAAGCAAACTTGAAACAATTATCAAAGTAGCCCTGCCAAACATGAAACCTGCCTTGATGACTGCTATTATCGTGACATTTGCTCATACTGTCGGGGAGTTTGGGGTAGTTTTAATGGTGGGAGGAAGTATCCCCGAGGAGACAAAAGTGGCTTCGGTGGCTATTTATGAGATGGTAGAAGTGATGGATTACGGTGCGGCGCATATTTATAGTGCCATCATGCTGATAATTAGTTTTTTGGTACTCATTAGTGTCTATATTTTTAACGCTAATGTGAAAAAGATTGGACAATAGCATGATAACAATCAATATACAAAAAGCACTTTATGGAAGTAGCGCAGAGATGAACTTGCAAGTAGATTTGAATATAGCACAAAATGATTTTGTAGCACTTGCAGGGCAAAGTGGAAGCGGAAAAACCACACTTCTTAGAATCTTAGCCGGTCTTGAAGACTCAAGAGGAGTTATACAAGTAGGAGATGAGATTTGGCAGGATAGTGATAAAAAGATACATTTAGCTCCTCAAAAAAGAAAGATAGGTTTTGTATTTCAAGATTATGCACTTTTTTCAAATATGAGCGTAAAAGACAACCTTTTGTATGTCAAAAAGGATAAAGCCTTAGCATCACACCTTTTAGAAATCACAGGTCTTACTTCGTTTAAAAACCGCTTTCCAAATACCCTAAGCGGCGGGCAAAAACAGAGAGTGAGCTTGTGTAGGGCTATGATGAACTCTCCAAAACTGCTTTTGATGGATGAGCCGCTCTCTGCTCTTGATCCGCAAATGAGAACAAAACTGCAAAACGAGATACTCTCTTTACATAAAGAGTTTGCTACCACCACTATCATGGTAAGCCATGACCCTAGCGAGATATATCGTCTAGCAAACCGTGCGGTAGTTCTTAACCTAGGGCAAATCATAAATGACGGCACACCAAAAGAGATACTCCTTCAAACTAGCGGTTCGGCAAAATTTTCTTTTGAAGGGGAGCTTCTTGACATCATTAAAGTTGATGTTATTCATGTGGCTGTCATCGCTATTGCTCAACAAATAGTAGAAGTCGTAGTAAGCGAAGAAGAGGTCGGGACACTATCGATAGGACAGACGGTTCGTGTTGGCACAAAGGCTTTTAGTCCGATTATTAGCGGCTAATATTGCAATACTCCAGATATATATACTATAAATAAATAACTTAAGGGTAATTAATATAGAATTTATCTATAGTATTACAAAATTAAATTGGCGAAATTGTAAAATATAAAAATTGTCGATGCTTTTATCAGGATTGTTCATGACTAACAACCAAAAAAAATCTATCATTAATTTTGGATTAAATAAACTCAAATCTATTCTGGATATAAATAGCAATAACATTGTCAGCTCCTTTTTTAAAAGAGCTCTCTTCTCCGTTATATTTATCAGCATAATAAGCACTATATTTATAATCAATTTTCAACAGTACACCTTTTATACATCCCTAGCAGACGAGATTAGAACAAATGTGGATGAGAGATTGGATAAGTACAGCGAAAACCTAAAATTCACAGATATGAAAATACTTAAAGAAGATGTTAAAGTATTAATGGAGCAACTCGGATTTATTACTATTGAAATATATGATGATAAAAAAGAGAAGTTTTTCAAAGTCGCTTCTGCAGAAGAAAAATTTGCAAACAAACTAAAACTCATTCAAACCGACTACAAGCTTATTGGGCATAATTTTCCGACATCTAAAAAAATGAATTATAACTTTTTTGAAATTTCAGATAAACATAATTTTATGCAGATTTTCTACCCTATATATAAATCAAACAGACTACTCGGGTATATCGAGGGTATCTCTTATATAGAACCAATTGTCGTTGAAAGATTTAAACAAGGCATATTTACAACAATAGTAACCGTAATGTTGACAATATTTATTTTTTCTCTTCTGATATTTCCGCTCATATATTTTGCATATAAAAAGCTAAATGCACACAGACTAGAGCTTTTATCTAGCAATATTATGACGATTAATACTCTGGGTAATGCAATTGCCCTTAGAGATAGTGATACAAATGAGCATAACTACAGAGTAACTCTCTACGCAATTAAATTTGCACAAAGCATAAATCTAGACAATGAAAATATTAAAGTGTTAATAAAAGGAGCCTTTTTGCATGATGTTGGAAAGATAGGAATATCCGACAATATCCTTCTAAAAAATGGAAGTTTAAATGAGGAAGAGTTTGAAATAATGAGAAGCCATGTGGTTAAAGGAGTTGAACTTGTCAACGATGACAGTTGGCTAGAAGATGCTAAGGCTGTAATTTTATATCACCATGAAAGGTATGACGGAAGCGGTTACCCAAACAAAGTAAAAAACAAGGAGATACCAATTACAGCTAGAATATTTGCTATTGTTGATGTATTTGATGCACTAACTTCAAAAAGACCTTATAAAGAGCCGTTTAGTTATGAAAAAAGTATCGAGATTTTAAAAGATGGTTATAATAGCCAATTTGACGGGGAGTTGTTAAATCATTTTATTAAAATTTCCAATAAACTATATACAGATGCCAGACTAAAACAAAAGGAGGAGCTAAAAAAAGAGCTCGAGAGTCTAATAAAAAAATACTTTTTAGAGTAGCCTTTTTTTTCTTTTTTCTTTAGTTCCTTTTTAGATGCAACACAGCGCCGCTAAAGAGGTTTAATCAGATATAAACCTTTGCTAAATATAAGTCAGATTCAACTATAATAATAGAAACAAGTATAATACTAAACTATTGGAAGAATTAATAAGTGAATTGGCTAAATTTTTTTAAACCTAAAACAGAACAGAAGCACTTCTTCGGAAGAAGCATCAACGCAAATCTATCCAAAGATGAGGAAGATTTGTTCAACAAAGCAGACGAAGCTTTTGAGGCAAAAGATATACTAAGTGCTTATGAATACTTCTTCAAATCTCTTGAAAACTTCTCTAGTGGCAAATCAAACCAAAATATCCTAATCACAAAAAATGAAGATAAACTAAACTTTGAAATATTTCAAGGAACAGCGAGAATAATAGGAACAATAACTAAAGATAATTTCTACGCAGAAGCCATTTTGACAAAAAAAGCAGCGGCAAATGTCGCACTAAAACGCTTAATTTTAGAGAGAAACTACCAACTGACATACGCTTACTACTTCAGCGATAAGGAGTATATAAAACTAAAACTTTTTCTTGATAACATAACCATGACCCCGCAAAAGGTCTTTTTCCCACTGCGTGAACTTGCTCTTAATGCAGACTTTGACAAGGAGCATATAAGAAGCGAATTTTTAGATATACCCATTGAGGATATAGCACATTTAAAGATCATGGATGAGGATGAGTTGCGGTTCAAATATGACTTTATGCGCAGATGGATTGATGAAGTAAATGCAAAGATAGCCACCCTTCCATCAAACGATAATGCAGCCATGCAGTCGTTTATACTTCTTTATCTTATGTTTAAAATAGATTATCTACTCGTACCAAAATATAGCATGTTTCAAAAGTCAAGCAAAAAAATTCTAGAGTATTTTAGTGACGAAGACCTAACTGTTGAGTCAAAAAATGAGGAGATTAGAGAGTATATAAATGAACTAAGTGAGATGAGTTTTGATCTGTTTAAAACAAACTTCTATGATGCTAAATATACCTTCAACCCTAGCGACAAATCTGCTCATGAGGATATAGAAATTTTCATAACGGAATCGCTAGCAAAAATTAGATGGTACAAAAACAACAGATACAATCAAGTAATCCCAACAATGTATAAGTATATAGCACTCTATCTGCTCTACAACTATGGGCTTCATCCGGTAACAAAGGCTCTTCTTCACACCCTAGTAGAGATTCAAAATACGGACTTTTTTAAAGCTCTTGGCTATAAAACTCTTTACGATGAGCAAAACTCGTCATTTTCAAAAAGAGCTGTTATCTCAAAGATAGAAAATATTATCTCGCCGCATCAAAGCCGATATAAGATGCTTAAACCTTTTGGAGACAAACTTAACTTTACATCCCTAAACGAGTTTAGCAACAGCTTTTATCTGCAACTTAAAAATCTTAACTTTGAAAAGATATAGCCATGAATATACAAGCCATACTAGAGAGTTACGCCGAAAATATTATACAGATTATGACACCATACGGCAACGGCACTGGGTTTATCGTTGATGATTTAATTGTTACCAATTCGCATGTAGTTGCGGGACTTAAAGAGGTTGTTATCAGTGCAAAAAAGATTAAAAGAAGCATCGCAAAAGTCGTCTATGATGATGCATATTTTGATCTTGCTTTTATAAGTTTTGATTTTAAAAAGCCTAAAAACCAGTTTATTCTCTCAACTAAAAGTGTACAAAACGGCGATACAGTAGTTGCCATAGGTCACCCTTATGGGCTTCATTACAGCGCTACCGAGGGAATAGTCTCAAAAGCTTCAAGGATATACGGGGAACTTGAATATATTCAGATTGATGCCGCTATAAATCCGGGAAACAGCGGCGGACCACTTTTAAATACGGACGGGGAAGTTATCGGCGTAAACACATTTATCATACTAAACTCAAATAATCTAGGCTTTGCGCTCCCCTATTTTTACGTTGATGAGGCGCTTAAGAGCTACAAAAATCTTAACAGCGAAAATATTATTAAATGCTCCTCATGTAAAAACTTAATCAAAGAAAATAGTATCAAAAACTACTACTGTCCTGAATGTGGCGTAAAACTAGAGATTGCAAAACTGCGAGCAAAGGGGTATAAACCTACAGGAAGCACTAAGCTTCTTGAGGAGATTTTAGGCTCTTTAGATGTAAATGTTACACTTGCTAGAAGATCTCAAGCATCATGGAGGATTGAGCACGGAACTGCGCGCATTGAGATAAACTACTATGACAACGGAATTATTATAGGGGATTCAAAGCTTTGCGTTATCCCAAAAGAAAATATAGCGCAAATTTATGACTTCTTGCTCAATGAGAATGACAAACTATCATATCTGCGCTTCTCTATTAACGAAAATTTTGTATATTTATCTTATATTATAATTGACTCGTCTTTAACGCTAAAAGAGGGGAAAACCGCAATAGAGAGGCTTTTTAAAAAAGCAAATGAGTATGATGATATCTTAATAAATAAATTCGGCGCTATAAAACAAAAACGAGATGAAGAGGATGAATAATAATGAGTAAATTTTTAGAGTTTAAAGTAGATTTGAAGAGTTTCATAAAAGAGTTAAATGAGAGAGTAGAGAATAACAACAAAAAAGTAGAAGAACTTTTAAAAATAAAGCAGAAAAATTTTGCAAATTTTGTGAAACCTTTAGAGCTAATGGATGAGTTTTTGGGGCAGTTTTTTACTCCGCTATCACACCTAAACTCTGTTAAAAACACAAAACAAACACAAAAGATATACGCAGCATCTCTGCCGATTATTACCGAGTATTCCACAAAACTCTCACAAAACATAGAGATTTACAAAGCTTACAAAGATATACAAAAAAAAGAGCAAAAAAGCCTGAATCAGGAGCAAAAGAGAGTTTTAAAACTTAATATTTTGGGCTTTGAGTTAAGCGGTGCGCATTTGGATGATGCAACAAAAGCTAGACTTCAAGAGATAAACATAAAAAAGAGTGAACTCTCAAACAACTTCTCTCAAAACCTCCTAGATGCGACTAATGAGTATGAGTATATCGTATGTGACGCAAAAGATGTCAAGGGGTTACCGCAGAGTGATTTACAGAGTGCAAAATTTAAAGAAAACGGCATCACTAAATATAGATTTACGCTTCAGATGCCATCATACATAGCCTACATGACGTATGGAGGAAATGAAAAAATAAGAGAAGAACTCTACCGTGCATATGTAACAAGAGCACCACAAAATGCACAAATTATTGATGAACTTTTATCCCTAAAATATGAGATGAGTAAACTTTTAGGATTTCAAAACTATGCCGAGTATTCACTCGCTAGCAAGATGGCAAAAGATAACAAAAGCGTTATCGTTTTTTTGGAAAAACTTATTAAAAATTCTATAGCGCAAGCAAAAAAAGAGCTCCAAGAACTCCAAGAAATATCTAAAAAACCGTTACAAAGTTTTGATAGCGCATACTACAGCGAGCTTCTCAAAAAAGCCAAGTATGAGCTTGATGAGGAGGAGTATCGTCCCTACTTTGAACAAAAGAGTGTTTTAGAGGGAATGTTTGAATTCTTAAACAAACTCTTTGGAATAAGCTTTAAAAAGATAGAAGAAGAGTTGTGGCATAAAAAAGCAATCTCTTATGATTTGCATGTAGATAACAGATTAAAAGCGAGGCTTTATCTTGATTTGGAAACGAGAAAGGGCAAACAAGGAGGTGCGTGGATGAACAACTTTCAAACCCACTGCCAAGATGAGGATGCTAATGAGCAGCTTGCATCTGCCGTTATCGTATGTAATTTTCCTCCCTCTTCTAGCAAAAACCCTTCGCTCCTAAGACATGATGATGTGGTAACTCTTTTTCATGAGATGGGACACGCTTTGCATCACATGTTAAGCAATGTCGATGAAAATGGAGTAAGCGGTGTAAATGGCGTGGAGTGGGATGCGGTTGAATTTCCATCGCAATTTTTAGAAAACTTTGCCTATGAACCGAGTGTATTAAAACTCTTTGCGTGTCACTACAAAACAAAAAAGATACTCCCGGAGGAGATGATAGAGAGGTTAGTAAAAAGCAAAAACTTTCTCTCAGCACTCGGAATGCTTAGACAGCTAGAGTTCTCTCTTTTTGATTTTAAACTCCACACAAAACTCTATCAAGGTAACGAGATTCAAAATCTTTTGGACTCCATTAGAGAAGAGACTGCACTTATAAAACCGCCTTTATACAACAAGTTTCAAAATGGTTTTTCACATATTTTTTCAGGCGGTTATGCTGCTGGTTATTATAGCTATAAATGGGCGGAAGTGTTAAGCGCAGACGCTTTCTTTAGTGTAACTCAAGAGGGAGTATTTAACTCAGATATCGCTAAAAAATATCTTCATATAATCTTAGAAGGCGGCGGCGCAAAAAGTATGGATATCCTCTTTGGGGAGCTTATGGGAAGAGAACCAAACCCTGATAATCTGCTTCGTTTAAATGGAATTATATAGTTGAGATACCTATTCTTGGTTCTGTTGTTTTGTGCAACACTTTTTGGAGAGAAGATTTTGAAGATAGCAACATATAATGTAGAAAATCTTTTTGACTTACAAAAAAGCGCTTATGAATATAGCGAGTATGTTCCTAACGGCACATCAGGCTGGAACCAAAAAAATTACAAAATTAAACTGAAAAATATTGCACAGGTTATTAAAGATATAGATGCAGATATTATCGCCCTTCAAGAGGTTGAGTCCCTACAAGCACTCCTTGATTTGAGGTTTGCGCTTAAACAAAACGGACTATATTATCAATACTACAGTATTGCGGATAAAAAAAACAGTGTTATAAAAGTAGCGCTTCTTAGCAAAATCCCGTTTATCTACTCCAAAGAGATAAGTGTGACACAAACGTATGCATATAGAAATATACTAGAGGCAAAATTAAAAATAGACAATACCGAACTTTATATTTTTGTAAATCACTGGAAATCAAAAGCTGGAGCAGAGAGCATGAGAATAGTCTCTGCAAAAGCACTTAAAAAAAGAATTTCAGAGATAGGATTTGATAAAAACATCATTCTACTTGGGGATTTTAACTCTGATTATGAAGAGTATTTAAAATTCAAAAGAAAAAGAAAACATAATGACACCGACGGAATAACTGGCATAAATCATATACTAGGAACTATTAACCAAAGAGATTTCGCCAAACATGTTAAACACTCAAAAGAGAGTTTTTACAATCTTTGGTATGATACCGATACTACAAAGAGATATAGCTACATCTTTAGAGGGGAAAAAGAGGTGTTGGACAATATACTTGTATCTCAGGCTCTTCTCAAAGATAAAGATGCCTCATATCTTCATGGAAGCATTTCAAATTTTAACAAAGAGTATCTCTTTAAGGGGGAAAATATTTATAGATGGGAAATTTCTCGTGCGAAAGTAAGAAAACATAAGGGTAAAGGCTACTCTGATCACCTGCCTGTAACGGCTAAATTCAGAGTCAACTAAGACACCAATTAATCTCTTTTTTGCTATGAGATTTAAGATAAAAATTACTTTGTGAAAATGGTTTAGAACCAAAAAAACCACGATAAGAAGAGAGAGGTGAGGGATGCGGCGCTTTTAATATAAGATGCTTGTGCATGTCAATGAGTCCCTCTTTTTTTTGTGATGGATTTCCCCATAAAATAAAAACTAAATTTTCATATCTGTGAGACAACCTACTAATAACAGAATCAGTAAATCTCTCCCACCCAATATTTTTATGTGAATTTGGTTGAGCTTCAACCACACTAAGAATACTATTTATAAGTAAAACACCCTGCTCTGCCCACTTGGTAAGATTACCCTCTTTAGGCATGCTGCAATTTACATCATCATGCAACTCTTTAAAAATATTAACCAATGATGGAGGGATTCTGCACTCATTGCAAACTGAAAAAGCTAATCCATTTGCCTGATTATGACCATGATAAGGGTCCTGCCCAATTATTACAACTTTAACATCATCCAAAGGAAGCAGATTAAAAGCTCTAAAAATATTTTCATATTTGGGAAATACAGTTTTTGTTTCATACTCTAAGTCTATGAATTTCTGAAGTTTTATAAAGTAATCTTTTGATAATTCATCTTCTAAGAAAATATACCAGTCATTATTAAGTACCATGCGAATCCTATAAAAATAATTAGTTGATTATATATAAATTTTATTTCAAATAGATAATAAAGCAAATTTAGACAGTAAAAAAATTAAATTGAAGTTATATGAAATTAAATATTATTATTTAGTTAAAAGAAGAAGTCGAGTAAGAAGTAAAAATGATCAACTA
>Ga0172382_10011693_pt1 | contig 11565 bp, 9 predicted proteins | sample Leawel138RmetaG_FD_122245 | JGI IMG/M metagenome (GOLD analysis project Ga0172382, IMG submission 122245) | Leachate microbial communities from a municipal landfill in Southern Ontario, Canada - Leachate well 138R metaG | ecosystem: Engineered > Solid waste > Landfill > Unclassified | place...
CGCGCGCCAGGGGCTGCCCGGCCTTGATGGCCGCCTTGCAGGACATGAGCGCCCACAGGTCGCGCACATCGCGCGACTGGCCGCTGACCGCCGCGCGCAGGTAGTCCTTGGCCCGGGCCACGGTGAGCAGCGGGGGGATGGCCGCGACGCGCAAAAGCTCCGGGGCGGGCCGTTGCAGGCCGAAACCCAGGTCGCGCAGGCCCTCCCACAGCTCGTCCAGCCGCGCGGCCTCGGCGGGGTGCAGGGGCAGGTCCAGGGGCACGGCCAGGGGCTGGGCGTCGCCGCGCGTCTGGGCCCGCTCGAAGCTGTGGTAGAGCACGCGCTCGTGGGCCGCATGCTGGTCCACCAGCGAGAGGGTTCCGTCGGCGTGGCGCAGGATGAGGTAGGTTTCGGCCAGCTGCCCGAGGTAGGCGGCCGGGCCGCCGCCCAGGTCGTCCAGGGTCGGGCCGGGGGGCGGGGGCGGGGCGTCCAGGCGCGGGCCCGGGCCGGGCTCGGCCAGCCCTTCGGGGGCGGCGGGGTCGCGGGGGCGGGCCGGGCGCGGGGGCAGCCCGAAGCCCAGGCGCTCCTCGCGGGCCACGGTGCGCGTGTATTCGCGCCAGGTGTCAAATCCGGGGCGGGCGGCGGCGCGCGGGGGCGGGGCGTCCTCGTGCTGCGGCGCGCCGGGCGCGCCTGCGGCCCCGGCGCCGCGCAGGGCCCCGCGGACCCCGGCGCCGGAGCCCGGGGCGCCGTCCATGTGCCGCTCCAGGGCCCCGGCGATGGCCCGGCGGACCACCGAGAAGACCAGGGACTCGTCGCGGAAGCGGACCTCGGTCTTGGCCGGGTGGACGTTCACGTCGGTGGCGCCCGGGGGCAGTTCGAGGAAGACCACGGCCTGCGGGTACTCGCGCGAGAGCAGCCGCCCGGAGTACGCCTCGCGCACGGCGCGCAGCATGAGCCGGTCCTGCACGGCGCGGCCGTTGACGTAGAGCAGGATGCGGTCGGCCCGGCCCTGGGCGGCCTGGGGGTCGCCCGCCAGCCCGTGGGCCCGGCAGCCGTCGCGTTCGTGGTCGAAGGGCATGAGCGCCCCGGTCACCGCCGGAGGCCAGGCCACGGCCAGCCGCTCGGCCAGGGTCTGGCCGGGGCGCATGGCGAAGATCTCGCGGCCGCCGCTGGCAAGGCGCAGGCCCACGTCCGGCCGGGCCAGGGCCAGGCGGAACAGGGCGTCCTGGCAGCGGCGGGCCTCCGTGGCCGGGGATTTGAGGAATTTGAGCCGCGCCGGGACGCTGACGAACAGGTCGCGGACCTCGATGCGCGTGCCGGAGCGCAACGCCGCCGGGCCGCGCGCGACCTCGCGCCCGGAGTCCACCTCGATGAAGAAGCCCTCGACGGCCCCGCGCGCCACCGAGGCCAGCCTGAGGCGCGAAACCGAGGCGATGGACGGCAGGGCCTCGCCCCGGAAGCCGAAGCTGGCGATGGAGTCCAGCTCGCGCACGTCCACGAGCTTGCTGGTGGCGTGGCGGGTCAGGGCCAGGGCCATTTCCTCCGGGCCCATGCCCCAGCCGTCGTCGGCGACGGTCATGGCCCCCTGGCCGCCCTGGTCGATGCTCACGTCCACCTGGGTCGCCCCGGCGTCGAGGCTGTTTTCCACCAGTTCCTTGAGCACGGAGGCCGGGCGCTCGACCACCTCGCCCGCGGCGATCTGGTTTTGCAGTTCTGCGGGCAGGACCTGGATGGGGCGAGGGGAGGCGGCGGGATGATTGGGCATGGGCCCACCCTAGCCCAAAGCCGGGCCGGGCGCCAGGGGGCGGGGAGCCCCCGGGGCGGCGGCCCCGGCGCGGAAGCCGGGGCCGCCGCAAAGCCCTAGAAGCTCAGGCCCATGAGCTGGACGCGGGCCTCGAAACGGTCTTCGAAGGGGGTGTGCGTGTAGTAGACCGTCACGTCCCAGCACTGGTGGGTGTAGGTCACATAATAGGTCTGTTCCAGGTCGGAGTTGGTGGTCAGGTCCGCGCGGTAGGTGAAGCCCGTGGACCAGCGGCGCGAGGCGATGAGGTCCACCCCGAAGCGGATCTGGCGGATGCGCGCGCGGTTGCGGTCCTTGTAGGTGTCGGCGGAGTCCTGGAAATCCAGGCCGAACTCGGCGCGGGCCACGTTCTTCCAGAGGCCGCGCAGGAAGTGCTCGTGGCGGGTGATGTCCGCCGAGTAGGGCGACCAGTAGGAGCGGTTGACCAGGGACAGCCACTCCTCGGGCGAGACGATCAACTCGCCCATGAGGTCGCTGAAGGGGCGGCGGGGGTATTGGTCGCGCTGCTCGGTGCGGGTGGCCTCGCGCAGGTCGAAGCTCTGCTCCAGGCGCAGGCGCAGGAACTCGCGGTAGTCCGCCTTGAGCACCGGGACGCCCAGGGGCTTGCCGTCCTCGCCCAGGGGCGCGTCGGGGTCGACGCGCAGCACCTGGCGCTCGCGCTTGCGGTCGAAGAGGTTGGTCAGCGAGTAGGTGATTTCGTTCTGGGCCGCCAGCCGGTCCAGCTCGTCGAAAAAGGGCTTGTTGGACTGGGAGACGTGGGGCGTCCAGTCGTAGTCCACCCGGGGCTGCACCGCGTGGCGGATCTTGGTCCAGCGGCCGGGGTCCTCCACGGGGCGGCCCTTGTCGTCGAGAAGGGGCTGGCCGGTGTTCAGGGCCGGGGCGCCGGACGAGGGCGCCAGGTCGAAGACCTTGTAGTACTCGGTGAAGGCCGAGACGTTCATGGTCGGCAGGCTGCGCGTGGTCGCGCTGTCGTCGTGGCTGGGCGCGGGGTGGTCCTCGTAGCGGCTCACGAAGTAGGCCGTTGTGCGCAGGCCCAGGGTGGGGATGACGGACAGCGGCCCGGCCTGCACGGGCAGGCTGGCCTTGGGGAGCAGGTCCAGGCGGGTGCCCTGGGTGCCGTAGCGGCGCCAGAAATGGGTGCCCCCGGCCTCGGCCTCGAATTCCAGCGGGCCGGAGAACAGGCGGTCCTTCCACAGGTAGGCGTGCAGTTCCGGCAGGGTCTGGGCCGTGGGGTTCCTGTCCTTGCTGCGGTTGCCGTTCTGGTAGGCGAGGTTCTGGGTCCAGGCGGTCTTCACGGCCACGCCGCCCGCGTCCCACGAGCGGGAGACGAGCAGGGCGGACTCGCGCTCCAGGGCGTCGGCGTTGGCGATATCGCGCGAGAACTCTTCGAGGAATTCGAGCCTGTTCTGGGTGAAACCCGTTTTCCCGGCCTTGAATTCGCGCAGGAAGTTCTGGTCCGAGACCCAGTCGATGTCCAGCTTGGCCTTCCAGTGCGGGTCCAGCAGGTGGGTGTCCAGCTTGCTGCGGATCCAGTAGCGGTCGGCGTTGGGGCGCGTGAGGCCGTCGTTGTGGAACTGGCTGTCCTCCTGGGCCTGCGTCGATTCGCGGATGGCGTCGTGCAGGTAGTCGATGCGCCACAGGCCCTTGGTGCCCGTGTTGGGCGTGTGGCGGAACTCCAGGCCCTGCATGAGCCCGCGCTCGCTCATCCAGTTCTCGTAGAAGGTCGCGTCGGCCTCGTCGCTGATGGCCCAGTAGATGGGCTGGTTGTACATGAAGCCGTTGCGCGAGCTGGTGCCCCATTCGGGCATCAGCAGGCCCGACTGGCGTTTGCTCTTCACGGGCAGGATGCCCACGGGGGCGTAGAAGGCGGGCTGGTCGCGCACAAGCAGCCGCGGATGCCACATCCAGGCGTAGCCCTCCAGGGTGATCTCGCCCTCCTCCATGGCGATGGACCACGCCTCGCCGGGCTCGTCGCAGGCCGTGACGCGGGCGTTCCGGAAGGTGTAGCGGTCGCCCGCGTGCTTTTCGATGCGCTCGCCGCGGAAGTAGAGGTGCGGCTCGGAGACGAAAATCTCGCCGTTCTTCAGCCAGCCGACCTTGTTTTTCAGGTCGAACTCGGCCTCCTCGGCGCGCAGGCGGTCCGTGGACCAGTCGATGTCCACGTTGCCCACCAGGCGGACCCAGCCCGTGGCGCGGTAGTAGGTGGCGTGGTCGGCCTTCAGGGTGTTCTCGCCCTGGGTCAGCACCACGTTGCCGTCGGCCTGGAGGACTTCGGTGTCGTGCTGCGCGGCGAGGTTGTCGGCCTTGATCTGCCAGGGGGTGTTCTCCTGGCCCTTGGCTTCGAGGTGGTCGGCCAGAATGTCGCCCTCGGCCCGGGCGGGCGGGGCGGGGCAGGCCAGCAGGGCCACCAGGGCGGCCAGCAGGGCCAGGCCCGCAAGACGAAGGGCCGCCGGGTGTTTCGGGCGGCGGGGCGGATGCTTTGGGGTCATGCTCTGCCTTCGGTTCCTGACGTGGACCGGCATGGCCGGCGGACGATGCCGCAGTGCTTAGCACATGCGGGGCGAAAAGAACAGTGGAAGAGCTTGCGGAAAATCCGTATATCTGGCCGCGTTGCATCGCCACGGGGCGGCACGGGAGCGCAGACAGTGAGCATCGGCTACAATCATCTCGTCACGCGGGTCAGGCCGGGCGCCATCGCCCATAACTACAAGGTCATGAACGCCCTGGGGGGCAACGGCTGCGCGGTCATCAAGTCCGACGCCTACGGCCACGGGCTGGCCGTGGCCGCCGAGGCCCTGGCCGGGGCCGGGGCGCGCACCGTGGCCGTGGGCACCGTGGGCGAGGCCCTGGACCTGGGGCGCACCTCGTTCACCGGGCGGGTCATCGCCCTGCTTGGGCCGCAGCTGCCCGAGGACTACGAGGCCGCCGCGCGCAAGGGGATCGTCTGCTTCTGCGCCCGGCGCGAGCAGCTCGAAAAGCTCTCCGAGGCCGGGGTGCGCGCCGGGCGGCGGGTGCCCGTGGCGCTGAAGTTCGACACCGGCATGCGCCGCCTGGGCTTCCCCCCCGAGGAGGCCGGGCGCGTGCTGGAGAAGGTCCTGGGCCTGCCGGGCGTCGAGGCCGTCATGGCCGCCTCGCATCTGGCCGTGGCCGACGACCCGGACCAGGATGCCTTCGTGCGCGAGCAGGGCGCGCGTTTCGCGGCGGCGGTGTCCGTGCTGCGGGCGGGCGGGCTGCGCGTGGAGGCGACCCTGGCCAACTCGGCGGCCATCGTGGCCTATCCGGAACTGCGCCTGGACATGCAGCGCCCGGGCATCGCCCTCTACGGGGCCGACCCCTTCTGGGGCACAGCCGCCCAGGGCCGCGGCCCGGCCCTGGAGCCGGCCATGGAGGTTCTGACCCGGGTCTACCAGGTCCACGACCTCAGGCAGGGCGAAACCATCAGCTACGGGCGGACCTTCACCGCCGGGCGCGACATGCGCGTGGCCATCATCGGCGCGGGATACGCCGACGCGTGGTCGCGCGGGCTGTCCAACCGGGGGCTGGTGCTGCTGCACGGGCTGCGCGCGCCGGTGGTCGGCCGGGTCTGCATGCAGATGACCGCCGTGGACGTGACCGACGTGCCCCAGGCCCGCGCCGGGGACCGCGTCTGGCTGCTGGGCGGCCCCGGGGAGAACTCCATCCGCAGCGAGGAGCTGGCCCAGTGGTGGGGCACCATCAGCTACGAGGTGCTCTGCCTTCTGGGCCTGAACCGCCGGGAATACATCCTTGACAGCCCGGGGGAAAACGAATAACAACCCCGCTTCGCCTTGCTCGCGCCCAAGGGGGCGCGGGCCATACGACCACAAGGAGAGGTTCAATGAGGAAATTCGAAACGCTGCTGCTGCTTTCGCCGGAGCTTCCGACGGAGGAGCGCCAGGGTGTCCTCGACACCCTGACCGGCATCATCGCCCGCGAGGGCGGCGTGCTGGTGGAAGTCGACGACTGGGGCATGCGCGACCTGGCCTACCCGGTGCGCAAGATGGACCGCGGGCACTACGTCCGCCTGGTGTACGACGCCCCCGGCGCCCTGGTGGCCGAGCTGGAGCGCAACATCCGCATCACCGACGGCATCTTCAAGTTCGTCACCGTGAAGCTGGATGAGAACGTCGAAAGCGCCGAGGAGGTTGCCTAAACATGGCTTTCCGTAAAAAGTTCACCCCCCGGCGCAAGTTCTGCCGTTTCTGTGCCGACAAGGAACTGCCCATCGACTACAAGCGCCCGGACATCCTGCGCGACTTCATCGCCGAGCGCGGCAAGATCATTCCCCGCCGCATCACCGGGACCTGCGCCAAGCACCAGCGCGCCCTGACCACCGCGATCAAGCGTGCCCGCCAGATGGCCCTGCTCTACTACACCGCGACCCACAGCTCGGCTGTGCGCAAGCGGACCATCTAGGAGGTGTCGACCATGAAACTCATCCTTCGCGCCGATGTGGACAACCTCGGCCGCCTGGGCGAAGTCGTCACCGTCAAGCCCGGTTTCGGCCGCAACTACCTGGTGCCCCAGGGCCTGGCCATGCCCGCCACCGCGGGCAACCTGCGCGCCTTCGAGCTGGAGCGCAAGAAGCTCCAGGCCAAGATGGACGCCGTGAAGGCCGCCGCCCAGGAGCTTTCCGACAAGCTGACCGCCGCGCAGGTGGTCGTGCGCGTGCGCGTTGGCGAGGGGGGCCGCCTCTATGGCTCCGTGACCACCGCGGGCATCGCCGAGGCCCTGGCCGAGCGCGGCATCGAGCTGGATCGCCGCAAGATCGAGCTGGCCGAGCCCATCCGCGCCCTTGGCGCATACGCCCTGGAAGTGCGGCTGCACCCCGATGTGGAGACCGTGCTGTCCGTGGCCGTGGTGAGCCATGACTGGGTCGAGGGCCAGCCTATCACTCCCGAGGAGGCCGAGGCTGCCGCCGCCGCCCAGGCCGAGGAAGAGGCCGCCAGCGATGACGCCGGACAGCCCGAGGAACAGCCCGCTGAATAGCGACAAACGGCAGCGCCGCCCCCAGCGGGGCGGCGCGGCCGACGGCGACGCGACCCTGGACAGGGTTTCGTCCGACCTGCTGCGCAAGGTCCCCCCCCACAACCTTGAGGCCGAACAGGCGGTTCTGGGGGGGGTCTTTCTGCGTAACGAGGTCTTCCACGACCTCGTGGACATCCTCGGCTCCCAGGATTTCTACTCCCCCGTCCATCAGGTCATCTTCGAGACATTCACCGAGCTGTTCCGCAAGAGCAGGCCCATGGACCTGCTCACCGCCCAGGACGAGCTGGAAAAATCCGGACGCCTGGACGAGGTCGGCGGCGCGGTGTACCTCGCCGAGCTGGCGGGCAGCACCGTGGCCGCCTCCAACGCCGTGCACCATGCGCGCATCGTGCGCGACAAGTCCGTGCAGCGCCAGCTCATCTCCACCGCCTCGGACATCATCGCCTCCTGTTTCGAGGGCCACCTGGACGTGGAGGACCTCCTCGACCGCTCCGAGCAGGCCATCTTCGACATCACCGAGAAGCGCTCCACCAAGGGCTTCATGGGTTCCAAGGAGCTGTTGCAGCACGTTTTCGACAAGCTGACCGAGCTGTACAACCGCAAGGAGCAGGTCACCGGCGTGGCCACGGGCTTCTACGACCTGAACGAGATCACCGCCGGGCTCCAACCCACGGACCTGATCATCGTCGCCGGGCGCCCGGCCATGGGCAAGACCTCCTTCGCCCTCAACGTGGGCCTGAACGCCGCCGCCGACTACGGCGTGACCACCGCCGTGTTCTCCCTGGAAATGGGCATGGAGCAGCTCATGATGCGCCTGTTGTGTACCCGGGCGCGGGTGAACCTCTCCAGCCTGCGCCGGGGGTTCCTGGACGACGAAGACTGGCGGCGGCTCTACGACGCCGGGGACTTCCTCTCCCGCGCGCCGCTGTTCATCGACGACACCCCGGCCATCACCACCATGGAACTGCGCGCGCGCTGCCGCCGCCTCAAGGCCGAACACGGCCTGGGTCTGGTCATCGTGGACTACCTCCAGCTCATGCGCCCCGGGCGGCGCATCGACTCGCGCGAGCAGGAGATTTCCGAAATCTCGCGCACCCTCAAGGCCCTGGCCAAGGAGCTGCACGTTCCGGTCATGGCCCTGTCGCAGCTCAACCGCAAGGTGGAGGAGCGCACGGACAAGCGCCCCAAGCTCTCGGACCTGCGCGAGTCCGGCGCCATCGAGCAGGACGCCGACGTGATCATGTTCCTGTACCGCGACGCGGTGTACAACACCGCCGAGGACAACCCCAAGCGCCACATCGCCGAGGTCATCGTCGGCAAGCACCGCAACGGCCCCACGGGCACGGTGGAGCTGTTCTTCGACAACGAGTACACCGCCTTCCGCAACTTGACCCGCGAGCCCCGCGCGGAGTAGCCTGCTCCGGCCTTTCAACCTTCAAACACCGGAGCACACCGTGGAAGTCTTCGACCGGGCGGAACTGCTCTCGCGCGAGGAGCTGGACGCCGTCCAGCTCGTGCGTCTGCGCGGGGCCGTCGAGCGCGCCCGCCGCTCCCCGCACTACGCCAAGGCCCTGGCTGGCGTTTCCCCCGATTCCATCCGCACCCTGGACGACGTGCGCCGCCTGCCCCTGACCACCAAGCAGGACCTGCGCGACAACTATCCCTACGGACTGCTGACCCAGCCCCTGGACCGCATGGTCCGCCTGCACGCCTCCAGCGGCACCACGGGCAACCCCACGGTCATCTTCTATACCCAAAACGACCTGGACACCTGGGCCGGACTCATGGCCCGCTGCATGCACATGGCCGGGGTCCGCCCCGGCGACCGCTTCCAGAACATGGCCGGCTACGGGCTGTTCACCGGCGGGCTGGGCTTCCACTACGGCTCCGAGCGCCTGGGCTGTCTGACCATCCCCTCCGGCGCGGGCAACACCGCGCGCCAGATCAAGCTCATTACCGACATGGGCGTTTCGGTGCTGCACATCATCCCGTCCTACGCCCTGTATTTCGCCGGGGCCCTGGAGCAGATGGGCATCGACCCGGCGGACAAGGCCGCCTGGCCCGTGCGCGTGGCCATGATCGGCGCCGAGCCGCACACCGAGGAAGCCCGGCGCAAGATCGAGGAAAAGCTCTGCCTGCGGGCCTTCAACTCCTACGGCCTGTCGGAGATGAACGGCCCGGGTGTGGCCTTCGAATGCCCGCACCAGAGCGGAATGCACGTCTGGGAGGACGCCTACCTGGTGGAGATCGTCGACCCCGTGACCCTGGAGCCCGTGCCCGAGGGCGAGACGGGCGAGATCGTCATGACCACCCTGACCCGCGAGGGCATGCCCATCCTGCGCTACCGCACGCGCGACCTGAGCCGCTTCGTGCCCGGGCGCTGCGCCTGCGGGCGCGTCCACCGGCGCCTGGACCGCATCAAGGGCCGCGCCGACGACATGATCATCATCAAGGGCGTGAACATCTACCCCATGCAGATCGAGCAGGTGCTCATGTCCCTGCCCGAGGTCGGCGAGAACTACCTGATCATCCTGGAGAAGGATGGTTTCATCGACCAGATCCGGGTCAAGGTGGAAATCCGCCAGGAGCATTTCGTGGAAGACATGCGCGTGCTCTCCGGTCTGCAAAAGCGCATCCAGACCCGCCTGCGCGACGAGCTGCTGGTCACCCCCAGGGTGGACCTGGTGCAGAGCGACAGCCTGCCCAAGAGCCAGGGCAAGGCCCAGCGCGTGGTGGACGAGCGCGGGGAGGGCTAGATGGAGCTGGCACAGATCGTTCCCGGGTTGTTCATCCTGCTGTGCATCGCCGTCATGGGCCTGCATGTGCTCTCCCTGCCGGCCAACTGGATCATCCTGGTCCTGCTGGCGCTGTGGAAGTTCCTGCATCCGGCCATGGACATGAGCTGGTGGTTCTTCCTGGGGCTTGCGGCCCTGGCGGGCGTGGCCGAGGTGCTGGAGTTCGTCATCCAGCTGCGGGGCGCCAGGAAATATGGAGCCAGCGGCCGCGGCAACCTGGGCGGCATCATCGGCGCCATCGCCGGGGCCATCCTGGGGGCCGGGTTCCTGCTGGGGGTGGGCGCGCTGCCCGGGGCGCTGCTGGGCGCCTGGGGCGGCTGCCTGCTGGTGGAGCGCCTGAACGGGCGCGACTGGGCCGAGGCCAGACACGCGGCCCTGGGCGCCATGTGGGGCAAGTTCTTCGGCATGACCGTCAAGATCGGCTTCGGCGCGGTGATCCTGTCCCTGGCCGTGCCGCCCGTCTGGGGCAGTTGATTTTCCCGGCGCCGCGGCGCCGTCGTCCATGCCGCCTCGGGCGGAAAGGAGCGTTATGCGACACTGCGAGTTTCCGGCCCACCGGGGCCGGATGGAATACGTCTGTCTGGGCTGCGGCGCCACATACGGCATCGGCGAGCTGCACTACACCTGCCCGGGCTGCGGCGGGGTCTTCCTGCTGCGCGACACGGCCTTCGACGACCTGCGCAAGACCTCCGGCCCCGCGTGGCGCGAGGTCTTCGACGCGCGCATGGGCGCCAAGCGCAGCGCCCTGCGCGGGGTGTTCCGCTTCTACGAGCTGATGGCCCCCGTGCTGGAGGAGGGCGACATCGTCTACCTCGGCGAAGGCCAGACGCCCATCGTGGAGTCCTCCCCGGCGCTCTCGGCGCGCCTGGGGGGCCAGCGGCTGGCCTTCAAGAACGACGGCCAGAACCCCAGCGCCAGCTTCAAGGACCGGGGCATGGCCTGCGCCTTCAGCTTCCTGCGCCAGCTCATCCGCACCACCGGCGCGGGCGACATCCTGGCCGTATGCGCCAGCACGGGCGACACCTCGGCGGCGGCGGCGCTCTATGCCGCCTATGTTGGCGGCGGCGTGAAGAGCGCGGTGATCCTGCCCCAGGGCAAGGTCACCCCGCAGCAGCTGGCCCAGCCCCTGGGCAGCGGAGCCGTGGTCCTGGAGGTTCCGGGCGTGTTCGACGACTGCATGAAGGTCGTCGAGCACCTGGCGGACAACTATCAGGTGGCCCTGCTCAACTCCAAGAACGCCTGGCGCATCCTGGGCCAGGAGTCCTACGCCTTCGAGGTCGCCCAGTGGTACGACTGGGACCTGGCGGGCAAGTGCGTGTTCGTGCCCATCGGCAACGCGGGCAATATCACCGCCGTCATGGGCGGGTTCCTGAAGCTCTTCGACCTGGGCGTCATCGCGGCCCTGCCGCGCGTCTTCGGCGTGCAGTCGCACCACGCCGACCCCGTGTGGCGCTACTACGACCAGCCCGAGGGCGCGCGGGAGTTCCGCCCCGTGGCCGTGACGCCCAGCGTGGCCCAGGCGGCCATGATCGGCAACCCCGTGTCCTTCCCGCGCGTGCGCCATTTCGCCGAGCGCTACCTGGCCGCCGGGGGCCCCGGAGCCTTCCAGGTGGTCCAGGTCTCGGAGCAGGCCATCGTCGAGGGCATGCTCGACGCCAACCGCCACGGGCACATCGCCTGCACCCAGGGCGGCGAGTGCTTCGCGGGGCTGGTGCGCGCCCGCGAGCTGGGGCTCATCGACAAGGACGAGCTGGCCATCCTCGACGCCACGGCGCACATGCTCAAGTTCATCGGCTTCCAGGACATGTACTACGAGAACGCCTTCCCGCCGGAGTACGGCATCGCGCCCCGGCCCGAATACGCCAACCGCCCGCAGCTGGTCATCGACCCCGCGCGCAAGGCGGCCCTGTCCGAGGCCGAGTACACCGCCGAGGCCGCCCGGGCGGTGGTGGAGCGCCTGGGCCTCAAGGCCCGGTAGGGCCC
>Ga0172382_10011695_pt1 | contig 11564 bp, 11 predicted proteins | sample Leawel138RmetaG_FD_122245 | JGI IMG/M metagenome (GOLD analysis project Ga0172382, IMG submission 122245) | Leachate microbial communities from a municipal landfill in Southern Ontario, Canada - Leachate well 138R metaG | ecosystem: Engineered > Solid waste > Landfill > Unclassified | place...
GCTTGCGCACCTCGTCGGCCACCACGGCGAAGCCGCGCCCGGCGTCGCCCGCCCGCGCCGCCTCGATGGCCGCGTTCAGCGCCAGCAGGTTCGTCTGGTCGGCGATGTCGGTGATCACCGTCAGCACCTGGCCGATGGACTCGGCCTGCTGGCCCAGTCCGCGCATGTTCTCCTTGAGCGTCGAGGCCATGCGGTTGACCTCGGCGATGGCGGCCACGGCCTCCTGGACCACGGCGGCGCCCTCGGTGGCCCTGTTCTTGGCGGTGCCCGAGCTTTCCGCCGCGTTGCCCGAGTTGCGGGCCACCTCCATGACCGTGGCGCTGATCTGCTCCATGGCCGTGGCCGTCTCCTGCATCCTGTCGCGCTGGACGGCCGCCCCGGCGCCCACCTGCTCCACCTGGGCCGTCAGCTCCTCCGACGCGGACGACACCCGCGCCGAGATGCCGTCGGCCTGCTTGGCGATGGTCTTCATCCGTTCGAGCAGCGTCGCGACCTTGCGCTGCTGCTCCTCGGCCTCGCCCAGGGCCGCCTGGGCCCTGGCCGCCTGTTCCCCGGCCTCGCGGCTCTTGGCCTCGGCCTCGCCCATCTTCTCCTTCAGGGCGCCGACCATCACGGAGATGGAGGAATGCAGCTGGGCGATTTCCGCCTTGAAGGTTCCCTGGGCCGAGGCGTCCAGGTTGCCCGCGGCCACCTCGCCCGCGAAGGCCTGGATGCTGCCCAGGGGCCGGAGCAGCTCGCGGCGCAGGATATACAGCGTACAGGCCACGACCAGCAACAGCACCAGCGCCCCGGCCACGAGCATGGCGTTGCGCAGGGCGTACACCGGGGCGAAAACCTCGGCCGCGTCGATCTCGGCGATGATGGCCCACTTCGTGCCGAAGACATCCAGGGGCGCGTAGGACGACAGTACCGGGTTGCCGTTGTAGTCCGGGGTGATGCGCGTGCCCGAGCTGCCCGCCAGGGCCTGGCGGGACGCCTCGGTATCCACGGTCCCGCGCGCGGGGTTCCTGAACGAGGCGACCACGGAACGATTCTCGCGGTCGAGGTACGAATCCGAGCGCATGAGCTTGTCGGGCCCGACCAGGTAGGTCTCGCCCGTCTGGCCCAGCCCGTCGCGCAGGTGCATCAGGGCGTTGATCTTGTCCAGGGGCACCTGGAGCACGGCCACCCCCGTCACGGCGCCGCCGTTCTCGATGGGCGCGGCGACGAAGGCGGCCGGGGCACCGTTGGAGGGCGCGTAGGGCTCGAAATCGACAAAGGCGAAGCCGCCGCGCATGGCTTCCTTCCAGGCCCGGCCCAGGCCGCTGGAGGACAGCTCGCCGCCCGACACGTCCTGGCCGAGGTCGGGCTCCTGGGCCACGGTGAACAACACGCGTCCCGCCCCGTCGAGGATGAAGGCGTCGTAATAGCCCTTCTCGCGAACCCAGAAATCGAAGTCGCGCAGTCCGCGCTTGTGCAGCTCGCGGTATTCGGGCGTCTCGATGGCCACCCGCCCGCCCCGCATCCCGGCCGGCCCGTCGGCGAAGGCTTCCAGCCGCTGCAGGGCGTCGCCAGCCGCCTGCGACCGCGAAAAGGCCGCCATGTCGCCCCGCCAGGAGGCCACTATCTCCGAAGCCGCATGTCCCTTGACCTCGCGCAGGGAGGTCAGCTGGGCGAAGAAGCCCTCATCGAGGCTCCGGGCCGCCGTCCGGTAGGCATAGACACCCATGAAGGCCAGCGGGAGCAGGCCGATGAGCAGGCAGAACACTATCATCTTCGTCTTGAGGGTAATCCCTGTCTTCATGAACGATCCTCTCTGCATGACGTAACCGACCCGGACCGCTCCGGCCCGGGTCCCGCCCTCGCCCCGGCACGGAGGGCGGCGGAAGGTCGATGGATTTGCCGGTATGCATCAGCCTAGCGCATCTGTGCCCCCGCGGCAATGCGGGCACGAAAAAAAGCGGTCACTCCGGCCACGCGGCCCGGATGCGCAGCCGCGAGGCGCCGCCCGCTCAGATCAGCCCGGAGCCCAGGGCCAGGGCGACGGCCAGGAGCATGGCGCCGGTGAGCGCCTGCACGGCGGACATGGTCACCTTGTGCAGGAAGCGCCGGGCCAGGAGCACCCCGGCGAAGGCCGCCAGCGTCCCGGCCAGGACCAGGGGCCAGCGCCCCCCGGCCAGGGCCGCCCCGCCGGACCCGGCCAGCAGCCCGCCGTAGACCGCCAGCCGCGCCAGGTCCACCAGCAGGCCGATGACGGCGTTGGTGCCCACGAATGCCTCGGTGGACACGCCGACCTTGACCAGGAAGGCCGAGCGCAGGGCGCCCTGGTGCCCGGAAAAACCGCCAAAGAACCCCGACAGCAACCCGCCGGGCACAAGCCAGCGCCGCGAAAAACGCAGGCGGCGCAGGCGCGGGGAAAACTCCAGCAGCGCGAAGGCGGCCATGAGCCCGGCCATGGCCAGCTTGAGCGGCGTGACCGTCGCCTCGCGCCCGAACAGCTCGTAGCGCGCCACGGCCTCGAAATGGGCCACCCAGCCCAGGGCCGCCGCCCCGGCGAAGGCCGCCAGCACGGCGGGCAGGCCGAAACGCAGCACCAGGTCGCGGTCCGCCAGGCGGCCCACCAGGGCGGCCTTGAAGGCGTTGTTGGCCCCGTGGACCAGGGCCGTGGCCCCCACGGCGGCCTCCACGGGCAGGAACAGGGCGAACACGGGCAGCAGCAGCGTGCCCAGGCCGAAGCCCGAATACAGGGTCAACCCGGCGGCGCCCAGAGCGGCCAGGCTGACGGTGAGGATGGCGGTCATGAATGCTCCTTTCTGTCCCGGAAATCCGGGGCGGAGTGGATTGTGGCGGCGCCGGGCGCCCGGTTTCCCGGGAGGCCCGGAGCGGCAGGGGCAGCCGGACGCGGGGGGACGGACGCGTCGGTCAGGGAAGCCGGACCGCCAGCTCCGGAGTCCGGGCAGTGCGCGGCGGTGCCCCGTCCCCCGTGTCCCGGCTCCGGCCCGGCGGCCTCGCCCGCCTCGGCCCGCAGCTCGCCCAGCTGGCGCAGGGCCGCGCCCAGCACCTCGCGGCCCCGGGCCGTGGCCCGCAGCGGTCGCCTGGCCTTGGGGCCCGCCCCCTCGGGCCCATCGCAGCACAGCCAGCCCAGCCTCTCCATGCGGTGCAGCAAGGGATAGAGCGTCCCGGGGCTGACCTCGTAGCCGTGAGCGCGCAATTCCCGGAGCATCCACTGCCCCACCACCGGCCCCTCGGCGGCGTGGAGCAGGATATGCACCTTCCAGAACCCGAGCAGGATCTCCCGCTGCAGGGCCTTGTGGTCCGTGGCGTCCATGTTCCCTCCGATTCCGATTTCTATTACGATAACCATAATCGGTTACAATACCATGTCAAGGCAATGCCCGGACCGCTGCGCGCGGCCTCGGAAAATGGCTGCGTCCCGGGGGCTGGCGCGGCCCCCGGGGCGCAGCATGCCCCCTGACCAGAGCCCCCCCGGGGCTTGGCCAGCCCGGGCGCGATGCTTCGGGCCATCCCCCGGCCCGCCGCGCCGGGGCGCGAGGCACCGGCTCCATGCAACCGGCAACGGGGGGAATACTTCCGTCCGTGAACGCGGCCGACCGTTTCAGGTTTGCCCCGCCGACCCCGCGGAGCCTACCAGTCCGAGGGGCCGGAGCTTTTCAGCGCGCCCAGATGGCCGACCTGAGCGGGGGCGCCGCGAGGACGGGCCGGGCCCGGGAATTGGACAACCAACCCTTCAACTCCCGCAGGAACGCCCCCGGGGGTTGGCCAGCCCGGCGCGAAGCTTCGAGCCCTCCCCCGGCCCGCCGCCACCCCCCGGCCCGCCGCACCGGGGCTGCCCGGGTGGGGGTGGAGCCCTGGCGCAGCCCCCTGGGTGCAGAGATGTTGCAATAAACAAGGCGAGCCTTGAGGCTGTCCTCCCCCCCGGGCGCGGGGGCGGCGCCTGCGCGGCCAGAAGAGGCACGCCCTGCCCCGTCCTACCCCCCGGGCGCGGGGGCGGCCGTCATGCAGTCGCGGTACATCTGGGCGAACGGGCCCCCTCTCCCCGAGCGCGGGGGGCGGCTCAGGAACAGTACCCGGCGCAGGGTCCGGTGGCCCCCCTCCCCCGGGCGCGGGGGGCGGCCGGTCCAGCCTTGGGCCTTCGTCGCGCACGTCCCCTCTCCCCGGGCGCAGGGGCGGCCTCCTCAAAAGATTGTACAAGTCGACCTTCGCCCCCTCTCCCCCGGGAGCAGGGGGCGGCCGTACGCCGACCTCATGGACGACGGACGCATCGGCCCTCTCCCCCGGGAGCAGGGGGCGGCCCCGGCGTGGGCATGGCCTCTGTACCCCAGCCCCTCTCCCCGGGCGTGGCGTGGCACTGCACCTCGGCGCCCTCTCCCCGGGCCCAGGGGGCTGCCGACATGTAGTCGCGATACATTTGGGCGAACTGGCCCCCTCCCCCGGGCACGGGGGGGGCGGCCCCGGCGTGGGTGTGGCCCCTGTACCCCGGCACCCTCTCCCGGGCGCGGGCGTGGCCTGCGCTCCGAAGTCCTCGCCCTCGATCCCGGCCGGCACCCTCTCCCGGGCGTGGGCGTGGCACTGTACCCCGGGCCGCCCTCTCCCGGGGCGCGGGGGGCGGTTGTGGCGCCGAAATCCCGGCGCCCGGCCGCGCCGCCCCGGGGAGGGGCATTCCGCTTCCCCAACCCGCTTGACGCTGCCCGGCATTCCATTTAAGTATTCGCGCAAACACTTAATCAGCGCCCCGGGTCGGGGCGTGCTCCACGCGGAGTCCCGCCGATGCGTCCGGTCATGCTCCACGCGCCCCAGGCGGCGCGGATGTTCAAGATTCTTTCGGTACAGACGCGCCTGCGGCTGCTGGAGCTGCTGCGCGGGCGGACCCTGTGCGTCAACGCCCTGTCCGCGAACCTGGGCGTGACGCCTGCGGCGGTTTCGCAGCACCTGCGCGTCCTGCGCGAGGCCGACCTCGTGCGCGCCGAAAAACGCGGCTACCATGTGCATTATCAATTGAATGAGCGCACCCTGGCCGCCTGGGGGCGGTTGGCCGCCGAGCTGCTGGCGCCCCCGGCCGCGCCCGGCTCCGGACCCGGCGAAGGGCCCCCGCCCCCCGGGAGCGCCCCGTGACGCCCCTGGCCCTGACCCTGCTGCCCGCCGTGTTCTTCATCGCCATGGTCCTGACCATGGTCGGCCTGGGCGGCGGGCTGATTTTCTCGCCGCTGTTCGTGCTCCTGGGCCTGCCCCAGGCCGGGGCCGCCTCGGCGGCGCTGCTGCTGAATCTCGTGGCCGCCGGGGCCGCCGCCTGGACCTACGCCCGCCGGGGCATGGTGGACTACGCCCTGGGCCTGCCGCTCATCGCCGCCTCCAGCCTGACCGCGCCCCTGGGCGCCGGGCTGAACCTGCGCCTGCCGCCCGGGGTCTTCCTGGCCGTCCTGGCGACCATCCTGACCCTGGCCGGGGCGGTCATGCTCCTGCCGCCGCGCGCCGAGGAGGAGCCCCGCGCCCCGCGCCGCGCGCGCATGCTCGGCGGCGCGGCCATCGGCGCCTGCACCGGGCTGCTGGGCGGGCTGCTGGGCATCGGCGGCGGGGTGTTCATCGTGCCGCTGCTGGTCCACGTCCTGGGGGTGCCCGTCCGCACCGCCGCCGCGTCCTCGACCTTCATCGTCTGCTTCTCGTCCCTCACGGGCTTTGCGGGCTACGCCTCCCTGTCCGCCGTGGACTGGGCCTTCGTGCTGCCCGCGGCCGGGGCCTGCGCCCTGGGCGGGCTGGCCGGGGCCCGGCTCATGGCCCACCGCCTGCACGGGCGCGCCGTGCGCCTGGTCTTCAGCCTGACGCTTCTGGCCATGAGCCTCGGGCTGCTGGCCCGGCTTCTGTAACCGTAAGGCCCCGCGCGGGGCCGGGGAGCCACCGGGTCATGACCCACGCCATCGTGGTGGAGAATCTCACCAAGCGCTTCGACTCCGTGACGGCCGTTGCGGGCATCTCCCTGGCCGTGCCCCAGGGCGCACTGTTCGGCTTCCTGGGCCCCAACGGCGCAGGCAAGACCACGACCATCACCATGCTCACCGGCCTGGCCCGGCCCGACACCGGCACCATCCGCATCGACGGGCTGGATTGCACGACCCGGCCCCGCGCCGCCCAGGACCGCATCGGCGTCGTGCCCGACGAAAGCAACCTCTACCCCGAACTGACCGGCTTCGAGAACCTATGCTTTTGCGCCGCGCTCTACGGCATCGACCGGACCGAGCGCCGGGCCCGAGCCCGCGAACTGCTGGACGCCTTCGGCCTGACCGGGGCCGGAGACCGCAGGTTCGGCGGCTATTCCAAGGGCATGAAGCGACGCCTAACCGTGGCGGCGGGCATCATTCACCGCCCGCCCATCCTCTTTCTGGACGAACCGACCTCGGGCATCGACGTGGCCAGCGCGCGCCAATTGCGCCAGATGATCGCCACCTTGCGCGGCAAAGGCACCACCGTCTTCCTGACCACACACCACATCGAGGAGGCCGAGCGACTGTGCGACCGGGTGGCCTTCATCGTCGCCGGGCGCGTGGTGCGCGAGGACACGGTGGACGCCCTGCTGGAGCCCGTACGCGACCGCCACGCCCTGCTCGTCGCCTGCGCGGGGCTGGACGCGGCCACCGCCGCCGCCCTCCCCCGGGCCTTCCCGGGCCTGGAGTTCCCGCTGCTGGAGCCGGACCGGATGCGTGTGGAGGCCCACACTCCCATCCCTGTGGCACCGCTGGTGCGTCACCTGGACGAGCGGGGCGTCCGCGTACTGGAGGCCCGCCGGGCGCGCCCGACCCTGGAGGACGTGTTCATACGCGTCACCGGGCTGGAAGCTGGGGCCCTGGGCGCGGACAAGGGCAACGGGAACAGCGGCGGCAAAGGAGGCAACGCATGAAAACCTGGATCGCCTTCTGGAACATTCTGCTCAAGGACATGCGCACCTACTACCTCAAGCCACCCAACGTGAGCTGGGGGCTGCTCTTCCCCCTGGTCTGGACGGGCATGTTCCTGGTGCGCTCGGGCGGCGGGCTGGACGACGTGGCCGCCCTGCTGCCGGGGCTGGTGGCCGTGTCCGTGCTTTTCGGCACGACATCCATGCTGGCCGTGACCGTGACCTTCGAAAAGAAGCACCGCTCCTTCGAGCGCCTGCTCCTGGCGCCCATCCCCCTGGAGGTGCTCATGCTGGCCAAGACCGGCGGAGCCATCTTCTTCGGCATGGTCAACGCCTTCGTGCCCCTGGGCCTGGCCGCGCTGTTCGTCGCAGACCTGCCCTTGGTCGCCTGGGGCGCCTTCACGGCCACGGTGCTCCTGGTCGCCGTGTCCTCGGCCTTCCTGGGGCTGTTCATCGCCGTGGCCGTGAGCGAGGTCTTCGAGGCCCAGACCTTCTCCAACTTCCTGCGCTTTCCCATGCTTTTCCTGTGCGGGCTGTTTTTTCCCATCGAGCGCCTGCCCGCGCTGCTCCAGCCCCTGTCCTACGCCCTGCCGCTGACCTATGGCGCCGACGCCATCCGGGGCACCGTGCTGGGCGCCGCCACCATGCCCCTGGCCCTGGACCTGGGAGCTCTGGCCGCTTTCTGCGCCCTGCTCTTCGGCCTGAGCCTGCGCAACATCCGCCGCCGCTGGATAGCCTGACCCCGGCCCGCAGCCCGGCCGCCCCCGCCCGGAATCCCTTGCCCGCGCCCCAGGCCCGTGCTAGCTTGGGAATATGGTGTCATGCCTTGTCCCACAGACCTTTCCGGGAGAATCGCCATGAAGAGCAAACGAGCCAAAGTCGCCATAATCGGCATGGGCCGCGTGGGCGCCACCTTCGCCTACGCCCTGTCCCTCAAGCGCCTGGTCAACGAAATCGCCGTGGTGGACGTGGACGCCGACCGCGCCGAGGGCGAGGCCATGGACCTGCGCCACGGCCTGCCCCTCATCGGGCCCATGAACATCCGCTCCGGAGGCTACGAGGTCTGCAAGGGCGCGGACATCGTGGTCATCACCGCCGGAGCCGGGCAAAAGCCCGGGCAGACGCGCCTGGAACTGCTGGAGAACAACGCCCGGGTGGTCCACTCCATCGCCTCCGGGCTCATGGAGCTGGGCGAGGCGCCCATCCTCATCGTGGCCACCAACCCCGTGGACGTGCTGACCCACCGCCTGCTGGCCCAGACGGGCTTCCCGGCCTCGCGGGTCATGGGCTCGGGCACGGTGCTGGACAGCTCGCGCCTGCGCCAGATGCTGGCCGGAGAGCTGCATGTGGACGTGCGCGGCGTCCACGCGCATATCATCGGCGAGCACGGCGACTCGGAGCTGGCCGTCTGGAGCCGGGCCAACGTCTCGGGCATCCCCCTGGCCGACTTCTGCGCCGGGCGCGGCGTGACCTACGACGCCGCCTTCCGCGAGCGGATTCAAAGCGGCGTGCGCCGCGCGGCCTACGAGATCATCGCCCGCAAGGGCTCCACGGCCTACGCCGTGGGCGTGGCCCTGTGCCGCATCGTGGAGGCCATCGTGCGCGACGAGAAAAGCGTGCTGACCGTCTCCACGGCGGTGAAGGGGCTCTACGGGCTGCCCGATGTCAGCCTGTCCCTGCCGTGCGTCATCGGCGAGGACGGCATCGAGATGATCGCCGACTCGCCCCTGGCCGAGGACGAGCGCAAGGCCCTGGAGGCCAGCGCCGCCGTGCTGTTGCAGACCGACGCCAGCCTGGGCGCCCCGGCCTGACCCCCCAGGCGCCCGCAAAACGCGCCGCGCGGGCCCCGGGCCCGCGCGGCGCGCCGAGCTTCCGGCTTGCCAAGACGCCCCGCCCCGGCCTATACAGGCCCTTCCGGGACCCTCAACCAAGAAATGCCTCTTGAATCTGAACGAATCGAAGGCCAGATAGCCTTCATCGAAACCCTGGACGCCCTCAAGGGCATCCAGCGGCGCAACCTCGTCATGGACGGCTCGCGCCGCGAAAACAGCGCCGAGCACTCGTGGCATACGGCGCTCATGGCCGTGGTGCTGGCCGAATACGCCGGGGCCCCCGTGGATGTGGCCCGCGTCGTGACCATGCTCCTGCTGCACGACGTGGTCGAAATCGACGCCGGGGACACCTTCTGCTACGACGAGGCCGCCAACGGCCACAAGGCCGAGCGCGAACGCGCCGCCGCCGGGCGCATCTTCGGCCTGCTGCCCCCGGAACAGGCCGCCCCCCTGCGCGCCCTGTGGGAGGAATTCGAGGCCGGGCAGACCCCCGAGGCCCGCTTCGCCAACTCCCTGGACCGCTTCCAGGTGCTCTTCCAGAACCGCAACACCCAGGGCGGCACCTGGCGGCTGCACGACATCTCGCGCCCCCAGGTCGAACGACGCATGGCGCCCATCCGCCAGGGGATGCCCGCGCTATGGCCCGTGGTCCAGGCCGTCCTCGACGACGCCTGCGCCAGCGGAGACCTCAAGCCATGAGCGGGCGGGCGCCATGAAAACCGTCCTGTGGACCCTGACCCTGCTGGCCGCCCTGTCCTCCCCGGCCCTGGCCCGCGAGATCATCATCGCCGCCGACCCCTGGTGCCCTTACAACTGCGCCCCCGGTGCGCAGCGCGAGGGCTTCGCCGTGGAGGCCGCCCGGCTGATCTTCGCCCGGGCCGGGCTGGGCGTGGACTACCAGGTCCTGCCCTGGGCCCGCGCCCAGGCCGAGGCCCGCGCCGGGCGCATCGACGCCATCATCGGCGCCTCGCGCGCCGAGGCGCCGGACTTCATCTTCCCCGACGAGGGGCTCGGCCATTCCGACAACGCCTTTTTCGTACGCGCCGACATGCCCTGGACCTATCTCGGCCCCGAGTCCCTGCGCGGGCTGCGCGTGGCCCTCATCACGGACTACGACTACGGCGAGGGTTTCGCCGCCCTGACGGCCGAGCCGCCCGGCTCGCCCAACGTCGTATACACCCAGGGCAACGACGCCCTGGAGCGCAATTTCACCATGCTCGCCTGCGGGCGGGTGGACATGGTGGTCAGCGACGAGGCCGTGGGGCGGAACCTCCTGAGCACCTTCGCCGCCAGGGACGCCGTGCGGTTCGCCGGGACCCAGGGCGAGGGCGAGCCGGTGTATCTGGCCTTCTCGCCGGCCCGGCCCGGGGCCCGGGAGCTGGCGCAGATTTTCAGCGAGGGCTGGCGCGCCCTGCGCGCCTCGGGCGAGCTGGGCGCCATCCTGGCGCGCTACGGCCTGGAAGACCCGGAGCCCGCAAAAAAGTAGGGCCGGACCTCTTTCCTCCGCCTTGGCGCCGGGTTATGAAGCGGGCCTGCGGGCCCCGGCCCCGAACCCCCAACCCAGCCAAGGAGTCCCCATGAGCCGCATTCTCGCCACCCTGGCAGCCCTGCTGCTGCTGAGCGCTCCGGCCCTGGCCGGCGACGCCGCGCGGCTGGCCGACAGCCTGACATGGTACGGCCAGTCGACCTTCCACACCACGGCCTTCGGCCCCAGCCTGTACATCGACCCCCTGGACCTGCCCGACACGGCGCCCAAGGCCGATATCATCTGCATCACCCACAGCCACAAGGACCACCTGTCCCCCGAGGCCCTGAAAAAGATTTCCACGGACAAGACCGTCATCGTCGCCACCCGGGACTGCAACTCCAAGCTCAAATGGGTGGACAAGGCCGAGGTCGTGAACCTGGCCCCCGGCCAGTCCGTCGAGGTCGCCGGGGTGCACATCGAGGCCGTGCCCGCCTACAACATCCGCAAGACCAAGTACCACCCCAAAAGCAACAAATGGGTGGGCTACGTCGTCAGCGGCGCGGGCATGGCCCTGTACCACGCGGGCGACACCGAGCGCATCCCCGAGATGCAGGCCATCGACTGCGACGTGGCCCTGGTGCCCCTGGGGCAGACCTACACCATGAACTCCGTGGCCGAAGCGGCGGACAGCGCCCGCGACGCGCGGGCCGAGATCGCCATTCCCATGCACTACGGCCTGGCCGAGGGCACCCGCGCCGACGCCGAGAAATTCGCCTCGCTGCTCTCGGGCGAGATGGAAGTCCGCCTGCTGGACGCCGCCAGATAATCCCGGCGCCCCGACGGCAAAAGGCCCTGCCCGGTTCGCTCCGGGCAGGGCCTTCTGGCTTTGGCGCGGCGGGCCTAGACGGTGGAGCCCTCGCGCCGGAGTTCGGTGACCAGGGCCGCCAGGGCCGTGGCCTGCTCGGCCAGGTCGCCCAGGGCCTGGGAGGTCTCGGTCACGCCGCGGGCCGTGTCCCCGGCGATGGAGTTGATCTCGTCGATGGCCTGGTTGATCTCCTCCGACGCGGCGGACTGCTCCTCGGCGGCGGTGGCGATGGAGCGGATCTGCTCGGCGCTCTCCTCGGTGCCCCGCACGATCTCCTCCAGCACCTCGCCCGAGCGGTCGGCCAGGGTCGTGGCCTCCTCCAGGTCGCGCACGGCGGCCTGCATGCCCTCGATGTTCTGGGCGGCCACGCCCTGGATGCCCCTGATGGAATCGCCGACCTCCTTGGTGGCGGTCATGGTCTTCTCGGCCAGCTTGCGCACCTCGTCGGCCACCACGGCGAAGCCGCGCCCGGCGTCGCCCGCCCGCGCCGCCTCGATGGCCGCGTTCAGCGCC
>Ga0172382_10011696_pt1 | contig 11563 bp, 7 predicted proteins | sample Leawel138RmetaG_FD_122245 | JGI IMG/M metagenome (GOLD analysis project Ga0172382, IMG submission 122245) | Leachate microbial communities from a municipal landfill in Southern Ontario, Canada - Leachate well 138R metaG | ecosystem: Engineered > Solid waste > Landfill > Unclassified | place...
CGCAAAAAGGCGCTCCATGGCTTCGACTGCCCAGCCTGGTATGTCAGCCTTATCCTGAGCCGTGATTGCGGATTTTTTCAGTCCGTCAGGCATAAGCCTTGATATAATGGTTGCCGCTTCTGCACGCGTAATTGAAGAATTCGGGTCTGCCATAACGCCGTCATCGGTCAGTCTGCCTTTAAAAATCCCCATATAATAAAGTGCCTTCAGCTGTTTTTGCGCCCACATCGGAACATCATCCGTAAACGGCATTTCCCTGTCAGAGTATTCTGACAAATCAACCCCCAGATAGTTACTGCAAATTACTGCAAATTCAGCTCTTGTCATCTGCTTTTGCGGTCGGAACAAAAGTCCCTCGTCAGTATTTTCGCCGCTGATGATTTTCTTCTCATACATAAAGCTTAAAATATCCCTTGCCCAGTTTGTTTCCGTATCTGCAAAGGGGTTATTGCGCGTACCTACAGCATCAAGATATATATATTTTAAATCAGTATATTTCTCGGTTGATGTGGCATAGATTGTGATTTTATGGGTATTTTCAGGCACATCTGCAGTAAATTTATTATCTGCCAGACGGCAGGGAATTTCTTTCCCGTCGGCAAATATTTTCACGCTTTCCGCTTTGACATCATATTCAGAGGAGAGAGTTCCGCTCAAAATTCCGTCTGTTACTTCGGCAGAAATATCAAATCTTGTCCCCTCTTCCGTTTCCTTTCCGTTTTTAACAAGGCTTATGGGTATGGAAACCGTTTTTTCACCTGCAGTTACAGAAAGAACACCTTCTTTCCCGAACGAATTTGCACCCACAAGCAGGTTCCCTGCCGAAATTGTCGCCGCCTCACCCTCTACGCTCCAGCTAAACGAATTTTCGCCTGAAATAAGCTCGTTATATCCGCCGAACGCCTTTGCGGAAAGACTTAATGTCTCTCCTCTTTTTAAGGTTATCTGTGGAAGAATTTTACCTGTTTCTTTATTTAATACATGAATATCTGTCGGGGTTTTAAGACAGGTTATGATAACATCACCCGAAAGCTCTCCGCTTTTGGCAGTAACTTTTATCTTGCCGCCCTCCTCAGCGGTAAAGACTCCGTCCTCCGATACGCTGCCCTTCCCCTCTTCAACGAAATATTCGGGTTTTTCGGGCAACTGTGCAGGATAAAAGTTTTCGTCAACAGCCCTTGTTTCAAGCTGAACCTTTCCGTCTGTAAGAAGATATGAGGTTCTCGGATAAACAAAAAGCTCTGCCGCCTTGCCTGTTGGCTTTTTTAGGTTTTCAAAGAAGATGAATGTTGAAACCTTTCGCTCACTGCCCTCTGACGGGCTGTTTACAACCTTAACAGGCATTCCCGGAAGCGCAGCCGCAAAGGTAGTGGACCCTCCGCCGTCAAGGTTAATTGCATCAACACAGCCAAGCTCTTTCATTCTCGCCGCAAGCGTTCTAAGCTGAACGCCATAGCTGTAGCCGGGCTGTCTGCCGTCTATTGTATATAAAAGAACTTTTCCGTCCTTTGTTATACCAATCGCCGTTCTGGGAGCCGCTCCGTTTTCAAGATTGGGGTTTATCTCCCCGCCTGATAAAAGCATTCCGCCAACTGCGCCCATACCGAGCTTTACATCCTTCCAACGGGCGTCACCCATTACTCCGAACTTAAAGGTAACCATTTCGCCGGGAACAAGTGTCGCAAGCGCCTGATAAAACTCAGTCGGTGCATTATTATCAACTGTCAGCAGAATTTTGCCCCTCGGGATTGGAATTGAGCCTTTATTTTCAGTCAAGGACTCAACCACTGCAGTCATTTCAGAGCCTAATTTCATATCCCCTTCAACTACCGAGAGCACAACATCGACACCAATAGAGCTGTTTTTTGTTTCGGTCGAAAATTGGTCTGTCATGAGATAGATTGAATAGGGCTGACGGAATTTATTTATGTTGTAAATAAAGGTTTCGGTCCCGTCCTCTTTCACCATTGAGGAAAATATGGCAAACTTAGAAATAAAGGCGCTTCCGTCCTCCATAAACCCGATACCGTATTGCTCTGTACCGTCCTTTGTGACAATCCTGCCGTCAATTATAAGGTCGCTCATCGGCACACCCGTCTGAAATGAGAAAAAGTCGGCATTCGCTCCCGCAACGGGGTTTTTGCCCGAGGCAACAAGGGCGGCTATTTCCTCCGATGTTCTGCCTGCTCCGTAAATATAATCTCCATAGGTAATTATCGGTTTTACGCTGTCGTTAGGCGAATAGACAAGATAGTTTTCCGTCTGCTTGCCGACGCCGCTCTGGTCGCTGTAGGAAACGGAACGGGTAAAATAAGTACCCTCCGCTACAGGCAGGGTGTATCCGTCAATTTCCGTGCCGATAACCGAAGCAAAACAGGCAGTGGAAAATATGTTTATAATCAATATTAAAAGAATAATTTTTCTTAAGTTTTTCATATTCATTCCTCCAAAATGATTATAACACAAATTATTTTTTCGGTCAATAAGCAAAGAAATGCAAAAACGTAAAAAAGCGGTGTAATAACAAAAGTATTACACCGCTGAATATTATAGAATAATGCAAATCAGTCCGCCGCTGCCCTCGTTAATAATTCTCTGCAGCGTTTCCTGAATTTTAAATCTTGATTCGTCAGGCATCCTTGCAAGCTTGGTATGCAGACCGTCGTTAACAAGCTCATGGAGCGATTTCCCGAAAATGTTTGATTCCCAGATTTTCGCAGGGTCATTCTCAAACTCATCAAGCAGAGAGTGAACAAGCTCCTCGCTCTGCTTTTCAGTACCCACAATGGGACTTACCTCTGTCTCAATTTCAGCTTTTATAAGATGAAGCGACGGTGCAGCCGCCTTGAGCCGTACTCCATACCTGCTGCCCTGCTTTACAATCTCAGGTTCCTCAAGCTTGAGCTCCTCAAGAGACGGATAGACAATTCCGTAGCCCTTTGCATCTACCTCTTTGAGCGCACACTCAATCTTATCATATTTTCTCTTAACCTCTTTCAACTCCATAAGAAGCTTGAGCAGCTTTTCGTCATCAGCAATTTCAAGCCCCGTTGCGTTGCTGAGAACCTCATAAAACAACGGTTCGGGAGTTGTAATCTCAATGTTTATTACCCCTCTGCCCAAATCCGTGTTAAGCGTTTTTACATCCTCTGCATACTCAAGTTCCCGCATAGTTTCAATTTTGTTTTTTGCATCTCTGATTTTTCTGACATCGGTAAGCGCATCTCTGACCGAAGTGAAAATCTGATTTTTCAGGGGATGCGACCACTCAAGAGCATCAAGCCAGCCGGGCAGGTCAATGCCGATTTCGGTAAGTGGAAATTCATATAAAACCGTTTCTAAAATATCTTCGATATCATCCTCGTCAAGCTGGGCACAGGATACGCATATAACGGGTACACCGTACTTTTCCTCCAGACTTTTCTGAAGCTGTTTTGCCTGCGGCGACGATGGATTTACACAGTTGAGCAGTATTGCAAAAGGCTTGTTAATTTTCTTCAGCTCACTTACAACCCTTTCCTCTGCCGCCACATAACTTTCCCTTGGAATTTCAGTTATGCTTCCGTCGGTTGTAACCACGATTCCAATGGTCGAATGGTCGTTAATAACCTTTTCCGTTCCGATTTCCGCCGCCTCATTAAACGGTATTGCCTCATCATCCCAAGGAGTCTGCACCATGCGAATATTACCGTCCTCCTCGGAGCCGAGCGCACCTCTGACCATGTAACCGACGCAATCCACCATTCTGACGTTGCAGTCGGCATCGTTAATGTTAATTTTAACGGCCTCGTTCGGAACAAACTTCGGCTCAGTCGTCATAATTGTCTTTCCCGACGCACTCTGCGGCAGCTCATCTCTTGCCCTGTCCCGTTTATACTCATTCTCAATGTTGGGCAAAACCTTTGTATCCATGAATCTTTTTATAAAAGTAGACTTACCGGTTCTTACAGGGCCCACCACTCCTATGTAAATATCCCCTTGAGTTCTTTGTGCAATATCTTTATAAATATTATCCACCTTTGAGCCATCCTTTCTTTTGACAATGACTTGTACTTTGTAAATAATATGAAAAAAGATTTTACTTTATGACGGCAGATAAAAATTTTTCGTTGACAAATAAAATACTTTGGTTTATAATAGTTAGCAATCAAACTTTTAGAGATGAAATATGAAAGATAGCCATCTTCTTGTGCTGCTGCGCAAGATAATACAATTTAAAAAGCTGATATTTGCCGAAAGGCAAATTGACCTTTCCTTTGAATTAGGTAAAACTCAACGGGGGGTTTTAATGTATATTGCCTTCAACGGGCCCGTTCCCATGAAGGATGTAAGCGAGAAATTTGCGCTTGAAAAAGGCTCCTTTACCCAGGTTGCAGATGGGCTTGAAGCTCTCGAACTAATCGAGCGCAAGCGCTCAGATACCGACCGTCGAATTATCAATCTTGAAACAACCGAAAAAGGCAAGGAGGTTGCCGAGGAAATTCACAAGGCAACGGAAAAACAGATTGAGTCGCTTCTGCAAAAACTAACAACAGAGCAGAAGGAAAATTTTATCAAATGTCTCTCTGAGCTTGCGGAATATATTGATATTATAAGGGGTGAAAAATAATTGTTTAGGTTGCTTAAATACTTAAAAAAATGTTGGTTTTTCGCCCTGCTAGCTCCACTTTGCATGATGGTTGAGGCAATAATGGACTTATATCAGCCCACACTTATGGCGGATATAATTGACATAGGCGTTAAAAACGGAGATATAAATTTTGTACTGTCAACAGGCAGAAGAATGCTTGCCTTGTCTTTAATCGGTATGGCAGGAGGCATTTTATGTACCTTTTTCTCATCAATAGCAGCCTGCACCTTTGCCGCCGAGCTGAGGAAAAAACTTTTTGCCAAGATACAAAATTTCTCTTTTGCGGAAATTGATAAACTGAAAACATCCTCTCTTATCACTAGAGTAACAAACGACGTTACACAAATGCAGCACATGGTACTTATGTCCCTTCGAATAATGGTGCGCTCACCTCTTTTATTTGCGGGCGGAATCGTAATGGCAATCAGAATCAGTCCAAAGTTATCCACCCTGTTTATCTTTATGGTTCCCGCCCTTGTTATCACCATGTTTTATGTAATATCCCGCTCCTTTCCCCTCTTTTCCATCCTTCAGAAAAACATTGACCGTGTAAATACTGTAATGAGGGAAAATCTGCTGGGAGTCCGTGTCGTAAAAGCATTTGTCGGTTATAAACAGGAAACTGCCCGTTTTGAAAAGGCGAATGAGGATTTAAAGGGCATCAGCATAAAATCACAGGTTATTACAATTCTGATGTGGCCTATCGTTAATATTATAATGCAGTTTTCCGTTGTTGCGGTGTTGTGGTTCGGCGGTAATCTTTATAAAATCGGTGGAATAGATACAGGCAAAATCATGGCATTTATAAACTACCTTACACAGATTATGTTTTCTCTTACCATGTCTGTTATGCTCTTTATACATTTTTCAAGAGCAAAGGTTTCTGCCGACAGAATCAACGAGGTTTTTGACACTGCGCCGACGGTAACAGATTCAGAAAACGCGCTTGATTTTCGCGGTTCTGATATTGAATTTAAGAATGTATCTTTCAAATATCATAAGACCGGTCAATGGGTGCTTGAGAACATTTCATTCAAAGCAAACGAAGGTGAAACAATCGGCATAATAGGGGCGACCGGCTCGGGCAAAAGTACTTTGGCCATGCTTATTCCCAGACTGTATGATGTCACAGAGGGCGAGATTTTTATCGGCGGTGTAAATGTCCGCGACATTAAAACCTCCGACCTGCGTGACCATATAAGCGTGGTTCTTCAGGAAAATATTTTGTTCTCGGGAACTATTGAAGACAATCTCAGACAGGGCAAGGATGGCGCCTCAAAGGACGATTTGATTCGGGCGCTTGATATCTCGCAGGCATCGGAATTCGTAAACACTCTGCCCGACGGAATATCCTCCCCCGTGGAACAGCGGGGCAAAAACTTTTCGGGCGGGCAGAAACAGCGCCTTTCCATTGCACGTTCACTTGTGCGGAATCCGAAAATACTTATTCTTGACGATTCTTCAAGCGCTCTTGATATGTCCACCGAAGCAAAGCTTCAGACAGCGCTGAGGGAGAATATCAAAAACTGCACCATCTTTATTATTGCTCAAAGAATATCGGGTGTAATGTACTGCGACAAGATAATTGTTTTAGACGGCGGAAGGATTTCGGGTATGGGCACACATTCGGAGCTTTTGGGCTCAAATGATATTTACAGAAGCATTGTAGTATCTCAGCTTGGAGAGGAGGCGGCTTTTATTGGGTAATATGAGACAGGGCCCTATGATGGGCGGCAGACCGGGCGGGCACGGAATCCCGCATGAAAAGGTTAAGCTTAAAAATGCCAAAGGCACCCTTGCAAGACTTATCGGTTATATGAACGCGTATAAGCTATATATTTTAGTAACACTATTCCTGTCTTTGGCAGTATCCGTTATAAGTATTCTCACCACAAGGCTTAACGGTGTCGCCATTGATAAATATATTTCCACCTTCAATATTCCCTCTCTCGGCAAGCTTTGTATAGTTATACTTACGATGCATCTTATATCCGCTCTCAGTACATACTTTATCCATTCAAATATGATAAAGGTATCTCAGAATACCTCGGCAAACTTAAGGCGCGATTTGTTTGATGCTTTGCAAAAACTGCCTCTGAAATATTTTGACAACACCTCCAGCGGTGACATAATGAGCCGACTGACAAACGATGTTGATAATATTAACATCACGCTTTCTCAAAGCGTGGCACAGCTCCTCTCAGGTGTGATAAACATTACCGGCACTCTTATTGCGATGATTATTTTAAGCCCTCCCCTGACATTTGTTTCTCTTGTTACCGTTCCGCTTATGCTCATTATCACAAGAAGCATAATGAGGTTTACTGCGAAATATTTCCGCAGACAGCAAAAAGAGCTTGGCGAGCTTAACGGATATGTTGAGGAAATGGTGTCGGGGCAGAAGGCGGTTATCCTGTTCCGTCAGGAAGAAAATGTAAAAACTCATTTCGGTCTGATTAACAAACGTCTCCGCAACAGCGGACAGATTGCTCAAACTCTGTCTGGCGTTATGGGACCTGTGATGAACCTTATAAATAACATAACTTATCTGATTGTAGCCGTTGTCGGTGGATATATGATTTTGACGGGCAGCGGGATTACCCCCGGCATTATCTTTTCTTTTCTTCTTTACACAAAAAACTTCTCCCGTCCGATAAATGAAATCGCAAATCTGTTTAATACCATGCAGTCCGCTCTTGCGGGTGCTGAACGTGTGTTTGAGGTTATGGATGAATCCCGCGAGGAGGATGCTGAAAATGCAGAGGTATTAAGCAGTCCCAAGGGCAGCATAAGTATTAAAAACGTCACATTTTCCTATATCCCCGGCAAACCGGTGCTTAAAAATGCCTCTTTTGATGCAGTTCCCGGGCAGACGGTGGCTATCGTCGGTCCCACAGGTGCAGGGAAAACGACTATAATCAGTCTGCTTAGCAGATTTTATGATATTGACAGCGGAACAATAACCATTGACGGCAAAAACATCTACGACCTCACCCGCGACAGTCTGCGCGGTTCAATCGGAATGGTACTTCAGGATACATATTTGTTTTCCGAAAGTGTTCTTGACAATATCAAATACGGCAGACCCACTGCTACAGATGAGGAGGTAATTGAAGCCGCCAAAAAAGCAGGTGCACATTCTTTTATCAGCCAGCTTGAAAACGGATACGAAACCGTTTTGTCAGATAACGGTCAGGATTTGTCACAGGGACAAAGACAGCTTCTTGCAATAGCAAGAGCAATGCTTGCAAGACCTCCCGTTCTAATTTTGGACGAAGCGACATCATCTATAGATACGCGTACCGAGCTTAAAATTCAGGAGGCGCTCAAAACGCTTATGGAGGGCAGAACAAACTTTGTTATTGCCCACCGTCTGAGCACAATCCGCAATGCGGACGTTATTCTTGTAATTGACGATGGTGAAATTGTCGAAAAAGGAAACCATGACGAGCTTATCGAGAAGGACGGATTTTACGCTAATCTGTATAACAGCCAGTTCAGAACAGGACTTGCAATATAAAAAAATAGGTGTAATACGAAAGTATTACACCTATTTTGTTTATTCGCCCAGGTTGCCTCTTAAAGTATAAAGTTTAACCGTCTCGTCAGGAGAAATTTCTATTTTAACTATAGTTACCGTCTCCAAAATTCTTGCCGTAATGATAAATACATCGTCTATATTAAAATATGCTGTTGCGGAGTACTTTGCGTGGTCAAACGGGTCAATTGTCAGAAAACCGCCGTTTTCTATGTATGTTTCTTTAGGCTCGGAAAGTCCTGCATCAAAAGAAATCTCACAGTCTCCCGAAAGTGCAACTCTGCAAACTCCGCTGCCAAAGTCAAGTCTGATTTTATTATATCTCCCCTTTTTTTCAAAGGTAATTTCCTTGCCGTTTAATTCATTTGCCCTTGGAGAAACGGGTGCAAATATATTTCGGAGAGCAAGTTTTGAAATCTTATTTTCAAGCTTAATATTTCCAATCGGATTTTCCTCTAAAGGCTTGTCCGATACTTTCAGCAAAACGTTTTCATAGAAATTATCGAGAATACTTTGGAGCTTGTTAAAATTTGCTCCCGAATTGGTTGCAAAAATCATGTCACGGTCTGGTATAATCACACACATCTGACCGTACGCTCCGCAAAGCCTTGCAGTATTATACCTGCCTCTCCACATATGCCAGCAATATCCCTGATTCCAGTCATCACCGCAGGGGCCGATGCCATCAGTATGCTTTGCCATAGCCTGCTCGCACCACTCCTTCGGCAGAAGCTGAGCACCTTCCCATGTCCCGCCGTTTAGCAAAAACTGTCCGACCTTCGCAAGCGCTTCAAGCTTGATTCTGAATCCCGAATAGCCGATGCAGACATTGTTTGAATCGTGCGAATAATAATCCACCGTAATATCAAGCGGATCCAAAAATCTTGGTTTTAAGTATTCGGCAACATTAAACCCCGTCAGTCTCGAAACAAGGTTTGACAGGACATACGTCGCTATATTATCATACTGAAACTCCACGCCTGCTTCTATGTAATTATCGGTCTCAAAGAATTCCTTGACCTTATCCACCGACATATCGTTAAAATCGCCTGTTTTGTGTATCTGCTGACCTTTATGTCCCGTTGCCATCATCAGAAGATGCTTTGTTTTAAGGTTACGGTTGTGTTCGGACACCTTGTCCGACAGCTTGTCAGGAAAGTAATCGGATATTTTGTCTTCGATTGTGCAAAGACCCTCTTTAACCATAAACCCGACTGCAAGCTGAACAAAGGTTTTTGTATCGGAAAACAGAGTGTGTGGCATATCCTCGGTGTAAGGAGCAAACCAGCCTTCGGTAAGAAGCTTGCCATGTCTGATAAGCATAAACCCGTGAGTTTCCTTAATTTCAGGCATATCCTCCATACCCTCAATGAATTTAATTAAATCTATACTGCTTACCCCGCATGATTCGGGGGTTACTTTTTTAAAATACTTCGCCATTTTTTATCTCCTCGATAATTAACTTTTCCCGTGCCCTCATGATTTTTTTATCATCTTCTTCAATATGGTCATATCCAAGAAGATGCAAAACCGAATGAACTGTTAAATAGCTGAGTTCATCTTCAAACGAGTTGCCTATTTCTTCTGCCTGCAAAATCAGTCGTTCCTTTGAAATAACAATATCACCAAGCATGACGGGAGGGGTTGGTTTTTCCTTAAAACCCGCAGGGCTTTCAAACTCATACTGCGGAAATGACAGAACGTCGGTCGGAGCATCAATATTTCGATAATCCCTGTTAATCTCGCGGATGCCCTCATTATCTGTTATTACAACCGAAATCTCGCAATCGTCATTAAAATCTTCTGCCATTAGAGTGCGGACAGCCGCATTCTCCATAACCGCTTCCTGCTCCGCCGTCAACGACGCGTCAGTATAATCAAAAATAAACTCGGTCATTTCCTCACCTGTCCCTGATTTTTCTTCATATCGTGATTTTCATAAGCTCTTATGATTTTTCGCACAAGAGGATGTCTTACAACATCAAGGTCGGTAAACTGGCAAAATTCAATTCCCTTAATATTTTTCAGCACTTTCATGGCATCTTTCAGCCCTGATTGTATGCCTCCCGGCAGGTCAATCTGCGTTACGTCGCCTGTTATGACAGCCTTTGAATCAAAGCCTATTCGAGTTAAAAACATTTTCATCTGCTGAGGAGTTGTATTCTGCGCCTCATCAAGTATTATAAATGCATTGTCAAGCGTTCTGCCCCGCATATATGCGAGCGGAGCAATCTCAATAACGCCTTTTTCGGCGTTGCGCTGATAGTTTTCATACCCCATCGTATCATAAAGTGCGTCATAAAGCGGTCTTAAATAGGGGTCGATCTTGGTCTGTAAATCTCCCGGCAAAAACCCCAGCTTTTCGCCTGCTTCAACAGCAGGGCGGGTGAGAATAATTTTGTTTACCTCTTTATTTCTGAACGCCTTGACCGCCATTGCAACAGCAAGATAGGTTTTTCCTGTACCTGCAGGACCAACTCCGAACACAATGGTGTTATTTGAAATTGCATCAACATACTCTTTTTGACCATGGGTTTTGGTTTTAATCGGTCTGCCCTGTGAACTGATACAGATAACACCTTCACCCATTTCGCACAGCTTGCCTTCCATACCGTTTTTAACCATTGCTATAGTATATTCAATATTCTGACCTGTAAGAATTCCGCCACGTTCAACCTCAGCAATAAGCGCCTCAACAGTCTTTGAAGCAAGCTCGACGTTTTCTTCGTCGCCTTCAATTTTCAAAATGGTGTCGCGGTTTAAAATATTTACACCTAATTCCTGTTCGATAATTTTAATGTTCTCGTCATAGCTTCCGAACAGAGAAATCATAGTGCTTATATTCCCCATGTTAATGATTTTATCCGCCATTATACTCCTCCTAAATAGGCTGCTTTTGTGCTATCTGCATATTGCAGAGCGCCTCAAGTCGCACTCTTACAGTATTTTCATCTATGTCCTCATAAAAAAAATATCTTTCTCTAATTGTACCACTCCCGACCTCTTTTTGCAATAGCTCATCCAAATATTTTTCAGCCTCCGCAATTACTTTTTCTCTGTCTAATTTAACCGGCTTTGTTATAATTTCCACCTCTGTATTTTTTATAAGTGAAACGGGAAAATATATATCTCCTACCTTAAGCGGAATCTTCTCCGAATCTGTTTTTTTCAGTTCGAAATTCTTGGCTCGCGCGGGGATTTTCACTTCTTTTTTCCCAAAACAAACGGTGTAACTTTTGTTTTTTTTACCTGTCGGAACCTCCTCCTGAGCGGTGAGCGAATAATCACCGCTTTTTTTAATAAAAACATCTGCCATAACATTTCCCTGGCTGTGCACCCCTCTTGCCCCTACAACATTGCTGTCTAAAATTCCTCCCGCGAGCAGCTGGCCTTCC
>Ga0172382_10011699_pt1 | contig 11561 bp, 8 predicted proteins | sample Leawel138RmetaG_FD_122245 | JGI IMG/M metagenome (GOLD analysis project Ga0172382, IMG submission 122245) | Leachate microbial communities from a municipal landfill in Southern Ontario, Canada - Leachate well 138R metaG | ecosystem: Engineered > Solid waste > Landfill > Unclassified | place...
AGCCTTTTGTTCCCCTACTCTGAGCCTGTTAAGCCCTTCGGAGATGCTTTATATGCAGAAGGGTGAGTTCTCAGAGTGCCCGATTGTTGTGTAGAAGGTGTATGCGCCGTAGTACCAGAGTGAGTAGACACCCCATACTTTTTTTTGACACAACCAATCCATCAGTTCCAGTATATGTTAGATAGCAACCTTGGTCTGTGTTGGTATGCTACGTCTGGATGCGGAGGGGCATTTGTAATGCAATCCTTTGCATTAGGGAATTCACCAACGTTAGACCAACTAAAGGCAGTTCCTGAACCTGCAACCCAATATCTTGAATCTCTTGGTGTTGCTACCCACTTTACTCTACCGTCAACATACAAAACATTTAGTCCTTCCACACCGTGGTTTCCACTTTCTTTATATAATCGCCACGAGTATGGATACATTCCTTTTGGGTCGTCGGTCATAATAGCGGTATCTGGGTGTGTCTGAACATTTAAACCGAGAGCATAAGTGTATGAACAACTTGAAATAGAATTTGAAATAAGCGAGTTAATATTAGCAGGTGTGGCTCTGTAAAGAGCTCCAGGGGTACTGTGTGGCTTGTCAGTTGCTGAACCTGGACATATAAAAAGTTTGTAGTCGGTTATATACTGGGCTGATTCAAATTCAGGCGTTGAAGGGTCTATCTGCCCTGTGAGTAGTGCAAGAGAAACATTCGGTTTAGAGGAAATAAATCCGGTACCAAAATTTGCATGCCCGCTCCATACTGTTGCATCGTCAAAGTCGTGGTAAGGGAAATAGCCGCCCCAATCCTGAGCATATATCAATAAAGCAAGACCTAACTGTTTCAAGTTGTTTATGCAGGCAGCTCTTTTTGCTTGTTCTCTTGCCCTTGATAAAGCAGGGAGAAGCATCGAAGCAAGAATCGCTATGATTGCTATTACCACCAGTAGTTCTATTAGAGTGAACCCTTTACTTGAGTGAAAATTTTTTTGGCGTAGCTCATTTTTTAAGGTATGCCTACCTTTATAGAAAAGTTTTTTTATTTTCATTTTTCACCTTTTTTACTTTTGGCTTGTAAGAAGAAAAACTTTAGTATAAATTAAATTACGGGTATACAGAAACTGGCACAATATTATAATTATTGTCAGATACTGCCCACGTAGGAATAGACGCTGCAACTCCGTGCACCTTTGTTACAGCTGAAAATCTATCTATACTTACAGACTCTACGTGCCCGTCTACAAATAGTAGATTTGCGCGGTTAGAATGTCTGAAATGTACAAAACCTTCTACTGCTTCTCTATAATCGCAACTTGCATATTGGTATCTGTAAACATTTGATGTTTTTGGTTCACGCAACCTTATAGAATCGGCAAAAATCCATAAAGAAGACGGATTGTTTCTTGCAAAAAGAGAAGTTCTTATAGTGTTATTCTGAAATTCAAGTCCTGGCCAAAGGTAGCCCGCTCTTATGCCATAGGTAGACCTTCCGTAATTGTCTTTGTCTGCTGTATGGGTGTACGGTAAAGCAGTAGGACAGACTGCGATATCCTTGGAAAAATAGTTCTTGTATATATCTGTGTTGTAGATATGTGTATGAATTAAACCATCAAAATCGTCAGCATAAATAAGAAGAGCTGTACCGAGCTGTTTAAGGTTATTCATACATACAGTCGCTTTTGCTCTTGCTCTGGCTTTACTAAGAGCAGGGAGTAGCATAGCCGCTAAAATTGCTATAATTGCAATAACTACAAGTAACTCTATAAGGGTGAAACCTGATCTGCTTTTTTTCATTTTTCTCACCTCCTTTCGGGATTTATCCCGAGTACCTCCGAGGGACTTCTTCCCGGGCGGAGCTTGGTTTTATTTTAACCTTATTTTACTCTTTATTCTTCGATTTTGTCAAGCATTTTATAATCACTTGGTACAAGTGAGTTTCAGCCTACGCCAAGGTATACGTGCCAAAGCTTGTAGTTTAGCGTATGTTGGCTTGGGCAGACATACCTTCGCAATGACAAAATAGAGGAGATAAAAAAGGGTGTTTGGAGGTGTTGCTTTTGTTTCTACAATTCTTTTATTTAGTATATTTTTTTATAATTTCTCTCTATTGTAGTAAAATAGAATAAGGTAACAAAATAACAGCTAAATAATGGAGGGAAATATGCTGTATAAAAACCAGATTTTTGATTTTGCAAAAATGAAGATAAGTGATTTTGAAAAGATAAGAAAAGAGAATGGCTGGGGGCTTACCTTCGCTGAATTTAAAGAAGCCCAAAAAAGAGCAAAAAAACCTCTTACTCTTACTGAGGTTTATATACTTGACAGTTTATGGTCAGACCATTGTTCATATAAAAATTCTAAACATAAACTTAAAAATCTTGTGAGAGATAATAGTTATGTTTTAAAAAGCAAAAATAGCGAAGCGGGCGCTGTAAGAATTGGTAAAAGTGACTATTACGCTGTCTTTAAGATAGAATCTCATAACCACCCTACCCTAATAAACCCTTTTGATGGAGCAGCAACAGGAGTTGGAGGTGTTTTAAGAGATATATTTGCTATGGGTGCAACAAATGTAGGTGTAGGTGCTTCATTAAGATACGGTCCAAAAGCAACACCTACATCAAAAAATGTTCTAAAAGGCGCTATTGAAGGGGCTTCTTTTTACTGTAAAGGTATGGAGTTACCAATTATTGCTCTAGATGTATATTATGATGAATCTTTCAAACATAACTGTCTTATGAATGTTGCCGCAGTTGGGGTTGTAAAGAAAGATGACCTGATACCCAATGTAGTACCTCAAAAAGGGGTTGGGTACAATTTAATATATATTGGCAAACCAACAGCAGGAGCTGCTGTTGGTGGAGCTTCTTTTGCTTCACAGGCTTTTGAAGAAGGTAAGAAAATAGAGATATCTTTTGGAGCAAATCCTTTACTTGAAAAAGCGACTTTTGATGTTTTTGAAAAAGTTAAGAAAACTCTTGTATCAAAAAAACTGTTTTCTCAGATGTCTCTTAAAGATATGGGTGCTGCTGGTTTAACTTGCTCAACAGCAGAACAGGTTGCACCGAGAGGGTACGGTATAGAAATATTTACTGAAAAAGTTCCTGTGCCAGAAGGCGCTAAGGTTCATCCCCTTGCTCTTGCGGTTGGCGAAGACCAAGAAAGAAATATGGTTATAGCATCAGATAAAGCAACTGAAGTTATACTTGAGATATTCAAAAAAGATACAAATTTTAATAAGTATGGCGGTAAGATAGCAGTAGTTGGTAAAGTTTTAGCAGAGGATAGGTTTATAATACGAGATAAGAAAGTGGTATACTGTGATATTCCGTTAAGTCTTATTATTGAGGCACCTGTTTATAAACCTAAAGGAATAAAAACTGAGAAAACTGGAAAACTCTTCTCCACTCCTAAACCAAAATCTTTGAAGCAAGAAATTCTCAATGTAATATCTTCAACAAATGTCTGTTCTAAACAAGAGATTTTTAACGAAATGAAACTTGAAAAACCTGATTTACTTGTAACAAAGCCAGACGAAACAGATGTGCCGGTTATAGTACCTTTAAGAAAAGATAAAAACCATAAAAATATTGGTATATCTCTTGTTTTTGGAGGCAAATCTATACACGGTAGAGACGGAACGCCGTTAGAACAAGCGTACCTTGCAACTATTATTGCAAGACTAAAACTTGCTACATCTGGACTAAAACCTACTTCTATAGCTGACGGTTGCAATTACGGGAACCCTGATGTTCCAGAGCATTACCACCATTTCTCAGCAGGCATAGATGGGTTAAACAAAGCCTGTAGGATTCCCATATATAAAGAGAAAGAACCAGTGGCTGTTGTTGCAGGAAATGTGTCTATGAAAAACACTCTAAAAAGTAAAGGTAAAGAAAAGGCAATCGACCCTTCAATGGTTCCTGTTGTTTTTGGGTATATTTCTGATTTCAAAAAAGCTGTTACTACTGGGTTGAAAGAGGCAGACAATATTTTGGTTCTTGTTGGCGAAAGAAGACACGAGTTTAAAGGGGCTGAATATGCAAGGTTAAAGAAACAGGTTGGAAAAAACCTGCCTTATGTTACCCCTAATAAAGCAAGTAAACTGGAATACGGAGTTTTAGAGGCTTCAGAGAAAGAGTTGTTCTTATCTTCTGCTGTTATTGAAAATGGCGGGATGGCAGCGGCTTTAACAAGGATGCTTCTTCTTGGTAAAAATGGTATTGGAGTTCAACTGGATATGGAGTTTATTGGGAATATGAGGGAAGATTATGGACTCTTTTCTGAATCTATCGGATACATATTGGAAGTAAAAAACGAGAATCTAACACCATTAAAGAAAATATATACAAAACACGGTTTAAAATTGATAAATATAGGTGTTACAACTAAAGAAAAAAAGTTTGTAGGTACCCTTAAAAATAAACTGTTGTTTGAAATTTCCTTTGATGAACTCAAAAAAAATTGGAGGCAGTAATGGCAACATATAAACAAGCAGGGGTTGACGTCAAACTTGGAGATATATGCTCTCATATAATGTCTGAATCTGCTGATAAAACATTTTCAAATAGAAACAATAAGTTAGGTAAAGTAAAAGTTATTGAACAGAAAGGTCTGCACAGAGTGATAACTATATCTCTTGGAGTTTTTAAGATTATGCTTAATAGCGATGGCATAGGGACAAAGGTGGAGTTTGCAGAAAGAATGGGTAGACACGATACTATGGCTTACGACCTTTTTGCTATGTTATGCGATGATTCTGTTAGATATGGGGCTGAACCTATTGCTATATCTAATATTTTGGATATGAACTCTCTTAATAAAAAAATTGTTCAAGAGTTAGCTAATGGTATGGAAAAAGCAGCAAAGGTTGCAGGGGTTGCAGTTATATCTGGTGAGATTGCAGAGTTGGGTAGAAGAGTGTCTGGATATGGAGATATAAATTATAATTGGGGCGGCACTGTGTTAAGTGTTATAAAAAAAGAACTTGATAGCAGAAAAATAGTTGAAGGTGATTCTGTTGTTAGTTTTAAAGAGTATGGGTTCAGGTCAAACGGAATTTCTCTCGTAAGAAACGTTATGGAAAAAAAGCATGGTCAAAAATGGCATACAAAAAAAGTGGATGGAAAACAACTTGGAGATATGGCTCTTGAACCATCTGTTATATATTCAAAAGCTGTGTTAGATGTGTTAGATTCCATTAAAGGTGTTGCACATATAACAGGTGGAGGTATACCGGGAAAACTTGGAAGAGTAATATCAAAAACTGGGCTTGGAGCAGAGATATCCGATCCGTTTGAACCTTGCCAACTAATGTCTTTAGTTCAAAAGGAAGGAAATATTACTGATAGAGAGGCTTATTTGACATGGAATATGGGTCAAGGTATGATGGTAATAACAGATAACCCCGAAAAAGTAATGAAAACCCTCAAAAAATATAAGATTGAAACAAAAATTTCTGGACAAATAACCGACCAAGATAAGATAAGAATATATAGTAGAGGGGTTTTCAACAATGGTAAAACTCTTGAGTTTTCAATAAAATAAGGGAGGACTTAAAAATGAATAAAGAACTCTTTAAAAATATAGAATCTGAAAGGATAAGATATCTTCCTACATATATATTTCAAGAGATTAATGATAGAAAAACAATACTTATCAAAGAGGGTAAGGATATAATAGATTTGAGTATGGGTAACCCTGATATGCCTGCACCTAAACCTGTTATAGAGAAATTGATAGAGGCAACCAGTGATAAGGAAGCTCACCGTTATAGCGTTTCAAAAGGTATAATGGCGTTAAGAAAAGGTGTATGCGAATGGTACGAAAAACGGTTTGGAGTAGTGCTTGATGCTCAAGAAGAGTCTATCGTATGTATTGGTTCTAAAGAGGGTGTTAACCACCTTGCTCTTGCAATCTTTAACCACAACGATACAGTTATGGTACCTAACCCCACCTACCCAAGCCATTTTTATAGTGTGGCTATTGCAGGCGCAAAAATATATGATATGCCTTTAACGAAAGAGAACAATTTTACTCCAACCTTACCTGAAAATTTTTTAGGTAGTGAAAAACCAAAGGCTATAGTGATAGGGTTTCCAAGTAATCCTACCACACAGATTGCTGATATAGGTTTTTTTGAAAGAGTTGTAAAGTTTGCTAAAAAGAACAATATTATTGTTATCCACGATAATGCTTACGCTGAACTTGGGTTTGACGGGTATAAAGCTCCAAGTTTTCTTCAAACAGAAGGGGCTAAAGAGGTCGGTATAGAGTTCTACTCTCTTTCTAAAACTTATAATATGGCTGGTTGGAGAGTGGGTTTTGCTGTCGGTAATAAGTATATAATAAAAGCGTTAGCAAGACTTAAAAGTTATTACGACTATGGTATGTTTGCTCCTATACAAGAGGCAGGGGTAGCGGCTTTGAGTCTTGACCAAAAATATATAGATGAAACAGTTGGAACATACCAGAGAAGACGAGATATTTTGGTTGAAGGTTTAAATAAGATCGGATGGAAGGTCCAGAAACCTAAAGCAACTATGTATTTGTGGGCCGAAATACCTGACAAATTTAAGGAGATGGGGTCAAAAGAGTTTAGTCTATATCTTATGGATAAAGCAGGTGTAGCAGTTTCACCGGGTATTGGGTTTGGTAAATATGGTGAAGGGTATCTAAGAATTGCTCTTGTTGCAAATGAAGAGAGGATACGCCAATCAATCTGTTCTATTGAAAAGATAATGTAATTATGCAAAACTATGTTAAAATAAGCGTTTTGATATAAAAACAATTGCGTACTGGATTAAGAAAAGTTTTATTGGATAAAATATGAGTAAATATCTGTTTAATAATTACGGGGGCAGTTATCAGTTAAATATTGAAAAACCGAAAGATTTGAGGAAAATTGTTGACCTTGATGAAGCTTTATGGGCTGCAACAAGTTTGCCTATAGAAATACTTAACATTGATAAAAAATTTCTGGAATACCTTGATACTGATGAGAATGGTAGAATAAGAACCGATGAGATAAAATATGCAGTGCAATGGGTTTTTAACATATTGAAAGACTGTTCACATTTATCTGAAGGAACAGATGTACTTCTGCTTGATAATATTAATATTGATATCCCCGAAGGTAAAACATTGCAAGATACCTCAAAAATTATTCTTTCAAACCTAAATGTACCTAACTCTCCTAACAGAATCAATCTTTCCCAAGTAAGAAATCTTCAAGGAATAATGGCAAGTTCAACCACCAACGGAGATGGGGTTATAGCGCCTGATGCAACAACCGATAAAGAACTTTCTGACCTTATAGTTCTTATAATGGAAACAATCGGTAGTTCAAATGCTGCAAGCGGTAAATTAGGTATTAATTCCACACAGACATCAGAATTTTTCACTCAGGCTTCACTTTACCTTGAATGGCTTGAGAAGGGTCAAATTCCAGATAACCAGGAAAATACAGATATTATGGTGTGGGGAAGAAATACCATTGAGGCGTACAGTTCATTAAAAAAGGTTGCAAGAAAGGTAGATGAGTTTTTTGCTCAATGCGCTATATCGCAGTTTGATAGCAGAGTGAAAGAATCATTACAATTGAAAGAGAAAGAACTTGAAGAGATAGATTTTACTGATAAATCTCTTATACTTGATAGGTTAAAAACAGCTCCTCTCGCTAAAATAAATAATGAAAACACATTATATCTTGACGGTTATATAAATTCTTTATATTCAAAAGATATATCTGATTTTAAAGAAAAAGTTTTGGTAAAAATTTATGATGAAAATATATCTCGATTAGACCTTGAAAAATGGGAGAATGTTAAAAACATTTTTGCTCCTTACAAAGATTATACCGATAATAAAAAAGGAGAAAAGGTTGAAAAAATAGATGTTGCTCTTTTACGTAAATATATAGAGGAAGGATTTCAAGAGAGGATATATACACTTATAAAACAAGATTTAGCAGTAGCTGAAGAAATCAAACATATAAAAGATGTTGAAAAATTGCTCCTTTACCAAAAGTTTTTATTTGAGTTTGCTAACAATTCAGCAAGTTTCTCTAACGTTTATAATCCTGAGATACGCTCTATTTTTGAAGTTGGGACACTTATTATAGACGGTAGAAAAATGCCGTTTACTATTCTTGTGAACAATATGCCTGCACATAAAAAGATTGCTCAAGAAAGTAATGTATACCTTATATATCTTACTGTAACAAGCAAAGATAACGGAGAAACACAATTTAATGTTGCTACATCTGTTACTTCAGGAGATTCAGGTAACTTAAGAATTGGCAAAAGAGGCGTCTTTTTTACAAGGGACGGTAAAGAGTGGGATGCTGAAGTAATCGATATAATAGTAAACCCAATAGGGCTTCTCGAGTCTATTAAAGCACCTTTTATAAAACTTGCAGATTCAATAAAAAATCAGGTGGAAAAATTTGCAAAAACAAAAGAAGCTAAACTTGAAGGCACTCTTGTAGCCCCTACAGGTGCAAGCGTAACCAGAGACCTTATGGTTGGAGGTGGAGTAGCAATTGCCGCAATAGGTTCCTCTTTTGCTTATATAGCAAGGGCTGTATCACAGGTGAAATTAGGACATTTTTTAACAACGATAATCATTATTCTTGCTACTATTTTAGTGCCGAGTTTGCTTATGGGAATAGTTAAACTTCGCAGACGTAACCTTAGTATATTATTTGAAGCATCGGGATGCGCAATAAATGTAAGAATGAAATTAACATTAGGGTTAGGAAAATTGTTTACCTATATCCCTGCTTACCCACCTAATTCACAGAGAAAGAAACTGGATATAATTGAAGAGTTGACAAAAAAGATAAAAATGGCTAAAGAGGTTAGTTGGGAGCAACTTTTTAAGACTATTTTTATTACACTGCTTGTCTCGTTTTTGGTTTTTATTTTAGTTATTCTTATGTTGAAATTTAGAATCCTGCCGATATAAAAATAGGGGCGACGGCGTATTTCTGTGGGATAAAACTCGCAAAGACGGAATGGGGGTAGTGAAAAACGAGATTCCGGATCAAGTCTAGAATGACATGCAGGGGAAGTCTCCGCCTTTTATCGCTCTGTTATTCATTTTTTTAGCCTGCCAACTACCCCTCCACCTACGCCAAGGTTTACCTGCCGAAGCTTGTATTTTAGCGTAGGTTGGCTTCGGTGGATAAACCTCATCCCATTAACCTCTCTGCAAACCCTTGGGGATTTCCAATACCTATAATTCTCAAGGGGAGAAGGCAAAAACGGGAGGGTGTATGCGCCGTAGTACCAGAGTGAGTAGACACCACATACTTTTTTAAATCCAAAGCCTTGCTTCCATAGCCTCCAAAAGAGTGTTCAGCGCAATATAAAAGAATGCCTCTCTCGAAGTTGACTCTAATTTCTTTTTAGCTTTCATACCTTGCCAAAAGACAGAATCTATTTTAGCATCTATCAGTTCAAAGACCTCTTTTTCGGAAGTCTTGTTGCCAGATTTTGAATCTTTCCATTCAATATAAGACGCAATCACTCCCCCACTATTAGCGTAAAAATCTGGTAAGATGTTTATCCCTTTATTTAAAAGCACCTCTTCTCCTTCTTCAGTAGTAGGGTTATTAGCACCTTCAACAATAAGTTTTGCTTGCATTAATTGTGCGGTACTTTTTGTAATAACACTTTCAACTGCAGCAGGGATAAAAACATCTGTTTTAAGAGAGAAAAATTCATCCTCTGTTATTGCTTCTGCAAAAGGAAAATTATTTATACTGTCTTTACTTAAAGGAGCGTACTTGAAAAGAGCCTCTATATCAATTCCTTTTTTGTTATATATCACTCCTCCAATATCAAAAACGGCTATTACTTTAACTCCCATTTCAGAAAGAAAGTGTGCCGTCCATCTTCCTACGTTCCCAAAACCTTGTATAGCAACATTTGTACCTTCAATGTTTTTCTTTAATATATTCTCTACACCAAGTTTGGTGGCTTTTGAAAGCCCTCTCCCTGTTGCTTGAATTCTTCCAGAAAGCCCCCCAAGAACAATAGGTTTTCCAGTTACAGTTTCTGGTTTACGGGTCTCACCATAAATAACTGCCATATCCAAAGGAGAACTACCTAAATCAGGCGCTGGTATATATGACCCTGAATAGAGTTCCTCTCTTATCATACGCACATACTCTTTTATTATTGCAACTTTTGCAGAAGTTTCGATTTTATAAGGGTCTAACCTAATACCTGATTTTCCGCCCCCAAAAGGTAACCTCATAAGAGCATTCTTATAAGTCATTATCTCGGCAAGGGTTCTAACCTCTTTAAAAGAAACATCTGGTGCCAATCTTATCCCACCTTTTGCAGGACCAAGAGCAGTGTTATGGTAAACGATGAAAGTATCTAAACAGGCAAGGTTTTCGTCTGCAATCTTTATATTGAGAGCAAGTTTTATCTCTTTACGGGAATTGTTTAAGAGAATTTCAGCATCTCTTGGAATATTTATAAATTTTTTCATCCTAGCAAGTTTAACCAGCGCCATTTTGCTCCTTAAAGTTTTAACAATCTTTTTGCGTTTTTCTCAGTAATTTTTTCGTATACTTGTTTTGAAATATGGTTATTTTTTAAAGAATCGTTCATATAAGATACTATTTCAGACGTCTGTCCTTTATGGCAGATATCGGTACCAAATAAAAGTTGGTCTTGGAATTCTTCGAGGAACCAATACCCAAATTTCATATCTCTGGTTATAGCATTAAAACCGCTTCCAGCTGAAAGATCGCCACATAGGTTAGGATATTTTTTCATCAATTCACAAACCCTACCTGGACCAGGTATAGGGTCTTTAGGGTACCCTATCCTTGTTTCTTCTGTCACCCCGCTACTTATTTCAGACCAGAAACCTGTTGCATGTCCCATAAAAACTGTTTCTGGGCATAACTGTAAGGCTTTTTCAATGCGAGGCAGATGTAGGTCGTCAACCAGCCCGTAACTTCCGCTAAATTTACTATATAAGTGAAAAATTATTGGAAACCCAACCTTGCCACAATACTGGTAAAGATTGATACATTTTGGGTCATCAAAATAGAGGTTTGCGGTCAACTCTCCAAGACCTTTACAACCTAAATCTTTGTAACGGTTAAGTATCCAAGAAAAATCTGTCTTGTCTGAGTTAGAACCAGAACGTGGGTCTATGTTACAGAAAGGTATAACTCTATCTGGGTATTTTTTATGCATCTCGAGAACTTCCTCAGTACCAAAATAAAAATATCGAGTTTCAGGGCTACAGCCAATAGGGAGCACAACAAATTTCTCTATACCCAAACTATCCATTGTCTTTACAAGGTCGTCAGCTGTAAAGTAGTCTTCTGGTTTTGCGTTCCACATATTAATAACATGTGTATGAATATCGATAAACATCTTTTCTCCTTTTTTGTCTTTCCAACATTATTCTGTACTTCCCATTTTGTCTTATATGAAAAAATATGTGTTTAGGAACGAATTACGAGGTGCTAACCGACGCTTTTTGTCGTTGCGAAGGAACGCTTTGTGTGACTGCGGCAATCCTCGTTTTTATCCTATACACTA
>Ga0172382_10011700_pt1 | contig 11559 bp, 10 predicted proteins | sample Leawel138RmetaG_FD_122245 | JGI IMG/M metagenome (GOLD analysis project Ga0172382, IMG submission 122245) | Leachate microbial communities from a municipal landfill in Southern Ontario, Canada - Leachate well 138R metaG | ecosystem: Engineered > Solid waste > Landfill > Unclassified | place...
AACCGGCTTTAGCTATTTTCCGGTTATCGAAAACGTAATGGAGTTATCAAAGAAAAGCCTCTGTTTCTGCAAAAGTAAGGCAAAAAAAAGGCATATTATGATAAAGATATTACATAGGGTAAAAGTCTGCGGATTTTTAAAAACTTAGGACTGCTTAATCGGTTTTGAGGGATGACTGAATGTCCCGTACCTTGCGTTTCAGTATCGGGTTGTTTTCGATATCCTGCGCTATTTTTTTACAGGCGTGACTGACGGTGGAGGCATTCCTGCCTCCGGTTAATTTGCCGATTTCAGAAAGCGAGTAACCGTCCTGTTGTTTTAACAGGTACATTGATATCTGTCTGGCGAGTGCCACTTCTTTATCTCTGCGGGGGCCGATGATGATTTCCGGTTCCAGTTGGAAATAATCTGCAACCGTATCAAGCAGTTTTATATGAGATATCTGCCCGCGCGTTTCCCTGTTTCCGTTAATATTGGTTAGGGCTTTTGTAGCGACTTCACGTGTAATCTGTGAGCGCAGTAATTTGGCATAAGCTATGATGCGATTGAGGCTGCCTTCCAGCTCCCTGATATTACGGCGCGCCTGTTGAGCTACCATTTCCAGTACATCGATAGCTATTTCGGTATCTGCCTGTTCAGCTTTAGTCTGCAGTATAGCCAGGCGGGTTTCCAGGTCGGGAGGTTGAATATCGACGGTTAAACCCCATTCGAAACGGGAACGCAGGCGTTCTTCCATGCCCGGCATCGACTGGGGCAGTTTATCGCTGGTTACGATGATTTGACGGTTGGAGTTATGTAGCTCATTGAAAGTATGAAAGAAACTCTCTTCCGTTTGCTCTTTGCCGCTGATGAACTGGATATCGTCCACCATCAGGGCATCGACACTGCGGTATTTATCACGGAACTCACCGGTTGTCCTGTGACGAATGGCATCAATAAATTCGTTGGTAAACTGCTCTCCGCTGACATACAGTACACTGGCACGTCTGGCCTGCAGGGTATGCCCGATAGCCTGCAACAGGTGTGTTTTTCCCAGCCCCGAACCCCCGTAAATAAAAAGCGGATTGTAGCTTTCACCGGGATTCTGCGCCGCTGACTGCGCCGCGGCATAAGCGAGCTGATTCGAGTTTCCCACAACAAAGGATTCGAATGTGTATTTAGGGTTAAAGTCGGATATTTGAGAATCGATAGCCTGCGGCGTTTCACGGTAGGCATATCCGTCGGTCGGTTCCGGTTGAATAGAGCTGACCTGAAAGTGAGCTACAACTTTGCTTTTAACGAGGCCAATCAACGTTTTTTCAATCAGGGAACGCTGGTTTTTTTCAAGGTATTCAGCAACAAAGGTATTGGGAGTACCGATATAGAAATGTCCGTCTCTGAACTCTATACCCTCGGTTTCCTGTAGCCACGTTTGATAGTTGGGTTTATTTATTTGCAGCTGTAGCTCGCCCAGTGCAGCTTCCCAGATTTCTTGTGCCGACCTCATTATAAAAATACTATCTCCCAAACAATATACTTACTCTTCATTCAGATACGGCTTGTTAAAACCTCAAAATTATACCTATTTAAAAATGTCGTGTTTTAAATAATCCGGGCTATCGGAGCCCGAAAAACCCAAAAAATCCGGGTCGGTAGTTAACTGTATCAGGGTTTTCCAGAAAAGAAGGTTGTTAATGAAAAACCTTGTTCAGGTTATCAGGAGGCAATCAGCGTTGGCAAGGCATTTTATTATAATTGTTAGCCGATTTTTAACTATGTTACTTGTCGCAAGGTCTCTCTAGCTCTGTTTTTCTTTGAAATGCTCACTTTTAGCTATGGTCGGGAAGTCTATGGGAAAATATTCTAGCGTTACGTAAAACATTAGTTGTTAGTAAGGCCTCGGGGTGTTAGAATCTATTCAACGGAGGAGAGCCTTGCGTATCGTTTTTATGGGAACACCCTATTTTGCCGTGCCGGTACTAAAGCTGCTGGTACTAAATGATTATCAGGTTATAGCGGTCTATACCCAGCCGGATAAGCCCGCCGGGCGCGGTTGCAGGATGGCTTTATCTCCCGTAAAGCAGGAAGCTCTTTCACTCGGGTTAAAGGTAATACAACCCGACAGCCTGAAAAAAGAGCAGTCCTTTGAGCAGCTGGCAGCTTTGAAACCGGATATCATTGTGGTAGCAGCCTACGGGCAGATACTTACACAAGCAGTGTTGGATTTGCCGAAATATAAATGTATCAATATCCACCCCTCACTACTGCCCAAATACCGCGGAGCGGTACCGGTGGCGGCATCGATACTGAACGGAGACAGCTTTACCGGAGTCAGTATAATGCAGATGGATAAAGGATTGGATACCGGTCCGGTAATCTCACAGGCGCAGATACCTGTTCTCGGTTATGACAATACCGGCATACTTACACATAAGCTCTCTCTTCTGGGGGCTTTTCTGCTGCTTGAAATCCTGCCTGATTGGATAAAGGGAGGGATTTCACCTCGTCCGCAGGACGATTCGGCAGCTAATTACTTTAGTACCATAACCAGGGAATCAGGCGAAATCGATTGGTCGGAGCCGGCAGAGAATATCGGGCGTAAAGTACGCGCTTATTATCCCAAGCCCGGTTGCAATACATGCTGGCAGGGGAAAAATATGAAGATTATCGAAGCCTTGCCTCAATCCGTGAGTGCCGATGCCGATGTCGGAAAGGTGGTAATACTACCGGACGGTAGCGCGGGTATCGGGACCGGAAAAGGCATATTAAAAATAGTCACGCTCCAAATGGAAGGTAAGAAGCCGATGTCATCTGTGGAGTTTTTAAGGGGACAGAGACAGTTTGCCGGCTCGGTACTACCGTCATAATTTTAGGTGGATTTCATTCCGGTAAGCCGGCCTAGACCTTTGGGGAGAGCGGAACTTTTTTACCCGTTCGCCGAGCGTGTCGGAGGGTCAAACGAACGGGTAACGTATATTTAACTACTCCACCGCCGTTGTGGTTCTGCAAGCTCACCACGAACGGCTATACACCACAGATCCTCCGGTCGTTTCGCTCCCTCTGGGATGACAAGTTTTAGTAGTGGACCTATCGCATTTTAGCGGCGGTCATTAAAAAACAGGATTATGATAACTTTTCGATAACTATTTGATAACTTTACGAAATAAGACAGGGAGGTTGTAACATGCCCATATCGAAAAATTTGGACAGTTTTGAAACACTGGTAGAGATAATTGCCCTGCTGCGCAGTCCGCAAGGCTGCCCCTGGGACAGAAAACAGACACATCAGTCGCTTAGGAAGAACCTTTTGGAAGAAACTTACGAAGTGCTGGAGGCGATGGACGAGGCTAATGCCCAACAGCTCTCGGAGGAATTCGGGGATTTACTGTTACAAATCGTTCTTCACAGCCGGATAGCGGCTGATAGCAGTGAGTTTACTATCAGCGATGTTATCAGAAAGATAAACGAAAAACTGATTTACAGGCATCCCCACGTATTCGGAGAGACTAAGGTAGCAAATGCCGAAGAGGTTACCGTTAACTGGGAGCAGCTGAAGAAGAATAAGCGTCAAAAAGAAGCCTCTATGCTGGATGGGGTTCCGGCGGATATGCCGGCTCTGGCTTACAGCCAGGCAATACAGGGGCGGGTGGCGCGCGTCGGTTTCGATTGGAACGAAGACAGCGGCGTACTCGAGAAAATGGCGGAGGAAATCGGCGAATTCAAAGCGGCAGACAGCCCGCAGCAAAAAGAGCAGGAATTCGGTGACATTCTTTTCACACTGGCAAACTTTGCCCGCCGGCAGGGAATCGACCTAGAGTCCGCCCTGCGAAACACCAACCGCAGATTCTATAAAAGATTCTCCGCAATGGAGCAGTTCTGCCGTGAGCGCGGCCTCGATTTCTCAAAACTCTCTTTCGATGAGCAGAACGAGCTGTGGGAAGAAGCCAAAATGAAGCTGGGGGAATAAATAAGCGCCAAGTAGAATCAGTAATAACAGTCGGAAATTGCAGGGACGTGCCTTGTTTGTCCGCCGTATATATAAAACGGAAAACTATTGGTCGTCCCCATGTTTTTGTTATTTGTCATACTGAGCATAGCGAAGTATCTCGATGCAATTCGATATTCGCCGCTGCATCTTTCAACAGTCTCGGCAACCGTCATATCAACTATTTATGCGGGGTGGGGTAATTAAGAGGATTTGCAGCTCTTTTATATAATCAAAGACGGTCTCTAAATAAAGGCAAGAATTACCAATTCGTAGTTTTCTCCCTTTAGCAAATGGAGAAAAAGAGGGATTTTGGGAAATTGCCGGAATAGATGGAGAAATATAATGCTTCACACCTTTTGCCGTAGATACCTTTATGCTGATTCTCCCCTCACCCCGGATTCTTCATCCCGATTCATCGGGATTCCAGAATGACAAGAAAATAACCTGTCATGACGAATTCGCGCATTAGCTTCGCTAATTATAAATGGTGGTCGAACGAAGTCCAGATAAATCGGGATTTCGTTCCGGTTTGCCGGAACTCAACATCCTTCGATACTGTCATGCTGAATTCGTGGTGGTCGAATGAAGCATCTGGGGCGGGGTAAATTTAGCCTTCCCTCGGGGGAAGGTGGCATTTACGAAGTAAATGACGGATGAGGGTCGTTATTCTGCTTGATGCCGGGGCAACGAGTCTGCTATTTCTCTCCACCCCCCGGATCCTTCAGGCACCCCTTGTGACTTCAGGATGAAAATTTAATTGTTGACATCTCATGGACTGGCGTTGCCGTCTGCTATGAAATTACGAAAACGTACGACCATTAGTCGTCGCTACATAGTTACTTCAAGCATTCCTTTATAAACTCCAGCATCAGCTTATTGAAGTCTTCCGGGTTATCCATATTGACTACGTGTGCGGCATTTTTAATTATCTCCACCCGACAGCCCGGGTAGTATTTCGTCCAGTCCGGCAAATGCTGTTTTATGGTACCCGTTTTATCGAACTCACCGCAGGAGACCAGAAGCGGGGCATCAAAAACAAAGTCTCTTTCATATAAGCAGGTGGCAATGCCGTTCCAGGAAGCAACGAATTCCTTTTTACCCATTTCATCGAACATATTATATAGTGTGACACGGGCATCTTCATCCAGCACACTGGCTTTCGCCATCTGCTTCTTCAGTGTTTCCCATGGATATAAATTAAAGAGCGCGGCGGAATATTTCAACCCTATTTTTTCCCACGTCTTGTAAGGCACGAAAATGGGCGTAGAGCCGGTTACCATATACCCCTTGGCATTTCCGTAATTAGCGGCGTATTCCTGGGTAATATAACCGCCCATCGAGAGGCCGACCAGCACGGCATCCCGGCAGTTCTCTTTATCGATTATATTAAAGATATCATCAGCGGCATTTTTTACCGTAAAATTATGGCAGGGGCGTGACAAACCGTGTCCGCGCACATCGACATTGATAACGCGGTAGTCTTTTAGGGCAGCGAGTTGGGGGTTCCACATCTTGCGGTTAACGCCGTATCCGTGTATCAGTATAACGGCAGGGGCGTCATCCGGCCCCGTAACATCATAGAAAACCCTGCATCCACCCGAATAAATAGATTTCTGCATAAGCCCTCCGTTATATAAAACACAGGTGTCGTTTTGCGGAATTATAAGAATTTCAAATGGTCGGGGCGAGAGGATTTGAACCTCCGACCTCAGCGTCCCGAACGCTGCGCGCTGCCATCTGCGCTACGCCCCGAATAAAAAAGTATGATGTATTGACGATAATAAGTACAGGTAATATTATAACATTATTGGGAATTTCTCAACAGCAAACGTAAAATGAGCGGATTAGCGGACATACCCACCTTTTATAGTCTGCTTGTGCTGCATTCCTCCTGATAATTGAGGATTTTATGTAAATTAGTAAATGAATAAAAATAGAAAAACGACTGGCAACAAAAGCCGAAGTATATTACAATAGGGGCTTAATCGATATAATAGATAAATACATTCTCTTTTTTGATTTGAGCGGCTAAGGAGGCGATAGTGAAATACTGTGTTTTGATTATGGACGGGGCTGCCGACTGGCCTGTAAAGGAACAGGGCGGACAGACCTGCCTGGAAGCAGCCGACACCCCTAATCTGGACAAACTGGCTAAAAAGAGCGTTATGGGTTTAACTCAGACAGTCCCCGAAGGTATGGAGCCATCCAGCGCGGTTGCCTGTATGTCGCTGCTCGGCTATGACCCGAAGGTGTATTACCGCGGCAGAGCGGCTATCGAAGCAATGAGTATGGGTTTGAAACTTGAGGATGATGAAGTAATCTTCCGCTGCAATCTGGTAAATGTGCAGGACGGGAAAATGAACAGCTACTGCGCAGGTCATATCCCCGACGAGGAAGCGGCTAAACTTATCGACGCCCTCAACGAATCTCTGGGTAACGATGATATCCGTTTTTATGCAGGTGTCGGCTACCGTCACCTTTTGAAGTTGAAAGGTCATGACGAAGTTGTTAAAGCTGTCTGTACGCCGGCTCACGATATTTCCGATAAAAACATTGCCGATTATCTGCCACAGGGCAAAGGCAGCGGTTTCCTGCGCCAGTTGATGCAGGATTCGGTCGGGGTACTTGAGAACCACAAAGTAAATAGCGACAGGCGTGCCTGGAACGAACTTCCCGCCAATATGATATGGCTTTTCTGGGGTAGCGGTAGGATTCCCGAAACACCGCCATTTCGAAAGGTGCACGGAAAATCGGCGGCTATCACCTCGGCGGTCGACCTGCTGAAAGGACTCGGCAGGATGACGGATATGGATATACTGGAAATCCCGGGTGTAACCGATAGCCTTGATAACGATTTTGTAGCGCAAGTGAACGGCGGGATGAAAGCTCTGGATACCCACGACCTGGTGGTAATCCATATCGAAGCCCCCGATGAAGCCGGGCATGCCGGCTCGTTTAGCGAAAAGGTTGAAGCAATCGAAACAATAGATAGAGAGGTTGTCAGTCGTATTATTTCATATCAAAATGATGAATTACGGCTACTGGTTATGCCGGACCATCTGACTCCGGTTTCCATTAAGACGCATGTCGGGGAGCCGGTCCCGTTTTTACTGTGGGGGCAGGGCTTTGCCGCCAACGGCGCCCGCAGATTTACCGAGGCGGAAGCTAAGCGCACCGGTCTTTTTATCGAAGACGGGTATAACGTAATGACTACCCTTGTGGAATAAGGTCTTTGGAATAAAATGCGAGATAGAGAAGATGATGTAACTGTCAGCAGAGGTACCTTGTATTGTGAGGTACATGACCGTTATTATCGGTCTGATACCGGCTGCGTGCTGTGCAGTCTGGTAAGGGGTGAAGTAGCTCCAACCGACGCTGTAAAAGAAGCAGCGGTTGAAAGCCCTCCGATACCGACCGATAAATGTCATTACTGCGGAAAAGACTCTCTTGCCTGGAACCCCGGTATTAATATGTTCGAATGCTGTAACCCTGAGTGTAAACGCAGGGTCTCCCGTTTTACCAAGACCGGGTTGGGAGAACTGCTAAACGACCCCCCTGCGCCGAAGAGCCATACAGCGGTGACTGAGGACGATGCGCGTGCCGTTACACGTAATTTTGCCGTTGTTACCAAGAGACCGGGTCGTTTTATAGAAGAGGATGATTACGATAACGATATTGCCCTACCCTATGATGCAGAAATTGCGGGTTACTCCAAAAGCGGCAAGCGGGTGGTAAACAAACAGCTGGCGACAATAAAAAGCGTACTCATATTCCTGTCGTTTGTATGCTTCGGGCTGGCAGTTTGGGCAGGTTTACTGCTGGTAACGGCAGAAGTAAGCCAGGTTACCGGAATTATCCTTCTTGCAGTAGTATGCGGCATACTTGTATGGAGTGTTTACGGCATTATGTCTTTCAAAAAATTCGGCCTTGGTTTTATTATGCTGTTGTTATTCATTATTGCAGCCGGTTTCGTGCTTTCTGCCGGTGCAGGAATCGAGCCGTTTTCCGGTATTGCCGATGATATTATCTGGTCGATGTCATAATGTTGGAGGTTCCATTTTCAACTATTCTCAACAATATGATACAATTCTTTTAACACTGGATAGTGCATTTGCCCTGATAGAGAATATGCGGTCTTAGAGGAAAGTATATGTCTATTATAGTTCAAAAGTATGGCGGTTCTTCGGTAGCCGATGTAGAAAAAATCAAGAATGTTGCCAGACGCGTGGCAAAATCCAGAGATGAAGGCAACCAGGTGGTCGTGGTCGTTTCAGCTATGGGCGATACCACGGATGAACTGGTAGCTCTGGCAAACAAAGTAACCGCTCATCCTTCCGGGCGGGAATATGACCTGCTGCTGTCTACCGGCGAACTGGTTTCATGTACACTTTTAGCTATGGCGCTAAATACCATCGGATATCGGGCTGTCAGTTTAAGCGGTGCGCAAGCCGGTATTAAGACCGATACGGAATATAACCGGGCACATATCCTCGGTATCAATCCGAAAAGAATTACCGAAGAATTGAACGACGGGAACGTGGTGGTTGTTGCCGGTTTTCAGGGTATTAACAAAGACAAGGACGTTACCACCCTGGGAAGGGGCGGTTCCGATACCACTGCTGTGGCTCTGGCAATCAGCTTAAAGGCTAAAGCCTGCCATATTTATACCGATGTGGAGGGTGTTTTTACCGCCGACCCGCGTATGGTCCCGGAAGCTCACAGCATGCCGGAAATCGGTTATGAGGAAATGCTGGAAATGGCTACTTACGGAGCCAGGGTGATGCATTCGAGGGCGGTTGAGCTGGGGCAAATGTATAATATGCCGATACTGGTAGCCTGTAGTTTTAATGAAAATCCGGGCACATTGATTCACGGAGGAAAAGCTATGGAAATAAAAAATAAAGTAACCGGGATTGCTCACGATATGGATGTAGCTAAAATTATGGTTGTGGGAGTACCCGACCGGCCCGGCATTGCTTCGGCTATATTCGAGCCGCTGGCTACTGCCGGCATCAGCGTGGATACCATCGTGCAGAATGCCAGCATTGACAATATCACCGACCTGACCTTTACGGTAGCCGAAAGCGATATCGATAAAGCAATGAAAGTGGTAAGGCCGATTGCCGAATCCATCAAAGCCCGTGAATGTATCAGCAATACCAAACTGGGAGAAATCAGCATTATCGGCACCGGCATGCAAAACGCGCCGGGTTATGCCGCCAAGATGTTTTCCGCACTAAGCGAGAAAAATATCAATATACACCTGATAACCACATCGGAAATCCGCATAACCTGCATCGTTGACGAGGACAGAGTGGGTGAAGCGGTCAGGGCGTTGCATCGTGCCTTCGAATTGGAAAAAGCCGATATCAGGTAGAAATAATCAATTCTTAAATGAAAAAGGGAGCCGAATTTTCGGCTCCCTTTCTATTATCCGTAATTTTAGTGTTAGTCTGCCTGAACGACTTCTTTTACTTCCGGTACTTCCTGCTTCAAGATTCTTTCGATGCCGTTCTTCAAAGTCATCGTTGACATCGGGCAGCCGGCGCAGTGACCGGTAAGCCTTACTTTTACGATGCCTTCTTCCGTTACATCGACCAGTTCAACGTCGCCACCGTCAGCCTGCAGGCTGGGGCGAATCATCTCCAGAACTTCCTGGACTTTTTCCTTCATTTATAACCTCTCTATTTTATTTTAAAATAAACTGCTACTTTTTTTCATCGTGGGAATGAGTGTGTTCCTCTTCATCTTCCTCATGGGTGTGAACGTGAACATGTTCGATGGTGGCACCTTCTTGAGGATGAGTATGGGGATGGGTATGCTGTACCTTTTTCGGCTGACCGCATCCGCAATCTTTACACATATAAATTCCTCCTAAAAAACCGGGATGTTTTGATGGATGGGAATATAAAAAGCGTATCATAGCTACAATACGTTGTCAATTTGACGGTCGGGAAAGTTATGTATAAAGGTGTCTATGCAACCAAAACTAGATGTAGGAATCTGAAAGGCAATACGCCAAATCTAAAAACAGCATATTGTAAAATAATCTAATCCAAACTTTTAATTTTTAGCCCGTTTGTGTAAAATGTTACGCTGGAGATAATATAGTGGCAAAAGTTTGTGACAATAAATATAATACCAAAACGAGATTTTCTGTCGTAATAGAAAATTTCCTGGCAAAAGAATCTCTGAGCGGTACTTTTTTGTTCGGCGCCGCTCTGATTGCAATGGTGTGGGCAAACTCATTCCTTGCCGGAGCCTACTTCGATTTGTGGAATATCCATATCAGCCTTGGTATCGGCAGCCATGCTATCGATATGAGCCTCGGGCACTGGATAAACGACGGGTTGATGGCGCTCTTTTTCCTGCTTATCGGGCTTGAGATAAAACGCGAAATGATGGTCGGTGAGCTTTCATCTCTGCGGCAGGCGGCTTTCCCGGTGGTAGCCGCTATCGGCGGAGTAACCCTGCCGGCTATTTTTTACATACTCATCAATTTGCAGCAGGGCGGGCAAATGTCCGGTTTTGCCATTCCGATGGCAACCGATATCGCCTTTGTACTCGGTTTTTTGTTAATACTGGGTAGCCGTGTTCCGCTTTCTTTGAAAATATTCATTACTTCTATAGCCGTGGTTGATGACCTGGTCGCTATTGCAGTGATTGCCATTTTTTATACCGGTTCCATCGATTTTGCATCATTGGGATATGCGGCTATAGTGATAGCCGCTCTGGTAGTGATGAACCGTACCGGAATTAAAAAGCTGCTTCCTTATCTGATGTTGGGCATCGTGCTCTGGTTCTTTGTGCAAGCCTCCGGTATTCACGCCACCATTGCCGGCGTAGCTCTGGCGCTGACTATTCCGGTTCGTTCCCGTATCAGCGGAAGTCAGTTCTTAAATGTGTGCAGTGTCGAGTTAGCTGATTTCAAACAGGAAGAAGACAATAGCGAAAGTATACTTCTGACTTCGCGGCAGCAGGATGCGCTGGAAGAGGTTCAAGATGCCTATGATGCGGTACAGAATCCCTTGGTGCGTCTGGAGCATCAGTTGCACCCGTTTAGCGCTTTTATAGTGATGCCTATTTTTGCGCTGGCGAATGCCGGCGTGCAGATTTCGGGCGTGGAGTTTTCCATTTTGCAGCCGGTAACGCTGGGTATAATAGTGGGGCTTGTTTTTGGAAAGCCGCTGGGAATTATCGGTTTTACCTATCTCGCCTCGCGCTTCGGCTGGGTAAAAAAACCGGATACTTTGTCATGGAAGCATATTATAGGCGCCGGTTTGCTTTGCGGTGTCGGGTTTACAATGTCCATATTTATTGCAAACCTTGCCTTCGAGGATGCCGTTATGATTTCGCTTGCTAAACTTGCCATTCTTGCCTGTTCAGTGCTGATGGGAATTGTCGGGGTGCTCTATCTGCGGCGTGCCTGTAAAGAAAGCAATTAGCCATTAGCCGCTGCATAATCGGTTAAAATAAAACGGCAGTCATATATTAGCGCAAAATGCTCTTGTTAAGTCTCCATTATTATGTTATTATGGCGATAGGCGAATTATGGTCACAGAAAAAGAAAAAGCACTGGAACTGGCTGTCGG
>Ga0172382_10011702_pt1 | contig 11558 bp, 9 predicted proteins | sample Leawel138RmetaG_FD_122245 | JGI IMG/M metagenome (GOLD analysis project Ga0172382, IMG submission 122245) | Leachate microbial communities from a municipal landfill in Southern Ontario, Canada - Leachate well 138R metaG | ecosystem: Engineered > Solid waste > Landfill > Unclassified | place...
CGGGTGTCGGGCAATATCGAGGCCACCGATGTGCAATTGAGCTTCAAGATCCCGGGCAGGCTCCAGAGCAGGCCGGTGAGCGAGGGGGACCGCGTGGAGAAAGGGCGGATCGTGGCCGAGCTCGACAGGAGCGATGAAGAGGTTTCGGTCGAGCAGGCCCGCGCGAATGTGAATTATGCGAGGTCAGTGCTCCAGGAACTTGAAAAAGGGAGCAGGGCCCAGGAGGTCGAGGCTGCACGGGCGGAGCTGAAGAGGGCGCGGGCCGGACTGGACACGGCGCAGGCCCAGCTCGGCCTTGCCCGGTCGGACTATGAGCGCTTCTCCAAGCTCCAGGAACAGGGAGGGATCAGCCTCCGGGACCTCGAAGAATACCGCACCAGATATGCGGTGGCCCAAAGTGCCTATGGAGAGGCGGATGCGCGGGTGCGAGCTGCGCACCAGCAGTTCAGCCTCGTAGAGGAAGGCCCCCGGAAGGAAAAGATCGAGCAGGCCGCCTCGCAGCTGGAAAATGCCGAGAAGGCCCTGAAAAAGGCCGAGCTCTCTCTTTCGTACACCGCCCTGCACGCTCCCATGGATGCAGTGGTCCTGAGCACTGTTGCAGAGGCCGGCGAGTATCTGAATCCGGGTGCGCCGGTCATGACCATCGCAGACCTTGAGCATCCCTGGCTCCGCGCCTATGTGGCCGAGACCGATCTGGGCAGGATATCCCTGAACCAGGAGGTGGAGGTCACGACCGACACCTATCCCGGCAAGGTGTACCAGGGACACATCAGCTTCATCTCCTCTGAGGCCGAGTTCACCCCCAAGTCAGTCCAGACCGAGGAGGAGCGGGTCAATCTGGTCTACCGGATCAAGATCGCCCTCCAGAACCCGAACCAGGAGCTCAAGCCAGGGATGCCGGCCGATGCCGTCATCAAACTGGTTGAGTGAGTGACGGAACTTGCCATGGAGCCAGCGATCCTCGCCCGGAACCTGATCAAACAGTTCGGCGGCCTCACCGCAGTGGGGGGAGTTTCACTCGAGGTGGGCCCGGCGGAGATCTACGGACTCGTGGGCCCGGACGGGGCGGGCAAGACCACTACCCTGCGCATGCTGAGCAGCATCATGACCCCTACGTCCGGCACTGTTAAGATCGCCGGTTACGACGTGCAGACGCAGCCCGGGCAGGTCAAGGACAACATCGCCTATATGAGCCGGCGATTCGGGCTCTACGAGGACCTGACTGTGTGGGAAAACATCAACTTCTACGCCGACCTCTATGGCGTCTCGGCCCGGGGAAGAAAAGGCCGGATCGAAGAACTGCTGGATTTCAGCGCCATGAGGCCGTTCAAGGCGCGGAAGGCAGGGGCCCTCTCCGGGGGTATGAAGCAGAAGCTCCAGCTCGTGTGCGCGCTGGTTCACACCCCGAAGGTCCTGCTCCTGGACGAACCCACCAATGGCGTCGACCCGGTGAGCAGGAGAGACTTCTGGCGTATTCTCTACCAACTCCTGGCCCGGGACGTGGCCATCCTCGTAAGCACGGCCTACCTTGACGAGGCAGAGCGGTGCAACAGGGTGGGGCTGCTCAACAGCGGAACACTGCTTGCTCAGGGAAGCCCGGCGGAAATCAAGGGGCTCATGAAGGCCGCGATCGTTTCCATCCGCTCGCCCCAGGCCCGCAAGGTGCAAGCCCTCATGGAGAAAAGCGGCTTGTACGAGGATGTCAACGTGTTCGGCGAAGAGGTCCACCTCGTGACACAGGACGAGGCGGCCGCGAGTCAGCAGGCTCAGGCACTCCTTGAGCGCGAAGGTCTGCAGTTTGACGAGATCCGCAGGCAGGAACCAAGCCTGGAAGACGTATTCGTGCGGGTTCTCAGGGAAACCGGCAAGGCCGGGATCAGTCCGTGGTCGGCAGTGTCCCGGGCGGGTTTTCACGATCAGGCATCAGGTCCGAAGGCCCCGGGCAGACCGGCAGTGGAGGTGAAAGACCTCACCAGGCGCTTCGGCAGTTTCACCGCGGTCAACAGGGTGAGCTTCTCGGTGCCGGCAGGCCGGATCTTCGGCTTCCTCGGACCCAACGGCGCGGGCAAGAGCACGGTCATCAGGATGCTCTGCGGCGTGCTCGAACCAAGCGAAGGACAGGGCGAGGTCCTGGGCTTTGACATCGCCCGGCAGCCCGAAAAGATCAAGGAACACATCGGCTATATGAGCCAGAAGTTCTCGCTCTACGACGACCTCTCCGTAGAGGAGAACATCGAATTCTACGCAGGCATCTATTCCCTCACCGGCAAAAGGCTTCAAGAGCGCAAGACATGGGCCATGGATATGACCGGGCTCACGGACCATGCCCGGAGCATGACCAGGGTGCTCAGCAGCGGGTGGAAACAGCGCCTGGCCATGGCGTGCTCGATCCTCCACGAGCCTCCGGTCATTTTTCTCGACGAGCCCACCAGCGGGGTGGACCCGATCTCCCGCAGGAGGTTCTGGGACCTCATATCCACCATGGCACAGACCGGAGTGACCGTGTTCGTGACCACGCACTACATGGAGGAGGCAGAGTACTGCGATCGCCTGGCACTGATCTACCAGGGGAATATCGTGGCCCTGGGAACCCCGGCCGAGCTGAAGACAAAGGTCATGCGCGAGGCGATCCTCGATATCCGCTGCCCCCGCCCGTTTGCGATCATGGATGCCATAGCGGCCCTGCCCGGAGTGCGGGAAGTGGCCTTGTTCGGCTCCGGGCTGCACGCCGTGGTCAGGGACCCGGACGAGGCAGGCCGGAGGATACGCATGGAGCTCGAACGGCTGGGTGTCTCTCTTGAGCGCATGGAGCAGGTGGTTCCCAGCATGGAAGACGTATTCGTAGCGCTCATCGAGGAGACCGACCGCAAGGAATCCGCTAAAGGGGAGGGTTGAGGGATGTTCAGCACCAGGCGGTTCATCGCCGTTGCCCGCAAGGAGTGTATCCATATCGTCAGGGACTGGCGCAGCCTGCTCCTGGCCATTGCCATCCCCGTGGTGCTCATCCTGCTCTTCGGCTATGCCCTGAACATGGACCTGAAGAACGTCCCCACCGTGGTGTGGGACCAGTCCCGGACACCCCAGAGCAGGGAGTTCTTGAGCCTCTTCGATGGATCTCCCTACTTCTCGGTCAGGCAGTACCATACCGGATATGCCGGCATACAGGACGACCTCGACTCGGGCAGGGCCATGATCGCCGTGGTAGTGCCCGCTGATTTCGCCCGGAAGATCCAGCAGGGAGAGCCGGTCGATGTTCAGGTGATCGTGGACGGAAGCGATGCCAACACGGCCCGCCTTGCCGTGGCCTATGCCAACAGCGTGGGCATGATCTTTTCCCGGCAGGCAGGCGCCAGAAAGATCAGCCTCATGGGCCGGGGCGAGCTGGCCGAGCCGGTGGAGCTCCGCCCCAGGGCATGGTACAACCCGGACTTGAAGAGTCAGAATGTCATCATCCCGGGCATACTGGCCGTGGTCATGATGGTGATCGCGGGGATGATGGCCAGCGTGACCGTGGCCCGGGAGTGGGAGACGGGCACCATGGAGCAGCTCATCAGCACGCCGGTCCGCGTGTCCGAGATCGTTTTCGGCAAGGTGCTGCCCTACTTCATGCTGGGCCTGCTCGACGTGGCCATTGCCGTTGCTCTCGGCGAGCGGCTGTTTCACGTTCCCTTGAGAGGGTCTCCGGGCCTGCTCTTTCTCTGTGCGTCCGTTTTTCTCACCGGGGCCCTGTTCTTCGGCCTGGTCGTGGGCATCGTCATGAAGACCCAGGTATTGGCAACCCAGATCGCCATGATGGTGGGTTTCCTGCCCACCCTGCTCCTGAGCGGGTTCGTCTTTGCCATAGAGAACATGCCCGAGCCCATCCAGTTTATCACTTATATCGTGCCCGCGCGCTATTTCATCGCGCTGCTCAGAGGCATCTACCTCAAAGGGATCGGGCTCGAAATCCTCTGGCTCAACCTGCTTCTGCTCGGCATCTATGCCGCGATCATGGTGGTCCTGGCAAACCGCAAGCTCAAGCTCAAGCTGGAGTAGACCATGCTCAACCGGATACAGCGCATGCTCGTCAAGGAGTTTCTCCAGATGTTCAGAGACCCCCGCATGCGGGCCGTCATCTTCGGCATGCCCGTGATCCAGCTCGTGGTCCTCTCATTCACGCTCACCATGGATGTGACCGACATCCCTACTGCGGTCTATGATCAGGACAACAGCGTGGCCTCCCGGGAGTTGGCGGCGCAGTTCGGAAACAGCGGGTATTTCGAGATCGAGGAGTACATCCACAGTCGCAGCCGGATGGTCGAGCTGCTCGACACCGGGGATGTACGGGTGGTAATCCGCATTCCGTCCGGCTTTGAGGAAAACCTGATGAAGCGCACCACTGCCCGTCTTCAGGTGATTGCCGACGGCACGGACAGCAACACCACCTCCATCGTATTCGGCTATATGTCCCAGATCGTCTCCCAGTATAACCGGGAAAAGCTCCAGGAGCGCTTTGTCTCGTTGTTCGGCCCGCAGGCCCTGCCGGGCGGGATCGAGATCGAGCAGCGGGCCTGGTACAATGAGAACCTTGAAAGCAGGTATTATTATGTCCCCGGCCTTGTCGGGGTCATGCTGATTCTGGTGAGCATCGTGGTGGCGAGCATTGCGATCGTGCGGGAAAAAGAGATGGGGACCATCGAGCAGGTCATGGTAACCCCGATCGGGAAGACCGAGTTCATCCTGGGCAAGACCGTGCCCTATCTCATTACCGGATATATTATCATGGCCGTCATGTTCGCCATTGCCTACCTTGTCTTCGATATCCGCATCAAGGGCAGCATTATCCTGCTCACCGTGCTCACTGGCGTCTACCTGGTGGGAAACCTCGGCATCGCGCTCCTCATCAGCGTGACCTCGCGCACCCAGCAGCAGGCGCTGCTCACGGCATTTTTCGTCCTCATGCCCGCAATCCTCTTAAGCGGGTTCATCTTTCCCATCCACAACATGCCCGCTATAGTCCAGTACGCCACCTATCTCAACCCCATGCGCTGGTACATGGAGGTGCTCCGGGGGGTGATCCTCAAAGGAGTGGGCGTCCATGCCCTTGCCAAGGCTGTCCTCTGGCAGGCGATCCTGGCGGTCTCTTTTCTTCTCGTCGCCGTCTCCCGGTTCAGGAAGACGCTGGATTAGATGAAGGCCGGACAGATCACCGGCGTGAAAGGCGCACCCTGGGAAAAAGTTTCTGAGTGCAGGGCACAGGATGCCGCGCTATGCCATGAACCGATACCCCTTGCCCCGGATGCTGATGATATGCCGGGGCCTTGAGGGGTCTTCCTCGATATAGCGCCTGACGCGGGAGATGAAGGTGTCCACGGTCCGGGTTTCGATGTCCGGGTCGAGGCCCCAGACGTTTTTCAGCAGCTCGCCCCGTGTCACGATGCGGTCCTGGTGGGATACGAGATACTGGATGAGGTTCGCCTCGTGAGGGGTGATGCGCGACGTGGCGCCGTCTTCCCTGGCGATCTCCAGGGTGCTGAAATCGAGCACGGTCCCGCCGATCTTCTGGATTTCTCCAGTCCTGTACCACTCGTAACGGTCAAGCATCCGCCTGATCCTGAGCAGAAACTCCTCGAGGTGGAAGGGCTTGGTGAGATAATCATCCGCTCCCGCCCGCAGGCCCTCCACCTTGTCGCTCGCGTTTGACTTGGCCGTGAGGATGAGAACCGGAAGGCGGGGGTCGTCTTTCCGGATGTGCCGGAGCGCCTCGACCCCGTCCATACCCGGGAGCATGAGGTCCAGCACCACGAGGTCGAAGCTCATGTCTTCGAGCAGATCAATGCCTTTTTCCGCGCTTGCGGCGTGGAACACCTCGTAGCCCTCGGCATCGAGATTGATGTTCAGCCCCAGGGCCATGGCCTGGTCGTCCTCGATGATCAGGATCCGCCACCGGATGCTCATTGGTTCACCACGGGAAGGCGGATGAGAAACGAGGTCCCCTGTTCTTTCAGCCACGGGCTCACCCTGATGCTGCCGCCATGTGCCTTGATAATCATTTTCACCACGTAGAGCCCCATTCCTGTTCCCGAGCCCCACAGGGCCATGGCCTCGGGCAGCCTCTGGAACATTTTGAAGATATCCCGATATCGTTCTTTGGGAATGCCGGCTCCATAGTCTGAAAATCGAATGTATGCCCATGCGCCTTCCCGCCACGCCTCCAGGTCGACCCGGAGTATGTCTGTCGAATAATGGATAGCATTTTCCGCAAGGTTGGAAAACACCAAATTCATGGCGCCCTTGTCGATGAGGAGGTCCGGGTCTTCACGGATATTGACACAGACATCCACATCCTTGAGAAGATTCTCGCTCCGTTTCAGAAAATCGTTCATGAACTCGGACAGGGACATCGGTGCAAAGACATAGGGCCTGCGCGAGTAGCTGAACCGCGCGCTGGCGAGAAAATTGTCGACCAGCGACTTGAGGCGATGGTTCTCAGCCATCATGCCCTTGAGGAGCCGGTCTTTGGTCTCTTCCGGGAGGTCTCTTTTCTCGATGGTCTCCAGATACAGCTGAATGGTGGCAAGAGGGGTCTTAAAGGCATGGGTGATGGAAGAGATGAAGTGCATCTGGGTACGCATGAGGGTGAGTTGCCTCTGATGGAGGATGAAGAGGACGTAGATACCGGCAAGGATGAGCAGGAGCAGCACCGAGCCCTCGATCATGATGATGATGTCCCAGGCCCCGATGGAACGGCCCACAGCCGCTGCGTTGTTCCTGATATACCAGACGACCCCGATGACCACGATGAAGATCCACGCCACCTGCAGCGTGATGAATATGATGATCGTGGGCCATCTCTTCAGCTTTTCCATGACTCTGATTCATACCATTGAGCCGGTATTTGTTCCAGGTCCATCTCGCCGGTCAGGGAGTTGGGGTTTGCCCGGGTGATGCGCACCTTCACCACGCTCGAGACGAGCGACTGCGGGCCCGCAAAGTTGACGATCGCGTTCTGGGTGGTCCTCCCGTGGATCTGGCCGGGGTTGCGGAGGCTCACTCCATCCGCGAGCACCAGCGGGGTGGCGCCTGTGCGAGACCGGTTGATCTCCAGGGTGATGGCGCGCTGGATGCCCTGCAGCTCGCTCAGCCGCAAGGATTTCTCTTCCGGGGGGACATGGTCCTCAATGGCTGCGGCCCCGGTGCCGGGACGGACCGAGTAGCGGAAGGAGTAGAGCGTGTCAAACCTGACCTCTTGGATCAGGCTCAGTGTTTGCCGGTATGCATCATCGGTTTCACCCGGGAACCCGACGATGACATCGGCGCTCAAGGCAATGTCGGGCCGGGCCTTTCTGAGCTTTTCGACGAGCCCGAGATATATCCTGCGGGTATACTGCCTGTTCATGAGAGCAAGCACCTGGTCGGAACCGGACTGAAAGGGGAGGTGTATGTGGTTGCAGAGCTTTTCCAGCTCTGCGAAGCAGGCGATGAGCTCGCCGCTCATATCCTTGGGGTGCGAGGTGGTGAACCGGATGCGTTCGATCCCCTCCACCCTGTCGATGTGTCTGAGCAGCTCGGGAAAGCCTATCCCGCCCGAGTACGAGTTGACGTTCTGTCCCAGGAGAAAGATCTCCTTCACCCCGCGGGCCGCATGGCCTCGCACCTCTTCCAGGATGCCCGCATGGTCTCTGCTGATCTCCCTGCCGCGCACAGAGGGAACAATGCAATAGGAGCAGTAGTTGTTGCAGCCCTGCATGATGTTGATATATGCCCGGTGGGCAGGGGTCATGAACGCCTTTTCGGGCACGATGTCGAGCGAGGGTATGCACTCGCTGAACCGGATGTCAACGACCTGGCGGTTTTCTTCGCGTTTTTCATCGACCGCCTCGCAGATGCGGTGCAGCTGGTGGGTTCCCAGCACGATATCCACGTGCGGCATCCGGGAGATGATGTCACGGCCTTTCTGCTGCGCAATGCATCCGGTGACTGCGATGATGAGCGAGGGCTTCCGCCTCTTATAGGGCCTGAGCCTGCCGATATTGCTCAAGGCCTTTTCATAGGCCTTCTGACGCACCGAGCAGGTGTTGAGGATAACGAGGTCCGCCTTTTCCAGGGACTCGGTCGCCTCCCATCCGTCGCCTGCAAGCAGGGAGTACATCTTGCGGCTGTCAAGGTCGTTCATCTGGCAGCCATAGGTAAAGATCTTCACATATCCTTTCATGGGTGATATGCATAGACCCGTCGCTGTTTTGAAGTCAACACCCGGCATGGCCACCCTTAAGGAGTCAGGGAAGATTTTGTTCTTGTCAGGTCCGGGAAAATGCCGATAATGAGAATAACTTTTACCTTCACGGGAGAGCGTTTATGGGAAAAAAGGGTTTCAGTCTCATGGAAGTCATGATCGTTGTGGCGATTGTCGGCATTCTTGCCGCCATAGCCATCCCCTCATACACCGGTTATGTCAAAAGGACGAAGAGGTCCGAGGCTGTCACGGCCCTCCAGACCGTTGCGCTCTATCAGGAAAAGCACATGGCCGAACGCGGGCGGTACGGCACCATCGCAGAGCTCATCGCCAACGCGGGGCTTCCGGGCGCCTATGAACCCAGTGAATTCTATGCGATTACAGTGGCTCTCGGGGCAGGGAACATGTCCTTTGTTGCGAGCGCGGCCCCTGCCGGGGGCTTTGTCGACAACGTGAGCGGCGTCCCACTCGTCTTTGCAATCGACTCAGACGGCAGGGTGGGAACCCTGAGCGCAGGAGCGGTCGCGGTGAACGAGAATCTGTGGAGATCGTTGCGGCCCTGAAGCATCGCCATCCTGCCGGAGACCTTTGGCAAGCAATCGCTCCGCCTCTTAAAGAACCATCTCCGGCGATATGATTCCCATCAGGCCCTGATCGTCCGGAATGATCATCCCGGCTCCTCAAGATTTCTTTGTGTAATCCCGATATCTGGTTCTGTGATCAAGGGACCGTGGATTCTTCCATTCATGATGCCCCTCCTGACAGGGGCTTGTGCAGCCGAATCCGGGATACCCTTGAGACAGGAATCGTGCATCACCTGCCGGAGCGGGCTGAATGTCTTGAGCAGAGACGCGGACAGAATCAGGAAGGAGTTCAGGGCGGATGTGGTTATTGCCGGCTCATATCCGGTCCATGGGGATGAAAAATCGTGATTGTCCCCGGGGCTGTTGATGTTGCGAATAATAATGTAATGGTCTCCACGGCCGTGGTTCCCACTGCCACGGCCGTAGTGGGGCATCTCCTGAGGAGCACGGGACAGGCAGCAGTGTAGGAAAAATAGTACAGGGAGGTATAAGGTGTCCGGAACCTGCCGCTCCATCAGAAAAATCACGCTCTTGAGCGTTTGTCTCTTGATCGCGGGCTGCGCCATGGTCAAGCCCGACCGCCATCTTGACGAGGTCACCCCCATTGACTGGGGGTTGGACGGCGAGTCGTTCGAGAGCGCGATCACGATCCTTCCCTTTGATGCTCAGGACCCGAAGTGGGGGATCTACGCGGCGAAGCGGATGAAGGAGTATCTCCTGGAGGAAAAGGCGTTCCAGCGGGTCGTGCTCGATGAAAAAGACTCTGCCGGCACCCCCTATGTCCTGTCGGGAGAGCTTGAGTATCTGTTCTACGGGGGGACCCACTCGCCGTCAAGGGTCTGCGTGAGCCTCCGGGTGATCGACGCCTCTGACGGGCATACCCGGTTCTTTCGCATTTCAAGGGCGTCTTCGGGCAGAGATGCCTTTCACGTATCCTGGTTGAGCAGGATGTACGTGGCGTCCCCGTATCCTGAAGAGCTCCTGAACGGCCTGCTCAGGCACATTGCGCGCGACATCGCACAAAAGACCGCGCTACCAGCGAAGAAGCGCCCCTGAAGCGGTCTGGAAATAGACAATACCTTCGTTGCTTACCGCAGATTTTACCACGTCCGCGTCTTCGAGTCCGGCCTGGACCTGCCATGATGCGCCGTCCCACCGGTATTTCCCGCACCAGATGTTGCCCTTGAGATCAACGCTGAGGCTGCAGATCGTTTCGCCGCCAGGGAGATCGTGGGGCTGGTCCGCGAGGGCCTGACCGTTCCTGCACACGTCCCCGCCCGTGACGTGCCAGACCGTGACTGCGTCGCTGTCTTCGATCTCCTGGGTCGTGGCGTCGTCGCCGATGATCTCCAGCACTGCGCATGAATCCCCCGGATACAGCGGGGTGTCGTCGTCTTTAGTCCCTTCAAGGGCAAAGATGCCCGTATCAGCGGCTGCGTACACAAAGCGCTTGCCCGAAAAAAGGTCGTGGGTCTCGCCGATGGCATCCGCTTCATAGGTGTCGTGATTACCCGACTTAGAGTGGTGCCAGTGGAGCCCGGAGTCGGACGCGATCCACAGCAGATCGGTATCCAGCACGTCCGCGGCGAGATCGTGGATTGTCCCGTCGGGCGCACACTTCTGACAGACCAGGGTAGATGTGCTGCCCGAAGACTGCACGGATATCTCGTTGCCCTGAACCGGCGCCCCCCACAGGGAATAGGAGGAACCATAGAGGGTGAAGTAGAGCTCGATGTACATGGCTCCGAACACGCCGGTCCACGAGGACACCTCGTTCGCGGAAGACGATATATACCTGATCTGGCCGTCTCGGGTGGACACCCATGCCCCTCCGATCAGGGAGATGCGCTGCTTCTCCAGGCACGAAACCGTGCCGTGGCCCAAAACAGTCTTCAGCTCCCGCTGGTTCACCGTGATTTCGAACACCCGGGTCGAGCTGTTGTCCTCACTGTCCATGATCGTGCAGGCGACCGAGCATGGGCCGGGGGAATCCGGGGCTATCCAGTAGGCATACGGCTGCTCCTCGTTCCACTCCTCAAGTTCTCCGCTATCGGCATGCCAGGCGTACCGCAAGGGAGGGTTGTCGCTCAAGCCCCAGACCTGAAACAGCACCTTCTGCCCGGTGACAGGGTTGCTGTCCGAGGCGGAAGAACCGAGTATGGAGGGGGCGGAGGATGAGCAGCTCCAGACAAAAAACGCCAGCAAACACCATGGAATGATCGTTCTCAAACATGCCCTCCAAAGTCTTTTTCCCCCTATGTCCTAGCAGATCGCTCCATTTCAGGCAAGAGGGTCATCATGGGGGTCAGGCCCCGATCCTGTACCGGATCCCGCCACTTTAGCACTAAGGGTCCGCGTCTGGGGAAATCAGCCTGCCGCACCGTGAATGGCTCATCAGGACGATGACGCCTCCGGGCATATTCATTGCCATTTCTCTCATATACTGATAAGGTATGACCATGATTCCTTCCCCCTTTTCATCCATGGAATTCCGTGCGGAAATTCCTTGGATTGGATTTATAAACAGCAGCGCTGGAGGCGGGGAGCCTGCGCAGAGTTTCAGGAAATCGTGCGAACAGGGAAGCGGGGCGGCCCTGCGCTTCTTAAAGAAAAGAGGTGGATAAATGATCGTAGGGATAGACGTGGGCGGCACGCACACCGATGCGGTGTGCATCAGAGGAAGGAACATCATCGCAACAGCCAAGACCGTGACCGAAGAAGACCTGGTCCAGACCATCCGCGCTGCCGTTGGCGCGCTC
>Ga0172382_10011703_pt1 | contig 11557 bp, 6 predicted proteins | sample Leawel138RmetaG_FD_122245 | JGI IMG/M metagenome (GOLD analysis project Ga0172382, IMG submission 122245) | Leachate microbial communities from a municipal landfill in Southern Ontario, Canada - Leachate well 138R metaG | ecosystem: Engineered > Solid waste > Landfill > Unclassified | place...
AATACTTGCAAATTTTGAATACGAAGACAATGAGGGCAACCCCCTAGAGGATCAAGAGCGAATAGGGGTCCCAGTAGTACAGCAATCAAAACTAGAAACCAGTGAACTAACCATCTACCCTGGAGCCATGCTTGGGCAACCAATGCCAGTCTCACTGGAATTCTATAACACAGGAAAGGTGACCCTATACAACCTAATGGTAAAACTAGAGGGAGATTTCCAAACAGAAAACGGAAGCTATTATGTAGGAAACTTTATCAGTGGCAGCAGCGAATATTTTGAAGGCATGGTAATACCAGATATGCCCGGTGAATTGACTGGTGCAGTACTATTCACCTACGAAGACTCCACAGGTCAAATGCAAGAAGTGAGAAAAGACTTTACCATGGACGTAATGGAGATGCCCCCTATGGAAGAATTCCCAGGTGACTTTCATCCTCCAATGGAGGACATGAATCAGGGTGGTATAAAGGGAGTATTCAAGTCCAAATGGCTATGGATTGGAATAGTAGCCTTGGCTGCCATAGTAGGGGGAACAGTATTCTATAAAAAGAAGAAAAGAGAAAAGGAAATGGCCCTAGATGAGTAACATAGACTTATTTCGAATGGGAATAAAAAACCTGTGGAGAAGGAAATTAAGGACATTTCTTACAGTTCTAGGGGTCATTATCGGTGCCAGTGCCATAATCGTAATGCTTAGCCTGGGGTTTGGATTGAGCAAGTTTTTTGAAGAGCAGATAGCCCAGTGGGGAGACTTGACTACAATAAATGTACACAAAGGCTGGGGAGAGCCTATGCCTGGCAAGGAAATACCTGAACTAGATGACAAGGCAGTTGAATCCTTTAAACTGCTGACAAATGTAGCCGCTGTCAGTCCCATGCTTGAAACTTATGGTGCCATAATCAATGGACGAAATGTAGCAAATGCTCCAATCAGGGGTATAGACCCAGCCTCTATGGAGGCCTTCGGATTTGAAATTGCAGAGGGCAGGTTGTTAAACAGTACAGATAGTCTCCATGTTGTATTTGGCAGCAGCATGGAATACAATTTCCGGGACCCAAAGGCAAGGGTATGGAGAGAGATTAACGTAAATTTAATGAAAGACAGGATGAGCATCACACTGGACCCCAGCTATGGCTGGTCTATGCCCGGTGAGAAAAAACCCAATTATAAGGAGTATAAGATAAAAACCGTAGGAGTACTAGCAGAGGGAGATTGGGAAACAAGCTATGGAATATATATGCCAATTACAGAACTTCAAAAAATGGTTAAGGATAGGGAAAAGGCTGAAGGGCAAAGGCCCCAATCTGGTGCCAATAGGCAAACTGGATACGATAGGGTCAATGTAAAGGTCAACGACATCAAAAATGTCCAAGATGTTCAAGAAGGCATTAAAGACATGGGATACGAAGCATACAGCCTCAACGACCAATTGGAATACACAAAAAAACAAGCCGGAATGATTCAGGCCGTCCTCGGCGGTATAGGTGCAGTGTCCTTGCTTGTTGCAGCAATCGGCATTACAAACACCATGGTCATGAGCATCTATGAAAGAACCAAGGAGATTGGAGTCATGAAGGTCATAGGAGCTTCTCTTGGAGATATCAAAAGGTTGTTCTTATTTGAATCGGCATTGATTGGCCTCCTAGGGGGAGTATTTGGTGTAGGAGTATCCTACTCACTATCATTTTTAGTAAATAAGTTCAGTATGAAATTTGGGGAAGCACTAGGTGCCTATGGTGCAAGTAAGATATCTATCATACCCATATGGCTAGTATTTGCAGCCATGGCATTCTCCGCCCTCATAGGTATAATATCGGGCTACTTCCCTGCTAGACGTGCCATGAATTTATCTGCCTTAGAGGCTATCAGAACAGAATAATTATAGAGGGCTAACCCAAACAGGTTAGCCCTCTATTCATTAATTATTGTGCTTTTTCTAATGCCTCGTTTACAGCTTCTATGATACCTTCACTAGTAAGAGTAGCACCAGATACAGTATCTACTTCTGTTGAGTTCTTTTCAACTATGCTAGCTGGTACTTGCTCCCTTGCAGGATCACTGATACCATCAGTCTCGTCATGGGATAGGATATCTACAGATGCAATCTTGCCATCTTTCACTTCTACTGAAACTGTAATCTCCCCATTCTTGCCTTCTCCAGTGCCTTCATATACTCCATCTGTATATGTAGGAGCCTCTGGTGCCTTTTCACCGCCACAGCCAGCTAAGGTTAGGGTCATAGCAATTACCAATACAAATATTAGTAAGTTCTTCTTCACCATTTTCTCCTCCTCTCCTATAAATTAAACACATAAAGGTTTAAATGTAATTATATTACAAATAGGACAATTTTACCAATAGTTTTGCAATCTTTTGCAAATTTTATGCATCAAACCTCGATGCTGCCCTGACAAACTCCCTAAATAGTGGGTGGGCATTGGTAGGTCTAGATTTAAATTCCGGATGAAACTGCACCCCAATAAACCAAGGATGCCCCTGAAGTTCAATCATTTCCACCAGCCTCCTATCAGGAGACTCACCTGAAATAAGTAAACCTTCTTCCTCTAATTTATCCCTAAACTCATTATTAAATTCATACTTATGCCTGTGTCTTTCATATATAAGTTCGTCCTTATATACCTCAAAGGCCCTTGTGCCTTCCTGCACCCTACATGGATATAGGCCAAGCCTCATGGGTTCCTTGCCTGCCTCTATGTCCTTCTGCTCGGGCATCAAGTCTATTACAGGATATGGAGTATCGGGATTGATTTCATAGCTGTGGGCATCTTTTAGACCCACTACACTGCGGGCAAATTCCACGACAGCCAACTGCATTCCGAAACTAATCCCAAGAAATGGAACCTTGTTTTCCCTAGCGTATTTAATGGCTGCCATTTTACCATCTACTCCCCTGTCGCCAAATCCCCCCGGTACAATAATACCGCTTGCGTCAGACAGCAATTCCCTTACATTCCCGTCATTTACATCTGCAGATTGTATCCACTTAATTTCTATATCTAGGTTGTTTGCAATGGCTCCATGTCTCAAGGCCTCTGCCACAGAAAGATAGGCGTCCTTCAGTTCAACATACTTCCCAACCAAGGCAACCTCTACCTTGCCTTGGGGATTTTTCACCCTGTGAACAATGTCATTCCAGTGAGATAAATCCAGTTCGTCACATTCTATATTTAAATGATCTATTACTAGCTGTGGAAGACCCTCCTCTTCCAGCATCAAGGGCACCTCGTAGATTGTAGATGTATCTATGTTTTCAATGACACCAGAGGGGTCAAGGTCACAGAAAAGAGCAATCTTATCCTTTAGCTCCTTATTCAAGGGAACCTCCGTCCTACAGATAAGCACATCTGGCTGAATACCTATACTCCTGAGCTCCTTTACACTATGCTGGGTGGGCTTGGTCTTTAATTCCCCCGCCTTAGTTAGGAATGGGACCAAAGTCACATGTATATACATTATATTTTCCTTGCCAACATCGTATTTAATCTGTCTAATCGCCTCTAAAAAGGGAAGAGATTCAATATCCCCTACAGTACCTCCGATTTCAGTAATGACGATGTCGACTTCCCTCTCCTTGGATGCCCTTATTATTCTATCCTTTATCTCATTGGTAATATGGGGGATTATCTGCACAGTTCTGCCATCGTATTCCCCTTTTCTTTCCTTGTTGAGTACGGTCCAATAAATTTTACCTGTAGTTACAGAGTTGTTTTTACTCAAATTTACATCTATAAACCTCTCATAGTGACCTAAATCTAGGTCTGTCTCCGCCCCATCGTCGGTTACAAAAACCTCTCCATGTTGATAGGGGCTCATTCTCCCTGGATCGACATTTATATAGGGGTCGAATTTTTGAATAGTTACCCTAAGTCCCCTACTTTTGAGCAGCTGTCCCAGTCCAGCAGCTGTAATTCCCTTACCTAAAGACGATACAACCCCACCAGTAACGAATATATATTTTGTGGCCAATTTAAACCCTCCTCAAATCTCTATACTAACTATAATATTCTATAACAAGACAAATACTATGTCAATGAAAGCGAAAAAAAACATGTAACTAGATTGTAATACATAAACACCCATAAATATAGTATAATCAAACTATAATCAAATAAGGGGGGAATACATTTGAAAAAGAAATTATCATTAATATTGGCGATGGTCCTAGTCCTATCCGGCCTAATTCCAATCCGCATGGGATACGCCAAAGACTTGTACGACGAAGCAGGTAATATCTTAAAAGAAATAGGTGTTTTAAAAGGAGACGAGCTAGGCGAATTGAACCTGGAAAACAACCTACTAAGGGAAGAGATGGTTGTACTTATCTCCAGATTATACGGAAAAGAAGACGATGCCAAGGTCTTTAACGATTCAAAAACACCTAACACCTTCAAGGATTTAGCGGGACAAGACAGTAGGATTAAGTTCTACACACCATATATTAGATGGTCCGTAAGCGAAGGCCTTATAAAAGGAAACAATGACGGAAACTTTGGCTACGAGGACAATGTAACTGTACAGCAGTTTCAAACTGTTCTTCTTAGGACTCTGGGCTATACAGAGGAGGCAGAAGACTGGGAAAGTGTACCCGACCATGCAAAGAAGTTAAAAATAATGGAGGGTCTTTCCCTCAATCCAGATGCAAACCTCAACAGGGGACAAATGTCGGTCATGACCTTAAATGCCCTAAGCCAAGAAAGCAAAAGAGGACTGCTGACGCTGGCAGAAATATTGGGAATCGACATACCGGAAGCTTTTGAAGTAAAGGCTGATGCCACGGTTGAAAATAACAGCGTTGTCATCTCCGGAAGAGCTAGGGGTACTCAAAACCTAATCCTACACATAAAACCAGCGTCTTCCAGCATCACTTCTTCTGAGCAAAACATTGCATTAAGCCTAGATGAAGATGGAAACTTTTCGCAAAAGGTCGACGATTTGGAGACAGGAAATTACCAATACGGCTTCCGCTCAGGAACAAATAATACTCCTTTTGAATTTTTCACCATAGATGTTTTACCCTTTGGACTAATAGATGTACAAGCACTCAACCTTAAGGAGATAATTCTTACCTTTACCCAGCCAGTTGATAAACTAGTTTCGGTCATGAACAGCAATTATATTACAACTGCTGGCTCCATTAGAGATGTAAGGTTAGAAGATAATGATACCAAGGTAATCATATCTCTCAATGGTAATATGACACAAAGGATGAAATACAAGATATCTGCAACCAGGGTAAAATCAGCTACGGGAGAAGAAATCCGAATAAGCGACCATGTTTTTGAGGCCTTTGATAGTCAAATGCCGACCATCTTGTCAGTAAAGCAACTAGGGACTAAAGGACTGAGAGTTTTATTATCAGAACCTGTTAGAAATGCACTCCCTACCTATTTTAAAATAGACGGCAAGAACTTTTCAGGAAATGCAAAATTAGAATACAATACGGTTACCCTTACGTATTTCTCAGCTTCATATGCGCCATCAGAGGGCCATCATACTTTGACTGTAACAGGCCTACAAGATTTTGCTGGAAATAAAACAACTAACGAATCTATAGACTTCGAAGTCCTAAAAGATACTACAGCTCCTACCATAGTCTCTGCAACAGCTACCTTGGAGGAAGTAATTATTGAATTTGACGAGGATATAGATCCATCACTGTCCAATAGGACTACTTTCTACTATTGGAAACAGGGCAATTCAAAAAGATATCCAAACAAGGTAACTATTGATGGAAACAAGGCAATTCTTGAATTTACCAACCACAGGCTCACCACTGCAGAAAACACAATTTACGTAGAAAATGTGGTTGACTATTCAAATAATAAGATTAAGGCCACTAGTATATCTGTTTTACCAGTAATCGACATGACTTCTCCTGAGGTGCTAAATTACATGGTATCAGAAGATGGCAGAACTATTACGGTATATTACAGTAAAAATGTCCTAGGAACACAAAGGGCCAATTATTCAATTGTAGATGAAAACGATAAAAACGTTAATATTAGAGATATACAAGGTTCTGGCAAGGAATTTAGATTGAACCTTTACGGTTCTCTTCCAGTAGGTTCAAATCTTTTGACAATAAAAGATGTGCAGGATACAACTCCATTGAAGAATCCAATGATTCAGTCATTTTCAGCTGTCATTGATATGAAAGATGTGGAAAGCCCCAAGCTAATTAACTATACCGGCTATGGAAACAATATCATACTATATTTCAGCAAACCAATGGATATGGGAACTGTATCCAATCCGGGGAACTATATAATGACCTATGGGGGAAAACAAAACTATATACCCGATAATACAAATTTCGTATCAAGTAATGATGGAAAATCTGTAACTATGCAGCTACCCGAGTATGATTATGATGGCAATATGATAATGATCGGTACAGCTAATAATTTGACTGCACTAAATATTAGGGGATTAAAGGATATTAATGGTAATGACACAGATCCTTTAATTATCAATCTTACATTTGATGGTAGCTCTTCAGGTAAGGCCAAGGCCGTCAACTATTACAACGATAAACCTGGTAAACAAGGAGTTCTTGTTGAGTCAGACCTAATCAAGGTTCGTTTTAATATCCCAATAGTTATTGCAAACCCAAGCGACTTTGCTATCTCTGGAAGAAGCATATATAGTGTAATTGCCGATGGAACTGATGAAGTACTGATATATCTCGATGATAGTGGCATGACCTACTTACCTACAAATTCCATAAATATTGTAGCAAACAATGGCATAAGAAGCTCAATAGACACTGGAGTCGAAAGCGGGGCTGTTCAACTATTAGACGAAGTTGCACCTCGAATAAAGGACGATATTTCAGAATTAACCGTTTCGGGCAGTATGATTGAACTTCCTTTCTCCGAAACATTAGAGGAAGTAAGCGCAGTTCTATTTAAGAGAGATTTAGAAATAGTAAGACTAGAGGACAATAAGGTCCTTAGTGAAGATGACTATAGCACAAATCTTAAATCTACGGATAAGTCCATTGTCATAATTACCATTAATAGAAGGGAATTGTCCTCTGACTATCTAATTAGGCTTGGAAAGTCGAGTTCCGAAAACCTTTCATATATAAGGGATAGAGACGGAAACCTTGCTCTTCCATCCAGTGAAATATATATAACAGAAAAACCTATACCAAAACAATAAAATAGGGCCAGTTGGCCCTATTTTTTATAGCCTTACCAGCCTATACACCAAGGCATATAGGCTAAGCCCCACAGTAGATGACAGGCCAACGGAAACAAGATTATACAAGAATATGCTTTCTGAATGACTTGCTATTAGCCCATAGCTAACTATTATTCCTATTACCATGGTTATGCTAGCAGCTAATAACCTGAGGGACATCCTCCTTATATAGTCGTCCTCAGAAAACCTTAGTTTCCAGTTTAAATCCTTTAAACCCATGGTAGCTGCCAATATGGCAGCTATACTCGTTGCTAGGGCAATTCCCCTAGCCCCCATCATAGGAGACAGGGCTATGTTCAAAATGAAATTCACAACTAGGGCTGCCATGCTAATGACTACAGGGGTCTTCATATCCTGAAAGGAATAGTAGGTCCTCGTGATCAAGGGAATCAAGGCCATGGCAGGTAGACCCAGGGCATAATATACTAGGGCTCTAGAGGTGAAAAACGATGCCTGCCAATCAAAGGCTCCCCTTTCGAAAAATATCTTTACAATTGGCTCTGACATGGTCATCAGGATAAGGCTGACAGGAATAGATATAATCAATAGGGTCTTTATTCCGTGGTGGATTTCTTCCTTTAGGCTTGTCATGTCCTTATTGCCGTGACTTTGGGACAGGACTGGAAATATAACAGTCACTATGGCCACAATAAAGAGCCCAAGAAATAGGTTTACTATCTCATTGGCATAGTTGAGCTCAGTTATACTTCCCATGGGCAGGGTAGAAGCTATGGCGTTGTCTATGGACTTGTTTAGTTCGTTGACACCGACACCCAATATAATGGGAAAAACAAAGGCCACGACCTTCCACAGGTATCTGTCCTTCAAATCCAATCTAAATTCATATCTGTAGCCCTTGTCTTTCATGGCGTCAAGGGCAATTAGTATCTGGCCTATGACCCCAGCTATTCCCGCCAGCATCAGGCCCCTTAACTCAAAATATCTGGCAAATAGGAGCAAGTAGATAATAAGTACAAGCTCATATGATAGCCCTCCCTTGGCTCCGGCCCTAAAGGCATGGTCCGACTGCAAAAACCCTCCACAAACTGCCCTGACCCAGGACAGGCTGACAATAGGTAGGCCCAGCCTAAAAAGCAGGACTGCCTTGTCTAATTCCCCGCCCCTGAAACCGGGACCAAATACCCTGATGAGATATGGGGCAGCAAAATACCCTCCTGTTATTAGGGGGATGGACAAGAGGATTATGGTATTGATTAGATTGTTTGTATATTCCACCTTCTTGTAAATTCCCTTATCTCTCTGTATCTCTTGCAGAAGTGGTATAAGTGCTACAATTATACCATCCCCTATTAACTTACTTATGAGCATAATGGTACTAAGGGCCAATATATAGGAGTCCATCTTGTAGCTAACTCCCAGTCGCGATGCAATCAATATATCCTTAAGAAAAATTAAAATTCTAGTGGCTGCAGCAAAATGTATGATATATAAAGTATTCCTTCTCATAAGACTTCTCTTGTTCATCTATTTCACCTTCTGTTAGTAATTGTAATCAAATATTACCCAAGTTCCACTTAAAATACTCAAATAAGCTAAGGAAAGGACTTTGCCGCTTTCCCTTAGCTCCTATTTTTGTCAAATTTATATTTAGATTGTATTGGCTACCTAAAAATGGTAAAATTGTTTCAACAATTTCATTTTGTTTAAATAATTTTAAAGGGGGAAGTAAATTGAAAATGAACAGGAAGTTTTTAGTTCTCGCATCTTTGTTTATTCTAGCGGCTATCTTAGTAACAGGCTGTGTACCAAAGGGCGGAGACACGCCAAAGAACGATGCTCCAGCAGCCAGTGATACTCCAACAGCAGGAACTGATGCCCCAGCAGCAGCTCCAAAGATTCTAAAGACAAATAATGGAAGCGAACCAGGTTCCCTAGACCCTGCCCTAGCACAAGGTACACATGAGTCATGGGTACTAGACCACACATTTGAAGGTCTGATGAAACTCGACGAAGATGGAATGGTCGTTGAAGGTATGGCAAAGGAATACAAGGTCTCTGATGATTATTTGACCTATACCTTTACCCTTAGGGACGACATTAAATGGTCAAATGGCGACCCAGTAACTGCACAGGATTTTGAATTTGCCTGGAAAAGAGCATTAGACCCAGACCTAGCGGCTGACTATGCCTTCCAACTATACTATATCAAGGGCGGCGAAGCTTATAACACTGAAGAAGGCGGCCTAGACGATGTAGCAGTAAAAGCCCTAGACGACAAGACCCTAGAAGTAGTCCTAGAAGCTCCAACTGGATATTTCTTAGAATTAACTGCATTCTACACCTATTATCCAGTAAACAAGGCTGTAGTAGAATCTAACCCTGATTGGGCTAAAAATGCCTCCACCCATATATCCAATGGGCCCTTCACCCTAACTGAATGGGAACACGATGCAAGCCTCAAGATTAGAAAAAATCAAAACTACTACGATGCAGCAAATGTACACCTAGACGGTGTAGACTTTACAATTATCGACGACGTAAACACCACATGGCAAGGCTATGAAGGTGGCGAATACGACTTCCTAGTAGATGTACCACAAGCTGTAACTGCCAAGATGCAGGAAGAAGGCAATCCAGAGCTTGTAATAGGTGGTATGGTTGGTACCTACTACTATAACCTCAACCCAGCTATTAAACCCTTAAACAACGTGAAGGTAAGAAAAGGATTATCCATGACCTTAGACCGAAAGACAATCGTGGAAAAGATTGCCCAAGGCGGCGAAATTGCCGCAGAAGGCGTAGTACCATTTGGCATGTTTGATGAAAACGGAAATGAGTACAGGGACAATGTAGGCCAATTAATCGAATACAATGTAGAAGAAGGAAAAAGATTATTTGCCGAAGGCCTTGCAGAAGAAGGCATGACACCAGAAGACTTCAAAAAGATCGTTATCCTGTATAACACACTAGAATCCCATAAAAAAATAGCTCAAGCAGCACAGGAAATGTGGAGGGTCAACCTCGGCATAGAAGTTCAACTGGAAAACGTAGACTTCCAAGTAAAGCTTGACAGGGAAAAAGACGGCGACTACCATATATCCCGTGGTGGATGGATTGGCGACTATATGGACCCAATGACTTTCATCGACCTATGGTGGAGCGATTCATCCTTTAACGATGTCAACTACAATAACCCTGAGTACGACGAATTAGTATATACAGCTAAGGGAACAGCTGATCAAAAAGTTAGATTTGAAGCCATGAGAAAGGCCGAAAAAATGCTAATGGAAGATATGCCAGTAGTTCCAGTATACTTCTATACTCAGCCATATGTACAAAAACCATATGTTACAGGAGTATATAAACCACTAGTAAACTATCCAAAGCTAACTTATGCAGATATAAATAGATAACCATAGTATATCGGGCGAGGCTCCCTCGCCCTACATATGGTAAATAAGGCGGCCATAGGTCGCCTATTTTTTTCAGGAAGGAGATTAAAATGAGTAGATATCTATTAAAGAGAACTATTATGTCCATTATTACCCTATGGACCATAGTCACCATTACATTTTTTCTAATGCATTCCATACCTGGAAATCCCTTTAGAAAAGAAGGAAAGATGCCTGCCTCCGTATATGAAAACCTGCTTAAAAAGTACGGTTTAGACAAGCCCCTATCAGAACAATATGTCATCTACCTTAAAAACCTACTGAAGGGGGATTTTGGAGATTCAATGAAATCAAAGGTTGAAACTGTAAACGATATGATTAGACGTGGTTTTCCAGTATCTGCCTACCTGGGTCTTGAGGCCCTCCTCATAGCCCTAGTATTTGGCCCCGCCCTAGGAGCCTTAGCGGCCCTATATCAAAACAAGCTGCCAGATTATTTATCCATGATTATAGCCATCATCGGTATTTCTGTCCCCAGCTTTATAATGGGTACGGTCCTCATACAGTTTGTAGCAAAAAACATAGCCTGGATACCAATCGGAGGTTGGGGCGAATTTAGGCACACAATCCTGCCCGCCATTGCCCTATCCCTTATGCCCCTGGCTTATATGGCAAGGCTAATGCGGTCCAGTATGCTGGAAGTCCTAAACCAAGACTATATCAAGACCGCAACCTCAAAGGGAATATCAAAGTCAGCAGTCATACTAAAGCACGCCGTTAGAAATGCAATTTTGCCTATTATTTCAGTCCTTGGGACTTTGATATCTAACCTACTAGTGGGCAGTTTTGTAATAGAAAAGATATTCGGCATACCTGGACTAGGAAAGTTTTTTGTCCAGTCCATTAACAACAGGGATTACACCCTCATAATGGGCACCACTATATTTTATGCCATTATATTAATCGTTTTACT